>Ga0172367_10000004_pt1 | contig 372699 bp, 309 predicted proteins | sample Lak10m_FD_114542 | JGI IMG/M metagenome (GOLD analysis project Ga0172367, IMG submission 114542) | Freshwater microbial communities from Kabuno Bay, South-Kivu, Congo - kab_022012_10m | ecosystem: Environmental > Aquatic > Freshwater > Lake | place: Democratic Republic of the Congo... | reverse complement strand
CAGAAGTTCTGCTATCAATGCAACTTAAAATCACTGCAAAGGGATGTTGTCCGTCTGAAGTTTCGTTTGCCTGTTGCAACAGGTTACGATTTGCTTTTAAGTTATTTACAAAACGTTTGTTGCCCTCTTTGAGTAACTCTAAAGCCATATTTGGAGTGATGGCCGCCTGCATATCTTTTGTTAAAGTCTTCAAACTTTTTATTTATTGTTTACTGTCGTTAAAACTTACCTATTGGTGCAATAAAGCTTAACATATTTTCTTGCATATTTGGAGAAAACGCACATATTGCCCCCCTCCTTTTAGCGCTGCAAATTGACCACCATAAGTTGTTGTTTTTTCAAAGAGTGTAAAGAGCTGTTATTCTTGTTACTCAATGTTTTCATTTATTGTATGATAGTGATTGGATTCAATGGAGATCCATTGTATGAAAAAGTCTAATTTCTCTTCGGTATATCTGTTGATCAGATCAACATTTCAAGGGGCGGCCTTGTTGGCGTATCATCTGCCAGTCGGGAGACATAATTTTTTTCCAAGGGCTTGGATGCTAAACGGGATGAGGTGAAAAATGCGACATGGGTATCATGTTTTCCGCATTCATATTCGCTTGATTTGGAATCCTCATTGACATCTGATGTTTTACCATCTGTGTCAACTGAATGACAGATTTCTTCAATCAGCTGATTACCATATAATACTTTTCCCAGTTCATTGATTGGGAGCAGCTGGATGCAGAAGATTGCCAAAAAAATATATGCCAGAAAATGTTTATTCACCTACTGTAAATATAAAGTATTTGGGCATAAAATCGACCGAATAATAACAAGAAATTTCAAAGAGTAACTTTTATTAAATATTCAGTCCACCGCAGGCACTCAGCACCTGTCCTGTGATATAGCTGCTCATGTCAGAAGCCAGGAACAACGTTGTATTCCCAATCTCTTCGGCAGATCCAAATCTTCCGAGTGGAATTTTTGCGAGAAAGGCTTGTGCAGCTTCTCCCTCTTTGAGATAATGTGTCATGTCCGTCTCGATGAAGCCTGGCGCAATGGCATTGACCCGCACATTTCTGCTTCCCAATTCCTGTGCAATGGATTTGGTGAATCCAATGATTCCTGCTTTGCTGGCAGCATAGCTTGATTGTCCTGCGTTTCCACGCACGCCAATGATAGAGCTCATGTTGATGATGGATCCTTTTTTTGCTTTCATCATGGGACGAATAACTTGTTTCGTCATGTTGAAAACACTTTTAAGATTGATTTCCATCACCTCATCCCACTGTTCAGGTGTCATGCGCAAGAGCAAATTATCTTTTGAGATCCCTGCATTGTTAACACATACATCGACTGTCCCAAATTCTTTCACCACATCATTTACAAACGCTTCAGACTCACTGAAATTCCCTGCATTGCTTCTCCATGCTTTTGCTTTCACACCCATGCCTTCCAGCTTTGTGACCAGGGCACTTGCTTTTTCAGCACTGCTCTCACTGACATAGGTAAAAGCAATATGTGCGCCATGCTCAGCCAATTTGATGGCAATGGCTTCGCCGATTCCGCGTGCAGCACCGGTGACAATGGCAATTTTATTTTCGAGGAGTTTCATGTTGGTTGTAAGTTGTTGGTTTTGGGTTGGATGTTAACTGTTAACAGTTGACGGTTGACAGATTTGAGTGTGATTTTCTTTGCAAATATAAATGAATCTTCTGATGTACATTTTATCTAAACGAAGTTGACAGTTAACCATTAACTGTTAACCGTTAACCGTCAACGATTAAGCGAAATCTCACAACAAATGAATAACCTCCTCCAATATCACTCTGTCGTTGCTCAATCTTGGTACTTTGTGTTGACCGCCTAGTTTATTTTTTTGTTTCAGCCATTTGTTGAAATGTCCCTGTGGCACTTGTTGGATCACGGGTGATCTGAGTGCAATGTCTTTATGTCTCTTTGCTTCATAGTCGCTGTTGAGTTTTTTCAATTCCTCATCCAGTGTTGATGCAAACACTTGTATGTCTGTTGGTGCTTTTTCAAATTCAATCAACCATTGGTGTGCACCATTTCCTTCATCACTGAAATAAACAGGTCCAGCTGTATAATCATTGATGACTGCATTGGTCAGTTTGCAGGTTTCAGAAATGGCACGCTCTGCATTGTCAATGATCAACTCTTCACCAAATGCATTGATGAATAATTTCAATCTGCCGCTTACAATGATTCTGTAGGGCTTGATACTGGTGAATTGTATGGTATCACCGATCAAGTACCGCCAGAGTCCCCCGTTGGTGCTGATAACAGGCGCGTATTGTTTTCCTATTTCTACATCTTTGAGTCCAATGGTGCTGGGATCCTCTTTTCCGTATTCCTCAATGGGCACGAATTCATAAAAAATACCATGATCCAGGAACAGCAGCATGCCTTCGCTGCCGGGCATATCCTGCGCAGCAAAAAATCCCTCGCTGGCATTGTACATTTCCAAATAATGAATGTCTGCCCCGATGAGTTTTTTGAATTGCTCTTTGTAGGGATGAAAGGAAACTCCACCGTGCATGTACAATTCAAGCGAGGGCCAGAGTTCTTTGATGCATGATTTCCCGGTCAACTCCAATAACCTCTGAAACAAGACCAAGGTCCAGGTGGGAACTCCTGAAATCGATGTTACATTTTCATGCATGGTTGATTGCGCCAGCATTTCAATTTTGTTCTCCCATTCATCCAGCAAGGCAATTTTCAAATCAGGTGTTCTGATCCAATTGCCCCAGAAAGGAGTGTTTTGCATGAGTACCGCACTGAGATCACCAAAATGTGCTTCTTCATGGAGGCTGTTGATATTGTGACTCCCTCCGATGACCAAACCTTTTCCTGTTAATAAATCTGATTGGGGATGATGGATATAATAGAGGGAGAGGATATCTTTTGCTGCTTTATAATGTCCATCTACCAAACTTTCTCTGCTTACTGGAATGAATTTGCTTTTGTCTGAAGTAGTGCCACTGCTCTTTGCAAACCAATTGATGGGAGTATTCCACAAAACATGTTCTTCACCAGCCATGATTCTTTCTATATAAGGCTTGAGGTCGTTGTATTCATGAATGGGAATTGCCTGTTTGAAATTTTTGGTGCTGAAGAGTTTTGAAAATTCATACTTTCTTCCAAACTCAGTGTATTGTCCTGCTGTTACCAGGTCCTGCAGCACTTCTCTTTGTGCAGAGATGGGGTGATCGATCCAGGCTTCGATTCTCCAGGATCGCAATCTTGCCAGCGTGGAAATGGCAGGACTCAGCAGTTTCATGGTAATGATGGTTTATTGACTATTTGATGTAAAATCCTGTTTTGCTTCATCATGCAAATAGTCCTTACGCTTCAATTCAAAATTTCTTCCAAGGTAAAGCCTCCTTACTTGTTCATCTGCTGACAATTGTTCTGCAGTGCCATGTTTGAAAATCTTTCCTTCTATCAGCAGATAAGCCCGATCGCAAATAGAAAGGGTTTCATTTACATTGTGATCAGTGATGAGGATGCCAATGTTTTTAAATTTAAGTCTTGCAACAACGGTCTGTATATCTTCCACTGCAATGGGGTCAACACCCGCAAAGGGTTCATCAAGTAATATAAATTTAGGATCTACTGCCAGAGCTCTTGCAATCTCTGTTCTTCTTCTTTCTCCTCCGCTCAGAGAATCGCCGTTGTTTTTTCTCACATGAGACAGCCTGAATTCGGATATCAATGATTCCAACTTCTCCTTTTGTTCCTGTTTGCTGAGTGTGGTCATTTCCAGCACTGCAGCAATATTATCTTCAACTGAAAGTTTTCTGAACACTGATGCTTCTTGAGGAAGGTAGCCAATTCCCATTTGTGCACGTTTGTACATGGGCAGTTTGGTGATGTTGATGTCGTTCAAAAAAACATTTCCTTCGTCGGGCTTGATCAGTCCAACGACCATATAAAATGAAGTGGTTTTACCCGCTCCATTCGGACCGAGGAGTCCAACGATTTCACCCTGTTTGACTTCAACCGACACCTGGTTCACGACCGTTCTGTTGCGGTATTTTTTTACGAGTTGTTGCGTAGTAATAGTGAGACTCATGCTATACAAATGTATCAAATTTAAACAGCATATTATCCTTACTTTTGCACTCGCACAAAACACCCAAGGGCATGAAAGTCATCGACCATATCAAACAGGCAAAAGACACCCTGGTTTCCTTTGAAGTACTTCCTCCTTTAAAAGGGAAGAACATTGCTTCATTGTATCAGCACCTGGATCCTTTGATGGAATTCAAGCCTTCATTTATCAATGTTACCTATCACCGCAGCGAACATATTTTCAAAAAGAAACAGGATGGCACTTTTGAGAAAGTGGAAGTGAGAAAACGTCCGGGTACGGTAGGAATTTGTGCTGCCATCATGAATCACTATCAAATTGATGCAGTGCCTCACCTGATTTGCGGTGGATTTACCAAACGCGAAACAGAAGATGCACTGATTGATCTCAACTTTTTGGGAATCGATAATGTGCTGGTGTTAAGGGGTGATGCAACCAAGAACGAAACAAGCTTTGAGCCTGAGCCGAATGGAAACAAATATGCCATCGATCTTCTACAGCAAGTTGATCGTCTCAACAATGGAATTTATTTGGAAGAGGATATCCGCGAAGGGTTCAGAACGAATTTTTGTATGGGCGTTGCAGGATATCCCGAAAAGCATTTTGAAGCACCCAATATGGATACGGACATGCGTTACCTGAAATCAAAGGTAGATGCGGGTGCAGAATATATTGTTACTCAAATGTTTTTTGACAATGCGAAGTATTTTGAATTTGTTGACAAGTGCAGGGCGAATGATATTCATGTTCCAATCATACCCGGACTCAAACCACTTACCAGTAAGAAGCAACTGACGGTAATACCTCGCATATTTCACGTAGATCTTCCAACAGATCTGATCAATGATATGCACAAATCAAAAACAGATGCAGAAAGTGAGCAGGTTGGCATGAATTGGCTGGTTCATCAATCAAAAGAACTCAAAAAAGCAGGCGTGCCTGTGCTCCATTATTATACACTGGGAAAGCCCATGCTCATCCGTGATGCAGTGGCCAAGGTATTCTAGTTTATTGCTGTTGTGATTTTTTCTTCGCTTCCATGAACTCATCCATTTGCAGGTAGTTCAACTTTTTTGCAATGATGTTTTTATTGTTGTCCAGCAAGTATGCCATGGGTGTTTGATAAACATCGTAGAGCTGACGGAAACCTGGTTTTCCTGCTTTGTAAATTTTATCCTTCATCTCATCTGTTTGGTAGATATGCGTCCAGCCAGCTAGTTTGTTGTCTTTGATGAACTTGAGCCAATTCTGTTTTCCTCCATCCACCATCACACCAATCAACTTCACGCCGTTCTTTCTCCACTTGGCTTGGAAGATGGAATCCATTTTCGGGACTTCCTCTTTGCAATGACCGCAGGTGGGGTCCCAAAAGCAAATGACTGTAAAGGGTGCCTGTATGGTGCTCAAAAGAAAAGGCCTGCCAAGGGTATCAATCATTTGAAGCTCTGGAGCTTTGAGTCCGATGCGGTTGGACATCATGGAGTATCCTCTGTCGTATACAAATTTTTTATACTGTTCATTCATCCAACCATCTGCTTGTCCGGGTAGAAAATATTTTTCAAACAAATGCACAAAGACCGCATCCTGTCCCATGTACTTTGGATTGACATATTTATCTGTCAAACTCGAAAGCATGAATTTGAACATTTCTTCGTTGGACTTAGCAGCCTGAAGCATCTTGTCTGCATATACAATCAATGAATCCGGAACCTGTGGCAATACCTGATCGTAGTACCTGTCAAATTTTCCTTGCAATACGGGTGTGCGGATCAATCGTTCATCAGTAAAACTGATGCCATCCCAGAAATGATCCTTATAATAATTATATGCAAAGACGCTGTCGTATTTTCCTTTTGGGTGTTTTGCTGCTGGCGGGACTTCCGGCTCCTGTAAAATATGGAAAATGGAAGTCAACAGACTATTGGGGTATTTTTTCTGAATCTCCAATCGGTAGTTCTGCATGGACTCACCCAGCAATCTGATGGAATTGTTGATGGAATCATATGCAGGCTCACCAGTCTTGCCTGTCATATTTTTTCTCAACTCATTGATGCTGGTCCCGATCTCAAAAGATTTTTGTTGGTATTGTGAAAACACAGTGTTGTCGACTGAATTTTCAAATTGCATGGACTTTATAAGATTGCTGGTATCTGCCTTGATTGAAAATTTCAAATCTTTGTCAATCATGCATTCCACCCATCCATTTTTTTCAGGAAATACAATCAGGTAAACGCCGCCTTGCAGTTTTTTGCTACCAGTGAATACAGCTTCACCCGAGGGTTCAATTTTTGCAGAGTCAATCAAATATTGTTTGCTGCCAAAGTGATAGGCCAAATAGAGGTGACCTTTGTTGAAAGGTTTGATGTTTGCTTTGATCTCATATACATTCTGTGCAACAGCAAGCATGCAGCAATGAACAAGGATGGTAATCAGTGAGAGAATTCTCATGCAATGGGCTTTCCGCAAAATTATTCAATAACTTTATAAATCAATCTTAAATATGAGACGGAAGAAGGATGCGTTGATGGAGAATCTTGAAGTTGTTTCCTATGCTGCCGGTGGTAAGTCAATCGCAAAAAAGGATGGAAAAGTAATTTTTATCGAGGGCGCTGTTCCAGGGGATGTGGTGGATGTGCGGCTGACCAAAAACAAGAAAGATTGGGCAGAAGGGGTGGTCAAAAAATTTCATCAATATTCCAATGACAGGGTTGCTCCTTTTTGCAAACATTTTGGCGTATGTGGAGGATGCAAATGGCAAATGCTTCCCTATGAAAAGCAGGCGTTTTATAAACAATCTGAAGTAGAACAACATCTCAAACGCATCGGAAAGCTAGAAATTCCACCTTTGCAGCCAATAGCTGCTGCAGGCGATATAAGGTATTACAGAAACAAACTGGAGTTTACATTCAGTTCGAAAAAATATTTTACCCATGAAGAAATAGCAGCAATGCATCTTCCTGAAGGAGAGAAAATCGGACTCCCATCCATCCCGGCACTTGGATTTCATGTGCCTGGGTCATTTGACAAAGTAATTGACATTGATGAATGTTTTTTGCAACAGGAGCCCAGTAACAGGATTAGAAATGAACTTCGGAGCTTTGTATTGGAGAAAGGGTTCAGTTTTTATGACATCAGAAATCATGTTGGTTTGATGCGCAACCTCATGATCAGACAATGCACAACTGGCGATCTCATGGTCAATGTTGTTTTTGGTGAACATGATCAAGCTGCTATCATGGAAGTGATGAATTTTATGAAGTTGAGCTTCCCCGACATTACATCTCTTTATTATACTGTCAACACAAAATTCAACGACAGCATATTTGATCAGTCACCGGTTTTATTCAGTGGGAATCCTCATGCCATCGAACAACTCAAGCAATGGAAATTCAAAATCAGTCCCAAGTCTTTTTTTCAAACCAATACCAAACAAGCAGAACAACTCTATCAGATCACCAAAGAATTTGCGGAACTCAGCGGGGAGGAGGTAGTATATGATCTCTACTGCGGAACAGGTAGCATTGGTATTTTTATAAGTGATCAGGCAAAAAAGATTATTGGCGTTGAACTGATCGAAGAAGCCATCGATGATGCAAGAGAAAATGCAAGTCTCAATCATATATCCAACGCAATGTTTTTTGCGGGAGATGTGGCAGCCGTCTGTCAGCATGATTTTTTTAAACAGCATGGTCGTCCGGATGTCATCATTACTGATCCTCCGAGAGCAGGCATGCATGAAAAACTCATTCATCAGATCATACAAATGGAAGCCCCCACAGTGGTTTATGTCAGTTGCAATCCTGCTACACAAGCAAGAGATTTGCAGTTGCTTGGAGAGAAGTATGATGTTACTGCAGTGAGACCTGTGGATATGTTCCCTCATACCCATCACATTGAAAATGTTGTTCAACTGAAGTTGAAGAGACATTGAAAGAGGATCGTTAATTTCGCGTAACAACATTCTATATGGAATCAGATATCAGGCCAGGCAGGTTTCAGGTTTTACCGGTAGTCATCAAGAACCTTTTGATCATCAACGGACTTGTTTGGTTGGCGCAGATCACCATTGGGCAAGACCTAATTTCTGTGGAAGATCTTTTTGCTTTGCATCATTTCAGTTCACAGTATTACCATCCCTGGCAGTACATCACTTATATGTTTCTGCATTCTTCTGAATCGTTTTTCCATATCCTGTTCAACATGTTTGCGCTGTGGATGTTTGGATCGACATTGGAAAATCTCTGGGGACCCGGCAGGTTTCTGATATTTTATCTCGTGTGCGGATTGGGTGCGGGGATTACACAGGTATTGGCACTTACCTATGATATTTCTCAATACACAGCCATGTTTGATGCAGGCAGGATGTCTGCAGAAGAACTGTATATGATGGTGAATGTCCCAACATTGGGTGCATCTGGTGCGGTGATGGGAATTTTTGCGGCATTTGCATACACTTTTCCAAACAGTCAGATGATCATTTTACCCATACCATTTCCTATCAAAGCCAAATGGGCATTGCTTGGATTGGCAGTATTGGATTTGCTGGGAGGCGTATCGAGTAGTTCGACAGGCATTGCGCATTTCGCTCACTTGGGCGGTGCCGCTGTTGGGATTGTGATTGTGATGATTTGGAACAGAAACAACCGAAGACATTTTTATTGATATGGCAAGAGGTTCTAGATATTATACTCCTTCTACAAAGTGGGATTCAAGCAACCCTTTGCTGATGATGATCATCGTGCAGGCAATGTTTTTTATTGCGCTCAATTTTATCAAAAGCATCTATACTTTTTCAAGAATGGATCCAGAAGCGTTTTATCGCAATATCTATTACTGGTCTATTTTGTCTGCAGATCCTTCTACATTTTTAACAAGGCCATGGACTTTCATCACCATGCAATTTTCTGAAGTAAAGCTGATTGTAGTGATCGGAAATCTGATATGGACGTGGATGTTCGGCTACCTGATCCAGGACTTGGTGGGTGGTGATAAAATATTTCCAACGTATATATACAGCAGTTTCATTGCAGGGTGCGCTTTCATCATATCTGTACAGATGTTCCAACACGAAGCTGCTCCTTACTCCTTTTTTTCTGGAGTGATTCCCGGAATACTTGGACTGGCAAGTGCTGCAACAACCCTCTCACCAAAGTATCGGATATTCCCCATGGTTGGTGGCGGCATTCCGCTGTGGATCATTTCCCTGGTTTATGTGTTGCTCAACATCAGCACCGCACAGGGGTACATGGCTATTATTCCTCAGATAACTGGATTGATCGTTGGATTTGTATACGTGAAAATGCTTCAACAAGGAATGGATCCTGGCTCTTGGATAATTAATTTTTATAATCAAGTCATTCATTTCTTCTCACCGGGTAAAAAGAAACAAAGAACATCAAAGCAGCAGTCCTTTTATGATTCATCCGGTCGAACACCATTTGTCAAAACACCGAATCTTACCCAAAAAAGAGTAGATGAACTGCTAGACAAGATCAATCAATTTGGGTACGATCAGCTGACAGAAGAAGAGAAAACATTTTTGAAACAAGCCAGTAAAAAAGATCTTTAAGGCTCCATGAAATCCAGAAGTACCGGAAGCGCGTATGTTTTTATGAAATTCCTCGGCTGGGTGCTCATGGTGTTTATGCTGCTTTGTGCCTCTGCTCCTTTCGTTCATCCCAAGCATTTTTGGTTCATGGGATTTCTCAGTCTCTTGTTTCCTTACAGCTTTGTCGCGGTTTTTTTGCTTTTGTTGTATTGGGTTTTTAAACGCTCAATCTTTTTTATTTATCCTTTACTATCGTTGGCACTTTGTTTGTATAGTGTCCAATTCAATTTTGCCCTGCACCTGCCTTCCATATTCAAAAACGAAAAGTCACCCGAAGTGCTTCGTCTCATGAGTTGGAACATCAGGCATTTTATTCCATACAACGAGAGCAATTTCAAGCCCGTGAACAAAGATCAAATATCAAAGGTATTCGATGCCATAGCTGCTTATGAACCTGATGTTATTTGCTTTCAGGAATTCATTTCACTTCCAGATGAAAAAGAAAAGAATCCATTTCAGTCGTTGAAAAATAAGTTTCATTATAGCTTTCATCAATTTGACGGTTCAGATATTTTCCAGTCCAATCAATACAGCGGCACCGCCATATTCTCCAAGTATCCAATCATCCATGGCGGAACAGTTCCTTTCCCGCATATGGATGCTGACAATACTGAGGCAACGGTTTATGCTGACATTGTCAAAGGAAAAGATACCATCAGGGTATATTCCATACACCTGCAATCATTTGGCTTTGGCAACAGAGAGTATAAGATATTGGGCACTGTAAAAAATGACAGGGAAGATGTGCGGGAGTCAAAGTATCTCATCAAAAAAATGAAAAAAACTTTTGAAACCCACGGCGCGCAGGCTGATTTTTTATCAGGGATCTTGAAAGAATCTCCATACCCTACCATTGTTGCCGGCGATTTGAATGATGTTCCTGGTTCATATGCTTACAAGTCGGTCAGAGAGCTGCACAAGGACGCTTTTCTTGAAAAAGGATTTTTTCTTGGGTCAACGTTTACAAGTTCTTTCTCCTTTCTGCTGAAGACCATTCCCACCCTGCGCATTGATTATATTTTTCATCCACAAACATTCAGTACCGTTCAATACAAACGGGGAGGAGCGGGGATTTCAGACCACTTTTTTATATTGGCTGATATCCAATTCCCCCACAATGAAGGCTTCTGACAATCAATATATATCTTTGCGTCTATATTGATTCCTATGTCGACATTGCAATTTTACAATTCCCTCACCCGTCAAAAAGAAGCGTTTGCATCCATCATACCTGGTAAAGTGGGTATGTATGTATGCGGACCTACTGTCAGTGGGGAGAGTCACTTAGGACATGCAAGGCCCTTCATCACATTTGACATCGTATACCGCTATTTAAAACATTTGGGATATCAGGTTCGGTATGTCAGAAACATCACCGATGCGGGTCACTTTGAAGAGGAGGGCAGAGAAAGCGAAGACAAAATTTCCAAGAAAGCCGTATTGGAAAAACTGGAGCCAATGGAATTGGTACAGAAGTACACCAACCTCTTTCATTGGGCCATGCGTGCATTCAATAATTTGGAGCCGAGTATCGAACCTACTGCCACTGGTCATATTGTTGAGCAAATTGTGATGATTGAAAAAATCATCCAGGATGGGTATGCATATGTAGTCAACGGATCGGTTTATTTTGATGTTGAAAAATACCACAAAGATTTTGGAGCAAAAGGAATGCAGTATGGCATCTTGAGTGGCAGGGTCTTAGATGAGCAATTGGAAACAACTCGTGCGCTGGAATCTCAGGATGAAAAGAGAAATAAAATCGATTTTGCACTTTGGAAAAATGCAGCACCTGAGCACATCATGCGCTGGCAAAGTCCGTGGGGTATCGGATTTCCCGGTTGGCATATTGAATGTTCAGCCATGAGCACCAAGTACCTGGGTGAAGAATTTGATATTCATGGTGGCGGGATGGATCTACAATTTCCACACCATGAGTGTGAGATTGCACAGAGTGCTGTTTGCAATCATAAGATTCCTGCAAGGTTCTGGTTGCACAACAATATGATTACCATCAACGGAAAAAAGATGGGGAAGAGTTACAACAATGTCATCAAGCTGAGTGAACTCTTCTCGGGCAATCATGAAATTCTTGCACAAGGATATTCTCCCATGACAGTGCGCTTCTTTATTTTGCAAACCCATTATAGAAGTACACTCGATTTCAGCAATGAAGCCCTGCAGGGAGCTGAAAAAGGGTTGAAGAGAATCTGGGAAGCCTTTTCCTATTTGCGAAAAATGGATTTTTCGCAATTGAATCATGATGCGGTTGACAAGGAGTTGGAGTCAAAAGTGTTGGAAATACTCGGCGGACTCCATCAGGACATGAACGATGACTTGAATACAGCCAAAGTGATGGCTGGATTGTTTGAATTGGTTCCCATCATCAACTCCATCAAAGACAGTAAAATACAGACAACATCCCTTTCTTCCAAGTCGTTGAAGATGATGCAAGAGCAGTTCAATGTGTATTTGATCGATATATTCGGACTCACAGACGAATCCAAGAGAGATGACGACAAACTGAGTGCCGTGCTCCATCTGATTGGCGATATCAGAAAAGATGCCCGCTCCAGAAAAGACTTTGCAACTTCCGATAAGATCAGAAATCAATTGTTGGCCGCCGGTATTCAATTGAAGGATGAGAAAGACGGAGGCATGAGCTGGGAGTTGCTTTAGTGCCTCATCATCAATTTTGTCAGGCTATCAAGATCTTCATGTTCACGAAGACGTTGATTTATCTTTTCAAGTGATTGTGCTGAGATGGACCAGTTCATGGGAAAAATATCTGACTCTCCTTTTTTATAGAGGTTGATGGAGTGAAAGGTTGTTTCGTCTTTGTATAGTTCTGCAAGGTATTTGCTGAGTCTGATATTGTTAAAATCAGTTTGACGTTCATAGGATCCCATGATCGTTTTAATGGGTGCCGCCAGATCATTTACAAGGGGATGGATTTTTTTGATTCTATTTTTTCCTTCAGCCTGATTGCTGATATGTATCACATGAAATCTAAGTTGTCTGAATGGGTGATTGGAGTTCAATCGGAGGGTATCTTCAATCATTCCGTGGAGATCCAATATCATCTCATGCACGATACCACCTCCTGAATTGTCGAAGTATCCTCCATCTACAAAATATTGGTTGTTGATGCGGCCTGCTGGACTGAAATAGGGGAATCTTGCTCCCAATACAACTGCTGTAGAAAGTTTCATGGTTTCCTTCTCTCCAAGTTGATCGATGACATCAATTCTTTTTCCTGACAAGTCATTTTTCAATTGAATATTGCTGATGTATCCCGGTGCTCCATCCTGCATGCTGGTGGTATTGATTGCTATCACAGGTTTGAATGATTTATCAGTTGCGTGCATGATTGCAGAGAGGTCTTTTCGCATGAAGGCACTGATAGAATCATCAGCTGAAGTCACCTCCATAGATATTTCCAATGCATTTGCACGATCAGCAGATTTGAGTCCAGGTAAAAACGGAATCACCAAATCTGGTCCCAATAACCTTGCCAATGGAAAACTCAGGAAGTCGGTCGACAAGTAGGATTGAATCTGAGCCAGTCGGTTTGCATGCTTTTGATGCATGCTGCCATAAAAAACTATGTTGCCAAAACTTCCACCGGAGGCCCCAGAGAGACAGAACAGGTGCCTTGAAAACTTGCCATTGGATTTTGCATCGAGCGATGACAGCACGGATGCGGTCCAGTAGGCTGACCTGGATGCTCCGCCATCGGCTATGACAAAATATACCGGAATTTCTTTTGAATTGTTTTTCTCAGATGATTTATCAATTTCGTTAAACCATTCATTGAATTTTTCTCTCAGTGTTGGTCTTGCATGATGGGTGGGTTGACCTTTAATTGGATGCAAAGAGACTTGGTGTGTTTCTACAAAAAATCCAATGACAACCAAAGAAAGCAAGAAAAGAAAGTGAAAATTGATCTGCAGTTTGATGGAGAAAAGTGACAGCATGTTGCCAGCACCCAGCAGCACAGCAAAGGAGATCAGGATGATGGGCAAGGGACTGATAAACCTGGCGAATGAAATATTGAATATGAAATTGAAATAGATCAGCAAGGTGAACAGGGAAAAGGAAATGAAAAGCAGAAAAATATTTTTTTCCGTTTGCAGGGTCAATGCTTTGTTCAGTGATTCTTTTTGTCTGGTTGGATCAGTAAAAATCCAAATGATCAGGTCTTCATAATGCTTCTTTATTTTTCCAATTCCTTCATTCGTGTGTATTGCTCCTTTTCTTTTATGAGCTGTGCTGATTTTTCTTCTTGTAATTACAAGGTAGAGATATCCTATTTGCATGACGGGTAACAATAACAAGTAGGTAGAGCGTGTGTTGATGTAAACCATCCAGGCAATGCTACACAGAAAGATGATCCATATACCCATTCTGATCTTCACCAATAGGGCAGGAGCAACACTGTTGTTGAGTCGTTGAATGCTTGTATGTAGCAAAAGGTAGAGTGCAATATTCAATAGGAAAATGAGCAGATGGGTAAGAAATGTATCATAAGCTGCATTCAGTGAAATCAGTGCCATGAAAACAACAGTGAAGCAAGTATAACCCAAGAGCCTAGGTGCATGGAGGAGTCCCTTTTTAGCAATGCGAAAAAGTCTATCATGGTTATATGCAATCAATCTTGATGTATACCAAGTAATCAATACCCAGAAAATCAATGAAACCAGAAAGAAAAATCCTGTTTGACGTGATTGGAGTCCAGTGACAATGATGTCTTTTCCCTGGACGAAGTCGGTGAAGAAAACATACACCAGTGCAATCAGCAAAATACCAGGAAAGAAGGCTCTTCCCAATTGTATCACGATGGCCAGTTGCTGAAGCAGTTTCTTGATCATGTTCCCTCTTGCTGATTCAGGGTTTTCCAGAGCAGGTCTTTCAGTTCCTGTAAGCCTGTATTGGAAACCGAAGAAATAAATACATGTGGGATATTGGATGGAAGTTCTTTATGGATGGCTTGTTTAAGTTCATCATCCAGCATATCACATTTGCTGATGGCGATGATGAATTTTTTATCAAGCAGTTCCGGGTTGTATTGTTCAAGTTCGTTGAGCAGAATATTCCATTCTTCCTTATGGTCTTTGCTGTCTGCGGGTATCAGAAAAAGCAGCACCGGATTTCTTTCGATGTGTCGCAGAAATCTATGACCGAGTCCTTTGCCTTCTGCAGCACCTTCAATAATGCCAGGGAGGTCTGCAATGCAGAATGATCTGCCATCTCGGTATTCCACCATGCCCAATTGTGGGGTAAGTGTAGTGAAGGCATAATCAGCAATTTTTGGTTTTGCTGCCGTCATGCTCGACAGCAAAGTTGATTTTCCGGCGTTGGGGAAGCCTACCAATCCAACATCTGCCAATACTTTGAGCTCTAGTATTTTCCAACCTTCCACACCTGGTTCACCGGGTTGTGCATACTCTGGTGCTTGTCGCGTTGCAGTGGCAAAATTTTTATTTCCCAGTCCACCTCTTCCACCTTTGATCCAGACAAATTCTTGTCCATCTTCCAGTATTTCAATTTCTTTTTGTCCCGACTCTTCGTCTACAGCAACGGTCCCCAGCGGCACTTCGATAAAAATATCTTTTCCATCCCTGCCTGTCATGTTGTTTTTATTGCCTCCCTGTCCGTTTTCTGCTACTACATTTTTGTAATAGCGCAGGTGGAGGAGGGTCCAGAGGTTTTTATTACCTCTGAGAATGATATGTCCGCCCCTGCCGCCATCGCCACCATCCGGACCCGCCTGTGGATTGAATTTGGTGCGCATGAAATGTTTGCTTCCTGCCCCGCCGTGTCCGCTTTTGCAAAACACCCTTATCTGATCTACAAAATTTGATTTTTCCATGTTGATTGCACCATCTGGTGCGTGCACAAAGTTAACCTCATCCCACCTTGCCAGCGGTAATTTTCCTAATTTTGTTTTATCGGTATGAAACTTGTACGATTTTTCAAGAACAAATACATAGTTGTTTCTGTGTTTTTCATGGTTTGGATGCTATTCTTCGACCACAACAATCTTTTTCTTCATATGCAATACCGATCGGAGTTGAATGAATTGAAGCAAAAGAAAAAGTATTATTTAGAGGAAATTGAAAAAACCCGCAACGATGTGGAAATGATGAAGACCAATCCCTCCTGGAAAGAGAAAGTTGCGCGTGAGCAATACCTGATGAAAAAGGATAATGAAGATATCTATTTGATCAAGGAAAACTGATCGCAGGTCTCAAACAATATATTTGATTCTTTCTCCGTTATTATAGGGAATACCCTTGAAAGCTAATTTGTAAAAGATTGATTATGAACGAGGTAATGATTCATGAAATGCTGCGGTATTTCTATCATGAACTCTCTGAAGAGGAAACAGGCAATTATGAACATTTTTTGAAAGACAATCCCTATTTAATGGAGATTTATCAGTGCTACACAGATACTTTGCATCGTTTATCGACCGGGCAGCATTCACCTTCACAGTCTACGTTGGACCGTATCATGTTTTATGCGCAGGAGGGCCATCTTCCGGCCAGCTAATACATTTTCGTTGTAACTTCCAAGCCGATTTATATGAGGCTTAAGGAGCGTTACCAATTGATCATTGATTACTTCAGCAAGCAGATTCCAGAGGCTGAAACAGAGCTGATGTATGACAATCCATTTCAGTTATTGGTTGCAGTGATCTTATCTGCGCAGTGCACCGACAAGCGCGTGAACCTGACCACACCCAAATTATTTCAACAGTTTCCTGATCCGGCTGCATTGGCTGCAACTGATTTTGATACATTGTTTCCTTTGATCAGAAGTATTTCATATCCCAACAACAAAACGAAGCATCTGATAGGCATGGCCAATATGCTTTTGGAAAAATTCAATGGGGAGGTTCCGATGACAGTGGAAGAACTGGTGATGTTGCCCGGGGTAGGCAGAAAAACAGCCAATGTCATCACCTCTGTGATTGACAAACAGCCCAATATGGCTGTTGATACCCATGTTTTCAGGGTTTCAGCGCGATTGGGACTTACCAAAAATGCTAAAACGCCGCTCGCTGCTGAGAAGCAACTGACCAAAAATATTCCGGATGAGCTGATTCACAAAGCACATCATTGGTTGATCCTGCATGGGAGGTATACATGCCTTGCAAGGAGTCCCAAGTGCAGCCAATGCGGATTGCAGAAACTATGTCTTTACAAAGGGAATAAAAAATAGTTTTTTCATTATCTTGAAGCACAAACTTGCATATGAAATCTAAAATCAACATTCAGCTTTCTTTGATGATGTTCATGCAGTTCTTTGTATGGGGAGCATGGTATGGACAAATGAGCAAATACATGACCGATCAGTTGCATGCAACAGGCGATCAGGTTGGAAATGCATACGCTGCATTCTCCATCGCTATGATTGTTGCGCCCTTCTTTGTGGGCATGTTGGCTGACAGATTTTTCCAAGCACAGAAAGTATTGGGTGTACTCAACCTTGCCGGTGCTGCGATTCTTTTTATTCTAATCAACATCAAAGATCCTGATACATTTTACTGGGTGATGTTGCTTTATTGCCTCACGTTTGCACCGACCATTTCTTTGACAAGTTCCATATCGATGCGCAACATGAGCAATCCGGAAAAAGAATTTCCTGCCATTCGTGTGTTTGGAACCATTGCCTGGATTGCGGTTGTGAACCTGGTTGGATTCATGGGAGTAGGCGATAAAGTGATGATCTTTCAAATATCCATGGTATCTGCTGTGATCTTGGGTGTGCTGTCATTCTTCCTGCCCAAGACGCCACCCACTGCAACGGGTCCCTCTACCTTCTCACAAATCATCGGCAAAGATGCGTTTGTACTTTTTAAAGACAGGTCATTTTTGATATTCTTTTTCTCTTCAGTATTGATTTGTATTCCCTTGTCATTCTATTACACATGGGCCAATCCATCATTGACAGACGGATACAAATTGGCTTTCCCCGCTCTTGATCCTTCTACTTTCAACATTGAAAATAAAATGTCGCTCGGACAGGTTTCAGAGGTGCTGTTCATGCTGCTTTTGCCGCTTGCTTATGCACGACTGGGTGTAAAGAAAATCCTGATCGTGGGACTCCTTGCCTGGATCATCCGATTTGCATTTTTCGGCTATGGCAATCCTGGCAACAGCGAATGGATGCTCTATGCAGCGATTTTGCTCCACGGCGTTTGCTATGACTTCTTTTTTGTGAGCGGAATGATTTATACCGATGCCAAAGCTGGTGAGAAGATCAAATCGCAGGCACAGGGACTGATTTCACTCGCAACCTATGGACTCGGCATGCTGATTGGATCTATTGTAGCTGGAAAAGTAAAGGATCAATATACGGTGAACGAAGTAACCAATTGGTTAAATGTTTGGCTGGTACCTGCAGGTATTGCCGCAGTTATATTAGTTTTGTTCCTCCTGTTTTTCAAAGACAATACAAGAACAGCAAAATAATCACAACCCTTAAAAACTAAATCTCGACATATGGTGAAAATTGCAATGCTAGGTTCCGGATTCATCGGAAGATTTTATGCTGATTCCATACAGGGACTCAGAAGCAAGGACAGAATTGTTTCCATTTACTCAAGAAGAGAAGAGCAGGCTAAAAAGTTTGCGGTTGATTACGGTTGTGATCATTATACTACTGTAATGGAAGAATCTATTGCTCATCCTGATGTGAACATGGTTTGTATATCATTGCCAAACAATCTTCATGAAGCGGCAGTGGATCTCTGTATCAAACACAAGAAAGCTGTTATTACTACAAAACCACTCGGCAGAAATGCTGTAGAGGCGAAACGCATGATGGATGCAGTTGAGAAGGCCGGCATCTTCAACGGTTATTTGGAAGATTTGGTTTATACTCCAAAATTTTTGAAAGCATATGACAGTGTGAAAAATGGTGCGCTGGGAAGAATCCTGTGGGCCAAGTCACGCGAAACCCATCCTGGTCCTCACAGCGACTGGTTCTGGGATATTGAACAAGCAGGTGGCGGATGTATTTTGGATTTGGGTTGTCATTGCGTAGAGATTACCAGAAGTTATATCGGCAAAGACATCAAACCAGTGGAAGTGATGTGTTGGGCAGATACACAAGTGAAGCCAATTGATGCAGAGGACCATGCCATTGGCTTGGTGAAATATGAAAACGGAGCCATCGCACAGTTTGAAGTGAGCTGGACATTCAGAGGCGGATTGGATTTGAGGGATGAAGTGATGGGAACCGAAGGTACCATTTGGATCAACGGATTCTTAAGAACCGGTTTTGATATGTTCACTACAGGCAAGGGTGCTGATTATGTTGCAGAGAAGGCAGAATCCAATTCAGGTTGGTTGTTTCCGGTAGGAGATGAGTTGAACGAGCTGGGATACAATCACATGTTCGCTGAAATGTTTACCTGCTATGAAAAAGGAACACAACCCAGAGAAACGTTTTATGATGGATATGTTGTAAACGCTGTGCTGGATGCTGCTTACAGAAGCGCCAAATCAAAGCTATGGGAGCCTGTGAAGTTGGATGAGTGGAGAGGGAAGGTGGGCGTAACCAAAGACAGTCATTTGATTGAATTTGACAAAGATCATTATCTCGTGAAAGAAGAAATGACACATTTCGGAACCAAGAAACTGATCTTGAAAGAGAAGTCAACCGGTAAAATCGTAGAGAGAATTATTTGATACCCAACTTTCAACAGTCAACAGTCAACTGTTAACGGTTGACTGTTTTTTATTAGAGGTACTTTCTGATTTCCTCTATCAGTTCTGTTTTCGTGATCGGTGTACCTTTTATTTTATTGTATCCTTTTGCATCAACAAAATAAACATCTCTGATGATTTTTATCAGCTGACCGTTGTTGATTTCAGGTATCAATACGGTGTCAAAACTTGATAGTATTTTTCCAAGGTTTTTTGGAAAGGGTCTGAGGTATCTGATGTGTGCATGAGATACAGCATGTCCTTCTTGGAGTAATTCGTGAACGGCTGTTTTGATGGCACCAAATGTGCTTCCCCATCCCAATACCAAGACTTTCCCCTTATCCGGTCCGCTGTCAATTTTTTGTTCGGGAATATAATTTGCAATCGTATCAACCTTGGCCTGTCTTGTTTTGACCATGTGTTGGTGGTTCTCTGGATCATAACTGACATTTCCCGTTATATCTTGTTTTTCAATTCCTCCAATCCTGTGTTCCAGGCCTTTGGTGCCGGGAACAGCCCAGGGACGAACAAGTTTTTCGTCTCTTTTATATGGCAAGAATTTTTCTTCTCCTTCTTCTAATCCTTTTTTGAAGCTGACCTTGATTTCAGGAAGATCTTCAGCCTTTGGAAATTTCCATGGCTCGGCACCATTTGCAATATATCCATCACTCAAGTACATCACAGGCGTCATGTGTTGCACAGCAATGCGGGTTGCTTCAAAAATTGAATCGAAACAATCGCTTGGAGTAGATGCTGATATGACAGGCATGGGACATTCGCCGTTTCTTCCATAATAGGCCTGCATCAAATCACTTTGTTCTGTTTTTGTTGGGAGTCCTGTTGATGGTCCCCCTCTCTGCACATCAATGATCACCAATGGAATTTCCAGCATCACTGCCAATCCCATGGCTTCTCCTTTCAGCGCAATTCCCGGTCCGGATGTGGTTGTTACACCCAATGCACCTCCATAACTCGCGCCGATGGCAGAAGTGATGCCAGCAATTTCATCTTCGGCCTGAAAAGTTTTCACACCAAAATTTTTCATCTTGCTCAGATCGTGTAAAATATCTGAAGCAGGTGTGATGGGATAAGATCCCAAGAAAATCGGGAGTCCACTTTTTTCAGAAGCTGCAATCAAACCCATTGCCAATGCCTGGTTTCCCATGATGGAACGATAGGTTCCGGGTTTCATTTTTGCTTTCTCAACTTTATATCGGGTTGTGAAAGTCTCGGTGGTATCACCATAATTATATCCCGCCTGCAATGCTTTCAGGTTTGCATTCAGGATTTCATCTTTTTTTCCGAATTTTTCTTTCAGAAAATTGAGTGTGCTTTCCATGTCGCGGCTGTACATCCAGTAAAGGAATCCCAGCACAAACATATTTTTTGCACGGTCTTTTTCTTTTGTTCCCATTTGGATGTCTTTCAATGCTCCACGGGTCATTTTTGTAACATCCATTTTGATGACTTCAAATCCACCAAGTGAGTCATCCTCCAATGGATTGACACCATCTGGATAATTGGCCAATCGAAGATTTTTTGCATCAAATCCATCTACGTTCGCGATGATCTTTCCGCCTTTTTTGATGGACTTCAAATTGGTTTTCAGCGCAGCTGCATTCATGGCAACCAATACATCGCAGAGATCGCCGGGTGTATAGATGGCATCGCTTGAAAATCTCAATTGATAACCACTTACTCCAGGCAGTGTGCCCTGAGGTGCCCTGATTTCAGCGGGGAAATCGGGGAAGGTGGCAAGATCAATGCCCAGCAGTGCGGTATTGTTGGTAAACTGACTTCCCGTCAGCTGCATTCCGTCTCCACTGTCACCTGCAAACTTGATGACGATATCACTGAGGAGCTCTTCTTTCCTTTGTGGCATGGTTTTTGTTTGAACTTTAACATGATCGTACATGAAAGGGTTTCATGTACTATTATGAAATTAATTAATTTAGACTACAAAATTACCCAATATGGCTCTATTCAATTCAAGTAATCCCACTCTTTCGGAAAAATCATTCGGACGTGTCATCAACATTCCAGGATCAGGGAGTATGACTTTTCGTGGCACCCTCAATAAGTTTGGATTTCTTTTTCTCATGGTCATGGCAACTGCGTTCTATGTATGGAATGAAGCGGCTGTAGGAAACAGCATTCAGGGCTATGTCATGGGCGGCGCCATCGGTGGATTGGTAGTTGCATTGATCCTCATGTTCAAACCAGTATGGGCTCAATACCTGGCTCCTGCCTATGCATTGTTAGAGGGATTGGTCATAGGATCGATCTCAGCTATGTATAACAATGCATTTGCCAAAGTAGCTCCTGGTATTGTGATGCAGGCTGTTATCCTAACATTTGGAACTGCCATTGCCATGTATGTTCTTTATACCTTCAGAATCATTCGCGTAACGGAGCGATTCAAGTCAATCATGTTTGCAGCCATTGGCGGTATTGCCTTGTTTTATCTGATCACTTTTGTTTTATCTCTTTTTGATGTACAGGTACAAGGTCTCCAAGGCGGCAGCATGTTGAGCATTGGAATATCCATTGCCATCACAGCCATTGCAGCATTGAGTCTCTTGCTTGACTTCGATCGCATCGAACAGGGAGCCTCCATGGGTGCACCCAAATACATGGAATGGTATTGTGCATTCGGATTGTTGGTAACCATGGTTTGGTTGTATGTAGAGATCCTTCGTCTATTGGGAAATCTATATGGAAGAAAAGAATAGTTTCATTGAAATACATGTAAAAAAAATCCCACTCAATCGAGTGGGATTTTTTTATTTCATCTCATGTATTGTTGGATCATCTAAATCCATCACCGTCTAACATGTTTCCAAATCCTCCTAAGATGCTTCCCTCTTCTTTTCTGTTGAATGCTCCGTAAGACATGATCCTGCTGGCCAATCTGCTGATAGGCAGGGTTTGGATCCAAATCTTACCCGGACCTCTCAATGTTGCAAAGAAGAGTCCCTCTCCTCCAAAGATTGTATTCTTGATACCTCCCACAAATTCAATATCGTAGTCGACCGTCTGGGTAAAAGCAACCAGACATCCGGTATCAATTTTCAACACTTCACCTGGCGTGAGATAGCGTTCAAAAACGTGTCCGCCTGCATGCACAAAAGCCAATCCATCACCTTCCAGTTTTTGCATGATGAATCCCTCTCCGCCAAACAATCCCGTTCCCAGTTTTCTTTGGAATGCAATGCCAACAGAAACTCCCTTGGCTGCACATAGGAAGGAGTCTTTCTGACAAATGATTCTGCCATCGAGTTGTTGCAAATCCAATGGAATGATTTTTCCTGGATAGGGAGAAGCAAAAGAAACTTTCTTTTTGCCGTTCACCATGTTGGTAAAGGCAGTCATGAACAGACTTTCTCCCGTCAGCAGTCGCTTTCCTGCTGAAAACAATTTTCCGAGTACCCCTTGGGTTTGATTGGAGCCGTCGCCAAAAATGGTTTGCATTTGAATGCCTTCCTCCATCATCATGAAGCTGCCTGCTTCCGCAATGGCTGTTTCCTGTGGATCCAATTCAATTTCAACATACTGCATTTCCTCTCCGACGATCTTGTAATCGATTTCGTGGTTTGAACGACTTGTGAAGTTTGTCATATGATGTTTTTAATATAAGTTGACAGTTGACTGTTAACAGTTAACTGTCAACCGTCAACTGTTGAATATTATCCGTTAACTGTTTTCCCATTCCACACCTTCTTACCTTGAATTTTTCTCACCAAGTACATCAGTGCGGTGAAAACAAAGAACAATGGCCCGAGCAATCCGAGGATTGAAATCCATTTTCCTTTGTAGAACTGTTGCATAGGACGCTTCAATCTCTCTGCAATGAGGTACATCGCAGGAACAATCAACAAGGTCATGAAGAATGCGAACATCAGTCCCCAGATAATGGTAAGCGAAAGCGGCTTCCAGAAAGCAACGTTGTCGCCCCCAAAGAATATATGGGGATTGAGATCGGTAAACAATGTTACGAAATTGATATTGAAACCAACTGCCAAAGGAATCAATGCAAGGATGGCTGCAAGGGCGGTAAGCAAAACCGGGACAATCCTTGTCTTGCCCGCTTCGATCACTGCTTCCCTGGTTTTCATTCCTCTGGACCTGAGTTCATCTGCAAATTCAATTACCAAAATTCCGTTTTTAACAACGATGCCCGACAATCCAACAATTCCAATGCCACTGGTTACAGCTGCAAAAGTTGAACGGAAAATTGCATATCCCAACAGTACTCCGATCAAACTGAACATGATTTCAGACAAAACAATCATGGTTCTGCTGTAAGATCCAAATTGTAAAATGAGGATCAACAAAATAAATCCAACTGCAATGAAAAGCGCATTGCTAAGGAAACCTGCTGTTTCTCTCAGCTGTTCCTCTTCTCCTGTTTGTGCAACAACAACACCTTCAGCTTTCTCATTGAAGGCATCTATATATTTTTTGATGTCTGCATTCACGCTTTGTGGGGTATATCCCTGTGATGTCAGAACATTTGAATATATGGTGATGACCCTTTTCTGGTTGCTTCTTTTGATGCTGCCATAGGTATTGCTGATATCTGATTTCACAACAGAGCTGATCGGTACTTGTTTGATCATGCCTGATGTGAAATCTCTGTAGGTGATGCGCATGTTCAGCAACTCAGACAATGTTTTGCGCTGGGTTGCTTCGTTGCGGACGGTGATCTTGTATTCTTCTTCGCCAATTTTCAACTTGGATATTTCTTTTCCAAACAAGGCTGTTCTGATTTCCAATCCAACCTGTGCAGTAGAAATGCCCTGCATCAATGCCCTTTCTCTGTCAATCGTCAGTCCTATTTCTGGATTGTTGAAGTCCACGTCAATTTTCAATTCTTCCACACCGGGAATATTTTTATCACTCAAATAGTTCCTGAGTTTGATGGCAGTGCTGGTGAGGTCTTCAAAGTTCTCGCCTGAGACTTCAATGTTCACGGGACTCTTCGTGGGTGGACCATTGCTTTCTTGTGCAACACTGATCTCAGCAGAAGGAATTCCTTTGATGGTTTCTCTCACTGCGTTCAAATATGGAGTGGTAGATTTCCCATCTCTTTTTTCAAAAGGAACAAAGCTTACCTGGATTCTACCAAGCTCCGGACGGGTACTTCTGTCACCACTGTTCGGATCACTCGCACCAACAGCAACATTTGCAATCACACTTTCTACCAATGGGTTTTTCTTGCCATTGTCCATTTCCAATACCCGGTTGATTTTCTTTTCAAGTGACTGTATAACTGAATCAGTATATTTTACATCGGTTCCAGCTGGAAGCTTCATGTAAACATATATGGTATTGGGATCACCTTGGGGAAAGAGTACAATCGGAACTTTTCTCATACCAAAGAAGAAAAATGAAAAAATGAGCAAGGCAAATGTTGCCAACAACATTTTTACCGGTCTCCATCCCTGTGTTGTCCATCGCAACAATACTTCATACCTGTTCATCAATCCAGGAAGCAATCTATTTTGGAAGAAGTTGATGGCGTCTGTCAACACATAAGCATTCAGCACCATGAGTATTGCAAAAAACAGCAACATATTTCCTATGAATCTGAATGAAGACTGATCTCCGCCGTAACCTGCCAAATCAAACAGCAGTCCCATGATCAGGAACAACAAGAAAAGCGGCTTTTTGAATACAGATGATTTTGCTTTTTTCTCATGCTCTTCGTGCTCCATGAAATCAACCGCAAACACGGGATTCATAATATATGCCACAATCAATGAGGCTGTCAATGTAAAGATCAGCATCGTTGGCAGGTAGATCATGAATTTTCCGATGATGCCCGGCCAAAACAAGAGCGGTACAAATGGTGCCAATGTGGTAAGCGTACCTGCAAGCACCGGAACAAATACTTCTCCTGCTGCGTATTTGGCTGCATCCACAGCAGAAATTTTTCCTTTTCCCTGAGAGAATATCCGGTGCGTATTTTCAATCACCACAATGGCGTCGTCTACTACAATTCCCAATCCAAAAAGTAGGGCAAACAAAACAATGAAGTTCAACGTAACGTTTGATCCAACTATAAAATCAGCTGTTGGAAGGAATATGAATGCGAGGAACATGCTCAGCGGAACAGACAATGCCACAAAGAATGAATTCGTCACGCCCATGAAGAACATCAGGATGATCAATACGAGTATGAATCCAATGATGATGGAGTTTACGAGTTCATCGAACGCGGCAGCCGCTTTGATGCTGAGGTCGCCTGTGATGTTGACGTTGAGGTCCTTTGGAAAAACATCCTGCTGCATTTCCTTCACCATTGCATTGATTTTCTCAGATGCATTGATGAGGTTTTCTCCGGAACGTTTGATGATGCTGAGTGTAACAACATTCTTTCCATTCAAGCGAGCATAGCTTTCTTTCTCTTTGACAGTATCAACGATCTTCGCAAAATCTTTCAGATAGAAAGGTGCTCCGTAAATATTTTTTACAACCATGTTGTTGAGGTCCAATGCAGAGTTGAACTGTCCACTCAGCCTCAATGCCCTTTTTTGTTCGCCCACTTCCAGCAATCCACCTGATATATCAAGATTCTCACGTTGTATGGCTTGTTCAACATCGTTGAAGCCAATTTTCGCCGCTTCCATTTTGAAACGGTCAACATTGATTTGAATTTCTCTTTCAGGTGCACCGATCAGGTCAACGCGGCTGATTTCGCTCAGCTCTTCAATTTTATCTTTCAGCTGATCCGCAAAATCGCCCAACTTGACTGCATCGTAGTCGCCGCTTACATTTACTGACATGATGGGCAGCTCAGACAATGACAATTCCTGTACAACAGGTTCCTGGGTAAGATCCGTTGGAAGATCTTTTTTTGCTTTGTCAACTGCATCGCGCATTTTCTGAAGGGCAACTTCCGTTTTTACAGATGTTCTGAACTCCACAATGATGGCAGAAAAATCCTGCAGGGAGGTTGATTTGATGCTGTTGATTTTAACACCCGTGATGCCTTTCAATTGTTTTTCAATGGGACGAGTAACAAGACTCTCAATTTCTTTGGGAGAATTTCCTACGTATACGGTTTGAACGAATATGTTTGGAATCACTACATCCGGGTACTGCTCTTTGGGGTAAGAAAGGAAAAGTCCGATTCCCCATACTGATATGATAAGTGTGAGCAGGTAAACAGCTGTCTTGTTTTTAATTGCCCAGTTGGTTGGTCCAAATGTTTTCGGATTCTGCAACAATTTGAAAATGGGATTATTGTTTGACAGGTTGTCCATGTTGATATGTTTATTAATTTCTTTTGATGTTTTATTTTCCAGCAGTGGTCAACAGCTGACCTTCGTACAATCCCTGGAATCCTTTGGTGATCAATTGATCGTTCACTGCAAGTCCGGATTTCACCTCAATCAATTCATCGTAGAATTCTCCGATGTTGATGCTGCGCTTGCGGGCAATTTTCTTGCCTTTTTCTTCCACCATTACATATACATATTTTCCTTTTTCATCGGTCTGCACAGTTTCAACCGGAACAACGATGGCGTTTTTAGCCTGGTGATCCAATAATTTGATCACTGCAACCTGGTTGGGTTTGATATTGGATTTGCTTGGCAGTTTGCTTTCTGCAACAAAACTTCTGGAAGTAACATTGATGGTTTCAGAAACAACACTGATTTGTGAATTGAATGATTCATTTAGATCAGGTATACTGATGATTGCAGGCATGCCACGCTTAACCTTGCTGATATAGTTTTCAGGAACATCAACAACTGCTTTCAGGTTACCCGGATTTACAATGATGATGGTAGCCATTGGATTTCCAACGAATGTTTCTCCTACTTTGATACCCACAGTTTCAATCACACCACTTACTTCAGCTGTTACCAGTGTGGTGCTGAGTTGTTCCTTCACGAGTCCCAGTTGTTTTTCCAAACTTTCCACATTGTTCTTTGCTGAAAGGAATTGTATTTCTGTACCAATTCCTTCTGCCCAAAGATTTTCCTGTCTGCTGAAAATATTTTTTGCAAATGCAAGCTGACTTTCTACCTGTTTGATGTTTTGCTGCACAATACCGTCTTCCAGTTTCATGAGCAACTGTCCTTTTTTAACAACATCACCCTGCTTTACATAGATCTGTTTAACCTGTCCACCCATTCCTCTGGGTGTAACATAGGAAACGTTCTCAGTGGATACTTTTCCCTGTAGTTCTATATAGTGACTGAAATCCTGTGTTGCTAGTGCAGTTGCCTCCACCAGCTTCATTTTTTCAGCAATTGCACCGCCTGACAATTGATTGATTTCTGTTTGCAGTGCATTGATTTGGTTGTTCAATGCATCTCTTTGTTTGGTAAGTGTTTCCAGCGTAGCTTTTTTACCGGCCAGATCCTGATTGCCTTCCTGTTTGCCTCCGCAGGATACCAGTGCAGCGATGATGACAATAACGAATAGCTTTTTCATATTGATGTATTGTATATTTTAAAGTTTACCCAGTGCCTTGGTGAATGATATTTTTGCATTTACTGCATCAAACAATGCCTGGAAATAATTGGATTGTGCATTTTCAAGTTCAGTTTGTGTCTGAAGCAATTCAAAACTGGATCCGAGTCCCTGTTCGTATTTCTTCTTGGTGGTATTGTATACTTTCTCTGCCAGTTGCACATTTCTTTCCTGGACATCCAGTGAGGAAAGGGCATTTTTGAATTGGGTAGAAGATGCTTTCAATTGCAGATCAATTGCACGCTGCAGGTTTTGGATGGTGTTGTCAATTTTTTCAACATTCATATTGGCCTGTTTGATGCGTTGTATTTTTTGTCCCCCATCAAAAATGGGTACACTCAAATTGATTCCCAAGACAGAAGCCTTGAACCATTTTTGATTGAAATCAAAGAAGTTAAATTCCTGTCTCAATGCATTTCTGCTATAGCTCCAATAGCTCGCGAGGGTAGGGATGAAAGAAAGTTTTTGACGTTTCAAATCCAATCCCTGCAGGTCACGTACTACATTGAGCAACTGTACTTCTTTTCGATCATTGTAATTGAAATTGCCCATTTCCAGCAAACCTTTTTTGACCAAATCTGCTGTCAAAGTTTCAGTCAGCTGTAGACTGTCTCTCTGATCAATCGCCAATACGAATTTCATCGAGGCATATCCAATTTCTATCAATCTTTCTATTTGCGTGGATGTGGTGATGAGATTATTGAGGGTAACCTGTGTTTTGTCAATATCCAATCTTTCAGCAAAACCATTTTGGAATAGTTTTTCCTGATCCTGTTTTAATTTCTCCAATCTTTTGATGCTCTCATCCAAATAGTGTTTCCTTTTTTCAGCGATGAGAATGCTGTAATAAGCACGGAGCACATTGCTTTTCACGGAATCTTCCATCACCCTGATATTGGCATCGGTGTAATCAACTGCTTTTTTTCTTGCAGAGATGGCAATGAAAAGATCCGGTTGAAACAATAGTTGCTGGAATTGCACACCTGCATTTGATTGCCAGGGTACTCCAAACTGAGCAGGGAAAAACTGTGCGGGACCCGTTGGCTGTGTAATCGGATTTCCACTTCCATCCTTCACGCCGTTTTTGGAAAGTACGCCGTAAACCGCAGGCGAAATAAAATCTGGCAACAGGGTGACTGGAATGCTGAAAAAGTGTTGCATCTGCACACTTCCATTTACTTGGGGAGTGGCCTGAGCAATATATTCCTTGTTTTTTGCGATTTGGATTTCTTTGTCCAGTCGGAGGTTTTTGAGTTCAGTCGCATTTTTCAATGCCATGCTGGTTGCTTGCTCCGCAGACAGTTTATATGTCTGTTGCGCTTGCAAGAAGCTTGTACACATTTGAAGCATGACTGCACATAATAGACGCACGCGTATCATTTTTTATTGATTTATGTTGTTATGTTCTTTTCTTTTGTTTTTGTATGATTCAATCATGTTGAATCCTTTTTCGGTTGCCAATCCATACAGAAAGTTCTCAATGATTACGAGTGAGACTTCCGTCACATTGTATTTGTCGGCCGGAAAGGCATCCATGTTGAATCCAATCATCAGTGTTTCCAGGCGAAATTTTGAAAGAATTTCAATCTTGATATCGCTGCGATACAATCCTTCTTCCACTCCTTTTTTCAAATTGTTGGAGATGATGTTCAGTAGAAAATCGTTCTTGTATGCATGGAATTTTTGGAAGGAAGAAAGATGGTATTTCTGCAGATCGAAGAGCACCATGGGATTCATATTTCTGGAATGCTTCACCATCATGTCCATCGTATTGAATATTTCTTCGATGGCATTGGAAGCAGATTGAACTGTTTCGGTTGTTTCCGCCTGCATGTTGTTGATCTGCATTTGGAGCACCCGATCAACCAGTTCGTCCTTGTCCTGAAAATGCTGGTAAACTGTTTTTTTGGAAATTCCCAGATGGGTCGCAATCTCATCCATGGAGACCGACCTGATTCCCAGTCGCAAAAAGAGGGTCCTGGCTTCCTGGATGATTCTTTCTTTTGTTTCCATGATTTTGAGGGCGCAAAACTACGGAAACTTTATTTGTTAAATGAGTTTCTATGTTAAACTTTTGAAAACTTAACTTGAACATTGTTTTCTGCCTTTTTATCGATTTTTATCAAAAATGGGTGTTTTTCGCATAAAATAGGGTGATTTTCGCCCAAAATTGGCCATTTTTAGGTGTATATTTGGAAAAACCGATCTCAATGAAATCTTTCACTCCGGGTAAGCTGATCTATTATTTCTTTCAGGGATTGATCATCCTGGCTCCGATTGTGATTACAGCTTGGGCGGTTGTTTCTCTTTTCAACTTTGTGGATGATATTTTACCCAACGTGCTCAGGGTGTTGGTGCCTGATATGGTGAAACTGGATGCATCTGGGAATCCGGCAAAAATACCCGGACTCGGATTCCTGACGGTGGTGCTGATGGTACTCACTGTTGGTTATTTATCCTCACTCTTTTTTGTTTCCCGCTTGGTCAACCTATTTGATACGGTCTTGGAAAGAACACCAGGTATCAAACTGATTTATACAACCGTTAAGGATTTTCTAGAAGCATTTGCAGGCAATAAGAGAAAATTCAACAAACCTGTTTTGGTGGCAGTAGACGATAAAGATGTTTGGCGAATGGGATTTATAACACAAACTGATCTTTCTCAATTTGGACTGACTGATTATTACTGTGTCTATGTGCCACACTCTTATGCTTTTTCAGGAATCACCTATATGGTGCAAAAGGAGAGGATCAAAATATTGGATGATGTTCGCTCTGCCGATGCCATGAAGTTCATTGTATCCGGTGGCGTTACGGAACTGACAGAAGGAGAAGATTGACAGGTATAAATTATTTATTGCATGTGGAGGGGATGGGTATTGTTGTGGTTGTTGTTTGCTTTACCAACGGGGACTTACAGTTGGGGATTTTTCGCGCATCGTTTCATCAATTTTCATGCGGTTTTTTTATTGCCGACGGAAATGATTGCTTTTTACAAAAGCAATATTCATTACCTCTCAGAACATGCGGTGGATCCTGATAAACGCAGGTATATCCTGCCAGATGAGGCACCAAGGCATTATATTGATTTGGATCGGTTTAAAAAAGATGACTCACTTTTGTTGCCCAGGAAATGGGAGCGGGCGGTTGAACAATATTCAGAAGATACGCTTCATGCACATGGCATTGTTCCCTGGTGGATTCAAGTGGTAAAAGCAAATCTCACCAAGGCCTTTGCCGAAAAAGACCGAAATGCCATTTTGAAATATTCGGCAGACATCGGACATTATATTGGAGATGCACATGTGCCTTTGCATGCCAGCAGCAACCACAACGGACAATTCACCAATCAGATTGGTATACACGGATTTTGGGAGAGTCGTCTTCCGGAGTTATTTGCTGCTGCACATTATGACATGCTGATTGATCGAGCCATCTATCTAAAAGATCCGCTCGCTTTCATTTGGGAAAGAATTGATCAAAGTGCTGCAGCAGCAGATACCGTGCTGAGCATTGAAAAACACTTATCCAATGCCCAACATGATCAACATATTTTCTCTTATGAAAAACGCAATGGAAAATATGAACGCATATACTCGGTTGCGTATTCAACTCAATACCACCAGGCGCTGAAGGGGATGGTAGAACGCAGGATGAGAGCCTCTACGCATGCCATTGCCAGTTTTTGGTATACTGCATGGGTGGATGCAGGTCAGCCCAATCTTTCTGAAATCTCCCAGTCAAAATAAGTATCTTCGCGACACGCTTAAACGTTGCTTCGGCACGCAATTTTATGGTACATAATTTCAATGCTGGTCCCAGCATTCTCCCACATACAGTTTTTGAAGAAGCCAGTCAGGCTATCCTGAATTTCAACAACACGGGACTCTCTATTTTGGAAATAGGACACCGCACTCCGCTCTTTGAAGAGGTATTGCAGGAAGCAGTTTCACTGGTAAAAGAACTGATGCAGCTCGATCAGAACAAGGAAGTATTGTTTCTGCATGGTGGAGCATCGACTCAATTTTTTCAGTTACCCATGAATTATCTCTCCAAGGATAAAAAAGCAGCTTATCTCGATGCTGGTGTATGGGGCAGCAAAGCCATCAAAGAAGCAAAGCGATTTGGTCAGGTGGATGTAGTGGCGAGTTCGAAGGATAAAAATTATACTTATATCCCAAAAGATTATGCTGTTCCGCATGAAGCTGCATACTTTCATTATACTACCAACAATACCATTGAGGGAACGCAAATGCATGCCATTCCCAATCTATCCATGCCATTGGTTGCCGATATGAGCAGTGATATCCTGAGCAGGGAAATGGATTTCAATCGCTTCTCATTTATTTATGCCGGAGCCCAAAAAAATATTGGAGCAGCGGGAGTCAATCTTGTTGTGATTGATAAGAAGTTTTTGGATAAGTCCTCATCCGCAATTCCATCCATGATGGATTACAAGCAACATGTTGCCAACGGGTCGATGTTGAATACACCTCCTGTCTTTGCCATTTATGTTTGTCTGTTGACCCTTCGATGGCTGAAAAAATCCGGCGGTGTTGCAGCTATTGAAAAAATCAATCATCAAAAATCCAATCTGCTGTACATCACACTGGAGTCCATTCCTTTGTTTCATTTGCCCGTCGCAAAAGAAGACAGAAGCCATATGAATGCAGTCTTCACCATGAAGGATGAAGCACTTGAAAAACTATTTTTGCAGCGTTGCAAAGAAGCCAATATGGTGGGCATCAAGGGACATAGAAGTGTGGGCGGATTTAGGGTATCCATGTACAATGCACTTCCACTGAGCAGCATCGAAACATTGGTGGAACTGATCAATCAATTTGCAAAAGAACACGCATAGAAATTTTACCATGGCCATCATATTTCCTTTCAAAGCCGTAAGACCTCAGTCAGCCATTGCAAAAGAATTGGCATCACCTCCTTACGATGTATTGTCTAGTGAAGAAGCCCGCAGCCTTGCAGCTTCTCATCCCCATTCTTTTTTGCATGTGACCAAATCAGAAATCGATATGCCGACTGATTTGAGCATCTACGACAACAGTGTTTATCAGAAAGCTAAATCGAACCTTGATCAAATGCTTGCTGATGCTGTGTTGTTGATGGAGGAGCAGGAATGCTATTATATATACGAGCTGGTCATGCATGGAAGAAGTCAAACCGGCCTGGTTTGTTGTTCATCTGTTGATGATTATGAAAATGACATCATCAAGAAGCACGAGTTTACACGTCCAGAGAAAGAAAAAGACCGCATCAACCACATCAGCATCACAGGTGCCCAAACCGGAAATGTTTTTCTGGCTTACCGCAATCATGCTTCTCTAGATCAATTGATTGCTGAATGGAAAAAAAATCACCAGCCTGTTTATGATTTTACAGCAGATGATGGCATTGTTCACCGCATCTGGATCGTAGGAGATGCATCTGCCATCCAATCCATCACCGACATATTCAAGAACGATGTTCCCTGCACGTACATAGCCGACGGACACCACCGTGCTGCCAGTGCAGCGAAGGTCCGCAAAGCACTTGGTCAACATGCGGGTCCAGAGGCAGATAAATTTCTGACCACCTTGTTTCCAGCCAATGAATTAAACATATTGCCTTACAACAGAGTAGTGAAAGATCTGAATGGAATGAGCGATGAAGATTTTCTCAGCTCATTGCAAGATGATTTTGTGCTCTCACATTATGATATTCCAGTTGAGCCTGCGTCCTTGCATGAATTTGGTATGTACCTCAACGGTTCTTGGTATCACCTGACTGCCATTGAGGGAACATTTGAGGAGGATCCTATCGGTGTATTGGATATCACCATTTTTTCCAACAATATATTGGAAAAACATTTGGACATCAAAGATCAACGCACAGACAAACGAATTGATTTTGTAGGAGGTATTCGAGGATTGAAAGAATTAGAAAAAAGAGTCGACTCTGGTGAAATGAAAGTCGCTTTCAGTTTTTATCCCGTCAGCTTTGATCAGCTGTTTGACATATCTGACAGTGGAAATGTGATGCCTCCCGAAAGCACCTAGTTTTAGCCCAAGCTCAGAGACGGACTCCTAACGCATTTGATTTAATAAGATTGATCTTCTGCGTAGATGCGTTCAATGGCATCTCCGTATTTTTCTGTGATCACTTTCCGTTTCAGTTTCAACGTGGGGGTCAACTCACCTCCATCGATGGTCCATTCTTTATTGAGCAATTCAAATTTCTTGACTTGTTCGATATGGTTGAATTGTACATTGAATTTTTCAACAATGGATTTGAAGTGTTCCTGCACACGCGGTTGATTGATCATCTCATCATTGCTCTGGTGGGGCACTCCGTTTTTCTCGCACCAGGTTTTCAGATTGGCAAATGCCGGCACGATCAGCGCGGCTGTGAATTTACGCTCCGGACCCACCACCATCATTTGCTCGATGAAGGGTGACTCCTTCATTTTGTTTTCAATGGGTTGAGGGGCAACATATTTTCCACCGCTTGTTTTGAATATTTCTTTTTTTCTATCGGTGATCTTTAAAAAGTTTCCTTCCACCCATGTACCGATATCACCTGTATGGAACCAGTTTTCATTGTCGATGCATTCTGCGGTAAGATCCGGACGCTTATAGTATCCCATCATCACGTTGGATCCTCTGCAGCATATTTCACCATCTTCTGCAAGTTTCACTTCAACATTTTTGATGCCTTGTCCCACTGTTCCAAATCTTCTTCCGCTTTTGTCAAATCTGTTAACAGAAATAACGGGTGAAGTTTCGGTGAGTCCGTATCCTTCCATTACCACAATTTTTGCTGCAGTGAAAATGCGCAGCAGTCGCACTTGACAGGCTGCGGCACCTGTTACAATGGCTTTTACATTTCCGCCCAATGCTTCTCTCCATTTGGAGAAAATCAATTTATTCGCGATGGCCAATTGCATGTTGTAAACGAGGCCCTGATTTTTATTCAACTCAAATTTATTTGCAACACCCACTGCCCAGAAAAAGAGATTTTTCTTTACACCTGTGAGTTCTCTTCCTTTGGCCATGATCTTCTCGTATACCTTTTCGAGCAATCTTGGAACGGTGGTGAAGAGCGTGGGTTTGACCTCTTTGAGGTTGTCGCCTACGGTATCTATGCTTTCTGCATAATAAATAGAAACACCTATATACATATATATATAGCTCACCATCCGCTCAAATATATGATTGAGGGGAAGGAAGCTCAAGCACCGGTCACTCGCATTGGCAACCGCAGAAACTATCTCTTCCACATTTTGCACGTTCTCCATGATGTTTTTGTGGCTGAGCATAACACCTTTGGGGAATCCTGTAGTACCAGAAGTATATAAAATGGTTGCGAGCTCATCCGGACGAATGGCATCTCTGATGGATGTTAATTTTTCAAGATCAGCTGCCGTTCCATTGTGCAGCAATTCCTTCCAATTCAGCACACCGTTGAGTTCACTGAAAGAGTATACTGCCTGAACGGATGGCGTTTTTGATCGGACGGATTGAACTTTGTTGTACAACTCCTGGTCACTCACAAAAACCATCTTGATGGATGCATCGTTGAAAATGAATTCCAGTTCATTCGGACTGATGGTTGGATAAATAGGAGTGAGGATGGCACCAGTCTGTTGAATGGCAAGATCCAGTATCAGCCACTCTGGACGATTGTTGCTGAGTACGGCAATTTTATCTCTTCCCTCCACAGATCCATCCTGGTAGCCTACCCCCGCATGAAGGAGTCCCATGCTGAGACTGTCAACCAGCTTTCTTACTTCCTGTGTGCTGTATTTTCTCCAGTGCCCATTCTCTTTTGCTGCAAACATATCCTCCTGGGGAGAACGTTGGAGTTGCCAATCGAGGCAGTCGAATAATCTTGTGGGCTTCATATGGGTTCCTGGTTTAGAGTTGTGCGTTTTGGGTTGATCGTTGATGGTTAACTGTCAACAGTTAACTATTTTCAAGATAAAACTTTTTTCAACCAAAAACGCAAAACCTGCAACCCAAAACAGTTAACAGTTAACCGTTAACTGTTTATCTGATCAGCGTTGAAGGCATCTCCTTGTTCAACAAATTCTTGTAAATGAACATGTTATTTTCATTGGTAGAATGTGCAGATTGATTTCCGCCCCAGCCATGTCTGCCACCTGGGTAGACCATGAATTCGAAATGCTTCTTGGAATCCTGCAATTTTTTCACCAGTTGCAAACTGTTTTGTAAATGCACATTGTCGTCCATCGTTCCATGATAAATCCTTAGCAAACCTTTGTAGCTGTCAACATATGTCATGATCGAACCTGCTGCATAGCCTTGGGGATTTTCTTTGGGACTGTCCATGAATCTTTCTGTATAATGACTGTCATACAAATGCCAATCGGTAACACTTCCTCCTGCCAAACCATGGGTAAAATATCCAGCACCTTTTGTAAGTGCCAATGATGTCATGTATCCGCCGTAGCTGAATCCAGCAATCCCAACTCTGGTTGAATCTGCACCATTGCTTCTCAACCATTTTACAATGGTAATCCAATCTTTGAGTTCCCAGTTGCCGAGATTCCTGTGCATGTAGTTCACTCCGTTTTTTCCGAAATGTCCGCTGGCTCTGTGATCCATTGCAACCTGGATGAGTCCCTCTTTTGCCCACCACTGATTCAGTGGACTGAACTGCCAGCCATCTCTTACGGTGCCGGCATTTGGACCACCATAAATATTGATCATCACCGGATATTTGTTGGAAGGATCATAATTCAAGGGCCAGGTGATGCGAATGGGCAATTGAAATTTTCCATCTTCAGAAGGAATGCGGATCAAAGCTGTATTGGCCAGTGCATACTCTTCAAAAGAACTTCCTGCACTGTTTCCAATCTCACCTATGATCTTTCCTTTGTTGTTCACCATTGCCAAGCGGTCGGGAGTTGAAGCATTGGAATATCTGGAGATGAAATAACTTCCTTGTGGAGAGAGGTCTACACTATGTGTATAGTCACCAAATGTCAGTCGCAGTTGGTTTTTACCATCCAAATCAACCCTGTATAAATCAATCCTGGTTGATTCATGTTGTCTGCTGGTAAAATAAACAACATTTTTCACAGTATCGATCCACTGCACATCAGTGCTCCAGTTATTGCCACTGGTGATTTTATTTTTCAGTGATCCATCGGCATTGTGCAGGTATAATTGATCCCAACCGTCCTTGTCGCTTTTGATGATGATGCCTTTGTTGGATGGAAGAAAACTGATTCTTGAACCCATGTCATCCAGATCCACCCAGGTCTTTTGTATTTCTTTGTAAAATTCTTTTTTAGATCCATTCGCGGGATTCACTGCATAGATGATCAGGCTATCCTGTCCTCTGTTCATCCATTGCACAAGCAGGGTTGATGCATTGGGTGTCCAATAAGGCATGCCGAAATACTGATCGTATTTTTCATCAAAGTCAGCCCATACCAATGTTGAACCATCCGTGCTGGTGATGCCAATTTTCACTTGTGGATTCGGATCACCTGATTTTGGATAGCGGGTGTTTTCAACGTATCCATGCTGACCTGTTTCGCCTACAATGGGAAAGAGAGGAACATGGGTATCGTCCATGCGCATGAAGCAAATGGATTTGCTGTCGGGACTCCACCAGTAAGATTTATACCTACTGGGTCGGCCCAAGATTTCTTCAAAATACACCCAACTGGCATATCCATTCAAGATCAAATCACTTCCGTCTTTGGTCAGCCTGAATTCATTTCCGGAGGCGACTTCCACGGTATACAAATCATTTTTTCTGGTGAAGGCAACCCATTGTTTATCGGGTGACAAGGTTGGATTGATTTCCGGATCAGTTGTTTTGGTCAGTTGTTTGTCCTGTTTGCCATTGATATACAAAAACACATCATTGTTGATGGAACGCACAGCAATATTTTCGCTTTTTTCTTCTTTCAGTGCATCCTTGGAGGATGGAAGCACCTTGCCGGTTTTTCCATTCATGATAAAATAACGCGTCGCAGTATCACCGTTTTCTTTTTTGCTGAACAATACCTGTTCATCATCTACCCATCCCAATACCTGAGGAAGGGGTTGCAGCAGATTGGAAATTTTATCACCACGAAGCATTTGATTGTCCGTGAGATTTTTTTTCTGTGCAGCAGCAATGGTTGTCAGGAGCAGCAAGCTGCCCAATAATTTTAATTTCATGTGTTTGATTTATATCAGTCTCTGTAATTCAATGCGGGTTTTCTGTTTCCAAGCAAGGCTTCGTATTGATAATCGCCTTTGAGTTTTTTGAATTCCTCTTTTGCCTGTTGAATCAATGCGGGTTTTGTGAAAAGATCGATCGCTGTCATGGCCATGGTTTTGGCTGCAACGTTCATGCCCTTGGTTCCAATCTCTGTGCCACCACAAGCAACTGCCTGCCAGCTGTGTGCAGGTGTACCCGGTGCCCAGGTAGCAGCCCTCAATCCAACTGTTGGCACTGCATAGCTAACATCTCCCACATCGGTGGATCCTCCGCCTGCGTCGGTCTCGAATTTCAATGGTTTGATTTTCGCAGCTTCATCCACTGCAGGATATTTGAAAGTGAAACTGCTTTGAATTTTTTCAGCAAATGCTTTTTCTTCTGCTGTATAGTTGACACCTCCGACGGACTCTAAATTTTTTTGCATGACTTCCGCCAATGATTTGTTCAGCAACAAATCATGTGTGCCTCCAATGATCTCATATTCCATCTTGGTCTCAGTTCCCAGTGCAGCTGCCTTTGCGGCATTGACCACTCGATTGAAAATCTGTTTTACCTGGTCGCGTTTAGGATGGCGTACATAATAATATACTTCAGCATAGTCAGGTACCACATTCGGAGCCTTTCCTCCGCTGGTGATCACATAGTGAATCCTGGTTTCTTGGGGAACGTGTTCTCGCATCAGGTTGACCATATAGTTCATGGATTCAACTGCATCAAGAGAAGAGCGCCCATTTTCAGGTGAACCTGCTGCATGGGCAGAGAGTCCGTAGAACCTGAACTTGGCAGAGCTGTTGGCCAATGCACTTGTCATGGTCACACCATTCTCATTTCCGGGATGCCAGTGAATAACTGCATCCACATTGTTGAACAAACCTGCGCGCACCATGTATACTTTTCCGGAGCCACCTTCTTCAGCAGGACAACCATATACTTTTACTGTTCCAGTCAGTTTTTTTTCTTCGATGAGTTTTTTGATTTCAATGCCTGCAGCAACGGAAGCAGTACCAAACAAGTGGTGTCCGCATCCATGTCCCCCTGCCTGTCCTGCAATCGGCTTCTTATCTGCCACTGCTTCCTGTGCCAATCCTGGCAGGGCATCAAATTCAGCCAATATTCCGATCACTGGTTGTCCGGATCCATAGGTCGCCACAAATGCTGTGGGAATTTCTGCAACGCCTGTTTCAACTGTGAATCCCTCTTTTTTCAAGGTTTCCTGCAAGAGTGCTGAGCTTTTGACTTCTTTGTATCCCAACTCAGCATGTCCCCATATTTGAAGAGCAATTTTTTTATACTGATCATAGTTGTTTTGAAGGTTTTGAACCACATTCGCCTTCCATCCTTCCTCAGGAGCGGGGGCTGGCTTTTTCTTTTGTGCAACAACTGAAAAAGAGAGCAACAGGAGTCCCGCTGCAGCGATCAAACTGGTTCTTTTCATGCGAAGAATTTTAGGTACACAATTTAACGGCTAATCCTTACATTTATACATAGACAACCTAATTTTTATCGTCTCCCTCTTGAATTAAAATCATCCTTATGCTTCGTTTCTTCTACACTCTGATTTTCACGATTTTCTCTTTCACGATCATCGCTCAAACCAGGAATACCCAAGGTTCACTCAGGCAAAATGCATTCAGCATGCATTCAATGCTGAGGTCCAGCTCACCATACAAAAACCTGAACTGGAGGAATGTAGGTCCGGATCTGATCAGCGGCCGCTGCACAGAGGTTCTGGGCGTGCCAGGCAATAAAAACATCATGTATGCTTCTTTTGCTTCAGGGGGATTCTGGAAGACTTCCGACGCAGGGGAAACATGGTTGCCATTGTCAGATCAAATCGGAACCTTGTCCATCGGCTCTTTCGATGTATCATCCTCCGATCCAAACATCATCTATCTTGGTACAGGTGAAGCAAATATTTTCAGGGCATCGTTGCCGGGCATGGGAGCATACAAATCAACCGATGGAGGGAAAACCTGGAAACATATTGGACTGACCAATACCGGTACCATTGCAAGGGTGCGCATCCATCCTACCAATCCGGACATCGTATATGTAGCCGCAGGCGGAAATGAGTGGAGTTACAACAACGACAGGGGTTTGTATAAAACAACCGATGGAGGAAAAACATGGAATAAAATATTGGGCAACGACGAAAAAACAGGTGTGGTGGATATGGCCATCGATCCATCCAATCCTGATATCATCTTGGTTTCAACATGGAACCGCATCCGAAGAAGATGGAGTGATCCGGTTCCAGAGGATGGAGATCATTTGTACAAGACAAGCGACGGCGGAAAAACATGGAAACAACTTACAGCGGGTTTGCCCGAAACAAAATATACCGGTCGCATTGGATTGAGTATTTCCAAAAGCAATTCCAGTATTGTATATGCATACGTTGACAATCACACACCCAAGCGTGACCCCAAGCCAGGCGAATTGGATCCCTATGGTCGTCCCATTCAAGTGATTCCCTTTGGTGTGCAGGTATACAAAAGTGAAGACAAGGGTGAATCATGGAAAAAAGTAAGCACGGAAGATGAAAAGTTGGAGCGGTTTGCCGGGACCTATGGATGGGTATTCGGACAAATAAGGGTTGATCCAAATAATTCAGATCTGGTTTACATCATGGGTGTTCCCATTGCCAAGTCAACCGATGGCGGAAAGACATTCAACGCGATTCGTCCCAATCCAAAATCAAGCGACCAATTGCATGGTGACCACCATGCATTGTGGATCGATCCCACCAACAGCAATTACATCATCAACGGAAATGATGGAGGGGTGGTATTGAGTTATGACGGAGGTACTACTTGGAAAAATTTCTTCAGAAAAATTCCAACGACTCAATTCTACAATGTTACCTATGATTTGTCGACTCCCTTCAATATCATTGGCTCTGTTCAAGATGAAGGAAGTTTTATGGGCAGCATCAAAAATACATTCGGTAAAAAACCAGAAGGCATCAAGCCCTGGCAGGATGCACCTGGAGGAGAAGGCACCATCACTGCAATTGATCCAACGGATCCCAATATAATTTATGCGAGTACATTTTACGGAAGATTGCAAAGAAGTGATTTGAGAATGCCAAGGGTTGAATGGGGCAAGAAAGAACATCCTGATTCCATTCGTTCAAAAGATATTTATCCCAAGAAGGCAGATGATGAAGAAGTACACCGCGGTGAGTGGTTGGCATATACCATGATTTCTCCACATGATAATAAAACCATCTACCATGGATTTCAATATTTATTTGAATCAACCGATGCAGGAAATTCATGGAAACGCATCAGCGGCGATCTCACCTACAATGACAAATCAAGAATGGGAAGAACGCCCTATGCCATCAATCACCAGGCCATCACTGCCATTGATGAATCTCCTTTGCAAAAGGGACTCCTCTATGTTGGTACAGATGATGGTAGGGTTTGGGTGAGAAACGGCGTCAGCGCGACTTTTCAGCCCATCATGAAAAACATTCCATCCAATGCACATGTATCAAGACTGGTTGCTTCCAACTTCAATAAAAACCGTGTGTATCTTTCCTTGAGCAACAGAAGAGAAGACGATGATCGTCCTTATCTATATGTATCCAACGACAATGGAAGTACTTGGAAGAGCATTGCTGGAAACCTTCCTGCATCTCCTGTAAATGTGATTCGCGAGGATCTGCAAAATCCATCCATTCTTTATTGTGGAACTGATATGGGTATTTATGTGAGCAACAATGGCGGTGCGACTTGGAAATCACTTCAGGCCAATTTACCCGCAACGGTATCTGTACAGGATTTGTTTATTCATCCGCGCGACAAGCAGTTGGTGATTGCCACCTACGGAAGAGGTGTGTATGTTATGGAAGATATCAGCTCAATCAAATAAATATGTACTACACAAATAAAACAGTCTTTATTACCGGTGCCACAAGAGGAATCGGAAATGCAATCGCATTGAAACTTGCGAAAGAAGGTGCGAACATTGTTATTGCAGCCAAGTCGGTAGAAGAAAATCCAAAGTTGGGGGGTACCATTTATACGGCAGCAGAAGAAGTTGAAAAAGCTGGAGGGAAAGCACTGGCTGTTCAATGCGATATTCGTTTTGAGGAGCAAATTATTGCAGCAGTGGAAAAAGCCGTGGAAACATTTGGCGGAATTGATATCCTCATCAACAATGCTTCTGCCATTTCTCTTACCAATACTGAGCAAACTGAATCAAAGAAATTTGACTTGATGCACGATATCAATGTGCGGGGGACATTCCTGGTTTCCAAACATTGCATTCCCCATCTTAAAAAAGGGAAGAATCCGCACATGCTTTTTTTGTCCCCACCCATCAACATGCACCCGAAATGGTTTGGCAATCATGTTGCTTATACCATCAGCAAATACGATATGAGCATGATCATGCTTGGACTCTCAGAAGAATTGAAAAAATACCAGATTGCTTCCAATGCACTTTGGCCCAAAACTACCATTGCAACGGCTGCGGTGCAGAATTTGCTTGGCGGACAAGCATTGATCAACATGAGTAGAACACCTGATATCATGGCAGATGCTGCCTATTTTATTTTACAAAAACAATCAGCGCAGTGCACAGGTAATTTCTTCATTGATGAAGCGGTGCTTGCAGCAGAGGGCATAACTGACCTTGCACATTATTCCGTTGTTCCAGGTGCAACCCTGTACAATGATTTGTTTACTGATTGATCCTGATTTCGCTGTTGGTGATCTTGTAGATCTCGAATGTCTTGAAGTCCTGCGGCGCGGATAAACCTTCGCCATGCATGATCATGTCTGGTGTATGAATGCGGACATATTTCTCTGTGAAAAATTTCTCCAGGTTTTGGTCCCATGTTAACTCCCTGCAGAACAAAGTATCTCCTTTGATATTGTAGACGCGGATGCTATCCTTCAGGTATACAATGTTTTTGCTTTCGTAATAATACGCCTGCATGGCATCCATCCTGCTCTCAATATTTTTCAAAGAATCATAGAAATCAACATGCAATGTCTTGGGCAATTCAATGCGGTTGGAGGTATCCTGATATCTGAGAAAAACCGGTGCAATCAATCTTGCTTTCATTTTGCCTGACTGACTGATATAGCTTTCGATAGAATCTGCCTGATCTACACCCAATTTTTTTTGAAAGAATGCATTCACTTTCTGCTCGTCGTTTTCACATGCCATCATCAGGAAAGATGAGAGCAGCAGCAAAAAGATGTTCTTGACCACTTGCGATAAATTTATTGATACTTCGGTTTGTTGAACCAGATATCACTCAGGTTGAGTCCGACAGACAACCTGAACAAACTTTCTTTGATTTCATTTGAGTTGTTGCCTCTGTAACAGAGTTCAAATGATGTATTGATCACAGTATATTGGTTGGTGTAAACGTTTCTTCTCACAGGAAGACCCGCGCCAAAACTGAAGGTAGTTTGGTTGATTGGTTTGTTGATTTTAAGGTTATCCGGACCAAATGAAAATCCAAATCTGTAGGCTACTCTCGACCAGTAACCTTCTCCTTTGTAGTTGGGAATGACTTGTCCGCCAAACCTTGCAGTCCAGCTGTCCACCATATTATCATTTGTACCGAAATATCGGTAGTCGTTCCACTTTGCTGCATTGAATTCAACACCCAGCATCCATACATTTTCATTGTCGATCATGAATCCAGCTCCCCATGAGGAAGGGTAAATGATTTTGCCTTCTTCATCGACTCCGCGGTATACACTGTCAATCGTTTGTATTCCGCTGGTTGTTGAGAAATTGACGGTTTCTCTTGAAATGGTTTTGGTGGCTGTCATTTCAGTTTTGAAATTCGAGAAGGCGCCCAGCTTCAATGAGGTTGTTTTGTTGAGATTGATTTTATATTGAATACCTGCATTGTAAAAGAGTCCACCGAATCTTGTTGTATCCGTTGAATTGGAAGTTTTGTAGGTAACAGAATCGTTGATGAACGAAACCCTTGAATTGTATTCTTTGTTGCCGAACATGTATCCGACATTGAAGCCCACTGTCAGGTTTTTCGATCCAAAGCCCATGCCAGTAAAGGCCTGGTAGGTTCCGCCATTTCCAACATATCCGTATCGTACGCTGTCGATGGAGGTACGTGTTCTGATGGTGATATCATAATTGATACGGCTGATCGGTCTCAGTCCGATATTCATTCCCCAATTGTTTTTCTTGGAGAGCGGCAAGCCCAATTGAAAATAGGAGGGGATCAGGTATGCTGAGTTGAATCTTTTAGGCGGATTCAAAGTATTCAGTGTTCTGGAGCTATAATCCAATCCGATGTCATAGGTCGTGATTTTCAGATTGGCATAGGAAGCGGGATTGGTAAAATTGACCGATTGAAAATTATGGTAGGCTGCAGTGAGTCCACCCATGGCCCTGTTCAGGTTGTTTTGGGCAGGTGTGAGGTTCCCCAATCCAAACCTGGAGTAGGGTGAATTTTCCTGGGCATTCACCCCGGAAATCATCAAAACTGAACAGATAAAAAACGCTGAAAAACAATTAGTTATTGGTCTCACTGATCGCATACAATCCTTTGAATAATAAATCGGGGTCTGCAAATATCTTATTTTTAAGAAGCCTTTCAAAATAGGTGCAATCACCCCCGGTTAAAACCACGTTAAAGTTCCCATATTTTTCCTCATAAGCAGCCACGATTCCTTCGATTTCTTTGGCCATTCCCCAGATCACGCCGCTTAAAATATTGGACTTGGTATCATATCCTATCAAAGGGAAATTCCAGTCTTTTTCCACCAATGGAAGCAATGCAGTGTAATCTTTGAGTGATTTCAGCCTCATTTCGAGTCCAGGTGAAATACTGCCCCCCAAGAAAATACCTGCCTGATTGATAAAATTATAGGTGATGCAGCTGCCCAAACCAATCACCAGGTTGTTTTTCCCTGGAAAGAAATGTACAACAGCCGCTGCCAGTGCGAGCCTGTCTGCCCCCATGGTATTGGGTTTTCCTACAGCGAGGGAAAAATTCAGTTTTGATTGATGACTCAGCAAGTGGAACTGAGTGGATGCAGATAAAATATTTTCTATTCCTTGATCATGGTGAATGACAGAGGAGAGAATGGATTTTTGGGGATGGTATTTTTCAATCAGTGCTTGAACAGATGAAAGCACATCTCCATCGAAGACGGAAAGCTGAATGATATTACCATCCTCAAAGATGGCTGCTTTCATTCTTGTGTTGCCAAGATCGACACACAATGTCTTCATGCAGTTTTTTTGCAAAGGTGGGGTAAAGTTGTTGAATCATGCCCATTAATATGATCATATTGCGATAATTTTATGCTTATCCATGGACGCGCTGATTGTAAAAAAGGCTTTTGAAGGCGACAAAAAAAGTATTGCAAGGGTCATTTCCCTGATTGAATCGCAGGCTGAGATTGAATGGCAATCCAGCGCCCGAAACATTCCTGTGATTGGTATAACCGGTCCCCCGGGCGCCGGCAAAAGCACCCTGGTAGATGCACTGCTTGATTTGTATGTGCAGGAGGGAAAGCAGATTGCTGTGCTCTGCGTAGATCCATCATCCGTATTGCACCAGGGTGCGATATTGGGTGATCGCATTCGCATGAGCAGGTGGTTCAATCACAAGCAGGTATTCATTCGATCGCTTTCCAGCAGAGGATCCATGGGTGGACTCCATCCGTTTATTGATCGGATCATTGCATTCATGCAATCTTGTCCATTTGATTTGATTTTGATTGAAACCGTCGGCGTGGGACAATCAGAAATAGAAATCATCCGCCATGCAGACAAAACAGTGTTGGTATTGGTTCCAGAAGCGGGTGATGAAATTCAGCTCATGAAATCAGGCATCGTTGAAGTGGCAGATATTTTTGTTGTCAATAAAATGGATCGTCCGGGTTCCAATGTATTCATTGCACAACTGACCAATATGTTGAAGGCCAAAACTTCCAACAAGAAAGTATGTCCCACTGCTGCTGCCAAAGGTGAGGGCATTGAGGAATTGAAGAAAACAATCGATGCATGAGGTTCATCCATGTAATAGTGCATGTGTTTTTTTACATGATTTCTCTGATTACATTGAGGGTGCTCTATGTGATGAGTGATTGCATGACCTTTCTGTTTTATCATGTACTCAAATACAGAAGATCAATTGTCATGGAAAATCTGCAGATTGCATTTCCTGAAAAATCTGAGATAGAGCGAAAAAAAATTGCGAGAGATTTCTACCAAAATATTTCCGATGGGTTGGTGGAGACATTCAAAATGCTCAGTGCGAATGATCGGATGATTGAAAAAATGTTCATTGTTGACCACGCTGTGCTGGCACCCTTGTTGGACACGGATAAGAAAATCCAGATCCATGCCATGCACAATTTCAACTGGGAAGTAGTGAATCTGGGCATTGCAAAAAATTTCAAGCTTCCTTTTTTGGGTGTGTACCAGCCTTTGAAAAATCCATATTTTGAAAAACTGTTTTCAAAAATCCGTTCAAGGTATGGGACGGTATTGATTCCTGCGACGGATTTCAAAAATAATTTTCTGCCCTATCAAGATAAACAATACATCATTGCACTGGTAGCAGATCAGAATCCCAAACGCATTGCCAATGCATGGTGGGTCGATTTCTTTGGAAGACCCACTGCGTTTACACAGGGTCCGGAAAAAGCAGCTCAGCTGAGCAACAACAGAATTATTTTTGGTACTTTTTTCAAACTGAAACGAGGTGTATACTCATTCAGTGCAGAAGTGGTTACGGATGATCCTGCATCCATGAAGCCGGGTGAACTGACATTGAAATATGTGGACTATGTTCAGCGTGCCATCAGGGAAAGACCGGCCAATTATTTATGGAGTCACCGCAGATGGAAGCATAACTACAATGAAGCATTCGCCTCGCTCAGGCTTATTTCAACAGATCGTTGATCAATTGATTGAGCAACTGTAGTTTGTTCAGATTGAGACTGTAATACATGTACTTTCCCACTCTCTCTGTTTTTACAATGCCCGCTCTGCGGAGAATGGCCAGATGCTGACTCGCAACGGACTGTTCCAGGCGCATTTCAACAAACATTTCTGTAACAGTAACGCGACCCCTGCCATCTATGAATGCAACCATTTCCTGTCTGAGTTTATGGTTGATGGCCCTGAGAATCAGTCCTGCTTTTTTGATGTTCAAGTGACTGAGTGAAGGTGCAGTCGATTTCAATTGATTGTTTTGTGGAGAGGAGTTACTCAAAGGGGAGTTCTCTTCTTTTAGGAAGTCCGACATGTTGGGTGTTTTGGGTAGGTTGGTTAGTTTTTCAATTGCAATTTATTGCTTTTTTGCAATAAAAGCGGGACTGAAAAAGTCTTTTATGTAAAAAGGTTCGGTATAGGCCAACTCATCAAACACTTTTGATTCCCACTTACGGAAAGTAAGGTTCACCTGTTCATCGATGCCGCTGCAAGATGCAGGGAACAAGGCACGAGGGTTTTGCACCATTGATTTCCATTTGTTGCTTCCATTTCCAACAAATGCAATTGAATGCTTTGATAATGCGTCATGGAAACTTTCATCCGTCAAAATCATTGCGCTGGGTTCAAGCACTGCATTCAAAGATTTGTCATAGAGCGCAGTGTATACTTCCATCCTTCTTGCATCAATCATGGGACAAATCAAATCAACTTTTTCATCATGTATATTTTTTGCCAACCATTCGAGGGTGTTGATGCAGATCAGTGGTTTGTTCAACGCATAACAAATTCCTTTTGCCGCTGAGAGTCCTACACGCAATCCAGTATAAGAGCCCGGTCCGTTTACCACTGTCACCGCATCTATTTGGTTAAGAGAAATATGATTTTTTCTGCAAAGCTCTTTGATAGCGGGTTGCAGAAAGGCAGCATGGTCAAAGGGATTCTCATTGAAGGCAGTCCCGATGATCTCAGCACCCCCGGAAAAGCCTACATAGGCATCATTCAATGCTGTGTTGATATGGAGCAGCAGCGGTTTGTTCATCTGCTGCAAAAATAGGTTGACTGAAAGCAATTATCTTCGCCAAAAATGAAACATGTCCAAGAAAATCATCAATACCGATCAAGCACCTGCTCCCATTGGCCCTTATAACCAGTCAGTGTTGGCGAATGGATTTTTATTCATATCCGGACAAATCGCTATCAATCCCGCTACTGGAAACATAGAAGCAACGACCATTGCCGAGGAAACCGAACAGGTGATGAAAAACCTGGCTGCTATTTTGAAGGAAGCGTCGATGGACTTTGCCCATGTAGCCAAAACCACTATTTTTCTTTCAGATATGGCGCATTTTGCGACCGTGAATGAAGTGTATGCCAAGTATTTCTCAGGAGATCATCCCGCAAGGGAGACAGTAGCCGTCAAAGGACTTCCAAAGGGAGTCAATGTAGAAATCAGCATAATTGCAGCAGTTTGATATATTTTTGTGTCTTGTAGTGGAAATTGAATTAAAACGATATATGATGCGGGTATTTGTATTTATTGTGATTTTTTCGGTTCAACTGATTCAAAACGTTGCTGCTCAGGGATGTGTGGCCATCAGGGGACTCGGTGCTTTTTCCTGTGCTACACATCATGAGGAAGTACAGGATCCAAAGGGATGGACCTTTACCATGAACAATCGTTACTTCAAATCATACAAACATTTTGTGGGCAAGATCGAGCAGAAAGAAAGGGTTGAAAATGGTTCAGAGGTCATCAACCACTCATTCAGTACTGATTTGTTTTTACAAAGGCATTTCAATCAGCGATGGAGCATGGGCATAAACCTTCCCATTATTTCCAATGCCAGATCATCTTTGTATGAGCATGCAGGAAATGCCGCCGGACCCGCTTCTAGAAAAAGTACTCATTCATTCGGAATCGGAGATGCACGTTTCGCATTCTATTATTGGATGATGAAGCCGAAGGAAAAACAAAAATGGAATCTTCAATTGGGAATGGGCATCAAGTTGCCTACCGGTGATTATCGTTATCAGGATTATTTCTATCGCAACGATACAACAAAAGTACTTGGACCCGTTGATCAGTCAATTCAACTGGGTGATGGCGGTACAGGCATCACACTTGAATTGAACAGTTACTACACTTTGTCGAAAGAACTTTCCCTCTATGGCAATTTCTTTTACCTCTCCAATCCGCGTGAACAGAATGGAACTTCTACCGCAAGGGGAGGTGTTTCAACTGCAGCCAGTATCAGTTATGGCAGCAACGTGATGAGTGTTCCTGACCAATACATGTACCGTGCGGGTCTCAACTACATGAAAAAATCATTTGGTGCAAGCATTGGATACAGAAGGGAAGGGATACCAGCAAAGGATCTGATCGGTGGCAGCAATGGGTTCAGAAGACCAGGTTATGTGGTGTCGGTAGAACCCGGACTGAGTTACGAAAAAAAGAAGATGATTTATTTTATCAACCTGCCCGTGGCCTTGCAACGCAACCGCACCCAAAGCGTACCCGATATGATTCGTACGCAAAAAACAGGAGTTTATTTCAAGGGGGATGCTGCATTTGCCAATTACCTCCTCAACGTCGGCATGGTGGTCAGATTGTAATTTGAACTAACTTACTGATGGATTGTTTAATTCATCAGTATGCAAGAAACTCTTCAACAGCCTGTCCAACTCGATTTTTCTGTCAGTGAACAGGAGCTCAAATCCGTTTACAGCAAGCAGCTAGCGTTTTTCAATTCCGGAACAACCCGTGATCTGAAATTCCGCGTCGAGATGCTGAAAAAACTAAAGTCAGCCATTCAGCAACACGAGGCGGCCATCGAGCAGGCGCTGTACAATGATTTGAGAAAATCAAGCTTTGAGGCATTTGGAACGGAAGTTGGGATCATCATCAAAGAAATTGATTTTACCATCAAACATTTGAAAGACTGGGCGAGTCCGCAGTCGGTTCCCACACCGTTGATGTTTTTCCCTTCCAGCAGTAAAATTTACAGAGACCCTTTGGGTACTGTTTTGATCATCGCCCCTTGGAACTATCCTTTTCAACTGGTTTTTGGTCCGCTGATCTGCGCCATCGCTGGAGGCAATACCGCATTCATCAAACCGTCGGAGGAAGCGCCCCATACAGCCATGATTGTTGAAAAAATCATCGAAGAAATATTCGACGAGCAATATATACAGGTGGTACAGGGCATTGGCGCACAAATCATTCCTTTGATGATTTCAACGCTGCGTTTTGATCATATTTTCTTTACGGGAAGCACCATGGTTGGACAAAAAATCATGGAGATGGCCGCAAAGCAACTCGTTCCGGTTACACTGGAATTGGGTGGGAAGAGTCCCACAATCGTTGATGCCTCTGCGAACATTGATTATACTGCCAAGAAAATTGTTTGGAGCAAAATGATCAACGCTGGACAAACATGTATTGCACCGGATTATCTGTTGGTACACAGTTCAGTGAAAGATGCATTGCTGGAGAAAATCAAATTCCATATTGCAAACATGTTTGGCAAGGATGTCCAGCAAAGCGAAGACTATGGAAGAATCATCAATAGAAAGAGATTCCAAAAACTGGTCTCTTATCTTGAAGGAGCGAATATCATCAGTGGAGGAAAGCATGATGAAAAAGATTTGTTTATTGAGCCAACCATCATTGAGCATCCTTCTATGGAAGATGCTATTATGATGGAAGAAATATTCGGACCCATCCTGCCGGTCATTTCATTCAATGATCACAGTGAGGTATTGAATTGGATTGAAAAGAATCCATTCCCGCTTGCCTTGTATCTATTTGCGGACGATAAAAAAATTCAGCAGCAATATATTCAGCAAGTGCGCTTCGGTGGATGCAGCATCAACAATGGATTGGTGCACATTGGCAATCCACATCTGCCTTTTGGCGGAGTAGGTCCGAGTGGCATTGGCCAATACCATGGAAAATTTGGATACGAGAACTTTACGCGTCCCAAGTCGGTCATGGTCTCCCAATCATGGTTTGATGCCCCCCTTTGGTACGCACCTTTCAAGGGAAAGACCTCCATCATTAAAAAAATATTCAAGTTCACCTGATCATGCAATTGTTACCAGCCATCAAGTTCAATCATTCTTTTTTATTGGGATTTATTTTCCTGATTGGATGCTCCTGTTCCTCCTCCAAAATCCAAGCCGATATGAGCGCGAGACAAAAAGTATTGAAATCCATTTATCCTGCACTGACAAAAATCACCCGATTCTTTGGTGTGAAAACGGATGTGAAAACCCCGCCAAGCAATGTAAGTGCACCGGTTTCCTTGTATGACTATTCATTTGAAGGAATTGCAGGCGATACGGTTTCCATGAAAAATTATGCAGGAAAGAAGTTGGTGATTGTGAATACTGCAAGCGATTGCGGATATACCGGACAGTATGAAGAACTTCAGCAATTGTACAACCAGGAAAAAGGCAATATTGAGATCATCGGATTTCCTGCCAATGATTTCAAGCAGCAGGAGAAAGGCAGCAATGAGGCCATTGCAGCTTTCTGCAAGAAAAATTACGGCGTTGATTTTCCCTTGGCATCCAAGGCAGTGGTTGTAAAAGGGAAAGAGCAACACCATATATTCAACTGGCTTTCTGATCCAGCCAAAAACGGTTGGAATGGAAGAGATCCTGTTTGGAATTTTTCCAAATACATCATTGATGAAAAAGGAAATTTGGTTGGCTATTTCGATCCCGGTGTGAGTCCACTGAGCAAAGAATTTCTTGCTATCTTACATGCACCCCAATCATAAATGCATGTCACTTGTTTCCTCGGATGTTTTACTGGTCAACCAAAGCGATGAGCCCATTGGCAGGATGGAAAAAATGGAGGCCCATCAAAAGGGGCTTCTGCACAGGGCTTTCAGCGTTTTCATATTCAATGATCGGGGTGAAATGTTGCTGCAGCGGCGGTCATTGAAAAAATACCATAGCGGTGGGCTCTGGACCAATGCCTGTTGCAGTCATCCTTATCCTGATGAGGATGTATTGCAGGCTGCCGTGAGAAGAACCAATGAGGAACTCGGAATCAGCATTGCATTGAACAAAGCTTTTTCATTTACTTACAAGGCAGTATTGGACAACGGACTCACCGAACATGAATTTGACCATGTCTTTATCGGGACTTACAATGGTTCGCTTCAACCGAATAAGGATGAGGTAGGTGATTATGCATATGTGGACATGGATTATTTGCAGGAACACATCGAAAAACATTCCGATCAATATACTGTTTGGTTTAAAATAGCTCTCCCTCTATTGCAGGCGCATGTGCATCAAAGCGCTCAATGATTTTGTAACTTTACTTTTTATAAAAGCATAGTTTTTGGTGGAAGATATTGCTTCGTGCAATGATAAAAATATTGCAATTGCTATCTTGACCACATGATTGTGCAACCATCGGTTATGGCGAAATCATTTGATGCCTCTTTTATGTTCTTACATATGACATGTAAGCGTAAATACGTAATCGGTTAAATTATCACCATTTCTTACTTTTTGCTGTCATTGTGCTGTTTAACTTTATGCGGTAGTTGATGATTATCTGATTCTACGGGACTCTTCATTTTTACTTGATTCGTTTGTTCGTACCCTGTGGAATGATTTTCATTAGATGACCCCTCTCTATTTTTAGAGAGGGTTTTTTTTTCGTGCTTGCTCTTGTTAACTTTATGCCATGCCGCAAAAAGAAATTCAATTTTTGGAAGGTCCCCGTTCGCGTTGGGCCGATTTCACGTTTGTCATCAAGGTCTGTATTGAGTTCATCCGCGGATTCCGTGCTTTGCATTTCAGCGGACCCTGTGTGACGGTGTTTGGATCTGCGAGGTTCAAGGAGGGGACTGAATACTATGAGCTCACGCGGAAATTTTCTGCAGAGGCAGCGAAATTGGGATTTACCATTTTGACAGGCGGTGGACCCGGACTCATGGAAGCTGCGAACCGCGGTGCGAAAGAAGTGGGAGGAAGATCTGTCGGATGCAATATTGTATTGCCGATGGAGCAGTATCCCAATCCCTATCTCGACAAGTGGGTGAACATGAAGTATTTTTTTGTGCGCAAAACATTGCTCATCAAATATTCTTATGCATTTGTGATCATGCCAGGCGGATTCGGAACACTCGATGAATTGTTTGAGGCGATGACCCTGATCCAGACCAAAAAAATCAAAGAATTTCCCGTCATCATTTTTTCCAAGGCCTTCCACAAAGAGCTGATAGAGCATATTGAAAAGATGAAAGAGGTCAAGACCATCTCCGACGAAGACCTTCAGTTGTTTCTCGTAACCGACTCCATTGAAGAAGGGGTTCGGCATATCAAGGAATGCATACAACGCTTCGGACTCACCCATGTCAAGCGCAAGCCAAGCTGGTTCCTCGGCGAGAAAAACTAAATTTTATAAACTAAAAATATTAGTATATAATTGCTAAATAAATTAGCAATTATGGATGGGGAACTTTACCAGGGAACTGCCTATGCCGGTTCCAAACAATACACACAACAACAGGTCAAAACCATCAATGCCACTGGCTTTGGTGCAGCCTCGGATGATTTTGCCGAGAGGGGAATTGATCTCAATGAACAACTGATCCGCAACAAGCCCGCCACTTTTTTCATGCGGGTCCGCGGCGACGCCATGATCGGGGCCGGCATCTTTGATGGCGATACCGTCATTGTCGATCGCAGCATCAAACCGACAACGGGGAAAGTCGTCATTGCCGTCTTGAACGGCGATATGCTGATCCGGCGTTTTGAAAAAGGCTTCAACCGCATTCGGCTCATCCCCGAAACCAACCGCCTCGCACCGATCGAAGTCGATCCCTTTGCAGAGTTTGCTGTTTGGGGGGTGGTATGCTACGTGATACATCGGTTGTAATAGTTGTCGGGTTATCATAGTTGTCATTGTTGTCGGCTTGCCCGCCGTGGCGGGTTGTAAGTTGTTAGTTATAAGTTGTTAGTTGTAAGTTATAAGTTGACAACAATGATAACTTGATAACAACGATAACTCGACAACTATTACAACCAACAACCCGCCACGGCGGGCAAGCTCACAACCAACAACTTACAACTCACCTATGTACGCCATCATCGACTGCAACAGCTTCTACTGCTCTTGCGAAAGGTTGTTTCGCCCGGATCTGCAATACAAACCCGTTGTTGTATTGAGCAACAATGATGGATGTATTATTTCGCGTTCGGATGAAGCCAAGCAGGCAGGTGTTGTGATGGGCGTGCCTTTTTTTGAAATCAAACCATTGATTCGTGAGAAGGGCATCACCGTTTTCTCTTCCAACTATCATTTGTATGGAGACATGAGCAAGCGGGTGATGGAGACGCTGCGCGTGCTGACCGATCACCATATATATAAATGTGTGGAAGTCTATTCGGTGGATGAAGCCTTTGTCTGTTTGGATCACTTGCCTGCTGCATCCCTGCATGGATTCGCAGAGGTATTGCGGGATTTGGTGGTGCAGTGGACCGGCATCCCTGTATCGATTGGTATGGCACCTACAAAAGTATTGAGCAAGGTAGCCAACCGACTGGCAAAGAAAAACAAACAGCAAACCGGTTGCATCATGGTGCTGCAAACGGAAGACCAGCTGCAGCAGGCATTGGAGCAAACCGATGTGGCCGATCTCTGGGGCATCGGCCGGCGCTATGCAAGAAAATTGAAAGAACAATATGGCATCAATACTGCCTGGCAACTTCGTCACATGCCGGAAGAATGGGCACGCAAGGAATTGGGGGGAGTCGTGGGGGTGCGGATGATCAAAGAATTGAAGGGGGAATCATGCATTCAGTTGAAAGATCCGCTTGAAAAAAAGAAGGTCATCGCCACCACCCGCATGTTCGGGAAACCCGTGTTTGATTTGCAGCCGCTCAGAGAAGCGGTGGCGACCTTCACTGCACGTGCTGCAGAAAAATTACGCAGACAATACAGTGCCGCGACTACGATCGATGTATTTGTGGTAAGCGACGGACAAGCAGGCGGGGAGTATGTATACAATCCACAGAGCCACCATCGCTATCATACTCTTTTGCATCCAACGGCCGATACAGGGGAACTCACCAAGGCTGCCCTTCCACTGGTGGAGTCGCTCTACCGAAAGGGAACGAAGTACAAAAAAGCCGGAGTGATCCTCGGGGGAATCGTTCCCGACGATGCCCTGCAGGGTGACCTGTTCTCACCCCCCGTCAAGCAACAGAACCGGGCACTGATGGGTGTGCTGGACAATATCAATTTCAGCATGCGGGACGATATGATCAAGTTTGGAGCCTCGGGACTCACACGCAACTGGAAAATGCGGCAGGAGATGAGAAGCGGAAGGTTTACGACGAAGTGGGAGGAGTTGCGGGTTGTGGGTTTTTAGTTTTGGGTTGTAATTGTTGTCGTTGTTGACATAGTTGTCAAGGTTTTAAGTTATAGGTTGTAAGCTTGCCCGCCGTGGCGGGTTGTAGGTTAACAGCCAGAGAGCCAGACAACTATGATAACCCGATAACATTGACAACTAATAACTAACAACTAATAACTTACAACTTACAACCCGCCACGGCGGGCAAGCTTAAAACCATTACAACAACTACAACAAAGATCATCCGGCTGTTAAATAAAAAGAGCCCTGTGGAAACAGAGCTCGAAAGGATATTGTTTTTTAAAACGGGTTGATCTATAGCCTTTAGATATAAATCATTGCAAATATAAGGTATTCATCCCGTCAAAAAATTAAAGTGTGTATTAATTTGATAAATTAATGTAATATACTTTGAAACCTTTAAGTGTAGTTAAACCGCTGCTAAAGAAATACAATACCAGTGGATTGGAGATACTCAAATCTATTAAGAAGGATTTGTGAAGGAAATGATGGCAAAGGCGAAAACTACTGAATAAATTTCTAAATGGGTAATGGGTAGGCTAAAGCATCAGCTATATCAAAAGGAATCTACTCTGATCATTGTTCTGAAATCATAGCTATCACCCGGCTGCAAGGTGATGAGTCCGATTTCATTGTTGAACGCATCCGGTGCTGCGCTCAAGTTCTCAATGGCAATTGATTTTCTGTGTGGTGGTGTGTATACTTGTAGAATCGGATAGCTTCTCTCAGGATAAAAATGAATGGCGAGTCCAACGCTTTCATCAGACAAGGTTGCATGCGGCTGGGGATCTCTTTGTTGCAACAAATAGGAATTATCAAGAAAAACATCTTTCAGTTTTCCTCCCTTGTACCATCTTAGATCATCCACGGTTTCACCAGTGGGTATCAAATCTTGGTTGAATTCCAACTGCATTTTCGCATTGATTTGCAACGAAGCGGTATCAATGGTTTCACCGATTTTGAAGTAGGGATGCCATCCATCTGCCAGGGGAATCGCTTTGCCGCCTCTGTTGTGCACAGTGGTGGTGATGGTCAGTCTCCCTTCCGACTCCAATTTGTACCGTACATTCATATCGTATGGGAAAGGGTATCCCGGATTAGTTCCTTTGTAGCTGTAATACATTTTACAAGCTGCATAGAAATTATTCGATTCAGAAAATTCCAATTGATGAGCAGCATCATATAGTATACCATGAATGGCATGTCCGTTCAGCACGTATTTATCACAGGTATACTTGTATCCCAGCCATTCGTATGTTGAATTGTTCAGCCTGCAAACAAAGGGAGAAAGTTTTGAACCCTTGCAACCTTTGGTGTTGTTTGCTCTCCAATCTGCTGCATCTTCAAATCCCTCGATCAGGTTGTATGTTTGTCCACGGTGAACGACTTCCAATTTGTTCAGAACGGCACCGCCTGCAGGAAGTATGGTAGCGGAAAAATTTGTTTGTTGATCTCTCAATACAATTTCTTCCCAACCATTTTGTTGAACCTGATTGCAGATGAATTGTTGTGTTTCTTTCATGATTTACCAGCCGAGGATGTATGCAAAGATAAGCGGAGCAACAATGGTAGCATCGCTCTCCACAATGTATTTGGGAGTGTTGATATCGAGTTTGCCCCAAGTGATTTTTTCATTGGGAACAGCACCAGAGTAGGATCCATAAGAAGTAGTTGAATCACTGATCTGGCAGAAATAGCTCCAGAACGGAACATCGTGCCATTCAAGATCCTGGTACATCATCGGCACCACGCAAATCGGGAAATCACCTGCAATGCCACCACCAATCTGAAAGAATCCCACGCCCTTGCCACCGCTGTTTTTTCTGTACCAGTCAGACAACCATACCATGTATTCAATGCCGCTCTTCATGGTGGTTGCTTTCATTTCGTTTTTGATGATGTATGATGCGAAGATGTTTCCCATGGTGGAATCTTCCCATCCACCTACGATGATGGGTAAGTTGCGTTCAGCAGCTGCAATCATCCAACTGTCTTTCACATCAATTTCATAATCGGCTTTCATCACACCGCTGTTGAGGAGTTTGTACATGAATTCATGCGGAAAATATCTTTCGCCTTTTGCATCGGCATCTTTCCAGAGACGCACAATATGATGTTGAATTTTTCTGAATGCTTCTTCTTCAGGTATGCAAGTGTCTGTTACACGGTTCAGTCCTTTTTCCAATAATTCCCATTCCTGTTGCGGAGTGAGGTCGCGGTAATTGGGCACTCTTTTATAGTGACTGTGTGCAACCAGGTTCATGATGTCTTCTTCTAGGTTGGCACCTGTGCAGGAGATGATGTCGACTTTTCCCTGGCGGATCATTTCAGCCAGTGAAACGCCCAGTTCGGCAGTGCTCATGGCACCCGCGAGGGTCACCATCATTTTCCCACCTTCCAACAGGTGTTGTTCGTAGCCTTTGGCAGCATCCACAAGCGCAGCTGCATTGAAATGACGGTAATGGTGTTGGATAAACTGCGAAACAGGACCTTTTAGCATAAAACGTTGTTTGTGCGCAAAGGTAGTAAACGGTTAACAGTTAACTGTTAACCGTTAACGGTTATTTATGCGCCACAAACACCACCACACTATGATCTCTGATAACATCCGACACAAAACTCCTGTTGAAAATATTCGAGAGTTCATTTCTGCCGAAGGCGCCTGCAACGAGCATGTATTCTTTGTGTGACTTGATCCAGGTATGAAAGGTTTTTTTGGATTCGTCGTTGATGATTTCCATCGTGAGGTTGGCAAAATGTTTGGAAGCCAGATCGATGATCAGGTCCTGGTGCGGAAATTCCTCTCCCTCCTCTTCCAATGTAATCAGTTTGGTATCCCATTGATAGAGCTGCGGAAAGAGGTAGGTGAATTGTTTGATGGCATAAACCGCTTCGGGTTTTCCATCGTATGCCAATAATATTTTGGAGGGAAGGGAGTAGTTTTCCGGGACCAGCAGAACGGGACATTCAGTTTGTCGGAGGATTCTTTTCAGGTAATCGTTTGGTTGTTCCTTGCCGACATTGTCATAAAAAATTTCTGAGCTCAGGATCATCAGATCGGCAAAGCATGATTCTTTTTGCAGTTCCTGCAGGGCAAACATGTCGGTATCGCGGTGGCTACGGAATTCCATGCCCGCTTGCTGACAGCGTTCAGCGAACCTCGCCATGTTTTGGGTGATGGCAGATTCATCGGTTGGATAGGGGGTGACCGAGACGGGGGATGCCGCGCCCATGCTGCTGTATCCCACCATATCCCGGAAATCAATTGGCTGCAGGAATACACCCGTAACCAGCATCTGTTCTTGTTCATGCAGGAAATTGGCCATTTTAAAAGCGCCTTCAGAAAAGTGTGCGCCATCGAAAACCAGGAGGAGTTTTTTCATAGATAATGTTTGAACTGATTGGCATATAATTTGTTACAAAATAAGCAGGGTATAGGGGTTTGTGGGATGACGGCCATCACATGAAAGCCTCATTTTTATCAGCCAAAAGAGTCATAACTTTATCACATGGTACCATTGTATTATGCACTGATTGTATTAGGAGTTTTTTTATTGATGGAAGGCATCACCTGGTGCACGCACCGATTTGTGATGCATGGATTTTTATGGTATTTGCACAAGGATCATCATCAGGTGGAACCTGGGTTCTTCGAAAAGAATGACGCGTTTTTTGTGATTTTTGCCATTCCAAGCATGACATGTATCTATATCGGCATGCAACCTGGCATGTGGTGGTTGCAGGCCATTGGATTTGGGATCATGGCATACGGATTTGCTTATTTCATGGTGCATGATGTGATCATCCATCAGCGATTCAAATGGTTTTCAAGAAGCAACAATACCTATGTGCGTGCCATTCGTTGGGCGCACAAGATGCACCACAAGCATTTGGGAAAGCACGACGGTGAGAGTTTCGGCATGTTGTACGTTCACAAAAAATACTGGGAGAAAGTCTTGCGCGACAAGCAGTTGATGAAGAACAAGAAAGTGGAGTATGCGCCGGAGTAGGTTGTAGGTTTTAAGTTGTAAGTTGTAATGGTTGTAGTGGTTGTAGTTGTTATCAAGTTATCGTTGTTGTCCACATACAACTTATAACTTACTACTTACAACTTACAACTAACAATTTACAACGAGTTTGATTTATTATTAAGATAATAAAATGGACGATTTTAAACTAGATAGAAATGCATTCAAGGCACAGAGCTTAAAGGACGCTGCTGATCATGCTTCTGTTTATAATAAAATGACTTGGCAGGAAAGGTTGAAGGTTGCTGCTTATTTGAACAGTGTTGCATATAATTATGATGTAAACAATCCCCCCAGGATGGATAGGACAAAGTTTTCTACCAAATCCCTTTCATCTTAATGGGAAATATTTTTAACAGTGATTTTCGGGATTTCATTTCTGCATTAAATAATCATCAGGTCAGGTATATTTTGGTTGGAGGATATTCTGTGATTTTACATGGCTATTCTCGGACGACGGGTGATATGGATATATGGGTTGACAGAACTCCAGAAAACTATGTTCAGATCAAGAAATCCTTTATGGATTTTGGTATGCCAGTGTTTGATATGACTGAGGAAAACTTTCTTTATCATCCGGCATGGGATGTATTTACATTTGGTCTTCCTCCAGTCGCAATTGATTTGATGATTAAAATCGATGGCATTGATTTTGCATCTGCTTTTGAACGAGCAGTCATTTTTCTGGAGGATCAGCTGGAAGTAAGAACCATACATAAAAATGATTTGATCGCATTGAAAAAAACAGCAGGAAGAGCAAAAGATATAAATGATCTTGAAAATTTAGGAAAATAGTCTTGGTCAACTGTCAACCGTCAACTGTTAACCGTCAACTGTCAACAGAAAATAAAGATAACCCGACAACAATGACAACCTACAACTTACAACCTACAACCCGCCACGGCGGGCAAGCCTACAACTATATCATCACCGGCGGCGGCTGTTCGGGCTTGAGTTTGATCATGCACATCTTATCTGAGCCCAGTTTATCCAACAAAAAAATTTTATTGATTGAGCAATCAGAGAAAAACCTGAACGACCGTACTTGGTGTTTTTGGGAGGAAGGGAAAGGCTTTTTTGAATCGGTTGTTTGCAAGCAGTGGAGCAGTGCATGGTTTCATGCCGATGGTTATTCATCTTTGAAAGAGTTGGGATCATACCGGTATAAGATGATCCGCGGAATTGATTTTTACAGGTATTGTTATGAGCGAATTGCATCATCACCCAATGTAACAGTGGTACATGACAAAGTTGTATCGATTCAACAGGAATCAGATGGGGTAAGGGTTTTCACTGAAAGGGGGGAACACAAGGGGGGTTATGCCTTCAACAGTATTTTGTTTGATGATCCATTGAAACAAAAAAATGTGCATCATTTGCTGCAGCATTTCAAAGGATGGGTAATTGAAGCGGAGGAAGATGTATTTGATGTGCATGCCTGTACATTGATGGACTTCCGTGTGGGTCAGCAGCATGGAACAACATTTGTGTATGTGATGCCTTTGACAAAACGAAAAGCATTGGTAGAGTATACCTTGTTTACAGAGCAGTTGTTGAAGGATGATCAATATGTGGAAGGATTGAAAAATTATATCAGTGAATATGTAAATGATGTGAAGTATAGCATAGTTGAGGAGGAATTCGGGATTATACCCATGACCAGTGCGAAGTTCAAGCGGGAGGTGGGGAATACGATATTCATAGGAACAGCAGGCGGACAAACAAAGGCTTCGAGTGGATTTACATTTATGTTTATTCAGAAGCAATCAGCCATGATCGTGGAGCAGTTGAAAAAAACAGGCAAGCCCTTTCATCATCCATCCACAACAGATCGACGTTATCATTGGTTTGACAAAGTGTTGTTGAATGTATTGATCAAGCGCCGCGTTCCAGGTGATCAAGTCTTCAAGAAAATGTTTCAGAAAAATCCCATCAAAAGAATTTTCAGGTTTCTCGACAATGAAACCTATATGGGGGAGGAGATACGTTTGATATCTACGCTTCCTACTATTCCATTTTTAAAAGCCGGATTCGAAGAAATTTAATCTTTGGCAGATGCTGCCAGCTCGGGAGTGGGCAATTATGAGTACCATACAGATTCAAAAAGCTGCTGTGGAAAGGAGGCTATTTTCTTTCCAAAAAATTCAGTAGCGCTCTTCAGAGAAATAACAATAAGTTGCGCATCCTTCTAAGAAAGTCGACTTACGTTGAGAAGATCGACTAAGAGGTTGTATCTTTAATTTGAATCAATGTCACTTGAATCATGTTGAGGTATTTATCTTTTTTGATGCTTCTTTTGCTTTCAATCGAATCAACTGCACAGCAAAAAACATACTGCAATCCCATCAATATTGATTACGGATATACTCCCATCCCAAATTTTTCAACCTGGGGGCGCCACCGTGCAACGGCAGATCCGGTCATTGTAAATTACAAAGGTGATTATTATCTCTTCAGCACCAATCAATGGGGATACTGGTGGAGCAAGGACATGAGCAGCTGGAACTTTGTTTCAAAAACATTTTTACGCCCCTGGCACAATGTATACGATGAACTCTGCGCTCCTGCAGTCGGCATCATTGGTGATACCATGGTGGTGATGGGATCAACCTACTCAACGAATTTTACGATATGGATGAGCACCAATCCCAAGGCAAACGATTGGAAATCCTTGGTGGATTCATTCAGCATCGGCGGATGGGATCCTGCTTTTTTTACAGACGATGATGGAAGGTTCTACATGTACAACGGAAGCAGCAACCGCTGGCCACTGTATGGCGTTGAATTGGACCGGAAAACTTTTCAACCGATCGGTACCCGAAAAGAATTGTATTTCCTCGAAAGCTGGAGATATGGTTGGCACCGATTCGGTGAAAACATGGATGATACTTTTTTAGACGGTTTCATCGAGGGCGCATGGATGACCAAACACCAAGGCAAATATTATTTTCAATATGCAGCACCGGGAACCGAGTTCAGTGGATATGCAGATGGAGTAGCAGTGGGCAATGGGCCACTTGATTTTTTTCAAAACCAATCTGATCCGCTGAGCATCAAGGCAGGTGGATTTTCGAGAGGCGCGGGACATGGTGCGACTTTCCAAGACAATCAGGGTAAATATTGGCATGTATCGACGCAAGTCGTTGCTGTCAAAAATAATTTTGAAAGAAGATTGGGTATCTGGCCGGCGGGATTTGACAAGGATGGTGTAATGTATACCAATACTACCTTTGGTGATTATCCTCATTATCTCCCAGGTGATACAGCTGATCATTTGAAAAGCAGGTTCACAGGATGGATGTTGTTGAACTATAAAAAACCTGTGATGGTTTCATCTACTTATGGCAACTATGCAGCTAACAATGCTGTAGATGAAAGCATCAAGACTTATTGGTCAGCCGCCACATCCAATAAGGGTGAATGGGTTCAAACAGATCTAGGAAATATTTCCACTGTGCACGCTGTTCAAATCAACTATGCAGATCAGGATGCCATATTTCTGGGTAAGACGACGGATCAGTTCCATCAATACAAATTGTATTTTTCAACCGATGGAATCAAGTGGAATGTTTTAGCTGATAAGTCAGCCAATAAAACAGATGTTCCGCACGATTATATTGAATTGTCAAAGCCAGTCCAGGCACGTTTTATAAAAATGGAAAACATCCATATTCCCTCAGGGAAGTTTGCCATCAGCGGACTCCGGGTGTTTGGCAATGGAAATGGTGCAAAGCCTGATGCAGTCAAAGAATTTGTTGTATTGAGAACGGAGAAGGACAAGCGCAGTGCATGGTTGAAATGGAGTCCGGTTGACAATGCCTATGCCTACAATATTTATCTCGGTACAGATCCAGATAAGCTCTATACATGCATCATGGTGCATGATGCAAATGATTATTATTACAAGGGAATGGATCTCAAGAAAACATATTATTACCGCATCGAAGCAATCAATGAAAATGGCATTTCCCTTTCTTCAAAAATCATCAAAGCTGAATAACAGACCATACTAACCTCCTTGAATCACCGCATATGGCCAAAACAACAGCAGTAAACAATAAACCCGCTTTCCAGCTGAGCAATTATCTGGAGTTGGGATTGATGGGATTGTATTTATTGGTTCATTTCATCACAGACAATGGTGCGATTGACGTCATGGGTCCTCATTGGTTCTATGTTGCAGTCATCGATGGACTCATCCTCTTGTATTTTCTGCTGAATAGAAATACATATGCTGAAAGAATTTCTGCTGTATTGAAGAGTCCCCTTACCATTGCATACGGTCTCCTTTTCTTATGGGCAGGGGGATCTTATTTCTATGCGATCAACAGCAATGAGATGTTGGTATGCTATGCGCGGATGACAACCACCCTCATCGCTTTCATCAATATTTCAGTCTTCCTGAAAGACCGCGAAGATTATTTCAGCATCCTCGCCACCATGTTTCTGGTGATACTTGGATGGGAGTCAGTCTCTACCATCAATACATTTCTGGATGGCATCAACTCACCGAACATCGATGAAGTCATTCTTGCCGCTTCTGGTAATACAGGTAATAAAAATATTATCTCAGCAAGCATTGCCATCAAAATTCCCTTTGCAATATATTTTCTCCATGCCAGGAAATCCATCACACAATTGGTTGCAGCAGGTTTGCTCTTCCTCGCTTTTTATGCACTCTTCATCCTCAATGCGCGGGCGACTTTTGTCGGAACGGGACTCATCACAGTATTATACATTATATACATCATCCTTTCAGATCGATCAGGTGAAAATCGGCTGTCAAAATTCAAGCCCTTTGGATATTATATTTTCTGTCTAATTGCTTCACTGATGCTTTCTGTGGTTGTTTTCAAAAACATCAAGGAAAACAATGAAGCATTGGGAGTATACGATGATCCTTTGAAAAGAATTGGAACAATTGCATTTACAAATGAGGAAAGTGGGAGAACCAATTTATGGGGATTCGCATTAGATTACTTCAAACACCATCCCATCGTTGGTGCTGGCTATGGAAACTGGAAGCTGGCTTCGATTCCATATGAAAAATTTTATTCTGATGATTATATCGTTGCCTATCATTGTCACAATGACTTACTGGAAACATCGGCTGAATTGGGAATCATCGGATTACTTTTGTATGTCTCATTGTATCTCATCATTTTCTTCACCCAACTGAAGCGCATTCTTGATAAAAAATACACCGCAGAGCAAAAGCTTATTGCTGCGATTGGTATTTTTTGTCTCACGGCCTATTTTGTAGATGCCACTTTCAACTTTCCAGTTGAGCGGACGATCATGCAAGTGAATTTTGCCTTCATGGCTTCGCTGATTTTTCTGGTTCCTACCGCATCGTCGAAAAAGAAAAGCATTGATACCACTTTCTTCTTTTTACCAACACTCTTGTTTGCCGGCATCGCGATTATGATCAATAACCAGGTATTTAATTCGATGAAGGGACAAAAATTGTTTTCAGGGGATATGGACAAGGATATTGCTCAGATTCCGGATCTGGAATATGATTTCCCTACTTATCCTCAGCTTTCATATAATTCCATCCCGATAGATGCGATCATGTCGAGGTATGCATTCAAAAAGAACGATTATGAGACTGCGATTCGCATGCTGGACAGGGCATCCAAACAGAATCCATACATCCATTATTCCGAATTTGCCAAGGCGGGAATGTATTACAAAATGAGTCAGGCTGACAGCGGATATAAATATGCCAAGCTTGCCTTCGATTACAAGCCCCGATCTTTCAGCGCATACAAGAACTGGTTGTATGGCTCAGTGCAGAAAAGAGATACTACGGCTATTGACAGTGCATTTGCATTGTATACCCGATACCGCAACGAGCCGCGTGCATGGATAGAATATTTCAATGCGAGCATGGTGGTGAAGCAAAGAGCCAATCAGCGTTTGATTTCATTGGCTGACTCTGCACTCAAAAATTTTCCTGACAGCGTGAATCTGTTCACGAACATGAAAAATAATTTTCTTGCTTCTCTTAACAATCCTGTCCGCAATGTTCCCGTTGTTACGCAAGAGATGGTGCAAATCGCACAAAAAAATTTGGAACAGGCAACGCTTCATTTCAACCAAAAACAATATGCACTTGCAGCCAAGGAGTATCTGGTGACTGCCAACATTGACATCACGAATTATGTACACATGGAAAATGTTGCCATTTGTTATTATTCCATGTCTAACTTCGATCAGGCGATCAGGTATTTTAACAAGGCGATTGCTGTGAGTGGAAACAATGCTGGTAAATCCTATTACTACAAAGGTGTTTCAGAAATATCACAGGGTAAGAAAGACCAGGGATGTGCAACCATCCGGACTGCCATGTCGAAAGGCTTTCAGGGCGATCCGACTTATAATAAGACCAATTGCAATTTCTAGTTTTGTTGCTTGGGCCAGTTGATTTCTAATCCCTGTTGCTGAATAAATGCCTGAAACATTTCCAGTGCATCCTTGTTCGTTGCAATTTTTCTGGGACTGGTTTTATTGCTCAAACAATAACTGATCAAACAGCCTACAGCTTCACCAATGCTCCATTCAACGGGATGCAACCTGAAGCAGCCGTTGGTGATATGCGTGGTGCCAATGTTTTTACAAGCTGGCAATAAATTCTCTTTTTCAAGGGGGATCAAACTGCCCAGCGGAATCTGAAAGGGGATGGAATCAAAATCAATATAGTTGTCGCCCGTGCTGCTTGGATGCAAATCGATGTGATAATATCCTACCCCCACACTGTCCTCAAATGGGAAATGCGTCATTCCCTTTTTGCCATAGGCATTTTCAAATTGTTCTTTTCCCACATGCTCTTCTTTCACTGTGAAAATTGTTTTCATTCTTCTTGATTCACGGATATAGGGATACTTGGCCAATCCATCTACAGTGCCCATGATATCCTTGCGCAATCGGAGTCCCGGCCATCCGATGCCTCCATCCGGACGATTGGCTTCTGTTTGAAGCCAATAGAGCAAACTCAGGCTGAGTTGTTTGGCGCGAGTAACATGTTGATTGAATTCCGTTTCACCCACATCAATCAAATTCCCCAGCATATAATCATTCATCGGCCAGTTGATCAAGCTGATATCACTTTTGTATACGCCGGGAAGAAAATTTTTATGATAGATGATGCGGCGGTAGTTCCAGAGATTCAGTGTTTTGTTCACAGTACTTCCATCCGGATTGAAATCCAGTGTCCTGGGTTCTAGTGTAACGGGATGAGAATACGTGAGACTCAATAATTTTCCGGTCCAAGCGGGACGTAAATCGGGAATATAATTCCTCCAAAAATCATACTCACTCGGCTGCTCTATCAGATTGTTTTTTCCTTCTTCGTGATCAATCGCAAAGCAACAGGTGAATGATTGTTGGTTCGCAGGGTTCGCCACTGCAGCTGCATGCATTTCGCCTGTTTCTTTTTTTGATTCAGCGCCGGTCACATAGCTTGTCTTGGTCAGCGGCAGCAGATCACCCAACTCGGTTGCATCAACAAAATAATCTGCTGTTGCTTTTATGGTCGTATTGTTCAATACATGTTTGATCGTTACTTCACTGACCTCCATTTTGGTGGCTTTTGCTTCAACGACTTTGTGGTGGAGGAGCAAGTGTACATGTCCGCTTTCAATATATGGCTTGAGCATCTCATGCAATACAGCCAATGCAATTCTCGGTTCATGGCAGAGCCTGGATACAGCACCATCACCCGGATTCAGAAAGGGTCTTGCTTTTGCCTCTGCTGTAAGAGGATAGTATCTCTTGTAATAATTGCGCACTTCATTGCGAAACTTCATGTAACTCGTAGGAGCGCCATGTGTTTCAATCCAGGGATGTTCATCCGGTGGAACGCCTTGTTGTGTCAGTTGTCCACCTATCCAATCTGTCTCTTCCGTGAGTATGACTTTATAACCGTTTCTCGCAGCTGCAAGTGTCGCTGCGAATCCACCGAGTCCACCTCCGCAAACAATGATATCTGCTTTCATAGCTTGATTGTATGATTAAATATATTAACTTAATGATTATAATTCTTCAAGCATGAGCAATAAGATTTCAACCGCAGGCAATGGATTATTTGGTATTTCACTGACAGCCGCATTGGCGGGATTTATTTTCGGATTCGACATGGTAGTAATATCGGGTGCTGACAAAGCCATTCAATCTTTGTGGCAAACCTCGCCATGGTTTCACGGATTTTTTATCATGTCGATGGCCTTGTGGGGGACGGTGATCGGATCTATTTTTGGTGGGGTACCCACAGAAAAATACGGAAGGAAAAAAATCCTCATGCTGGTAGGAATTTTATTTACTATTTCATCTATCGGCTCTGCGCTGGCGCAGGATCCATATCTTTTTTCTTTTTTCCGTTTGCTTGGAGGGATTGGCATTGGTATTTCATCTGTTGCTGCACCCACTTACATCTCTGAAATTTCAACTGCTCAGTCAAGAGGTCGCTTGGTTGCGATGTATCAGTTCAATATTGTATTTGGCATTCTCATTGCCTATCTCTCTAATTATTTTCTGGAAGGCATCGGAGGTGAGAACGACTGGCGATGGATGTTGGGTGTGATGACTGTTCCCTCACTGATATACAGCCTCATGGTGTTCACCATTCCTGAGAGTCCGCGGTGGCTAATTTCCAAGAAAGGTGATATGGAGGGAGCAAAGACAGTGATGGGTAGGTTGGGGTTGGAGGGTTTTGATCAGTTGGTTGAATCTTTGTCTAAAGGAAATACAGTTGACGGTTCACAGTTGACAGTTGACAGTCAACCGTCAACCGTTAACAGTCAACCGTCATCCGATAACAGTCAACCGTCAACAGCCAACCGTCAACCGTCATCTCAAAACTTCTTCGATCGCAAACACTTCCGCATCATCGGACTCGCATTCATGATTGCATTCTTCAACCAGGTCTCGGGTATCAACTTCATTTTATATTATGCGCCGAGGATACTCGCAGCAGCGGGACTCGCAGAGCAGGAATCGTTATTGAATTCCATTGCAATTGGAGGCACCAACCTCGTTTTCACGTTTGTGGGATTGTATTTGATTGATCGATTGGGAAGAAAGACATTGCTGCTGATTGGATCGGTTGGGTATGTAATCAGTCTCTGTATGGTGAGCTATGCTTTTTATGCATCTGTTTCGCCTGCGTTCCTCTTGTTCTTTTTGTTGATGTTTATTGCTTCGCATGCCGTGGGACAAGGAGCGGTGATATGGGTATTTATTTCAGAAATATTTCCGAATCATATGCGCGCAAGGGGACAAGCATTGGGTGCCAGCGTACATTGGGTATTTGCTGCATTGATCACCTTGGTTGCTCCAGTTTTTATTGATGACAAGCAAGGAATATTCAAGGATAATCCCTGGCCGATCTTTGCATTCTTTGCATGCATGATGCTGACACAACTGATTTGGGTATTGATGAAAGTCCCGGAAACCAAAGGTGTTTCTTTGGAAGAACTGGAGAAGCAGCTGATCAAATAATTACTCTAAGCCTTTTGTAGACAGCAGGTACATTCTTGTTGATGAAGAATAGGGCCCCTTGCTTCCCTGATATTTGAAGTCAACATAAAATGCTTTGTAACCCACAGCAGGAAGTTCCACTTCAACATGATTTTCGGCTGAACCTTTTCCAAGAGAAATAGAAGCAAATTTTTCATTTCTGAAATCAAGATCTGTAGAAGTGGCTGACCAAATTTGTACATCTTTCAATTCAGCGGGATTCACTTTCAAATCGAGCAGCACTTTTCCATTTTCGGTTTTGATGCTGTTCTTGACCAGTGGATAAGCTTCTTTGTTCAACATTTTTCCATAGAGTGCACTCAGTGTTTGCAGTGCCTGTGCTCCTCCCGCCAAATCGTGTCCAGCGTTGGACACATAATGAACCATGGTTTCTCCGGGAATTTCATTGATATACCATTTGATGGCATCGACTGTCCAGTATTCATCATTGGTGCCAATGAAAATCATTTTGGGAATACCCAATTTAGATCTGTAGCTGTAAGGATCAATCATGGATGTAACGGCCTTTCCTTTTTTGGAAGAAGTGGATTGCGGGATTTCAAGCTTTACATAATCTTCGATCTGATCGCTGTATGAGCCGTATGATTTGAATTGGTAATTCAACGTGGCCGGCATGTTCAGCATATCAATGACCATGGGAGCAATGGCTTTCACCCTTGCGTCCTGTGTTGCAGCTGTCAGCCAGGTCGTCCATCCGCGTTTAGACGCTCCTGAAATGAAAAACTGATCGATGTTGTGCTGGAACCTGCTTTTCCCAAAATCTTGGATCGCATCCATGGTGCGCACTGCTGATTTCACCATTGGGAACAAGAGTGGCCATGATGCATCCCCATCCTGTTTGTATTGGTGCAGGGTATATGAAATCAATTCATCTTCTTTGAGATTGCCCATCAGCGGTTGATTCGGTGTTTGTTTGAGAATGGCAACGATCGATTGATTGGCTGTCGCCATTTGTGCAGCCAACGGCCACATCTTATCGTTGTTGGTCCAGTTGGGTTGCTCATTGGTGTTCGCACCACCTGCAATGATCACCAATGCGCCATTATGTTGAAGGTTGTTCGGGACAATCACCGTCAGTTGGTGTCGCCAAGTGATGCCTCTCCATTTTTGTGAAGTGAGCAGTATTTGATAGGCGGTTGTTTTGCCAATGACGGAACTGTCTTTCACCTGATAGCTATACATTTGATCTCCATTGTTCATGTAGTGATCAAATGCTTTTTCTGGTTTGATGTTTTTCTGGGCAATCGCAGAAAATCCAACAAACAGCATGCAAACCATGTATATCAGTGATAACCTTTTCATTTTCTTTCTTTTAAGAAAATTACAAAGAATATTTAAATCATGTTTTAATATTTCTTTAACCCATGCGATTACATATTAATTTATTACTCGGCCCATCCACCCTAGATTTGTGGTATGATTGAGTTGATAAAAAACAGGTCCGACATCGGTGCCGGCACGCGTGGTGCCGACATGGGCATTGATGCGATGGAGATTGCTGCAATCAACCGTGGGGATGATTATTTCAATCGCCATCATTATGTGGATGTAAAAACACACAACGAAACCATTTACAATAAATTCACCAGCAGTTTTGCAAAACGGATCGAGCATGTATACCAACAGTGTGAGCGGGTTTGCATGTCGGTTTCCAATGCCTACCGACAGGGAAATTTTCCCATTGTATTGTCAGGTGATCATTCTTCTGCTTTGGGCACCATTGCAGGCATCAGGCATGCGCATCCGGGAAAAACCATTGGAGTAATTTGGCTGGATGCACATGCAGATATTCATTCACCCTATACATCTCCATCGGGCAACGTGCATGGCATGCCATTGGCTGCAGCATTGAAGTTGGACAATCTCAACCATAAAGTCAACGAAGTGGAAGAAGATGTAAAGTGGTATTGGGAACGTATGAAATCACTCGGTGGTACATCATCTGCATTGGATCCCAAGCATCTTATCTATTTCGGGTTGAGGGATTATGAAGATGCTGAATTACAATTGATCAACGAGAAAGGCATTGTGCATCATCCAGTTTCCTATGTCAGAGAGAAGGGTATTCAACAGGTTGTTCAAGATGCACTTCAACAATTGTCTGCATGTGATGTCTTGTATATTTCCTTCGATGTGGACTCAATGGATTGTGATGAAGTATCTTACGGGACAGGCACGCCCGTACCAACGGGATTTTATGCGGAAGAGATCATCCAGATATTTGATGCATTCTTATCATCCAACAAAATCACCTGCATTGAATTTGCAGAGATCAATCCCCTGCTCGACAACAAAGGCAATCAAATGGCCGAGACTGCATTTCAGGTGCTGGCGCATATATCAGCCAGTCTCGAAAAATAACATATTATATGAAAAACTAATCTGATATTTGCACCCTGTAAATCAACTTGCTTGAGCATTACAAGGAAATTTCAATTGGTTTTTTTTCTGGTCAGTTTGCAGTTGACTGCTTTCTCTCAATCACATCCAACCATTGACAGTTCGCAAAGGGACTTGATGGAGGTGTTGGCGAAGCTGTTCAACGGCAAAGCAACAACCAGTGAAGAGAAAAAACTGAATTTCTCTTTTGTTCCTGCTGCAGGGTATGCGATGCATACCGGTTGGGCAGGGATGCTGACAGGCAATGTGGGATTTTACAATGGAGGCAATGCCAACGGACTCCAAAAGATTTCAAGTGTATTGATGGATGTAACCTATACAGAGAACATGCAGATCATGGTTCCCTTGTATGCGAATATCTGGACAAAGGGAAACAAATACAATATTCTCATCGATCATCGATTCATTAAATATCCTTCCAAAGTATTTGGATTGGATGATCAACGCGACATAGCCGATGGATATTTTGTTGATTACAACGGAATGAAGTTGCATCAAACGGTGTTGAGGAATCTTTCGCCTAATTTTTACCTGGGACTCGGATATTATTTTGATGCATTATGGAATGTGCGTGAATTAGATCCACCAGCTGGATTCAAAACTGCTTTTCAGGACTATGGCATTCAAAATAAAAATACCGCAGCGGGTCCTGTGTTTCAATTATTGTACGACTCCAGGTTGAATACCATCAATCCATTGAATGGCATGTATGCAAGTGTTGCGTACAGAAATAATCTGAAGTGGATGGGAAGTGATACGCATTGGCAGAGTTTGCAGCTTGATTTGCGCAAGTACATTCGTTTTCCCGCCAATTCATCCAATACACTTGCGTTGTGGAATTTGAATTGGTTTACATTGAATGGTCGTCCCCCTTTTTTAATGTTACCCAGCAATGGTTGGGATGACAGTTATAATTCCGGCAGGGGATATATTCAGGGAAGATTCAGAGGCAGGAACATGATGTATTATGAAACCGAATACCGTTTCAACATCACCCGCAATGGAATATTGGGAGGAACAGTTTTTCTGAATGGGCAGACGTATTCACTAAAAATGTTCAAGGATTTTGTTGGATTTAAAACAGGGTATGGATTTGGATTGAGGATCAAGTTGAATAAATATTCAGGATCCAATATTTGCATTGATTATGGATTTGGGAAGAATGGTTCCCGTGGATTTGCCGTTAACCTTGGTGAAATTTTCTAGGCACCCCTCAGGAATTCAGAGGGAGTTTTTCCCGTTCTTTTTTTGATGAACTCTACAAAGCTCGTGCGGGAACTGAATCCGATTTTTTTACCGATGTAATCAATTGTGTAACTTTTAAAATCAGGGTCAGCTTCTTTCATCTCCAATACTTGCTGAAAACGTTGGTCGTTGATATATTGCACAAAACTCTTTTGGTATTCTTGGTTGATGAAGGTGGAGAGTTGGTATACTGGGATTTTCAGTTCCCTTGCAAGTTCGTGGATGGTAAATCAAATCAGTATCTACAAGTTTTTGGTCGAGAACTTCCCAATGGTACTTATTTTTATATAATTGTATCAAAAAATAAGTCAACGGGTAAAGTTAGGCGGTTCAACGGATTTGTAACCTTAAGAAGGTGATGTGTTCAACAGTTTACAAAGAAGTATCTTTAGTTAGTGAAAAATGCATTGATTTGCATATTTGTTTTCTTCAGTTCACTGGCGCATGCACAGTACCAGCTTATTTGGGATGATCGCATCCAGCAAATCAATGATGCGGTGACTTCCATGCGCATTCCTGAAGCCAAGCGGATGATAGCGGCCGAAAGGAAAACTCATCCAAAAAATTTATGCCTGGATCTGCTGGAAAGCCACGCAGATCTTTATGAACTCTTTTTCAATGAAAGCAGGGAAGTTTTTAAATCTGCCTATCCTATGTTTTCTGCGCGTATTGAAAAATTTGAGAAGGCTCCACAAAACTCCCCCTTCCGTGATTATGGTTTGGGAGTGCTGTATTTGAGCAAGGCTGCAGTGGCAATCCGATTTGAAAAAAACCTGGAGGCTGCATGGGATTTCAGGAAAGCCTATCTCTACTTTAAAGACAATAGAAAAAAGTTTCCTCAATTCAGTCCAAATGAAGTCTACTTCGGACTCCTCACCACATTGCTTGGATCCGTGCCAAACAATTATCAGTGGCTTTTGAATATCATCGGAATGCCTGGCGATATCAACGGCGGCATTTTAAAGGTCCAAAAGTATATCCAATCCAAAGATTCCAACAGCAAGATTGCCCGCAATGTTGCCATGCTTGTCTATCCATACCTGTTGGTGATTTTTGAGGGAAATAAAAACAAGGCACTTGAATTCCTTGATAACGCTGATTATGATTTCAAGCGTAACCACCTGCATGCCTATATGGCAACCAATCTTTACCTCGGTAATCAACAAGCCAAAAGATCTGTTGAAACAGCTGAAGGTATTCTCAAATCAGATGAGTATACAGATGTTCCGTTTTGGCATTTTGAAAAAGGATTTGGATACCTCAATCAGTTGAAATTTGAACAGTCAGAAAAAGAATTTCTTCAGTTTGTGAATCAGTTCAAAGGAAACTTCTATCTCAAAGATGCCTATGAAAAGCTGAGCTGGATTGCTTATTTGCGGGGCGATCAGCAAAAAGCGAAGGCATATAGGAACATGGTATTGCAAAGAGGATCGCTGGTTCCAGATGCCGATAAAATGGCCATGCACAATGCACAAGGCGGCACTTGGCCCCATCCTTTATTGCTCAGGGCAAGATTGTTGAGTGATGGAGGTATGTTCAAAGAATCACTCGATCTTTTCAAAGGGAAATCTACAGATGACTTTGAGTCAGCAGCTGACAAGGCAGAGTTTGTATACAGGCTTGCCCGTAATCACGATTTGATGGGTGATCATGATCTTGCCATCAAACAATACAATGCTGCCATTGCCTTCGGAAGGGATGTACGCGATTATTTTGCTGCCAGATCTGCATTGCAGGCTGCATTGATTTACGAACAGAGAAAAGACTACGCAAAAGCCGGGACATATTTCAAGTCCGCTTTGTCGATGAAGGATTATCCCTACAAAAATTCAATTGATCAAAAAGCCAAATCGGGCGTATACAGGTGCAATCTAGCATTGAAGTCGCTCAGCGGAAAGCAGCTGGCGGATTGATTGCTTTTCTCATTGCCAAATTTTCCAGCAGTAAAATCTTGTCATAGGTCGGCGAGAAAAAATGATAGTTCACGAATTCAAGATGGAGTAAAAGGCTTTTTAAGAATGGTCTGCACCAGTAAGCGGGACGTGCCTGAAAAAAAGAAAACTTGTGTTGATCAACCAGCCTGATCTCCTGAATTTCAAGCTCTGTAGGCATTTCAGCGTTTTCACCCATTCTCAGTAGGGAAGTCTGCAAGATTATTTTTTCAACCGGAGTTGTTGCTTTTGCGTATAAGAGATGCAGATCTTCAATAATGGTTGATTGGTAAGCGGCTAGCTCCTTTGGATGATAAGCTGCGATGAGTCTGGTTAAATGATAGAGCAGCAGTGAAGGGTGACCGTAATAGGGGGATATAAACTTTGGTCTTTTCATGTACAATCTTTCTTTGACCATTTCTGAAAGAAGTCGAAGGCTGGCACTGTCCTGATGACTGTTAAAAATGCCCTTGTTGTACATGAAGTACAATACATTGCATTGTACAGCAAAATCGAAATCGGTTTGCATGTTATAGCCCAAATAGGTGGTATAGGCTTGGTAGTTTCTGAATCGCTTGAAGGTCGACTTGATCTTTTTTCCTGCAGTGCCGCCATTGCTTACTTCTATCAATCTTTTCTTTAAAATAGAATTGACTGAATCATTGTTTTGAAGCGCCATCAGTATCATGACAGTATCATCTGCATCTTCACTGATCTTGAATTGTTTGCTCATGTGCTGAGCAATAAAACTATGCGGCATGATTTTGCCACCCCTTGGCCAAAAATTATAAAGTGGGAGTCCCTCTTTTTGCTGAAACGCGGGGAATGCTCTTTTGCTCCTCTCAAGTATAGAGTCAATCGTTGTTTGTTGTTCTTGGTTTATCGCGCGACTCAAATGCTTGAGTGTAAAGCTACCTATGGCGGTAAAGAAAATATTGTTATCAGGTTTGAAACGGTGGGGTGGAGCCGCTGCTCCCCTGAAACTGTAAAACATCCCCGGGAAAAATTCTCCCTTTTCTTTGATTTGATCTTTTTCAATATCATCCACGAGAAAGGAAATCACCGAGTCGGGTGAATACAACTGTGCAGCTGTATTTCTCGCAGAAAAGATTATTAATACCAAGAACCATTTCATCCCTTTCATATCAGATTAGTCTTGGCAGTTTCCACATATAATAAAGCCATTTGATGAACAACGCAGGCTTCTCCATATCGATGATCAGTGCTTTTCTTTCAACTGATTTCAAGTTGATACCTGTACCGTATTTATTTTGAAAAGTAATCCATTCATCAATGGCAACCATGCTTCTGGCGTTGATGGAATTCATGATGATCTTGAATTTTTCTTTTCGGTTCTTTGAGAAAGGCAATGCATTGATCAAGCCATTCATGTATTTCACTTTGCTCACGAATGATGTTTTAAGTTCTTTGAAATCCTTGCAGGTATTGGGAATGGTATAAATTCCGTCACGTGTGTCCTTGTACACATCAAAGAGATCATTTCCCAGCTGATAGAGTCCGCCTACCTCTTCCAATACCTTCATCATTTGTTCATCTGCAGCGGTTGAAAGGATCTGATGATAGATGATAACTGATACAGCACCTTTTCGATAAGTTATTTTCAGCAGTTGATCTTTCTCCATATCTGGTGAAGTCTGTGCGGTTGTTGCCACCTGCAAATCCAGCACATCTCTCGATGCTTGGATATATGCATCCTTGTTGGGTACTTCATGCAGCAGTGCAGATTGAATTTCTTTTACCACTTTTTCTGCGAAAAGTGCAGCCTGGTATTGATCTGGTTCAAATGTAAGGGCTGATATTTTTTCAATGGGAAGATGATGCACATCAAACAAATCATCTCCCAAGGGAGTCAGTATGCCAAACAGGGTAGCACGTTTTCGTTCCTCTTCTGTAAATGGCTGGCCGTAAAGCATCTTGTAACTGCCGCATAAAATGGGACCGATCAGCAAGCCGTAATATTTATTGATTTTGAAAAGCTGCTCTTCGCTGAAGATGCCCTGGTATTTATTTTCCAGCTCACTTAAATAATTGACGAGAAACGCCCGATTGAATCGTCGCTGCCTGCGCAATTCTTTTACAACCTGATAGCCCGCTGTGAAATAATTTAGCAGTTTCATGGTTGAAAGAATTTTTTTTCCAGATAAAAAACTGTATCAACAAAAAACAAAACACCATTATTGGTCAATACGTTTTCATCATGTAAATCTTCCAGAATGAGACCTATTTCTGGATTAAAGTAATCATTGTTTTTCCTTAGCTGAAAACCATTTTCATGTAAAAATAGTTTCACTATTTCGGTATCAGTATTCTCTGTAATTGCAATGAAAGGTTGTTTTACAACTGCAAATAGTATTTCATCCTTTTGATAGAAACCAATTAGTTCATATGCGGTTGATGGGAAAAAATAATTATGGATAAGGAGGCTATGAAAGTAGTCAAGCCAATATTTATAAAAAATAGAATCATTCAGCTTGTACACAAATACCTCGTCTGAACGTAAATATACTTTTTGCTCTGCTCCACTCGCAATAAATCTACTTTCATCGTGACCTTTGAACCAGAGGCTTTCTTGAGAGATCCATTTAATCAGCTCCTCTGTTTCCTGCTCTTTTGTGAACTGTTGTTCTTCAGCATTTCCACTTGTTTTCTTGCTTTTTCCAATGTGGTTGGCTGCTGTTTGGATAAGATTTTTTTCTGCATGATGGCCAATTCCAGAAATGATATTTTGAAGTTCATGCTTTAATCCCATTTTTACAAAGGTAGAAAATTGATATTAATTGGTAGCCTCGTCAGGAATCGAACCTGAATCTGGAGCTTCGGAAACTCTCATACTATCCATTGTACTACGAGGCCAATAAAGCACAAAGTTAACTCAATGCCTTAAGTTTCATGCATTTTTGAAACGGTGGAAGGGGAGTCCCCTGTAGCCTGAGTGGCTGACTCTAAATGTTGCCCCTGCCAAGGGTTCTGACGCCAATTGCTCAGGTGTCAATCCCCTGCGTGCTGAACTGATGAACATATCACTGAAATGCTCTCCGCCAAAACAAATGGAAGTGACTTGTGAGACAGGTAGTTGGATGGCGGTCATTTTTTCTCCAGTAGTAGGATTCCAGCAAGTGACCTGCCATCCTCCCCAATGTGCAATCCAAAGATTTCCATCGGCATCTATTGTCATGCCATCCGGATATCCATCGTTGGCAGCATCGATGGTTATTACAGTTTTTTTATTCGATATGTTTCCATTTGCATAATCATATCGAACAACCTGCAATGTGGGCGTATCGATGAAATAAAAATATTTTTTATTCAAACTCCAACAGAGTCCGTTGGAAATGGTGAGTCCCCCTTCATGTTTCTCTGCCTTGAAATCTTTGTCGATGCTGTAAAGGGAACCGCTAGGATCTGTTTCGTTGAGTGACATCGACCCTGCCCAGAACCGACCATCGGGACTGCATTTACCGTCATTGAAACGATTGGAGGGGATATTGACTTCAGGTGATGCAATGATTTTTTTATCTCCAGTTGTTCGATTGATGATGGCGATGCCTTCTTGCAAGGCTGCAATAAAATTTCCATCCTCCATGATGGCGAAGGAACCGATCATAGAGCCTGTTTCGATTTTTCTTTCAGTATGGTTGTTTACATCATGTTCGATGATCAATGCATTCACGATGTCGATCCATAGAATGCTGTTGCTTTTTTCGTCATAAACAGGACCCTCACCGAGGGTAGAAAGGCTTGCGCCGACTTGTTGGATGTGAATATTGTTCATGGGTGTTTAATAAGGCGAGGGACTCATAGCAGACCATCCACCATCAATGACAAGTGATTGTCCGGTGATATGCCTTGCCTGATCTGATACCAAAAAAACCGCAGCACTGGCCACGTCATCAACTGTTCCTGGTCTATTCATCGGCGTGAGTTTTGTCCAGGTGGCTGTATAATCAGGATCCTGCAAGGTCCGTTCAGTAAGGGTTGCACCGGGTGCAATGCAATTCACGTTGATACCATGTTCGGAAATTTCAGAAACTAGGTTTTTCGCGAGCATTTCAATACCTGCCTTTGTCATGCTGTAAGCAGCGAGATTTTTATGTGCCTGGTGTCCGGTTACGGATGACGTAAACAACAACGATCCTCCACTCGATTGTTTGATCATCTGATTGGATGCATGTTGTGCGAGGTAAAATGTCCCCTTCAGGTTCACATCCATCACCCTTTCAAAATCTGTAACGGGATATGTTGCAAATACACCAAACAAAGTAATACCTGCATTGGCAATGGCTATGTTCAATTGTCCAAATGCTTCCACTGCTTTGTTCACCATTTTTTCAATGAACAAAGGATCGCTTGAATCTCCAGTCATACCCAAGCAGCGATTGCCGATTTTTGCTGCAGCTTCTCTGCACAAGGCATCATCAACATCGTTCAAGATGATATTGGCTCCAGATGCATGGAGCATCTCTGCCATCCGCAGACCAATTCCTTGTCCCGCTCCTGTGATGATGGCTGTTTTATTGGTTAGGTTTATTTCCATGTTATGATTATGGCAGATAAAAAACTTCGGTCAATGGGATACTGATGGGTGAATGGTCGGTATCTGTCTCCATGATATCTTTCATGTAGGTCCACCATTTTTTCATCACAGGATGTTGGGGCAATGCTTCCATTTTCATTTCATCTTCTACATGCAAAACACCAAAAAGACTGCCGTCGCCTTTATCCAAAAAAATGGAGTAGGAAGAGATGCCGGTTGTTTTCAGCAGCTCAGAAAGCTCAGGCCAGATGGCATCGTGGCGTCTTTTGTATTCTTCCTCCATGCCGGGGAAAACTTTCATTCGAAATGCAAGCCTTTTCATCGTGTATATGGACTGAATTTACGGATATTTGTTGTTCAATACAAGCCTTCAATGGAGATGATTACTATTATATTATTGGCGTTGACGCTGGGCGCTGTGGTCGTTTTATTATTTAGAAAATCATCCGGCGGATCAGCAGGGGCGGATATCAAAATTGCAGAGTTGGAGAAATCGCTTTCGAGGATCGAGCAATCGCTGAAAGAGGATTTTCGCATCAACAGAGAAGAATCAAACCGACTGGCCAAGGAAAACAGAACGGAGTTGACAGATGCATTATTGAAGACTGGAAAAGACCAGGCTGAAAAATTGGAGGCCCTGATTGGTAAAATCGAGGAGAAGAACAAGGAGATGCGTGATCTGATTGAAAAGGCATTTCGTTACATCGCTGAGAACTTTGATAAGAATGTAAAATCTTTCAATGACCTGCAAAGAGAAAAATTTGCACAGTTGGAAGAGAAACAAAATAAACTGGTGGAGCAGACGGAAAAGAAATTGGAGCAGATGAGGGAAACGGTGGATGAGAAACTGCAGAAGACATTGAATGAGCGCCTGGGACAATCATTTGAACTGGTTGGTAAGCAATTGGAGAGTGTTCAAAAGGGATTGGGTGAAATGCAAAACATAGCTTCCGATGTAGGTGGTTTGAAAAAAGTGTTGAGCAATGTGAAGTTGAGAGGCAATGTGGGTGAGGTTCAATTGGCGATGATACTTGAGCAAATCCTGGCTCCTTCACAGTACGAGGCCAATGTACGCACCAAACAGGGAAGCTTGGAGCCTGTTGAATTTGCCATCAAATTACCCGGAAGATCCGACGATGAAAACGGCGTTGTATATCTTCCCATCGATGCAAAATTTCCCAAGGATACCTATGAGCAATTGCTGACTGCCTATGAAAATGCCATCCCGGAAGAGATCGATGCATCGATTAAAAATCTTGAGAATACCATCAAAAAAATGGCCAAGGACATCCGTGATAAGTACATCGATCCTCCCAATACAACTGACTTTGCCATATTATTCCTGCCATTCGAAAGCATTTATGCGGAAGTGATCAGAAGAAGTGCATTGGTGGATCAGTTGCGTGATGAATTTAAAATTACAGTAGCCGGACCAACAACCTTGGTTGCGATATTGAACAGTCTACAAATGGGATTCCGAACACTCGCCCTTCAAAAGCGCAGCAGTGAGGTATGGAAAGTGTTGGGTGCGGTGAAAACGGAGTTTGAAAAGTTTGGCGGACTATTAGAAAAAGCACAGAAGAATCTTCATACTGCAAGCGATACGGTTGATGAGTTGCTAGGCAAACGCAACCGTGCCATTGTAAGAAAACTCAAAGACGTGGAAGCGTTACCTTCTGCAGAATCGCAGCAGATGTTGCCAGATATGGGGACTGATGATGAGGAAGAAGCTGAGTGATGTTATCGTATCAATCCACCTACATTGCTGGCGAAGATCTTCACAGCAATGGCCAAGAGCACTACTCCAAAAAATTTTCTGATCGCAGTGAGTCCGGCTGGTCCCAGTAATTTCGAAATCCAATCCAGCGAGTGCAGCACTAACCAAACAATCAATACATTCACAACAATACCCGCTAAGACGATCCATTCATTGTAGTTTGCCCGCAATGAAATGATGGTTGTAAGTGTTCCCGATCCTGCAATCAAAGGAAATGCAATGGGTACAACAGTACCTGATTTGGGATCGGCATCTCCTTTGAAAAATTCAATGCCCAGTACCATTTCGAGTCCCAGGATAAAAATAACAATCGAACCACCCACCGCAAATGATTTGACATCTACTCCCAGGATGCTGAGAAATTTTTCTCCCACAAAAAGAAAGAAGATCATGAGTCCACCTGAAATCAAACTCGCTCTTGTTTCATGGATACCGCCCATCTTCTGCTTCAGCGAAAGCAGCAAGGGCACCGAGCCAACGATATCAATCACCGCGAAAAGGGTGAAGGAAACTGTGAGGATTTCGTCCATGGTCATGTTCCGTCTAAGTTACTGTATTTGATTTTAAGGGACAAGTGACGAGAGACAAGGGAGGAGAGAGGAGGGAGGAGGGACAAGAGAGGAGGGAAGACAGTTGACAGTTAACCGTCAACTGTTAACCGTCAACTGTCAACTGACAACCGTCAACTCATAACTAAAAACTTACAACTTACAACCATTTCAACAACTACAACCCAACCCTCACCCCAAGAATATAATTCCTCCCCCTCGCTGCATATCCATACACTTCCTGATACTGCTTGTTGAAAATATTTTTCAATCCGATGTTGAGCATGACTTTTTTACTGATGGCATATTGTGCATGGATATCGCTCAATGAGAATCCAGGCATTTCAATTGGATTCGCCATGAATTGAGGTTCGAAGCGACGATCAACTATTTTTTGAAAAACTGCGATTTGAAGTTTTTCGTTGAATTGATAACTGATGTTGATGTTCAATGTATTTGTTGGAATACGGGTCAGGTATGGATAGGTGGTATCCCCTTTTACATCATATCCCCAAGTATTTGGGTTGTATACAAAATTTTGTGCAGTCAGTTCTCCATTCACATAAGTATAGTTGATGGCCGCATTCCATTTTTTGAAGTTATACCTGGCCTCCAATTCAATTCCATTTTCTTTTTTTGAAACGTAGTTGTAGTATTTATAATTGACATAATCATAATCAATACCATTCTGTGTATTTCTCAAAAATCCAACTGCTCTTACCATGATGTTTTTGTTTCCCAGATAACTGACAGCAAATTCTGAGTTGACAGATGTTTCCGGATTTAAATTGGATTGTCCGGAGAAGCCGTCATACAATTGATACAAAGTGGGCGCCTTGAAAGCAGAAGATAAATTGAATGCAAACTTCCATTTGTTTTGGTAGATATAAGATGGATTGAATGTATAGGTGAAATTGGTTCCATACATGCTGTGTGCGTTCAAACGACCACCCAATTCCACGTTGAATCCCTTTTCGCTGTTGTACACCAATGAGCTGCTGATGCTGCTGATGCTGATTTTTGCAGAGTCGGATGACAGCTCGGTGGTATAGTCGCCGTATGCAGAACTTGAAAAATAATACTGATCTGTCTGCTGCCATCTATGGTCTGCTGAAGAAAACAATGTCAGGTGTTTGCTGAGTTTGAAGTTGCCAAAGATTTCTGCGAACGATCCGCGTCCCGCGTAATCCGACTGCATGAATTTGGCAAATCCGTTTAAAAAGAGAGAATCATCTAGGTAATTTCTTTTCAGTTGATTCATGTTGTAGTTGAGATGAATCTCACCTGCTTTGATTTTTTTGACAATGCCGCCATTGAATGTTAGCTGCTGGTTCTTGACGGTAAAATCCTTTGCATCTTGGAAGGATGACTCATCCAGGTCATTGTTGTATTGACTCCAGTTTCCGGAAATATTCCAGCTCCAATTGTTTTTCAGATCTGACCCGATCCAAACATGCGCAGCGTCCTGTTCCATGCCATCTTTATCAAATCCATTTTTTCCTGTGGTATCCAAGGCCGAAGAAAATCCGTTTGACTGAAAACGCTGGTATCCCGCCATGTAGCGGAATTGATTCAGTTTCCCCATCGTTTGAAGATTCCCTGAAAAACTACCATAGGAAGCATTGCTCAGTTCAATATTGGTTTGACTTTTCTCAGTGAATTCTTTTTTGGTGATGATATTGATGACACCGGCCATGGCATCTGATCCGTAAATCGTTGATTGTCCCCCTTTCAAAATTTCAATACGCTCAATGGTTGCCAGCGGGATAAAGTTGATGTCAAACGTCGATCGGATGGTGGAAGCATCAAAAATGGGATTTCCATTCAGTAGTATCAGTACATTTCCAGTAGCCGCTCCCCGCATGTAAATGTCCATGTTGGTTCCTGGCGCATTGTTGGATCCAATGATCGACATTCCCACTTGTCGGTTCAAGATTTCAGCAAGTGATTGATAAGGAGTGGATGCAATTTCTTGTTGGGTTACCACCGTCATCACTTTTCCCGTATTGATTTGTTTTTGTGGAAATCTGTTGGCAGTAACGACTACTTCTTCAAGATTTCTGACAGAGTCCGTTTGTGCAGATGCATGGACGTTGATCAGCAGCAAGGCAATAAAAATTCTGTTCATTTTACAATGTTAGATTGTGTACAATGAACCTTCGAACGAAAAAAGAAATGATCAGCTTTTGGCTTTACATCTCGGCTCTTCTCCCGAAAGCACGTGATTCAAATTGTACCAGGCAGGTCTTCTGGCTCGACTCCCTCTTTTACCTTCCCGTGTGAACAGTGGTTTGCAGCAAGAGGGTTTCTGATTGAACAGATGGTCTTTACAGCTACGGGGATAGCGTCGGAATGAAACCGAACTTCCCTTTTAATGAAAGTTGTTGTTACAACCTTCAACCTGAATGCATCACAAAGATGACGAATGTTTCTGATCAGCACAACTAATTTTTTTCACTAACTTTCCCACATGTCAACCAAGAAAAAAACGCTTCTGAGTCTCTTTGATATTACCATGATCGTCATCGGCCTGGTGATTGGCATGGGGATCTTCCGGACTGCCTCCGATTCCGCCAGGGCTGCGATCACGCCGAATGTTTTCTTCTTCAGTTGGCTGGCAGGCGGACTCGTTGCGCTTTGTGGGGCATTGACATATGCAGAGATTGGTTCACGTTATCCAATCACTGGCGGGTATTACAAAATATTTGCCACCTGTTACCATCCCAGCATCGCTTTTGCTGTGAATTGCATTATTCTCATCTCCAATGCTGCTTCTCTCTCGGGTGTGGCGTTGATCGGAAGTGAATACATCTCTCAAATCATTTTTGCAGAGCCACCGGCTGACTTTGTAAAGGCGTTGATTGCAATGACAGCGATAGGGTTGTTTTATGGCATCAACTTACTCGGACTCAGGATGAGCTCAACGACACAAAATATTTTGATGCTGATCAAGATTTCCATGATTTTGATGATTGTATCTGCATTGTTTTTTCCTGCACAGCATACTTCTACTGCTGTTGTATCATCAGCAACTGAATTTTCATGGATGGATTATGTGAAGTCATTCGGACTGGCATTGATTGCTGTTTCCTTTACATACGGTGGATATCAGCAAACGATCAACTTTGGCGAAGAAGTCAAACATCCACAAAAAAATCTGCCGCGCGGTATTCTGATCGGCATTCTTGTGATCATTTTACTTTACTTATCCGTTAGCTATGCATATTATAAGGTGATTGGATTTGAAGAGCTGAAAAATGCAAAGGGTATAGCAGCCATTGTTGCAGAACGGATGTTCGGACAAACAGGCAGTTTTGTTTTTTCTATTTTATTATTCATCGCAGTGCTGGCATATGTCAATGTGTTGCTCTTGAGCAATCCCCGTGTGATGTATGCCATGAGTGAGGATGGAATTTTACCGCAGGCTTTCAAAAAGAAAGATGAAAAAAGAGACGTGCTTACAGTCAGTCTCACTGTGTATGCATTGATCAGTGTAGTGGTTCTGTTTTTCGCCGACACCTTCGATAAAATTTTGAGTTTTACGATATTTCTCGATTCAATCGGAATGGCATTCTCTGCAGCGACGATTTTCATCATCCGAAAAAGAACGAAACATTTAGATAAAACACAGATTTATTCGATGAAGCTTTTTCCAGTATTGCCGATCATCTTTATAGCGGCTTATATTTTTGTCGCGACAAGCATCGCCATAGACAAACCCCAAACTGCTATCACTGCAACGGGCGTCCTGGCAGCATTCTTATTGATTTTCTTTATTACCAGAAAGAAACCAACACATGAAGCCTAACAACGAGGATTTATCATACATCATCAATCACCTTGGTGAGGACCATGCATCTTATTTCAATTCCATTGCACCAAGAAAGTCCTTGCATTTTTAATAGAGCAAGAAAAGGTGGTGAGCATCATCTTCCCCCATGATCCTTCCTTCCCCCAATTTGAGCTGGCCAAAAAGCAAATGAAGAAAGCTTTTGGATTGCTCTCCTTTTATATCAAAGCGCAGAAATTGGAAGAAATTGAACAATTCTGTGCTGGCATGAAAACGTTCAGGATGGCAGTGAGTTGGGGTGGACACGAGTCATTGATCATACCCAAGTGTGCGGGTATGGAAAGGACTGCTTTCAATCCACAGGATCCAGTCCACAGGCTGATCAGGCTGTACATCGGTTTGGAAGATGCTGATTTTCTTATCCAAGATCTTGCAGAAGGCTTCAACGGAATAGGTTCTTTGTAAACGGTCGTTTCAAGGGACGAGTGATTTTGATAATCCCTCATTTAATTCAATCTTTGCAGTCTGTATCGGAGTTTTTTCGGTGCCAATCATTCAAAGGATGTTTATGTTTGGGAGATTTCTATTCTTACTGCTTTCAGGATCAATGGTTTTGGGTGTGAAAGCACAGGGTGACAGGTGGGATTTGAGAAGATGTGTGGAGTATGGGCTGAAAAACAATATCAATGTCAGACAGGCAGAGGTGCAGGCCCTTTCTTCTGAGATCAACTACAATCAGTCAACCCTGCAAAGAATTCCAAGTCTCTCTTACGGATTGACTCATGGTTTTTCCTTCGGACGTACACTCGACAGAACCACCAACGTATTTACCGATAGATCTGCCATGTTCCAGCAAATGAATATCTCTACCAATGTATTGCTGTTTAATTTCAACAGACTTAAAAATACCCAGGCCTCCAGCGGGCTGACCTATGAAGCAGACCAACTCAATATTGAAAGAATCAAAAATGACATCGGACTCAATATTGCTCAATTGTATTTAAGAGCCTTGTTGAGTTACGAGCAAATTGAAATTGCTAAAATTGTTTTGGAGCAAACAAAAGCACAATACCGCAATACCAGAAAATTGGTTGACGCAGGCACACTTCCAGAACTAAATGCAGCAGAATTGGAGGCAACAGTTGCAAGAGACAGTGCAACATACGTTCAGGCAGCTGCGCAGGCTGCTCTTGACAAGCTTGCGTTGAAATCATTGCTGACACTGCCTGCAGATGCTCCATTTGAATTGGTGATTCCAACTGTTGATCAGATTCCGGTTGAAAATATCTTGGCTATTCGTCCGGATGATGTTTTCGAAACAGCACTGAAAACACAGCCACAGATCAGGGTAAACGATTTGCGCTTGAAGGCATCTGAGAGAAGTCTCGATGCTGCACGCGCACAAATGATGCCTACTTTATCGATGTTTGGACAGCTGGCCAGCAACTTCAACCAGTTTTTGAAAACATCCAGTGGTGTTACTGTTACGGGAGAGCAAACAACTGGTGCTTATGCGAAGACACCTGCAGGATTGTTGCCTATCTATGCGCCCACTTATTCAATCAATTTCGCAAACAGATCATTTGGTGAATACTGGAATGGATATGGAAAACAGCTGCGTGACCAGTTTGGTCAGGGTATCGGACTTTCACTGAACATACCATTGTTCAATGGCGGATCTGCCAGAGCAAATGCCGACAGGGCAAAGCTGGATATCAAAAGAAGTGAGTTGAATATTGACAGAGATAAAATTCAATTGAAACAGGACGTATATACTGCCTATTATTCAGCTACCGGTTCGCATCAAACTTTTTTGGCAAGAGAAAAAGCATTGGCTACTGCAACGCGTTCATTTGAATTGGCAACCAAGCGTTATGATGTGGGCGTTATGCAAACCATCGAGTGGTTGACCAACCAGAACAACCTCACAAGGGCAAAAGTTGACAAGGTAGTTGCACAGTACGAATATATTTTCAGGATGAAGGTGCTTGAGTTTTACAAGGGACAAGGAATCAAATTATAAATAGAAATACACAGCAAGATGAACAAGAAAATCATTTGGATCATTTCAGGTATCGCGGTAGTTGTCGTTGCACTGCTGATTTTGAAAAAAATAGGTGTGATTGGAAAAGAGGAAGGAACGAAGGTATCTGTTGAAAAAGTTGCACAGAAGGATATCATTGAAGTGGTAACGGCAAGCGGCAAAGTCTATCCAGAAATTGAGGTGAAAATCAGTCCGGATGTTTCTGGTGAAATCATGCAGTTGAATGTGAAAGAAGGTGACAGTGTAACCAAGGGTCAATTGCTTGCAACTGTATATGCAGATATATATGCCACCCAAAGAGATCAAGCAGCTGCAGGAGTGGCGCAGCAAATGGCACAGGTTGAGAATGTAACAGCTTCACTTGCTTCTTTCAAGGCAAGATTGGATCAAGCAGAGAGACAATACCAGCGTCAGAAACAACTTTTTGCAGAGAAAGTAATTTCCAAGTTGGAGTATGAGCAATCTGAAAATACATATTTGACAGCAAAGGCCGATTATGCTGCAGCAACACAATCCATCAGAAGTGTACAGGCATCGGTTGCCAGTGCCAAGGCAAGTCTGCAGACTGCCGATAAAAATCTTGGTAGAACAAGCTTGGTTGCTCCTATGAGTGGAATCGTTTCATTGTTGAATGTAAAAAAAGGCGAGCGTGTAGTTGGCAACTCTATGATGGCGGGAACTGAAATGATGCGCATAGCTGACATGCGTGTGATAGAGGTAAGAGTGGATGTTGGCGAAAATGATATTCCAAAAGTCTCCATCGGTGATACAGCCCTGATTGAAGTGGATGCTTACAACAACAGAAAATTTAAGGGTATTGTCACACAAATTTCAAGTACCAGCAGAGGAACTGGCGGAACGACTATTACTACTTCCAATGATGTTACAAATTATGAGGTGCGCATCAGATTGGATCCGGCATCATACAGCGATCTGATGGATCCGAAAAAGCAGAAGAGTTTTCCTTTTCGTCCGGGTATGAGTGCAAATGCCGATATCCAAACCAACAGACACAGCAATGTATTGTCGGTACCTATCAATGCAGTAACCACCCGAGATCGTTCAGATACCTTGCCTGTTGGCAAAGTTGCCAAAGCTTCTAAGAAAGAGGAGAAGCCTGCAGAAGGGGCAAATGGTGGTGAGGAGCCTGTTAAAAATTTAGACGCATTGGATGAGGTTGTTTTTGTGGTTCAAAAAGATAAAACTGTAAAGCGTGTGAAAGTGAAGACTTCTATTCAGGATATCAATAACATTGAGATCACAGAGGGACTCAAAGCAGGAGATGAAGTTGTGGTTGGTCCATACAGCGTTATCAGCAAAACACTCAGAGAGGGCATGAAAGTTACTGTTGTAGCCAAAGAAGAGCTGTTTGAGGTCAAAAAATAATCTCGCTTTCGAATCCACTACATTTGCACCATGAAATTTGGTGTCATTGGAAGTGGCAGTTGGGGGACAGCGCTTGTAAAAATTCTGACCGACAATGGTCATGAGGTTACATGGTGTGTGCGATCTGGAAAGCTTGCACAACATATTCAGTCCCGCCATCACAATCCAAAGTATCTCAGCTCTGTATACTTTTCAGCACAGTCTTTGAGGCTCACAACTTCCTCTTTGGATGTCTTCCATCAATCCGATGCTGTTGTTTTTGCCGTGCCATCTGCATATGTATTGGGCTATATTCCATCTGATCTTTCATCACTGCGCAAAGAGCTCACCATTGTTTCTGCAGTAAAGGGACTCTTACCGGAGGGAAACCTGCTTTTTAATCAGTGGTTGAACAATGCAGGCATCAATGATGATCAATTTATCGCATTGATGGGTCCCTGTCACGCTGAAGAAGTTGCTGCAGAAAAATTATCCTATCTCACATTTGCAGGTAAAGATGCATCGCGAAGGAATGCCATCGCGGATGCATTCAGAACTCCCTTTGTCAATACAGTCACCAGCAATGATGTCGATGGTGTTCAATATGCAGCCGTTTTAAAAAACGTCTATGCCCTGGGCACGGGTATAGCCAATGGATTGGGATATGGCGACAACTTTCAAAGTGTATTGATTGCCAATGCAGCAGGTGAGATGAAACAGTTTTTGCAAGCGATCTCAGAAGAAAAAAATATCAATTACGCAGCTTCTGTTTACCTGGGTGATTTATTGGTCACCTGTTATTCTCTTTTCAGCCGCAACCGCTCTTTTGGAAACATGATTGGCAAGGGGTACAGTGTAGAAGCTGCAAGAATTTCTATGCAAATGGTGGCGGAGGGATTTCCCGCATCAAAGGCGATGATGGAAATCAATCAGCGTGTCAAAGCAAAGATGCCGATTGCCGAAACGATTTACCAAATTCTATGGAATGGGCTTGATCCCTTAGAGGGATTTGAAAATTTGGAGAAGCTTTTGTACTAGACCTGAAAAAGATCAGCTGCAATTCCATCGGCCAAGAATTTTCCTTGATTTGTCAGTTTCCAGCCTTCAGGTGTATTTATAACATTGCCTGATTCTATGTGACGCAAAAGCTTGCTTTCTATTTTCTCCAACTGATCAATCCCCCAATTCTCTTTGATCCAATTGGATGAAACGCCTTCGTCCAACCGCAGATGGGTCATGATGTACTCATTGAACATGTCATTTTCAGAGAGTTGTTCTGACTCAAAGCTGCGTTCATTCTTTTCGATGGATCGTATGTATTCGATATTGTTGGAAATATTCCAGCTGCGGGTATGATCATGAAAAGAGTGTGCCGATGGTCCAAAGCCCATATAAGGTTTGCCGCTCCAATATGAACTGTTGTGCTTGCTCTCCATGCCTGGCAAGGCGAAGTTGGAGATTTCATAATGTCTGTAACCGGAGGATCTTGTTTTGGAAACCAACAATTGAAACTCTTCTGCCTGTAAATCGCTGTTGGTATTTTCCTTTTCGCCTTTTTTGATCAGATGAAAAAGCGGTGTTTCTTGTTCTACTGTCAGTGCATAACAGGAGAGGTGGGGAATCTCTAAATCAATGGATTGTTCAAGATCTTTATCCCAGTCATCCATGCTTTGTCCCGGTGTTCCATAAATCAGATCAATGCTAAAATTTTCAAATCCTGCATGCCTGATGGTTTCAATGCATGCAAGGGATTGTAAAGCGTTGTGTGCCCTGTTCATCCATTGCAGGTGCTGATTGGAGAAGGATTGTATGCCAATGCTGAACCGGTTGATGCCCATTGATTTCCAGTCGCCAGCTTTTGTTTTTGTGATATCATCCGGATTGGCTTCGAGGGTAATTTCCGAATGAGAACTGATATTGTAATGTCGATAGATTGTTTGAATCATCGCATCGATGGATGCAGCATCCAATATGGAGGGAGTGCCTCCACCAAAGTAAATGGTTTCAATGGGGGATCTTAGAGTGTGCTTTCTGATCTCTATTTCCTTGACAATGGCATTGATCATTGCATCCCTGTTGCCCGTTCCGGTTGAAAAATGAAAGTTGCAATAATGACAGGCTTGTTTGCAAAAAGGAATATGAATGTAGATGCCGGCCATGTTGCGTAAGGATGAAGCGTGTAGATTTGTATGACGGATGTTGAAACGGATACAAACAATATGCTTGGCCATTTGCTTTTTTTCTCATGTGCTTCATGCACAAGAGCAAATTGGATTGCAGGTTGTTTGCGTTGACAAAGGTAATGAAGCCTTGAAAGAGCTGATAAAGTCACCATCAGAATTTTCGAGCAAACATTTATTGGATCAGTATCTAAGCAAAGATTGTTTATCAGTTTTGTGGTCAAAGGGTTATTTGGCGGCTTCGGTTGATTCGCTTGTACAAGCTGAAAAAAAATACATCGCATATATTTTTCTGGGAGAACAATATGCTTGGGGGGAATTGAAAATAGGTCTAAGCGAGAGAGCAATTTTGCCATTGAAATGGAATCTTCTACTTCCTTCGGTCGGTAAAATCATGAAGCCATCCGATTTGACGGATCTCTCGCAAAAATTACTGGACCATTTAGAAGAAAGTGGGCATCCCTTTGCAAGCGTGAGGTTTGACAGCAGTTATTGGAACAATCAGCAATTGCATGCGGTATTGAAAATTGATGCGGGTCCACGCTATCAAATTGACAGCATCCGGATCGATTCAAAGATGCATATCAATCCTGTTTTTTTGAGTCGCTACTTGGGTATCCAACCCCAACAGCTTTATAAAAAAAGTTTATTGGCATCGGTTTCCAAGCGTTTGGAGGATTTGGGTTATTTGCAAGAGTACAAGCCGTGGGACCTCAGTTTGTATGGATCGGGATCAACCTTGAATCTTTATCTAAAGCCACAGCGCAGCAACCGGTTTGATTTGCTCCTTGGACTCATGCCTTCCAATCCCTTGCTAGGAGGTAAGGCTCAGTTCACCGGTGATGGCAATATGGAGTTGAACAATGCTTTTGGAAACGGAGAACAGATTTTATTGAATTGGCAACAATTGCAAATCCAATCACCCCGATTGCATTTGTATGTTGAGAAGCCTTTTTTATTGAACTCGAATATCGGACTCGCATTTGATTTCAATTTATTGAAAAAAGATTCCAGTTATATCAATCTCATGTCAACCCTTGGATTGCAGTATGCATTGGATCAACGGCAGATGATCAAATTTCAATTGAAACAATATATCAGCAATGTATTGAATGTTGACACGCAATTGATCAAGCAATCGCGGAACTTGCAGTCATTTCTAGATCTCAGCAATACCCAATTGGCACTGGAGTGGGTGGGTAGAGGAACCAATGATCGATGGAATCCAACCAAAGGAACAGCATGGAGTATCTCAATCAGCTCTGGATTGAAAAAAATCAGAAAGCAGGAGGCCATTTTATCCATCCAACAGGATTTGAACGGGAATGGTTTTGATTACAGTAAATTATATGATGCCATTTCATTGAGGTCGGTTCAGTCTAGTTTTTTAATGAAAGCGGATCGGTTCAATCCATTGGGACGATATTCCACCTTGAAGACATCCCTCCATGCCGCAGGGATGTATGGACGACAATTGTTTCTCAATGAATTGTACCAAATTGGAGGCATCAAAACCTTGAGGGGATTTGATGAGGAGAGCATCTTTGCTTCCTCTTATGCAATCGGAACCTTGGAATACCGGTATTTGCTGGATAGGAGTTCAAATATTTTCGGGTTCATCGACATGGCCCTTGTACAGAAAAGCATCATGGATAAAAAAGAGAACAGCCAATTTCTGGGAGCAGGATTGGGATTGAATGTTATGACAAAAACGGGACTGTTTACATTGGCATATGCGCTGGGAAAAACCGAGCAGCAGGCATTTGGTGTCAAGACATCAAAGATTCATGTTGGATTCTCTACAATGTTTTAGTATGCAGGCCGAAAGGATTAATTTTACATGTCATGATCAGAATCCTTTCATTGTATTTTCTGTTTCTACTCTGGGCTACTTCCTCTTTTGCTCAGGATAGTTCATTGGTGGAAACAGATTCTGCAAGCATTGCATTCATTTTGAATCACAAGCCATTATCTGCAAAGGAACTCAATGCTTTTAAATTAGAGCGTTCCGCTCAATTGGCGTATGGTGATAGGGTGCAGGCCTATTTGTCAGATGGTAAAACATTCTCCCTTACAAAAAAAGCTGTTGGTCCAGCTGTCAGCAAGCGAGCAAGAGTATACCTTGAGTGGATATTTTACAGTTTTGCTGCACTTTTTTTATTGTTGGGGTTGATCAGAAATTTTTGGCGAGAGTACTTTGATAAAGTATTTCTGGTTTATTTCAACCAGGGATTTATTTTGAGGCAAAAAAAAGATGCCATGATGATGTGGAGTCTCCCATCTTTTTTGCTGAATATTCTCTTTGTACTTTCGGCAGGTTTCTTTGTTTTTTTCGGTCGCGGCAGCAATTACAGTCTCACAGGTATGGATAGATGGCAGGTCATGTTTTTCATCATGATGATTGTTGCGGTCATCTACATTTTCAAATATTTCTTTCTGCAGTTTTCGGGATGGATATTTAATCAAAAAGACGTATTCGAGCAGTATAGTTTTATGGTTTTCCTCAACAATAAGATTGTAGGGGTCTTAATGCTGGTTGCGTCATTCGTCATGGCTTTCAGCGGAAAGGGGAGTTATGGTGAAATTTTCAATGTGGTTTTGTACCTCATAGGACTCCTTTTTCTGATCCGCATTATCAATGCGTTCCGTATTTTTAGCTTGCAAACCAAAGCCGGCATCTTCAATATCTTACTTGCATTCATTTCTGTGGAAATTCTACCTACAGCCATGCTTGTAAAATTTGCATTTCAGTCTATATTCCTGCTTACTGGGGGCGCACTTTAGCGAACCTTTACCCTATAGATTTCTTGTTTAATTTTCTTAAAAAAAATTTCCACAGACCCAAAAATTTTTAGTTAAGAACCTATTGGGGTAGATGTGCGCTGTATTTTTTTTGTAAATTTGTGCATTATTTGATTGTGGGTATGACAAACAACGGTAAGAAATCAGTAAGCGGTCCCAAGAAAGCCGTAAAAAAAATCCTCATTACCCAGCCCAAGCCAGAATCTCCAAAGTCACCCTATTTTGAAATTGCCAGCAAGTACAATGTTCAGTTGGACTTCCTGCCTTTCATTCAGCTTGAGGGAATTCCATGCAAGGAATTCAGAAAACAAAAAATAGAGATCGGAAATTATTCTGCCATCATTCTCACGAGTAAAAATGCCATTGATCATTTTTTCCGCATTTGTGAAGAGATGAAGTTGACCGTCTCCCAGGATACCAAATATTTTTGCATCAGTGAGGCTGTAGCACTCTACCTGCAGAAGTTTATTCTCTATAGAAAGCGCAAGGTTTTTTTCAGTGCTGACGGAACAAACAAGGGCTTGTTTGATGTCATCAACAAGCACAAGGAGAATGAAAAATTCATGTATCCTTGTTCTGAAAATCAGCAGGACAATGAAATCGTAAACTGGTTGAGGTCACACAATTGTGAATACGCCACTCCTTATATGTACCGTACGATCAGCAGCGATGTGAAATCTAAAATTGCCATTCATGACTTTGACATGGTTTGCTTTTTCACTCCCAGCGGCGTAAAGAGTCTGCTTGAAAACTTTCCTGATTTTCACCAAAACGGCACATTGCTGGGTGCATTTGGCAACAACACATCCAAATCCATCCAAGAGGCTGGTTTGAATCTGCAGGTCAAGGCTCCAGAGCCGGAAGTACCTTCCATGGTTGCCGCACTTGAGAAATTTCTAAAAGAATCAAAAGCATCCAAATAAATTCAATCCCCGAAACATTCGGGGTTCTTTTTTATCATGCATACCCCCAACAGGTTGGTCAAAGAATCCAGCCCCTATCTGCTCCAGCACGCTTACAATCCCGTTGATTGGTATCCATGGGGCGATGAGGCATTGCAAAAAGCCCGGGAAGAGGATAAGCTCATGCTCGTAAGCATTGGTTATTCTGCGTGTCATTGGTGTCATGTCATGGAGAAAGAGAGTTTTGAGGATCCTGCTACTGCATTGTTGATGAACAGGTATTTTGTATGCATCAAAGTTGACAGGGAGGAGCGTCCAGACCTTGATCATTTTTTCATGGATGCCTTGCAAGCAGTTTCCGGACAAGGGGGTTGGCCTTTGAATATGTTTCTAACACCCGATGGGAAGCCATTTTATGGAGGCACTTATTTCCCGCCCCAATCAATCCCTCAGCGCATTGCATGGAAAGAACTGTTGGTGCAGCTGCAGGATGCTTTTGTAAAGCGGAGAGCAGAAATAGAGACACAGGCCAAAAACTTATTGGAGCATTTACAGAAAGCCAATAAGGTTGTGATGAGCGGAGCTTTTGACCTTGCATTGCCTGCAAGTGAAATGTTTCCTAACCTTCAAGTAGAAAAAATATTTCATCAGCTCGTGTCAATAGCTGATCGTGTTGATGGCGGATTCGGACATGCGCCTAAATTTCCCCAAACATTTTCCATTCAATATTTACTCAGATACCATCATTTTTTTAACAACAGTGAGTCACTTGAACAAGCCATGTTGAGTTTGAAAAAGATGATGCGTGGAGGCATTTATGATCATGTGGGAGGTGGATTTTGTCGGTATGCTACAGATGGACAATGGAAGGTTCCTCATTTTGAGAAAATGGCATACGACAATGCCTTGTTGCTGTTGGCAATGACAGAGGCATTTCAGTTGACGCAAGATGCAGAAATCAGGGTCAACGTTGAAGAGACCATTGATTTTTTGAAACGTGAGTTGCTGGATCAAAGTGGTGGGTTCTATGCGGCATTGGATGCAGACAGCGAGGGCGTAGAAGGAAAATATTACATATGGAACAAAAATGAATTCGATGCAATGGCAGGAGAACATGCACATATACTAGGAGATTATTTCAGTGTGGAAGCATCGGGAAATTGGGAGCACAGCAATATTTTATACACCAAGTTATCTGTGGATGAATGGGCAAAAAAACATCAGCTTCCCATTGATCAGGCCCATGCAATCATATCAAGAGCAAAACAGCAATTGTTGAAGACAAGATCTGGTCGCGTGAGACCCGGATTGGATGACAAGATCATCCTGGGCTGGAATGCATTGCTCGCAACTGCTTTGCTGCAGGCCGCTAAAGTATTTCAACGGTCAGATTGGAAAGAACTTGCTATAAAAAATATATCATTTCTGCTTCACTCATTTTTTGACAGTGGAAAGGGTCAATGGAAGCATACTTTTAAAAACGATGTTGCAAAATTTCCTGCTTTTCTGGATGACCTTGCCTATTTGATACAATCCCTGATCTTGCTGCATGAGTCAACTGCTTCATCAAAGGATCTTCTTCTTGCATTTGATATCAGCCAGTATGTAATTGATCACTTCAGCGATGATGAGAATGTTTATTTCTATTTCAGTCCGAAGGATCAAAATGAAGTCATGGTGAGAAAGGTTGATTTGTATGATGGAGCCATTCCCAGTGGAAACAGCGTCATGGCATGGAATCTTTACAGGCTGGGTATCATATTTGACCAATCCAATTGGAAAAACAGGGCATTGATGATGCTGAAAGGTGTCGAACCTCTTATCGTTAAATACCCAAGTTCTTTTGGCAAATGGGCCAATGTGTATTTGGAGTTGAACCAAGGAATAGGGGAATTGGTAGTGGTTGGCAAGCATGCCTTGGCTGCATCGATTGGACTTTTCCAGTCCTTTGTCCCCAATAAAGTTGTTGTGATAGGCGAGGAGCAGACCGACCAAATCCCCCTCTTGAACAACAGGCCTGTGCTTGAACAAACGCAATTTCATGTCTGTCAGAACTATGCATGCAGTCCACCGGTCTATGCTGTAGAAGATGCTCTTAAGCTTTTGTTAACAAAATCCTTTCCAGTTTAGGACAATATTGGAACAAAATCCTCGTTTTTTTCGGAATGGAACAGGATATTTTAGCCTTGTTAAAATTTTCATTATTAACTGAATACGTTAAAGTTACATACTGTAAATTGGTATATATTTGTCCTTATGCTTACTAAATTGGAAATCAAGATGAAAGGCATTCTGCTTCATTTTTCCACTGGTCTGATCATGTTGGTGTTCATGACCGGTTGCGGCAACTTAGTCAAATCGAAAAAAACCGCTGTCAGCGATGGTCAGGTGAAAGGCGCAGAAATAGGTGGAAAATATATTTTCACCAAGCCTTACGGTATGGTCTACATTCCCGCAGGTACATTCCACATGGGCCCTTCTGACGAAGACATCAGTGCGTCATATACCTCCAAAAACAAGCAGGTTTCAATGAATGATTTTTGGATGGATGCCACTGAAATTACCAACAATGAGTATCGCCAATTCGTATTATGGGTGAGAGATTCCATTGCAGCAACTGTACTCAATTATACCAAGCAGACTCCCGATGGGTCAAGCTATATTGACTGGGCCAAAGTCAGAACCATCAAATGGAACGATCCCAAGATGCAGGAACAGTTGAGTGCCATGATCATCACACCTGACAACCGAATCAACGGCAGAAAAGAATTGGATGTCAGAAAGCTGCAATACAGGATTGAATCATTCGATCTAAAAGAGGCTGCGAGGCGCGAAAATGCAAATATGCCCAGGGGAAGCTTTATCCAGAAGGACAGTACCCCTATTTATCCAGATACATTGGTATGGATTCGTGATTTCAGCTATTCATACAATGAACCATATGCCAAGAAATACTTTTCTCATCCTGCCTACGGCAATTATCCTGTTGTGGGTGTTAGTTGGAAACAGGCCAATGCATTTTGTTCCTGGCGTTCACAGTATTTAAACTCTTTTCTTGAATCCAAGGGCCGTGTTCAGGAGTCCGATTTCAGATTGCCTACAGAAGCTCAATGGGAATATGCAGCCAGAGGCGGACGTTCTCAGGTGCCCTATCCATGGGGCGGACCTTATCTGAGAAATAAAAAAGGATGTTTGTTGGCCAACTTCAAACCTGGAAGAGGTAATTATCCAGAGGATGGTGGACTTTACACCGTAAGGGCAGATGCTTATTGGCCGAATGATTTTGGATTGTATAACATGGCAGGCAATGTGGCTGAGTGGACCTCTTCATTGTACTATGAAGGCGCTTATAATTTTCAGCATGACATGAATCCTGATATCCGTTACAACGCACTCGATTCAGATCCACCTCGCATGAAAAGAAAAGTTGTTAGAGGTGGTAGTTGGAAAGACATCGGATATTTTCTTCAGAACAGTACCCGTGCATACGAATACCAAGACACCGCCAAGTCATACATCGGCTTCCGTTGTGTCATCGATCTTCCGCCAATGGCCAAGAAATAATTCAAACATTTTAAAATCTCTTACATGGCTCTTCAATCAAAAAAACTTGAAAAAACGGTAAATACGATTGTCAGCGTAGGTGCGGCGGTTGTAATTTTTGGCGCATGGGCTAAACTCCTGCACAAGTCATTTGCCGATTTTATGTTGACTGTCGGTTTGCTCACAGAAGCAGCCATCTTCCTCTTGTATGCTTTTCTTCCTCCTGCAGGAAATGAAATGGCTGAGGTTGCTGAGGCCTTGAAGAAAAATGCCGATAGCAGTCCTGCAAACGACGAAATCAAAAAATTGATTGAGAAAGAAATCAATCCTGAACACCTGAAAAAACTCAATGAAAGTTTTTCAAAACTCAATACCACCATTGCCGGCTTGGCTTCTGTAGGTGATATGGCAGCTGCATCTAACAACTTTACCAACAAAACCAATGAGGCTTCAAATGCGTTGGTTGGTTTGAAAGATGCCTATACACTTACTGCTCAGTCACTTCAGCAATTCAATGCGGCCGCCGACAGTTCCAAGGCTTTTCATGAGCAAATGTCTGTGTTGAACAAGAATCTTGCTTCACTCAATAAAGTATACGAATCTGAAATCAGTGATATGTCCAATCATCTAAAAATGATGGGGGCATTTTATGAGAACCTGTCCAAGGCCAGCCAATCACTTTCAGACGGCGCTGGGGATGCCAAGAAAACACAGGAGCAAATTGCATTGCTTGCAAAGAACCTGAGTAGCTTGAACAGCATTTATGGAAACATGCTGTCTGCGATGCAAGCACGTGGTTAATCCAATCAATCATTTAAAGAATTACTCAACATAGAATATGGCACTACCCAAGGATCCCAGGCAGAAAATGATCAACATCATGTACTTGGTGTTGACTGCCCTTCTTGCATTGAACGTGTCTGCTGAAATATTAAATGCATTCAAAGTAGTTGAATTCAGTTTGAGTGGATCCAACAACGTATTGAATGAATCAAACAAATCCATATACTCCAACTTTGAGGAGATGCTGAAAGATCCCAAGACTTCTGAAAAGGCAGCGATTTGGAAACCCAAGGCTGATCAGATCAGGGTATTGGCCGATGATGTGTACAATAAAATTGAAGGGTACAAACTGGGACTGAAAGAGGAATCTGATTTGGATAAGTCAACCGGTGTTTTCAAAGAGGATGATATTGAGGCTCCAACCAGGTACTTCACCAACAAAGGCTTCGGACCAGCATTGTATCAGGCACTTGGTGAATTCAAAGTGAAGTTGCTCGCAATAGACAATGATATGGCAAAACAGGTTGGATCCAAACTCCCACTCAACCTGGATATTCCAAAATCAAATGCAGGAAATACATTGACAGGTGATAAAGTAACTGATTGGGTGAACAGTTATTTCCACATGACTCCAACCATCGCAGCGCTTACCATACTCAGCAAGCTTCAAAACGATGTAAAAAATTCTGAAAACATTGCTGCCGCATTCTGCGCCAATCAGGTGGGATCCGTAAAGCTGGTGCTTGATAAATTTGAACCATTGGTAGGTACCAGTTCCAATTATCTGATGCCTGGAGAGGAAATGATTGTAACTGCCGGACTTGGTGCTTTCAACTCGAATGTAAAGCCGGTTGTAACCATTGACGGCAGATCTATCTCAGTCAATGCAAGCGGAGTTGCTGAATCTAAATTTTCTGTTGGTGCTGCAGGAACCAAATCAATGAATGTAACAGTAAGTTTCATTGATCCCAATACAGGCGAAAACAGAACTGTTTCAAAAAAAGTAAATTATACAGTGGGTGTTCCTTCTGGTGTGGCAGCTTCTGCCGACAAGATGAATGTCTTGTACATAGGGGTTGACAATCCGCTTACCATTACAGCAGGAGCAGGTAGTGAAAAGGTTTCAGCACAATTCTCAGCAGGAACCATTACAAAAGCTGGAGGCAGTAAATACATTGTGAAACCAGCTGCGGGTTCATATGGAGATCAAACGGTTACTATTTTGGTTGATGGAAAATCCGTTGGCAAGGTTGGATTTCGTGTGAAACAACTTCCCAATCCTACTGCCTATGTTGGAAATTTAAGACCTGGAACGGTTCCCTCAGCTTCCTTCAAAGCTATGGGAGGCATCATTGCGAAATTAGAGGACTCAGAATTTGATGCGCCATTCGAAGTTGTTAGCTACAGAGTAGGTGCACTCAGTTCAGACATCCCTGATTATGCACCTGTCGACAACAAGGGTCCAAGGTGGGCAGGCCCGGCGGCAAACCTGATCAATAAACTCAAGCCAGGAGCACTTGTTGCTATTACTGATATTACGGTCAAAGGTCCAGATGGAAGAACACGTGTGCTTCCCTCCGGACTCTCATATAACTTGAAATAGAAAGAAACTTGATAAAAAAGATATCATGAAAAAACTGATCAGCTCAATATTGCTCTTTTTTGTATTGGGATCAATATTTGATTCAGCCGCTTATGCACAGGTCAAGAAACCTGTTGCAAAGAAGCCACAGCCGGCTGCTGCAAAAAAGAAACCAGCTGCAACAAAAACAAATACAGCACCTGTTCAGGTAGCTGATGCTGTTGTTGCTGCACCACCTCCTGCCGCTGATACAACAAAGCCAGTTCCAAGTCCTGTCCAATTCAAAGATCCTTTTGCATTTGACTCTATCAAGGTTTCTTTGAGGACAGATGCGTCTGTTGAAAGAAATCTGGTGAAGACTCGCACTCCTCTGGCTTACGAAAACATCAGAGAAGACGATGCATGGTACCGTCACAAAGTTTGGAGAGAAATCGATATACGTGAAAAAATGAATCTTCCTTTCCGGTACAAGGCGGAAGATGACAATGGCAACCAGCGTTTCATCAACATTCTTTTCCGTACAATAAAGAATGGAGAAGTAACTGCATTTGATGCCAACGTCGACGATCGGTTTACAACTCCAATGCCCATTGCAAAGGTGGGTGAATTGATTACGGGTAAATGTGATTCTGTTCAGGTGATTGATTGGGCAAAAGATCCGGATGGTACAAAAGGTGTATTCAAGGACTCACTGGTTTGCAGAGACTTCAATCCGGATGATATCATTAAATACCGTATCAAGGAAGAATGGGTTTTTGACAAAGAGTCATCCAGGATGTTTGTCAGGATTCTGGGCATCGCACCCATGAGAACCTATTTGGATGAATCTGGCAATCTTTTGGGCGAGTCTCCGCTCTTTTGGATCTATTACCCAGATCTGCGCGGTATCTTGGCGAAGTACGATGTTTACAATACCAAAAACTTTGGTGGTAGAATGAGTTGGGAGGAATTGTTTGAAAGCAGGTATTTTGACAGTAAAATAGTCAAATCAACCATCGACAATCCATATGATCTCTTCATCAAGCAATACATCAAGGACAATATTTTGCAGTTGTTGGAAGGTGAAAATATTAAAAACAAGATATTCAATTTCGAACAGGATCTTTGGTCCTATTGATCAATTCCAACTGTATTAATAAAGGCCGGTTTATTCCGGCCTTTTGTTTTTAAAAAAATCACGAACGATCTGAGCTTTTTTCTCTCCTATGATTGATTGCAATTCTTCCTCAGTGGCATGGCTGATATTGTTGACGGATTTGAAATGGATCAGCAGTTCGTCGGCTGTCTTGGGTCCGATTCCCTCAATATCCAGCAATTGATTTTTAAATGTTCCCTTGCTTCTTGTTCTCCTGTGCTTATTGATGCCAAACTGGTGAACTTCGTCACGTATGGAACGTATAAACATGAGCACATCACTGTTGTATTGCAGTTTGAGTGATTCTTTGTCGCCATAAAAAAATATTTCTTCCACATTTTTTGCGAGTCCTATCAATGTCATCGTTCCTTCGAGTCCAAGTGATTGTATGGCTTCAACGGCTGCATTGAGTTGTCCCTTTCCACCATCAATAATCACCAATTGCGGCAATGAAGCATCATCTCTTATCAACCCACTGTATCTTCTGTGAACGGCTTCTTTCATGGTTGCAAAATCGTTGATCCCTTTCACGGTTTTAACATGGTAAAACCTGTAGTCTTTCTTGCTTGGTAATCCTTCCTTGAAACATACCATGGCTGAGATGGGGTATTGACCCTGGAAATTGGAATTGTCAAAACACTCAATATGCAAAGGGATGTTCTTCAGTGAAAGAGCTTTCTTTGTCCTTTCCAACAATCCATATTTATCGCTGTGTTCATCCGCCAGATGCAACATTTTTTTCTTTCTTACTTGTCCAGCTCTGTACAATGCATTTGCTTGAGCAAGGTCCAACAGTTTCTTTTTTTCACCTGATTTGGGAACAATTAAATCAAAAGCATCAAAACCAAATGCAAGATCAACTGGCAATACAATGGTTTTTGAAATACTTTGCTGATTGCTTTGAACGTGTAAGATTCCTTGCGAAAGGATATCCTCAATCGTATCGTCTGCCTTGTTTTTGAATGTATGCGTTCCAGAATTGACGATGGTTCCATTCCTTACTGCAAGAAAGCTGATGATGAAAATATCATCTTCTGTTGCAAAGGAGAAGACGTCCATGTCACCCAGCTTCGGACTCACGACGGTTGATTTTGATTTGTATTGCTGCAGTGCGTTGATTTTATGTTGGATCAGAGACGCTTTCTCAAAAGCCAACGCATCAATCAATTCTTTTTGTTGCAGTTTATACTGATGAATGATGCCACTCAAGTTTCCTTTCAACAGATGTTTTACTTGTTCAATTCCTTCATTGTATTCTTCAGCTGATTGATTTGATACACATGGTGCTTTGCAATTTCCCAGATGATACTCTAGGCATACTTTGTATTTTTTCTTTTGAATGGCAGTTGCAGAGAGATTCAAATGACAGGTTCTGAGAGGAATGGTTTGTTTGATCAATTCAAGCAAATCTCTTACTGCATGGATAGAGGTATAGGGTCCGAAGTATAACGATCCATCATTGATTCTTCTGCGGGTCAGAAAAACCCTCGGAAATGGTTCGTTTTTGATGACAATAAAAGGATAGGTTTTGTCGTCTTTTAATTCAATGTTGAACCTTGGTTTGAACTGCTTGATCAAAGCATTTTCAAGCAGGAGCGCATCGTGCTCAGAAGGAACAATGGTGAAATCAATTTTCTTGATTTGTTTGACCAATTCCTTTGTTTTGAGTGACTGATTCTTTGCTGTAAAATAGGAGCTAACTCTTTTTCTGATCTGTTTTGCCTTGCCTATATAAATCAGTTTTCCATTTGATCCATAGTATTTATAAATGCCAGGTTCGTTGGGAAGTGTAGACTGTAATGATATAAATGATTGCTTATCCAATATTGTAGATTGGATGCAAAGTTAATGCCTTGGAAATCAATTGCGGGATCAGAATGTTTTCATGATGCCTACCCTCAGGCCTATATCATACAAATTTTCTTTGATGGGGTATTTGTCGGTGAAACTGTGCAGCAGTTGATACCTGAATTGTGGACCCACACTCCATTTGTAGGATCCTTTTTGAAAATGAACATTGGCCTCGATGCCTGTGTTGATGTTCCATCTTCTGTTCAAATTGGGAGCTTTGGCGTAGTTTCTTAAATTGGTTGATATCAAATAAGCGGAGCTGTTCAACACATAAGTTGGCTGAATGGTAGAAGCTACAGAGAAATACAGCATTTTGTTTCCGATTACTTTGTAATCAATTCCCAGCGGCATTGAAATCATGAAGCGTTCATTGCGAAGCGTCACAGATGAAGTATAGTTATTCGCATTGATATAATTGGACACTGCATTGATGGGTTGTGTTGTAAAGCCAACATTGTTCATGCCGTAGGTTGCGATCTCAGGGAATCCTCTGGATGCCAAAATTTCATATTGTTGGTAATTTGCTTGAAGTCCTGCTTTTACACTGAGGTTTTTGGTGATGGGATAGTATAGTGCAGCACCGGCTTCAAATCCCATTCCGGGCTTGTGGATAACAGCATCTTTCACTGTATTGGCAAAAAGAGATGTTGTACTAAAAGAATAAGAATTGTAAAGATAATTGGAGCTTGATGAACTTCCACGCAAGGACCTGTAACCCATGGTTGGACTAAAATATATCTGCCATTTTGCTTCTTTGCCAATTTGTTTTGCCTTGTCAAATACATTTGAAATGCTTTGGAGAATACCCGGACGCTTGTTTTTAGGAAGAGCAGTAATAGGGTGTACCCATTTTCTCTCCACAACGACAGGAGTGAAGGTGGGTGTTTCAAGCGGATGTTCAATTGCTTCGGATTCAAGAGATGGAGTCAGATGGACCGCTTTTTCAAACCTGTGTTGTTCAAAAAATGATTCAGTCTTATTTGTATGAGCCACCCCATGAATAGAAACGGGGGGAAGGGTAGATTCCCATTTGTTTTCAGACAATTGAAAAGCCAGTTGCCCTGAGGGTGGGGTGAAGGTTGAAAGTTTTTGCTCGTTGAACAACACCGAAATGCCGGCACTCAATAAAAACAACAGCACAGCAGATACTATGGTCAGTGTTTGACTCGGCTGTATATTTTTTTCAATATTTTTCCATACCCTTTCTGAAGGGTACATCAAGTACTGATCCTTTTTTTGTCTCAGCAACTCCTCTAATTCATCTGTTTCAAATCTTCTCATTAACACATCTATTTTCAACAAGCAAAGACACTACCCATTTACTGGAACAAGCCATTTGCTTTTTTCTTTTTTAGGTTGCATGATATTCTTCTTCACAAGAATATCTTCCAGCATCATTTTTGCTCTTGTATATTGAGATCTGCTGGTGCTTTCTTCAATGTCTAATAATTTTCCAATTTCACGGTGAGAATATCCTTCCAATGCATACAGGTTCAATACAGTTCTGTAGCCAATAGGAAGCTGTCTGATGCACTCTATGATTTGTTTTGCCTGCAACATACTCGACAAATTATCTTCATTGCTGATCAGCGATTCTGCATGAAGCAAGTCAACATGCTCGGTAAATTTTTTATATTTTTTCAGTTGGTTGATGCATGTATGAACAATTGTTCTTAAAATCCATCCTTCCAGGGAGCCTCGTTGTTCAAATTGGTTGATTTGGGTAAATACTTTGATGAAACCTTCCTGAAGCATATCTTCTGCATCTTCTCTGGACTTCGCATATCGATAGCAAACAGTCAGCATCTTGGGACTGTAACGCTGGTACAATTCCTGTTGTGCTTGTGGATTTTTTTGTTGGCAGCCTAGAATCAATATCTCTTCTGTCATACCCTGTAAAAGTTCCTGTATTGAATGTAAGACTTTTTCCTAACATCTCTCTATCAACAGGTGTTGTAAGATGTTTTTTTATAAAATATTGATTTACAAGGAGCTTCTTAGGCTGATGACGGCATTTCTGCCCGGAGCAGAAAATCCGGATGCAAAGTACCTGTAATTGATATCCAGCAAATTTTCCATGGCAAATTGAATTTTCAATTTTGGATTGATATCATAAGCCATTCGAAAGTTGAGGGTTTGCCAAGACGGACTCCCAACGGGTGTTGCATACTGAGGATTATCCTCTCCATCTGGATTGTATTGATCCAGTTTCTTCCATCCATTGTACATCATAAAAAATTCTGCAAACAAATGTTCAGACTCATACTGAATTGAAACTTTTCCATAGTTAGGCGGAATATGATCCAGTGATTTGCTGTTTACATTTCTTTTAACCAATGCATAGGTATTGTTTGATTGCAGTTCAAAAACAGTGGAGGGAATATTGCTGTTCAATTGGAATGCACCCTTGATGGTATTGAAGCTGCTGACCATGGAAAGCTGCTTATTGAACTGAATGGTCAGCATGAGATTGAGTCCTCTGATGCTAGCGCGGTTAACGTTTTGGTTCGCCATGACTCCTGCTCTGATTCCATAGTAGTCAATAGAATCTTGGCCATTTAACTGGAAGGGGGCTTTTACAATGGCATTGGAAAATCGCGTGTAAAACAGCGATCCTTCCATTGTTGCAAAATTCGAAATCCGCTGATTGAAGGACAGGTCGAGGCTGTTGGTATATTCAGGTTTGATCTTTGTATTCGGAATGACCACTTGTCTTGCTGCAGTGTTGGATTCAAAGATTTTACTGAGGTCATCGATATTGGGAACCCTGAATCCGCTTGCAAATCCGAATTTGACAGATGTCTTGGAGCCGGGGTGGTAAGCGATGCCGATATTTCCTGTGAGAGATGAATTGTCCTGACGTGCCTCTGTAACAGGAAGTCTGAAAAATGAATTATCCAGAATGCTCGATCTCAGTGAAACAAATTGGAACCTGAGTCCATCATTCAAGATCAGTTTATTGGGGATGAATTTATGAATATGCTGTGCGTAAATGGCAGCATAATTCATGTTATTTTTTCCATCAGGATATCTGGTATCTAATTTGGACATTTCATTCGTAAGGATATTTTTTCTATTGGCAGTAGAGGAGAGATCATTTGCTTGAACATCAATGCCGGTTGTAATTTCATCTTTCTTGAATTTTTTAACTGCGTCAACAACCAAACCGGCTACTTTAACCCGCTCCATTCTTGTGTCCAATCGATCATATCTTTTATACTCTCTTGTAATTCTACTTTCTTCAACATCCTGATAGCTGGCAGTAGCTCTGTACTCTTCGAATGGCCCCTTTTTACTTTTGATGTTCAACTGGTAGGAGATCAATTTTCTTTCTTGCGGACCATAATACCAGGATGCGAACCGCAGCAGACCATTTTTGGTATCCTGCAAACGATCATACCTGGGAACATCGGAAGAAGTAGACAGTTGAAAATTCAGGGTATGATTGATGGTTTCATTCGGTTGAAACAAGATTTTCTGTGTGAAGTCAAACTGTTTGTATCCGGTAAATTTTTGAATGCGCACATTCATATTTCGAACGATGGTATCATAAGGCCTCTCTGTGCTATATGGCTCTACATAAAGCGGTCTGGTTCCGAAATTTTCAAATCCTTTTTTGTCCTTCGACCCTATTCTCACATCTCCAAAGTTGCTGTAGGTAAAGCTAGAAAGGGATGCGAATTTTTTTCCACCGACATTGATATCTGCATGAAGGGTTTGTTCTTGATTGGCAGAGGAGTGTCTTGCAAATGCATTTGCCTTGAAGATAGATTTGCTTGTATCAGCAGCGAGGATGGGTTTTTTTGAAATCATGTGCACTGCCCCTCCCAATGCATCGCTGCCATAGAGTGTTGATGCGGGTCCATTCAATATCTCAACCCTTTCAAGCATGTTCTGATCAACTGTAATTATATTCTGCAGGTGCCCCGACCGATAGATTAAATTGTTCATGCGAACACCGTCAACAATCAATAAAACCCTGCTGGCTTCGAATCCTCTGATGACGGGACTGCTACCACCCTGTTGACTTTTTTGAACAAAAATATTGCCAGTGGAAGCCAGCAAGTCGCCCATGTTTTGAACATTGTTTTTGGCAATTGTTTTTGCTTGGATGATGTCAATCCGTTGCACAATGTTTTTTTTCTTTTCTGCAAATTTGCTGCCAGATATCACAACCTCATCCAACTCTTTAGATTGAAAACTGCTATCGTTTTTTGATTGTGCATGTACAATGCGCACTCCGATTACAAGCAGAAAAATACATGTATATTTTCCTATATCAATTGTAAGTTTACGCATGTTCTATCAGTACTTCACCAGTCATTTCGGATGGGATGGGGATGCCCATGAATGTGAGGATGGTTGGAGCGATGTCACCTAATTTCCCAGCATGTATTTTTCCTTTCCATTCTTTGTCAATGATAAAAAGCGGAACGGGATTCAGGCTGTGGGCTGTATTGGGACTGCCATCTTCATTTTTCATATAGTCTGCATTGCCATGGTCTGCAGTCAGAAATACTGTATATCCATTATCCAATGAGGCTTCTACAACTCTTTTCACACATTGATCTACTGTTTCAACCGCCTTCACTACAGCTGGCCATACTCCTGTATGTCCAACCATATCTGCATTGGCATAGTTCAAGCAAATGAAATCAGCTGACTGTTGCTCTATCTCAGGAACAATTTTATCAGTGAGTTCAAATGCACTCATTTCCGGTTGCAAATCATAGGTTGCCACTTTGGGTGATGCTGCCATGATCCTGCTTTCGCCTTCAAAAGGCACTTCTCTTCCTCCACTGAAAAAGAATGTAACGTGGGGATATTTTTCTGTTTCTGCAATTCTGATCTGTTTTTTCCCATGTTGTTCTAGTACTTCCCCCAACGTATGCGTGAGGTTGTCGTTGTTGAAAACTACATGCACGTGTTTGAAAGTGCTGTCGTACTCGGTCATGGTAGTATATTCGAGTCCCAGTTTATGCATGTTGAATTCCTGAAAATCTTTTTGTGTAAGCACTTCGGTGATTTCCCGGCATCTGTCTGTTCTGAAATTGAAACAAATGACTGCATCTCCTTCTTCAATCTTTGCAAGAGGTTGATTGTTTTTATCTGAAAGTATGATGGGTTTGATGAATTCGTCGGTAATGTTTTCTGTATATGATTGTTGGATGGCATCAACTGCATTGGTTGAAGATTCGCCAACACCTTTTACCATTGCATCATAAGCCAATTTTACCCTTTCCCATCTTTTGTCACGGTCCATCGCATAGTATCTTCCTATGATGGTAGCTATTTTACCAGTGGAGGTTGCAAGATGACTTTCAAGGTCTTTGATAAAATCGAGTCCGCTTTTAGGATCAGTATCTCTTCCATCGGTAAAGGCATGTATAAATACTTTGGAGAGTCCCTCTTGTTTACACAGGTCTGTGATGGCTTTTAGGTGCGAACTGTGTGAATGGACTCCACCATCACTTACGAGTCCGAGGAGATGTAATTTTTTATTTTTTTTCAGCGCATAATGTATAGCTGAGAGCAATACTTCGTTCTTCTGAAAAGATCCATTTTTGATGGCAACATTGATTCTCTGCAATTCCTGGTATACAATTCTTCCAGCGCCTAAATTGAGATGGCCCACCTCACTGTTACCCATTTGTCCGTCGGGGAGTCCCACCAATTCACCACAGGTGGTAAGCGTTGTATGTGGGTATTGATTGTATAGTGATGAAACGAATGGCACATGTGCATGTTGGATGGCATCGCTGGAGGCAACATTTCCCTTTCCCCAACCATCCATGATCACCAGGATACATTTTCTGTTTTTCATGCTTCAAATTTACTTTATTTACATGTATATTCATTTTGTGAAACTGTTATAAGAAGCAGCTTATGTCAAAGAAAAACAAGTCAGGTTCTGCATTTGTCTACAGTACTGATCCCCATTTTCAATTGAACGAAGAAGGCGAAGAGCTTGTAACGCTTTTACCTTCTGAACAACGTCTAAGGGTCAGCTTAGAGACAAAGCACCGTGCAGGGAAAACAGTGACGGTTGTTTTGGGATTTATTGGAAAGGAGCACGATCTCGAGGAACTTGGAAAAAAACTGAAGAATCACTGTGGTACAGGCGGATCTGCCAAGGAGGGTGAAATCATATTGCAAGGTGATCAGCGGGAAAAGGCAACTCAATGGTTGCGAAAAAATAGTTTTGGTGTAAAATAAAAAAGGCGGGTATTGACCCGCCTTTTATTATAGCTTTTGGATGAATTACCAACCTTTTTTTGCTGTTCCGGCTTCGATAGCAGCCAGGGCTTTTGCTTCACTCAAGAGAGAGGTCAGCTTGTTTCCCTTTCCATCGTGGCCTTTTGCAATGTATCCACCTCTTTCCGTTTTGCTGACAACAGCATCCTGCATGGGTACATTTTTTTCTTTGGTTTTTACATTGTAGGCTGTAATTGCATGTGGGTTTGACATGGCGATTTAATTTATGGTTGATTAAATATACACTAAATATCCAATTTGGCGTATTTGGCGTGGGATTCGATAAATTCTCTCCTTGGTCCCACTTCATCACCCATCAGCATGCTGAAAACCCTGTCGGCCTCAGCTGCGCTCTCAATGCTTACTTGACGAAGTGTTCTCGTTGCAGGATTCATGGTGGTATCCCACAATTGACTGGCATTCATTTCACCCAAACCTTTGTAGCGTTGCACATTTACGCTGTCCTCTTTTCCAGCTCCCAATCGCTCAACATAGCCACGGCGTTGCTCTTCATTCCAGGCATAGAATTGTTCTTTCCCTTTTTTGACAAGGTAAAGAGGTGGTTGTGCGATGTAGATATAACCTTGCTCTACCATTTCTTTCATGTATCTGAAGAGGAAGGTAAGAATCAACGTTGCAATGTGACTACCATCTACGTCAGCATCTGTCATGATTATAAGCTTGTGGTATCTCAATTTTGAGAGATCCAATGCTTTGGGATCTTCAGGAGTTCCAATTTTTACACCAAGTGCCGTGAACATGTTTCTGATTTCCTCATTGTCGTAGATTTTGTGTTCCATGGCTTTTTCAACGTTCAGGATTTTACCCCTGAGTGGAAGAATGGCTTGGAAATTTCTGTCACGTCCTTGTTTGGCAGTTCCTCCTGCGGAATCACCCTCAACCAGAAAGAGTTCACATTTTTCAGGATCTCTCTCAGAGCAGTCTGATAATTTTCCGGGTAGACCCCCGCCAGAGAGCACTGTTTTTCGTTGAACAAGTTCTCTTGCTTTTCTTGCTGCTGCTCTTGCCTGTGCTGCAAGAATGACCTTGCTGATGATGTTTTTTGCATCTCGGGGATTTTCTTCCAAGTAAGCTTCCAGCACGCGTGATACGGTAACATCTACAATGCCCATCACTTCTGAGTTGCCTAATTTGGTTTTTGTTTGTCCCTCGAACTGCGGTTCTGGAACTTTTACGGAAATAATGGCACTCAAACCTTCTCTGAAATCATCTCCTTCTACTTCCACCTTTGATTTTTCAAAGAGTCCCTGTTTTTTTCCATACTGTTGGAATACCCTGGTAATGGCACGTCTGAATCCGGATACATGTGTTCCTCCTTCAATCGTATTGATGTTGTTGACGTAGGAGAAAATATGTTCGTTGTACGAATCATTGTAATTCATGGCTACTTCAACGGCAACATTGGAAGCTTCGTCATGCCCCTCCATGTATACGATTGATGGTATCAAGGCGTTTCTCTTTCCGTTTTTGTCGAGCATCTCGACAAATTCAATGATACCGCCCTCAGAATAAAATTCCTGTTGGTAATAGTTGCCTGCATCGTCTTTTTCTCTGAGGTCGTGAAGGGTGATGCGGATTTTTTTATTGAGGTAAGCGAGTTCGCGCAGTCTTCCTTCCAGGATATCCCTGTTGTATACCTGAGATGTGAAGATGGTGGTGTCGGGCCAGAAGTGAACCAGGGTGCCGGTTTCCTCGCTGCTTCCTGTTTCCCTGACTGCATATTTAGGCACTCCTCTTTCGTACTCCTGTTCAAAAATTTTGCCCTCTCTCTTAACGGTAACATGCAATGTGGTACTCAATGCATTAACGCAGCTCACACCCACACCATGCAATCCACCCGAAACTTTGTAGGTGTTCTTATCAAATTTTCCTCCCGCATGCAACACCGTCATGACCACTTCCAATGCACTTCTTTTTTCTTTGTGGTGCATCCCTGTTGGAATACCACGTCCATTGTCATGCACCGAAATGGAATTATCGGGATGAATGGAAACGATGATGTTGTTGCAGTATCCTGCCAAAGCCTCATCGATTGAGTTGTCCACCACTTCATACACCAAATGATGGAGACCCTTAACGCCGATGTCGCCGATGTACATGGCGGGCCTCTTACGAACCGCTTCTAATCCCTCCAGTACCTGAATACTATCCGCCCCGTAACCATTTTGGGTGGGCTCCATTTTCGCTTCATTTTCTGTACTCATAATTGATTTTTTCAGCAGAATTTTTAGGTCCACAAATTTACTGAAAATAAGGGGGTTGGGGGCCAATTTCAGAAGCAAAAAATGACCAGTTTTTTAAGATGATTTCCACATATTTAACGCGGTTTTTTGATCCATTTTTAGTGCAGGTTGTTATATGCCTTTATCTTTGTTTCCCGATGACCCCTAAAACTGAACTTTCCAAGGTTTTGATGGCTGAAAAGTCACGTTTCGACGACTTGCCACTGATTTTTTCCAAGCGAAAATACATACCCGGTTCATGGCACCTGGAAATTCATCGCCGCAAGGTTCAACCTTCCATGTCGGTCAACGACCAGGGGACCCTTACTTATCATTACGATCCCAACGAGGAAAAGCGTTTTTTATCCCTTTCTTTTTGTGTGGGAGGAAGAACATATTGCAGTGAATCTGTTGTGAATTGTGAGGAATGCAAATTGAATCCCAACGCTCAGTGCGTGGAGCAGACGGGTACGATGGATGAGCTGAGGTTTCGCTTTGAGCCTGTACACCTCAACAACCTGATCAAATCTGAAAACAAGAACAGCGAGTTGAATGCTTTGCTGAAATTCAAATACCAACACAGTTTCAGCCGACCCGTTCTCATCAATGGAAGAATCCGTCATACGATTGACTCTATTCTCAATCATCGGTATGCCGATGCCGTTGAAAATATTTTCATCAACGCACAAACACAAATACTTCTCTTGTACACGTTGGAATCCATGAATACCATGCAGGAAGAAGAAGTCCCTGCTTGTAAGTTTCTGGCGTATCATGAGGAGCGTGAAAAGATCATCCATGCACGTGAAATTCTTCTCCAACACATTGGAGATCCAATCACGATCAAAGAATTGAGCAGAAAAGTCGCCATCAACGAATGCTACCTAAAAAAAGGATTCAAGGTGATGTTCGGCACCACCATCTTTGACTTTTATCAGGACCAGCGCATGGAGCATGCCAGGTATTTGCTTTATGAAAAAGGACTTTCTGTCTCTGAAGTCTCTGCCATGCTGGGATATTCATCCATCTCACATTTTTCTACTGCATTTAAAAAACACACGGGACTCAAACCCTGTGAGTTGCTTGTAAAGTAATTCACTTTGTCACTCTACTGTCATAATCATGCAGTAAGATGATTTGTGACATTTCCATGATGATCGTGAATGTTCACCGTTAGAATTTTGCACCTGATTTTTCAGGTATGTGGCGTTTTCTTCTATCAATCTCCTTTTTTCCGCTGGCAGGTTTCTCTCAAACCAACACCGACTCCATCTTCAATGCTTCATTGAATGAGGTTGTTGTGACTGCCACCAGAACACCCAGAATCATGGGGAATCTGGCTATTCCTGTTTCGCTGATCGGCAACAAAACACTGTACCAGAGCGGCTCATTGCGATTGAATGATATCCTGGCTGAACAGACGGGACTGGTGATCACCGATAATTTTGGAAGAGGGATTCAAATGCAGGGACTCTCTTCTGAGTACACACTTGTTTTGTTGGATGGAGAGCCATTGATTGGTAGAACAGGCGGTGTGCTTGATCTTTCTAGGATCACCATCCGAAATATCAGGAAAATTGAAATCATCAAAGGGCCATCATCCAGCTTATATGGTTCAGAAGCGATGGGCGGTGTCATCAACATCATCACAGATCGTGCAGGTCAACATAAAACAGATGCCAACATTCGATACGGAAGATTTGGAAGCATCGATGGTGCGATCAATGTTTCGCGCAGATTTAAAAATACCGATATTCAAATTGCATCCAATTACAACAGGTCTGAAGGTTACAGCCTCAAGCCTTTCGCAGTCCAAAAAACAGTGGAGCCCTTTTGGAAGTCGGCCCATCAACTGAATCTCAATCATTGCATTTCAGATCGATGGAAAGCGGGAACTGGTATGCGTTTCAATACTTCACACATTGATAACAGCATTGCTGTTCAGAACCTAGGCAATACCATTGTTTCAAAAGGATTTGAGAAAAACCAGGAGTACAATTTCACTCCTTATTTACAGTACCAGGTAGATAAAAAAATTAAATCGGTTTTGCGTGGATACATCACCGGATTTGATGCACTGCAGCAATTGGATGTGAAAGATGCATATGGTTCTTACAATGACAAGTTCAACCAATTGTTTGCACGCCTTGAACAACAAACCGATTTCCATCCAACCCAACATTCAACTTTGACACTCGGAGCAGGCATCATCAAGGAGCAAGTGAGCTCCAATCGGTATGATAGTTTATCAACCACCCGCCAGAACCAAATTATTTACTCCTTTGTTCAACATGAGCATGCTATAAGCGAAAAATTTACCATCATTGGAGGTGCAAGATTCGATGCCAACAAAGCATACGCATCGGTTTTGAGTCCCAAGCTTTCATTTCAATACAAACTCAATCAGCGATTGAATTTCAATGCATCTTACGGAAGAGGTTTCAAGGCTCCTGACTTTCGGCAATTGTACCTGAATTTCACCAACCTTGCTGCAGGTGCATATGCTGTTTTTGGAACGGAAGTTGCAGCAACTGAAATCAAAAGGATGTCGGACGCCCAATTGCTGGAGCAAACAACTGACATGTTCTCAAATCTTTCCATCCTGAAACCTGAAACATCAGGCGGACTCAATTTCGGAATCAAATATGTACATCCCAACAATCTTCATGTGAACCTGAATATTTTCAGGAATGACTTATCCAATATGATTGTAACGGATGTGATTGCCTTTAAGAAAAACGGGGGACAGATTTACAGTTATTTCAATTTGAAAAGAGCACTCACACAAGGTGCTGAAATCAATGTATCCCAACAGATCAGCAATACATTGAACATCCAGGCAGGCTATCAGTATTTATATACGGCCGACAAAGATGTAACCGATGCAATCAAGCGTGGACAAGTATTTCAGAGAAGTGCATCAAACAATTTGGTTTCCAGAATGGGGTTGAATGATTATGGCGGACTCCCATTTAGATCCAAACACAGCGGCAACTTGAAGTTGTTTTATGAAAATCCAAAAGGTTTCTTCGCTACAAGTCGAATTATGTACAGAGGAAGATGGGGAACCATGGATATGGACGGAAACGGTTTGATCAACCGCAATGATGAATTTGCAAGAGGATATGCACAATTGAATGTCAGTGCAGGCATTCAAATCAGACAACGGATGAAATTGATGGCGGGAGTTGACAATGTTTTCAATTACAAAGACATCATCCATCTTCCCGGTAATCCTGGCAGGGTGGGGTATATAGACTTACAATTTAATTTTTAATCATAAAACCAGTGAACATGAAAAAGTCGATTTTTTTTACTTTTGTGCTAATGTCATCTTTGCTTTTTGTTGCATGTGAAAAAGAAGATAATCCAACAGCCAACAATAGCACCCTTACATCTAATGTTGTGAAAGATTTGGTGGCGGATACCATCGTAGGACTCTCCAATGGTCAGCCGGTAGGTGTTGGAAAATATACTTTTTACAGTCTCGAGAACAGCACGGTTGTTCCTTCAACGGATTCGAATTCGAACAAATGGGACATTGCTTTCAGGGGGACCTCCATCCTAACCAACGCTGGAACAAGTGGACCTGGTGCAGGGGGTGCTTTTGTTTATACCGGAACCTATGATGAATTGAAAACGGTCTCTCCCGATTCTGTGTTTAAAAAAGACAGTGCTCCCTCATCATACGCCATTCCCTCCGGGAGCAACAGAGGATGGTATGTGTATGATCCCGTGAATAATTTGATTACACCAATTCCTGGGAGGGTGCTGGTAATCAAAACCGCAAAGGGCAATTATGCAAAAGTTGAAATCATCAATTATTACAAGGGCGGCACAACACCTGCTCCAAGTGCTTCGGATGAAATCAAGCTGAAAACCCAGCGGTTTTACACCTTCCGATTCGCCCACCAGGCCAATGGCACCGCCAGTTTTCAGTAAGGAGGACTTTCTCTACCTTTGCAGCCTTCTATGAAACAAGGCTCGTACAAAGAATTTGATCAACTCAATCTGCCCGCTTTCGAACGTGAAATATTGGAAAGCTGGGAGAGAGAGAATGCATTCAACCAAAGCATCCTTCACCGCAATGGGGCCAAGCCCTTTGTGTTCTATGAAGGTCCACCCAGCGCCAATGGTATGCCCGGCATCCACCATGTTATTTCAAGAACATTGAAAGACATGGTGTGTCGCTATAAAACCATGAAAGGTTTTCAAGTGAAAAGAAAGGGCGGATGGGATACCCATGGGCTTCCTGTTGAATTGGGTGTAGAAAAAGAACTCGGCATTACAAAAGAAGATATAGGCAAAACAATATCTGTTGCAGAATACAATCAAAAATGCAGGGAAGCGGTATTGAGGTACAAGGACAAATGGGATGAGATCACTACCAAGATGGGTTATTGGGTTGATTTGAAGTCACCTTACGTAACATTCGAGAACAATTATATTGAAACACTGTGGTGGTGTTTGAAACGACTGTACGAAAAAGGTTACCTGTATGAGAGCGTCAGCATTCAGCCTTACTCACCAGCTGCTGGAACTGGATTGAGTTCGCATGAACTGAATCAGCCTGGTACATACAAAGATGTAAAGGATACTTCCGCAGTTGCTCTCTTCTCAATTTCGGAAGATAAAAATGCAGCACATCCTGCCTATAAAAAAATCAAGGCATCGATCCATGCAGGTGCAGAAGTTTTTTTCATGGCATGGACAACAACTCCATGGACCTTGCCTTCCAACCTCGGACTGACAGTGGGCGGTAATATTGAATATGCTTTGATCCAAACCTTCAATTCATATACATTTCAAGAACAGTATGTGGTATTGGCAAGTGCATTGGTGGGGAAATATTTCAAAGAGGACGCTGCGAATGCCAGTTTCGATGAGTATAAAGCTGGTGACAAGTTGATTCCATGGAAAAAAGTTCAAACATTCACGGGTACTACTCTCGAGGGACTATACTACGACCAATTGTTACCATTTGAAGCAAATACAATTCAGGCTATCAGAGACATCACGCCTCAAGCAGATCCTTTCAAAGTTGTACTGGGTGATTTTGTTACGACAGAAGATGGAACTGGTATTGTGCACACCGCACCTGCATTTGGTGCAGATGACTTCAAAGTAGGCAAGAAAAACAACCTTGGGATACTAACCCTCGTTGACCGAGAAGGAAAATTTATAGATGGCGTTGGAACATACAGTCATCGCTTTGTCAAGAATTATAAAAATGATGAACAATACGTTGATGTCAATATAGATATCTGTGTTCAATTGAAAAAAGAAGGGAAGGCATTCAAGGTGGAGAAATATGAACACAACTACCCCCATTGTTGGAGAACGGATAAACCAATTTTGTATTATCCACTGGATGCATGGTTCATCAAAACCACTGCCGTCAAAGACAAGATGGTAGCACTGAACAAAACCATCCAATGGAAGCCAAAGTCAACCGGTGATGGAAGGTTTGGGAATTGGTTGGAAAACATGGTGGACTGGAATTTGAGCAGAAGCCGTTATTGGGGAACACCCTTGCCGATATGGAGAACAGAAGATGGTGAAGAGGAAATCTGCATAGGATCCATAGAAGAACTTAAAACAGCTATTCAAGAAGCGCATGATACACTCGGTGGAAATGTGAACAATGCATTTATCAACGAAGGACTGACAGATCTTCACAAGCCTTTTGTTGATGAAATTATTCTGGTGAGCAAATCAGGCAAAAAAATGAAGCGTGTTCCAGACCTGGTGGATGTTTGGTTTGACAGTGGTGCGATGCCGTACGCCCAATGGCATTATCCATTCGAGAACAAAGCAATGATTGACAGTGGTGAGGCATTCCCGGCTGATTTCATTGCGGAGGGTGTTGATCAAACAAGGGGTTGGTTTTATACACTGCATGCATTGGGCGTATTGTTGTTTGATCAGGTTGCTTATAAAACAGTCGTCTCCAATGGATTGGTGCTCGACAAGAACGGAAACAAAATGAGCAAGCGCTTGGGCAATGTGGTGGATCCGTTTGAAACAATCAATACCTATGGTGCAGATGCAACCAGGTGGTACTTGATTACCAATGCTTCACCTTGGGACAATCTGAAATTCGACATTGAAGGAATCAAGGAGGTGCAGCGTAAATTCTTTGGTACACTTTACAATACATATCAGTTTTTCGCACTGTATGCCAATGTGGATGGATTTACATACAAAGAAAAAGACATCCCATTCAATGAGCGTCCTGAATTAGACAGATGGATTTTGTCGAGTTTGCAGAGCTTGATCAAGGATGTAAACAAACATTTGGATGATTATGAACCAACCATGGCAGGTAGGTTGATTGATGAATTTGTGGATGAATTGCTCAGCAATTGGTACGTCAGGTTGTCAAGAAGGCGGTTCTGGAAGGGAGATTATGGGACAGATAAAATCAGCGCCTATCAGACATTGTATCAGTGCATGATGACCATCGCCAAGCTTGCTGCACCCATCTCTCCATTTTTTACAGATTATCTCTACAGAAATTTGAATGCAGTTACTCAAAAGGAACAACACAGCTCTGTGCATCATACCGATTTTCCAGTAGCCAATGAGGGTTGGATTGACCTTTCCCTGGAGGAACGCATGCACATGGCAAAGGAATTTTCATCTTTGGTATTATCCATCAGAAAGAAAGTCAACATCAGGGTCAGACAACCTTTGCAAAAAATACTCATTCCCGTTGCTGCCTCTTCCATGCAAGAGCAGCTCAAGAGAGTTGAGGAGCTTATTCTAGCGGAGGTCAATGTGAAACAGGTTGAATATTTACCAGCTGACAATGACTTTATCAAGAAAAAAATCAAACCCAACTTTGTCATTCTTGGTAAAAAATTAGGCGGCAAAATGAAAGCAGCGTCCAATGTGATTGCTGCCTTGTCGCAGGATTCCATTCGTGTCTTGGAACAGACAGGAAGTTTGGATATTGATTTGGAGGGAGAAAAGTATGCTTTGCAAAGGGACGAAGTTGATATTCAAAGTGAGGATGTTGAAGGATGGATGGTGGCATCCCGCAGCTCCTTTACCGTTGCATTGGATGTTCAGATAACCACTGAATTGGAACAGGAGGGTTTTGCGAGGGAATTGATCAACAGAATTCAGAAAATCCGAAAGGATATGGACCTGGAACTGACAGATAAAATAAATGTTACTGTTCAAGCCAATCCCTCGTTCGATGATTCTTTTACTCGATTTAATGATTATATTTGCGCCGAAATTTTAGCCGAAAAAATCGTGTTGGAGCCAGGTTTGGAAAAGGGTTTTGATGCTGAAATTGAAGGTAAAACATTGAAGATCAACGTTATAAAAAAGTAACCTCTTATGGCAACAAAAAAACCAGCTCCCAAGAAAGCTGCAAAACCTGTAAAAAAAGCCAAGCCAGCTCCAAAAAAAGCTGCTCCGGCCAAAAAGGTTGCCGCATCAAAATCAACTTCAAAGAAAGCTGCACCTGCCAAGAAGCCTGCTAAAGCTGCTCATAAAAAAGCAGCCAAGCCAGCTCCAAAGAAAGCTGCACCTGCCAAGAAGCCTGCTAAAGTTGCTCCTAAAAAAGCGGCTCCTAAAAAGGCGATACCTGTAAAAACAGCGAAACCAGCTCCGAAAAAAGCTGCACCCGTTGCCAAAAAAATACCAACAAAGGGAGTTCCGTCAAAAGCAGCTCCTTCGAAGGCAGTACCAGCTAAGACTGCTACTGTTGTAAAGGGAAATAAAACCATCCCTGCCAAAGGTGGAAAGCCAGCTCCTGGCGCAAAACCTGTTCAGGGGAAAGCAGCTGGAAAAAAGGTGCCACTCATTTCACCTGAAACCAGATTTGCAGGGACCAGTACAAAAGTTGCCAGCCAGGCTGAAATCCGCAAAGCACTTAGAGCAAAAGAGGCTACCAAAAACCTCAAGCCAGTGCCCATGCCTAAAATCACAACCAAGACTGCCCGTAAATACGAACCAGAATTCACAAAATCAGTGCTTGATTCAAAACTGCAAGTTGAGCAAACGGGCCCCACTCAACGCTATTCCGATGCTGAATTGGCAGAATTCCGTGAGCTTGTTCAACATAAACTCAACGCTGCCAAACAAGAACTTGCTTATCTCAATGGCTTGATTACCAGAAAAGACTCAATGAGTGGCGGTGATTCTGACAGCAGATACATGACCATGGAAGATGGAAGCTTGAGCATGGAGCGTGAACAACTCAACCAGATGGCCAGTCGCCAGATTGATTTTATTGAGAAACTAGAAAAGGCCATGATGCGCATTGAGAACAAAACATATGGAATTTGTCGCGTCACCGGTCGACTGATTGACAAGGCCCGTTTGAAAGCTGTTCCACATGCCACTTTGAGCATGGAAGCTAAAATGGGAATGTCAAGAGGTGGTTTCAACAACGCCAACCAATAATCTTACTGCCTTACTGCATTTGCTGCAACGCAACCAGCCTGCTGTAGATTCCATTTTGCTTGATGAGCTCTTCATGCTTGCCCCTTTCTGCAATGCATCCCCCGTCCATCACAATGATTTCATCAGCGTGTTTGATGGTAGATAGTCTGTGTGCAATGATGATGCTGGTTCTATCTTTCATCAATCTATAAATTGCATCCTGTACCCATTTTTCACTTTCGGTATCAAGTGATGAGGTTGCCTCATCCAAAATCAGGATCGGTGGATTTTTAAGTACAGCCCTGGCGATGGTGATTCTCTGCCGTTCACCGCCACTCAGTTTCGATCCTCTGTCACCCACCACCGTATCAAAGCCCTGTTCCTTTTTTTCGATGAATGATGCGACATTGGCAATGTTTGCAGCTTCCTGTATTTGTTCAAGACTGGCTGATTGATTTCCCAATGAAATATTTGCTTTGATGGTATCATTGAAAAGAATCGGCTCTTGAGTTACGATGCCCATCAGGTTTCGGAGTTCCTTGATTTTATATTTTTTAATATTGATGCCGTCGATCAACACTTCTCCTTCGCTGCAATCATGAAATCTGGGGATCAAATCGGCCAAGGTAGATTTGCCAGATCCTGAAGATCCAACCAACGCAATGGTCTGCCCCTTCTGAATGGTGAGATCTATGTTTTTTAAAATCTGTTTTTCACCGTATGAAAAAGAAACATTTTTTAATTTGATGGATTGGTGAAAAGATGCAACATGCATTGCATTAAGATCTTCTTTGATGGATTGCTCCTCGTGAATCAATTGTTGAATTCTTTCAATACTGGCTGCTCCTTTTTGAATATTGTATGATGCAGTGCTGAATGATTTCAGTGGATTGATGACCTGTGTAAAAATCACAATAAAAGTGAGGAAGTCTTGTCCTGATAATCCCACCTCCGTTTTCAGCACCAACCTTCCACCGTAGTACAACACACAACATACGGATACTATGCCCAGCGTTTCGGAAACAGGCGATGCAAGATCCCTTCTTCTGTTGCTGTTGTTCTTGATTTTAAGCAAGTCATTGTTTTCCTGTTTGAATTTTTCCAGTTGCTGAAATTCTGCATTGAATGCTTTTACCACCCTGATTCCTCCCAGCGTTTCTTCAATCGTGCTCAGTATATCTCCCAGCTTGACTTGTACACCGCTGGATACTTTTTTCAATGACCTGCCTATTCTTCCAATGATCAACCCTGATAATGGAAGGAACAGCAATAGAAAGAGGGAAAGCTCCGGACTCAAATGGATCATAGCAAACAAGTAGCAAACAATCAAAATTGGTTCACGGAAAAAAGTTTCCAAAAAACTGATGGTTGAGAATTCTACATCCTGGAGATCGTTGGTGAGTCGGCTCATGATATCACCTTTTCTTTGCTCATTGAAAAATCCAATGGGCAATTGAACGATTTTTTCAAACATGTCGTTGCGCATGTCGTTGATGATGCCATTGCGGATGGGCGTGAGCAAGTAAAGAGCACTGTATAAAAAAATATTTTTTAGTACGATTGCTGAAACAATGATGGCACAAATGATCGCCAGGGCCTCAATCCTACCTTCTGTACTTCCAATCAGGTTGCTCAGGTGTGCATAGAACTTGTTGCTCAGCGAACCAAATGAAAACCTGGAGCCCATGGCAAAGCCTTTGCTTTCCAATCCGAAAATCAGCGTAAGAAAAGGGGCAAGCATGGTCAGAGATACCAGTGAAAACAAGGCGGAGAAAAGGTTCAGGGAAAAATATCCGACGACCAGCTTTGGATATTTCTTGATGTAATTATAAATAATGGCCAAACTTCTCATCCCATTCAGGTCTCCTTTTTGGAGATTTGGCATCAAAAGTAACTATTTTTACATCCATCAAAGTGAATGGTATGGAGGAAAGCAAAAGACAGAAACAGGTTGCCGGAGTGATCCAGGAAGCCATCAATGATATTTTTTTGCGATTGGGATTTAACATGGTTGATGGCGGCATGGTTTCCATCTCTCATGTAAAACTAACACCTGATTTACTGGAGGCAAGGATTTATCTCAGTCTGTTCAAGGTCAATCATCCGGATGCAGTGCTCAAGAAATTAGAAGACCGAAAAGGTGAGATTAAAAAAGAATTGGGCGCAAGGGTCAAACAGCAATTGAGAAGAATGCCTGAATTGAAATTTTACAAGGACGATACCCTTGATCATGTGTTCAAGATGGAAGAGATCTTTAAAAAAATCAACGAAGAACGTAATTCATGAAAGGGAGTATCCTTTTCACATTTTCATGGAGGTACTTTAAAGCAAAGAAGTCAACCCAGGCTGTGAACATCATCTCATGGGTCAGCATGTTGGCAATGCTTGTCGGCAGTGCCTCACTGATCATCATTCTCAGTGCTTTCAACGGATTCGAGACTTTGGTGAAGTCACTCTATGCATCCTTCTATCCTGATTTGCGGATCAGTGCAGTAAGTGGGAAAACAATTCAATTGCATCCTGATCAGCTTCAGCAATTGAAAAATATAAAGGGTGTGTATGCATTTTCACAAACGATTGAAGAGAAGGCTGTATTGCAACACGATGCATTTCAGCAGGTAGTTGTCATCAAAGGTGTTGATGATGGGTACGTACAAACAAGCGGACTCCCAGACAAAATGTTAAGAGGAAAATTTCAAACGGGGGATGCAGAAAATCCATCCATGGTACTCGGCATTGGCGTAGAGCAGGCATTGGGTATCATGGCTGATCGGGCCATTTTGCCGCTGACTGTATACATGCCCAAAAAAAATATTCCATCCAACTCAGCTCAACCCATGGATGCTTTGAGTGTTGCCAATGCACTTCCAAGAGGAGTATTTTCCATACAAAGTGATTTTGACAACAAGTATGTTCTGACCAATATTTCATTTCTGAAAACATTCATGAATTTTCAGGAGCACGAAATGACCGCATTGGAAATCAAGGCGAGTCCCGGTGCCAACCTGTCCATTGTCAAAGAGCAAATCAAAAAAACACTTGGTAATAATTATAAGCTGGAGGACAGATTTGAGCAGAACCGAACCTTGTACAATACCATTCGCCTAGAGAAGTTGGCCATTTATGGAATATTTATACTCATGCTGGTCATTGCAGCATTCAACATGGTAGGATCCTTGAGCATGCTGGTGCTGGAGAAGAAGAGAGATATTCAAATACTCAAGGCAATGGGAGCCAGCGATCTGCTGATTCAGAAAATATTTTTATTGGAAGGCATATTGCTTTCAAGCATCGGATCGCTGGGAGGGATTGTACTCGCATTGTTGATATGTTATGTGCAAACAAGCTATCACCTGGTGCCCTTGGAGGGAGCAAGTTTCTTGATTGATTATTATCCAGTTGAATGGCGATTACCAGATTTGATGGTTGTGGGATGCACAGTCATTTTGATTGGAATTGCAGCATCATGGATGCCCTCTAGAAAAGCATCTTTGCAGGAAATTTCACTTCGTTAATCAATAATCGCCCAATGTCTCCGGCAGCTGGGCCAATGCCTTGGCAAGTTGTTCATCATTCGGAGCTATGCCGTGCCAGCCATGGTCATTTTCCATGAAATCAACACCTTTGCCCATCAGGGTATGCATCATAATGGCAATGGGTTTTCCTTTTCCAACTTGTGATTTTGCCTGGTCCAGCACCTTGACGACATCATCCATGTCATTGCCTTGCATTTCAAGGGTTGACCATCCAAATGTTTCAAATTTTTCTTTGATATTTCCGAGTGACATGACTTTGTCAGTTGGTCCGTCAATCTGTTGACCATTCCAGTCAATCGTAGCAATGAGGTTGTCTACTTTGTGATGTGCGCCAAACATGACAGCTTCCCATATTTGTCCCTCTTGTAATTCTCCATCACCATGCAGTGAGTAAACAAGATGCGAATCATTGTTGAGTTTTTTTGCCAGCGCTGCACCGATCGCAACACTGAGTCCTTGTCCGAGTGACCCGGAAGCGATTCGCACACCAGGCAAATGTTCATGGGTGGTAGGGTGACCCTGTAGCCTTGAATTGAGTTTTCTAAATGTTGATAATTCCTTTACAGGAAAGTAGCCTGAGCGGGCAAGACAGGAATAAAAAACAGGAGAAATATGTCCGTTTGATAAAAAGAAAACATCTTCATTGTTGGCATCCATGTTGAACGATGGATGGTGCTTCATTGTGTTGAAATAAAGCGCTGTCAGAAAATCAGTGCAGCCGAGTGACCCACCCGGATGTCCGCTTTGAACGGCATGTACCATTCTTACGATGTCTCTTCTGATTTGTGATGCTGTTTCCTGCAAACTGGCCATGTAGATTCTTTGCTGCAAAACTAAGGTTTTTGTTAGCTTTGCCATCCAAATAATTGATTATGTCTGCCGAACTACAATCACATATCACCACCGCATCCGATCAGATGTCCAAAGCCATTTCACATCTGGAAGCGGAGCTCATCAAAGTCAGGGCCGGAAGGGCGAATCCACAAATGTTTGATGGCTTGGTAGTTGACTATTATGGCTCACCCACACCGATTTCACAGGTGGGGAACATAGCTGTGGCAGATGCAAGAACACTGACCATCCAACCTTGGGAAAAAAATATGTTGCAACCCATCGAGCGTTCGATCATTGCAGCCAACCTTGGAGTAACACCGCAAAATGACGGTGCAATCATCCGTATATTTCTTCCACCGTTGACAGAAGAAAGAAGAAAAGAAATCGTGAAAAGGGTTCATTCCGAAGGAGAACAATCCAAGGTGGCCATCAGAAATATCAGAAGAGATGCCATTGAGCAGGTAAAGAAATTACAGAAAGCCGGACTCAGTGAAGACCAGGCTACCGATGCAGAGAATGATATTCAGGAAATGACCAATAAATTTATAGCATTGGTTGACAAACATCTTGCATCCAAGGAGAAAGAAATCATGAGTGTTTAATTGGCGAGTTTTACTCCCAATAAGATGACGATCATCCCTGCAACCTGCATAAGAGTAATCGTTTCACCTGTACTGATTCCCCATGCGATGGCTACAAATGGAATACCATAGGTAACCATGGACGCGAAGACAGGTCCTGCTTTTTTCATCAGCATATAAAAAGTAACAGAGGCAACCCCTGTTCCAACAATTCCCAGCACAGCTGCAGAAATGGTTCCGCTGGTCCATGTTCCATTGAGCAAACGCGGATCGGTAAAATATCCTGTGGCAGCGAGAATGATCAGCGTAGGTACGATGAGGGAAGTAAATGCTATGGTTGCAATATGCATGGGTGCGGCATTTTGCAGGTATTTTGAAACCACGTTGACATTGAGTCCGTAGCACAAAGTTGCCACCACCACAAAAAGGGCATATCCAACGTATTGAAAACTGATGTCCTTGTTTCCGTTCAATAAAAGCACAAGCATTCCAATGAATCCCATGATCATGCCAACCCATTTGATCCAGCCGAGTTTCATGTTGAAAAAGGCAGTCCCGATCGCAATGGTAGCAAGCGGTGTGAGGGCGTTTAAAATACCCGCAAGTGAGCTGTCAATTTTCGTTTGTGCAACGCAGAATAAATATGCAGGGAAAAAGGTGCCGAGAAAGCCGGATACTATGATGGGACGTATTACTTCTTTGGGCACTTCGCTGTAAGCTTTTTTGGCAAATGGCAGCATGAAAACTCCGGCGCAAATGATGCGGATGGAGGCTACTTGAAATGGACTGAGTGCTTCTAATCCAGCCTTCATCAATACAAAAGAACTTCCCCAAATCAAACACAGAATTGCAAAAAGGAGCCATTTCATGGTAGGTAAATTTCGGATGCAAATATCGGTAAAATAGGGGCTAATGACTATATTTGTCGCTTTAGATTTATTTTAAAATTGAAGCGTGAATACTGCGAGTTATCAGATCCGATTGCCACAATTTGAGGGACCATTTGACCTCCTCTTGTTTTTTATAGAAAGAGATGAGTTGGATATATACAATATACCCATTAAAAAAATCATAGATGATTTCTTGGTTTTCATCAAGCAATCTGAGGAAGACAATATTGAGCTGAGCAGTGAATTTATTTTGTTCATTTCTACCCTCATGAGGATCAAGGCCAAAATGCTGCTTCCAAGAAAAGAATTGGATGAGCATGGAAACGAAATCGATCCTCGTCAGGAGTTGATTGACAAAATTCTTGAATACAAAAAATTCAAAGAGGCTTCGCTGAAGCTTGCTGAAATGGAACAGCAGCGGATGTTCATGGTCAAAAGGGGCAACCTGCAAGAAGATTTGAATGCAGTGGGCGAAGAAGCTTCGGAGGGAACAGAAATCCAATCGATATCACTTTTCAAATTGATGAAAGTATTTGAAAAGGTGATGCAGCGTTTACATGATCGTCAGAACAAGCCTCAGCACGTTGTATACCAGTACAATTATACCATGGAGGAAAGCAGGGAATATGTGTTGAAAGTGAGTGCTGAAGAAAAGACCATGTCTTTTGAAAAAATATTTGATGTATGCCAGGACAGGCTGCATGCTATTTTTATATTCCTGACATTGCTTGAATTGGTTCAGCAAAATTATCTCACAATCATCATTGGAGAAGGAAGAAACAATTTCATCATTGAATACAATGATGAAAGACCACAGGATCCGGAATTCGTAGATATTACTGGGTAATTTTCACTTTTACATGCATCATTTCTCTTGCAGCCTCTGCAATGGCTTCAGCATCATAATGGCATTCTTTGTGCAATTCCTTTTGTGAACCGTGCTCCACAATTCTGTCTGGTATGCCGAGTATTTTCACATCGGCTTTGTATTGATGCGCGGTCATGAATTCCAATACTGCCGATCCAATTCCGCCAACGACGGTTCCGTCTTCTACAGTGATGATCTTTGAATATTTGCTGAATACTTCGTGGAGCAATGCTTCATCGAGTGGTTTGGCAAATCTTAAATCATAATGTCCGGGTTCGATACCATCGTTCTTCAAAGATCTGATGGCAGCTGCTGCAAAATTTCCGGGATGACCAAAACTCAAGATGGCAATTTCTTCACCGTCTTTGATTTTCCTGCCTTTTCCGATTTCAATTGCTTTCATGTCGGTTTGCCATTCCGGCATCATGCCTTCTCCTCTTGGATATCTGATTACAAAAGGAAGTTGGGTTGATTCCAATTGTGCAGTATACATCAGGTTCCGCAATTCTGCTTCGTTCATAGGTGCAGATACGATCATGTTGGGAATACATCTCATGTAGGCAATGTCGTACACACCATGATGTGTGGGTCCGTCATCTCCAACCAGTCCTGCGCGGTCCAAACAGAATACCACCGGTAATTTCTGTATTGCCACATCATGTACTACCTGGTCGTAAGCTCTTTGCATGAAGGAGGAATAAATATTGCAAAAGACTTTGAGTCCTTGTGTAGCCATCCCCGCACTGACCGTCACGGCATGCTGTTCACAAATGCCCACATCAATGGCCCTGTTCGGCATTTCCTCCATCATAAATTTCAGGGAAGAACCAGAGGGCATGGCAGGAGTGATGCCAAAAATATTCGGATTCTTTTTGGCCAACTCGATGATTGTTTTGCCAAAAACATCCTGGTACTTGGGGGGCTGGGGAGTATCAAAAGTTTTTTTGAATATTTCACCTGTTACTTTATCAAAGAGTCCGGGTGCATGCCATTTGGTTTGGTCTTTTTCTGCCAATGCATATCCTTTTCCTTTGGTGGTGATGATGTGCAAGAGTTTGGGTCCTCCGATATCCTTCAAGTCATTCAGTGTATCAACCAGTTTGGAGATATTATGTCCATCAATGGGACCAAAATACCGGATGTTCATTGATTCAAACAGATTGCTTCTGCGGTTGATGAAACCTTTGATGCTGTGCTCCAGTTTGCTGGCAATCTCTCTGGTGAAATTGGTTCCAACGGGCAATTTTCCCAATATTTTCCAGATATCATTTTTCAGTTTGTTGTATGTATGGGAAGTCGCAATATCTGTGAGGTATTCTTTCAAAGCACCGACATTTGGATCGATGCTCATGCAATTGTCATTGAGTATGATCAACACATCACTGTCGGCGACTCCTGCATGGTTCATTGCTTCAAAAGCCATGCCTGCTGTCATCGACCCATCGCCTATGACTGCGATCGATTTTCTTTTTTCTCCTTTGTATTTGGCAGCGATGGCCATGCCCAATGCAGCAGATATGGAAGTGGATGAGTGGCCAACGCCAAAAGTGTCGTATTCACTCTCAGATCTCTTGGGAAAGCCGCTGAGTCCACCGTATTTTCTGTTGGTATGAAAATTGTCTCTGCGTCCAGTGAGAATTTTATGCCCGTAGGCCTGATGCCCTACATCCCATACAAGCTGATCGTAGGGGGTGTTATAGACATAGTGCAATGCAACAGAAACCTCCACTACACCGAGACTGGCAGCGAAATGCCCACCATGTATACTGACCACATCGATGATGTATTGACGCAATTCGTCACATACCTTGTATAAATCGTCTTTGTTGATTTTTTTGAGGTCAGCAGGGGAATCAATATGTTTCAGAAGGGGTCCAGGTACAATCATTGTTCAACTTTTCAGAGCGCTGTTCTTAATCTACAAAAGTTAGGTGTTTTTGTTCAAATAAGTCCACTGCAAAGCTATTTAAAATTGAGCAGAATACCTTTTCGGCGTGAGCAAAGAAAGGGGAGGGTTTCCGTGAATTACCCTTTCATGAGGCGAGTGATCTGTGCCTGCTGACTGGAAGCATTTCTGATGGAGACAATGTACATGCCTTTTTGGAGTTGGCTGGTTTGAAGACGGATGTTGTTGTGGCCGCTCATCAGATCAATTGTTTGGGTGAGGGCCAATGCACCGTTGGTAGCATAAAATTGAACAACCGCTTTTTCACTTTTTTCAGCTTGCAGTTGCAATTGAATCACATCATTGAAAGGATTGGGTGAAGCTGACATTTTGCTCATCGGCTGTTCGTTCACAGACAATCTCACCACAGGAGAATAAGTTGTTTTGTTGTTCACATCGGTCATCGCGATTCTGAAGTAGCTCTGTTGAGTAGGGTTGCTGTTGAAAGCAATGGTCTGAAGACCAGCACGGTTTTGAAATGGAACGTTGCTCACTTTTTCAAATTGATTTCCATTGAAACTTCCTTCTAATCTGAGCTCTTTCAAATCTGCATCTGTTTCGATTTCGACATTGAAATTGTTGACCTTGCCATTGGTGCTTCCAGTGAATTTTTTCAATTTCACTGCCATGGTAATGCATGGGTCAATCTTGAAATCAAATACTTGCTGATTGCAACCACTCACGGGCTCCAACATGACTTTGTAAGAACCGGTTGAGTAAAGATTGTTGATCTCTACTACAGGCGCACTGCTGTCGATTCCTTTTTCAAAACGATCTTTTGCATTGAATTTGCCGTCATTGTTTGCGTCAAATCCAATGATATAATTCATGGTGAAGAAGCTTGCGGCATTTGAATTTTCAACAGTGAAATTTACTTTTCCGCTGATGCAATTGGAATTCATTGCAACCAACTTACTGATTTGAATACTTGCATTGGTTCCGATTTTTGTGTTGCTTGCACCGGCTGTATGTGCAGCTTCCAATTGCCAGATACAATCTCCATCTGTTTTTCTTGCGAAATAATTTCCTTTTCCAGGTGTATTCAAAATTGATTCTACAGACGTATTGTTCAGGTTAGCTGCTTTTCCAGCAATGCCATCCACCAGCTTGGCAGTTGAGTCATTCAGACTGATGGAGATGTTGTTCGCTTCAGTCGCAATCATTTGTGTTGTAGAGGCAACATAAAAACCACCTGCAGGGAGGATGGTATTGCTTGGGATGCGGATGATTTCATTTTCCAGAACAATTGTGAAGTTGCCGATGTTCGCATCTGCAATGCCCACATTTTTCAATTCGATGAAATCCTGACCGTTTTTATAGCTGGATCCGATGGAAAATTCATTGATAACAACCCTGCCTTGCGCAAATGCCCCAGCTTGCAGTCCCAAGATCAGACCCATCAGGAGGGCGATCATCAGGCGGTTCATTTTGGAGATTTTAACGATCATGGCAGGTTGCTTTGCACATCTAACGGCAGTTATTTTCCTGCTATTATCTTTTTTCAGCAATTCCTGAGAAATGAAGTGAAAGTCCTCTTAGCGCTGGTTTTGAGACCGAAAAAACCCACGTATTTATACGTAGATTAGCGGGAAACCCCTTCCTTTTTTATGAACGGTTTTCAAGTCCCTCAAAACTGTTTTAATTTCAATCCATGATCAATCTGATCCAAAAACTTCCCAAATACTGGCTGTTTCAGACCCTGGGGTGGGGACTATTCCTCGCTGTAAATGTCTTTTTTGCCATATCGTATAGAGTGGTTGACGAGGTATTTGTGATTCGATTGTTGGCTACCATTTCCATGGGGATCTTTTTTACTCATTTGATGAGGATGGGCATCAAACGCCTCAAATTGTTGCAGCAACATATCAACCGTCTACTGCTCAGTTTTCTTCTGCTCTCAGTTGGATTTGCTCTCACAGTCGGATTGGTTGAAACCTTGTTTGTTGAAATATTCGACCTGGGTTTCAAGCAGGAGCGTGATTTTAGTTTTTTTCAGGACTATATTTCCAATGCGTTTACCTGGACCATCTTTTTGTTCATTTGGAATTGTATTTATTTCATTTATCATTTCATCGATGAGAGTACCAGAAATCAACTCGATAAACTCAAGTTGGAAGCCCTGGTCAAATCACTTGAATTAAAGACAATCAAGTCCCATATCAATCCACACTTTATTTTCAATGCACTCAACAGCATTCGGGCGTTGATTGATGAAAATCCAATGCATGCCCGTCAGGCTGTTACGGCTTTGAGCAATATATTGCGATCGAGCATGGTCTCCGAATCGCAAGAAACCATCAGCCTGGCAAAAGAACTCTCCATTGTGAAAGATTACCTGGCTCTTGAACTGATCCGATTTGAAGACAGGCTGACCATACAGTATGATGTTCCTTCAGATTTGCTGGAATTTCAACTGCCTCCCATGATGCTACAGACCTTGGTGGAAAATGCCATAAAACATGGCATCGGTAAATCATTGAAACCGGGATTGATTCTTATCAAGGTATTTCAGGCAGAAAAAAATGTGAAGTTGCAGGTATTGAATACAGGTTGTCTGCAGATGGATGCAAACCACGAAGGATTTGGTATCCAAAGCACTGCAAACAGATTGAATTTGATATTTGGAGATCAAGCTTCGTTTGACATAAAACAGAAAGACGAAATGTATGTGCAGGCAACTGTCAATATACCACTGAACTAAATTAGATAACATGAAAAAGACGGCTATCATCATTGATGATGAAAGACTCGCCAGAGCAGAGCTGAAGAAAATGTTACAGGAGCATCCTGAAATTGAAGTTCTAGCAGAAGCCTCGAATGCAAATGAGGGAATTGAATTGATACAGCAGTTGGACCCCCAGGTAATTTTTTTGGATATTCAGATGCCCGAGAAGAACGGATTTGAAATGCTCCAGGAAATCGACAGGTTGCCTGTTGTCATCTTTACAACCGCACACGATGAATTTGCCATCAAGGCCTTTGAGGTAAGTGCAATGGATTATTTGATGAAGCCAATCGATCCAAACAGATTGATGGATGCCATGCAAAAACTCAATGCCCTTGAGTGGAAAGAAAGCAGTGAAGGTGATTGGAAACGTGATACAAGGCAAATCTTGTCATCAACTGACCAGGTATTTGTGAAAGATGGTGAAAAGTGCTGGTTTGTTACTTTGTCTGAAATCAGACTATTTGAGTCGGTCGGAAATTATGCCAGGGTTTTCTTTGGCAACAACAAACCCCTGATCTTGAAATCGCTCAATTCGCTCGAGGAGCGACTGGACCCCAAGTTCTTTTTCCGGGCCAATAGAAAACATATTGTCAATCTCAAAATGATTGGTTCGGTAGAGCCTTTTTTTAACGGGGGACTCCTACTGGAAATCAAAGGAGGAGAAAAAGTGGAGGTATCCCGACGCCAAGCTGTTCGGTTCAAAGAGATGATGAGTCTCTAGGGTTGAAGATTTTTGAAGATCCCCCACGATAAACATTATTTTTGCAAAAAAGTCACTTGATTGTTATCGACAATGTATTGATGAGCGACGAGATCGTTGAAGCTGAATTTGTTTGCAATTTGAGCAAATGCAAAGGTGGTTGTTGTGAGGATGGTGATGCAGGCGCACCGCTTGAAGACAAAGAGTTGGATGAAGTGAAAAAAGCATATGAAAAAGTGAAGCCATCCATGACTGTGGAGGGTATAAAAGAAGTAGAGAAAAATGGACTATATCGATACGATAGAGAGTTTGGTTGGGTAACTCCAACTGTCAACGATACAATTTGTGCATACGGATTCAAAGATGAAAAGGGCATCATCAAATGTGTCTTTGAGGAAGCTTACAACCGAGGAGACATCAAGTGGAAAAAGCCTATTTCATGTCATTTGTATCCGATAAAAAAAACCAAGAGTAAATATACCGGACATGAGATGTTGAATTATGAACCAAGAAAGGACATGTGTTCTCCGGCCTGCAAGCTTGGCAAAGAACTGAAAGTGCCTGTTTATATTTTTTTAAAAGATGCGCTGGTCAGAGCATTTGGAGAACCCTTTTACAAGGCACTCACTCAAATTGCGGATGGTTATTACTCCGCAAAACAACCTAAAAAATAATCAACGAATGACAACCAGAATCAGTTCGTTCAAAGAAAAAAGTTTTACAAAAGCGGCCGATATCAGTCACCGCAATAAAATCAATTATAATATCGGTAAATACAACGCGGTTGTTCCGGCCGGAAAAAAACAGTTTGCTGATTTGGATTTTGCACGTGAGAAAGCAAAAAATATAAAATGGAAATCACTCGAATCGCTTGATCGGCAGTTGGAGAAATTTGAATTCAATTTTCTCAAACGAGGAGGTAAAGTCATATGGGCTGAGAATGCAGAACAAGCCTGCGAAGCGATTTTAAAAATATGCAAGGAAAAGTATTGCAAAACATTGGTCAAGAGCAAGAGCATGGTTACAGAAGAAATCCATCTCAATGATTTTTTGGAGAAAAATCATATCGAGAGCATTGAGACGGATTTGGGTGAATATATTCAACAACTGGATGGAGAACCTCCCTATCATATTGTAACCCCAGCCATGCACAAAAGCAAACAGGATGTTGCGAGGGTCTTTCATGAGCATTTGAATACTCCACTGGATTTGACCCCTGAACAATTGACATTGGTGGCAAGAGACAAGCTCCGAAAAAAATACGCTGAGGCTGAGGTGGGAGTGACAGGTGCTAACTTCATCATCTCTGAAACAGGCAGCATTGCCATCACTGAAAACGAGGGAAATGCAAGATTGAGTGCTTCCTGGCCACAAACACATATCGTAGTGGCGGGTATTGAAAAAGTTATTCCAAGTTTGCAGGACCTTGCATTGTTTTGGCCTCTGTTGTCAACGTTTGGAACGGGCCAGCAGATTACTGTTTATAATTCAATCATAAACGGACCCCGGCAGTCAACTGAAGAGAATGGTCCGGAAGAAATGTATGTGATCTTGCTCGACAACGGCCGTACCAATATTTTACAGGATCCAGTTTCAAGGGAGAGTCTTTATTGCATCCGGTGTGGAGCATGCCTGAATGCATGTCCCGTATATAAAAATATTGGGGGACACAGCTATGAAACAACTTACAGCGGTCCCATTGGCAGTGTAATCACTCCCCATTTGAAAGACATGGGAGAATGGAAGCACCTCAGCCATGCCTCTTCACTTTGCGGAAATTGTACCGAAGTGTGCGCTGTCAAAATCAATTTGCATGAGCTGCTCTTGGAAAACAGGAGGGAAGCAGTCAAAAAAGTAAAAGGCGATGTTTTGGAAAAAGTTGCATGGACAGCTTGGCAGCAAGCAATGCTTTTTCGTCCATTGATGAATACCGGGAATAAAAAAATGAAGAACTGGATGGTCAACAAACTTTTCAAAGGGTGGACCGCTCATCGAGCCGACTTGGATTTTCCAGAAAAATCATTCAACCAACTTTGGAAAGAGAAACAGAAAACTAATCAGTAGTTTTCTTGAAACTATTGTTTACCAGAAAAACCCCAAACAAGGTTGCAATGGTTCCAATGGCGATATTTCTGGTAAGTTGTTCATCCAACAATACACTTCCGATGATCAAGGCAACGATTGGATTGATATAGGCATGAACCGTCACCAATGCTGCAGGAAGTCTTTTGAGCGCAAATACATAAGCTCCAAATGCAATAACAGATCCAATGATCACCAAATAGCCAATTGAATACCATGCTTCCAACGGCAGGTTTTCTATGCTTACAAATGATCCCGTTGCATAGGAAATGATGTTGAGTAAAATGCCGCTGAGCAGCATTTGCCATCCCAAAGAAAAATAAGGGTCTGTATCTTTTGCCTGTTTGGCTGTAAGCAGTGCACCTATTGCCCAGGTGATGCTAGAAACCAGTCCGTAGAAAATTCCCAGCGCGAAATTCCCCTCCTTGATCTCGTTGAAATAATCATAGAAGCAAATGATCACTCCGGCAAATCCAATCAATACCCCTAGAATGGTTTGAGGCAGTATTTTATTCTTTTTTTGAAACAGATAGCTGATCACCACCACCCAGATGGGTGCAATGGCGCCGACAACAGATGCAATTCCACTGGGCATGTATACCACTGACATCACGCTCAATCCGTTGCTGAGCACAAACATGATGATGGCCATCATCAGTATTCGTAGAAATTGGTCTCTGCGCAGAAACATTTTCTTCATTACTGAAAAATAGACCACATACATTCCGCCGCCAATCACATGTCGGAGTCCTGAAAGCTGAAGTGCTGGTAAATACTTGACGCCAACCTTGGAGGCCATCCAAGTAGTTCCCCATAAAATAGATACGACTGCAACAGCAGTAAGTCCCTTTGCTCGTTCAGATGTTGGTGGTTGCTTGATCATCAATGCCTGAAGTGGCGCATGCCGGTTATTACCATTGCCAACTGGTGTTCTTTGCAATATGCAATGGAGTCCTTATCGCGTATGGATCCACCTGGCTGTATAAATGCTGTGATCTTTTCAGCGTGACTCATTTTTACGCAATCATCAAATGGAAAAAATGCATCACTGGCCAGTACTGCATCTTGGAGGTCAAATTGAAATTGTTTGGCTTTTTCAATCGATTGCCTCAATGAATCAATTCTGGATGTTTGTCCGCATCCTTTTCCAATCAACTGTTTGTTTTTTACAAGTGCAATGGCATTAGATTTGAGGTGTTTACAAACCTTGTTTGCAAAGATCAAATCCTCTTTCTCACGATCGCTGCATGGTCTTCCGCCTGCTTCTTCCCAATTTGAGTAGTTTCCAACATCATGTTGTTGTGTGAGAACGCCATTTAAAATTGATTTGAATTGATTTTTTTCTCTGAGTGGATTTCTTTGTTCCAGCAGTATTCTGTTTTTCTTGCTCTTCAGCATTTCCAGTGCGTCGGCATCGTAAGCAGGGGCAATCAGAACCTCAAAAAATATCTCATTGATCAAATGAGCTGTAGTTGCATCGATGGGGTGGTTGCTGACGAGCACTCCACCAAATGCACTTTCCGGATCGCCTGCCAATGCGTCTTTCCATGCTTCTGAAACAACTGACCTGCTTGCAATACCACATACATTGGTATGTTTGATGATGGCAAATGTAGCCTCTGCTGCACCATCAAATTCATTGATCAAATGCATTGCAGCATCTACATCAACCAAGTTATTGTATGATAATTCTTTTCCATTCAACTGGTTGAATAATGCTGATAGGTCGCCGTAAAAAATACCAGTTTGATGAGGATTTTCACCGTATCGCATGATTTGTCGATTCCCAGCGGCAAATAAAAATTCATTTCCATTTTCACTATTGAAATAATTGGAAATGGCAAAATCATAATGAGCAACTATTTCAAATGCTTTGGCAGCGAAAGACTTTCTTTGTTCCAAAGTTGTATGACCTTCTTGGGTTGACAGCAATTCAATTGCAGTTTGATAAGAAGTTTTAGAGGCAATGACAAATAGATCGCTGTAATTTTTGGCTGCAGCCCTGATCATGGATGGTCCGCCGATATCAATTTTCTCAATGATTGATTTTTCCTCATTGGTCTGTGCAAGGGTTTCCTCAAAGGGGTATAGATCTACTACCACCATGTCAATCTCTGGAATCTCAAATTCTTTCATCTCCTTAAGATCTTGTTGAACCGCTCTTCTACCCAGGATGCCTCCAAATATTTTGGGATGCAGTGTTTTGACCCTGCCTCCAAGGATGGAAGGGTAATCAGTTACGGATTCAACTGGAACGCATTCCAGTCCCAATTTTTCAATGAATTGCTGCGTGCCACCTGTGGAATAAATCACAACTCCCTGCGCGTTCAGAAGTCTTACAAGCGGTTCCAATCCATCTTTGTAAAAGACTGAAATAAGGGCGGAACGTATTTTTTTTTGCATGAAAATCATTTTTGACGGAAGAATCGGTGGAAGTCCTTGCAATCAAGGTAAATGGGACCGGTTTCTGCCGTATGTAGGAGACGCAAATGTAAGTTTTGTGGGTCTTTCTGCCATCTTCTAATTTTCCACAGTTTGGTGCTTCCATCTGCCAGCCATTTTTTGTGTTTCCTCAGCAGTACCCTGGCCTCTGCATCTTGCAGATTGTTTCCCATCATGATGATAGCAGTATCTGATTTGCTGTTTTGAAGTACCATTGGGCGCAGCTCCATTTTTTTAAACTGTATCTCATCTATATAGGCATGCCTTGCAATGAATTTGATTCTTTGTATATCCTTCTGTGAAGTGGATTCCCCGTTTCCAAAAACATACGTATCTGCCAGACTTCCATGTTGATGCATGATGGTTCCAAGTTCTCGCATGTTTAACAAGATCAACCTCTGTATTGACGCTTTATGTATGCGTTCATGCAGCGATTGCATACAGCTCAAGAGGGCACTTATGCAAGTCATCCACAGTAAATGACTTTTCTTTTTTAATATAAAGAGACATATGCCAAATAGGGTGATGGATTGAAGCATTATCATCTGCATTGACATTACTGGGAATGAAACCAGTGCACAAGGCAATGAATTCATCACTGTTGCATATCTGTTCATCCACTGAATGCAAGTCGTAATGATGTGCGATGCAATGAATGAGTTTACTTCTTGTATTGGGTGAATAAAAAGCATCAGTTCGGCAATCAAGACGATGCTGGATAGGGGGACGATGACCAAATTATTTAAAATTGAATAAATTGGATATTGCTGAAAGTGATAAATCAATAGGGGTATGGTAAGTATCTGTACTGATATTGACAATGCTACAAATGACCAACCTTTTTGTAATAATTTATTTTTTGTAAAAACCAACTTTCTCACCCAGTTGTAAAAAAGCATGATTGAGAGCACTGCGGAGAAGCTGAGCTGAAATCCCATATCATATAGTGTATCCGGATCAATAACCAACATCATAAAACCAGCACCAAATAATGCATTGATTCCGTCATTTGCTTTTGAAATGTTATTGCCGATGATGATAAAGCTGAACATGACAACGCTTCTTATAACAGATGCACTTGCTCCCGTGGTAAAAGCGAAGATCCATAGTACAGGCAGGGTTACGATGAGAGACAACAGGGATAAGTATTTTTTCTTGAAGATCCATTCAAACAACTGATTCATCAACACACAGATCAATCCTAGATGCATACCTGAAATTGCAATCACATGGCTAACACCAGCATCAACATATGTTTTATTCAAAGCTGGATCAATATCATTTTTGAAACCTATCAACATGGCCTCTGCAATGCCCAGCACATTTTTATCTTGTATATACCTTTTTAATTTATCAATCATGTATGTTCTGATCGAAAGAAATACATCTCCTTTTGAACTGATGTCATTGCCAATTTTTATATATGTCTCTTGATGATCAAGTGACATGCTGTAAAAAATACCATTCATTTTGCTGTATGATTCCTGATTGAATTCACCAGGATGCTGTGTGTTTTTTATTGCATGTATAGAGGCATTGCAATACAAGAGATCGCCTCTTTTCAGTTTTTCACCCTTCATGTTTTTAAAGTATACATATGTTTTTCCTCTGTACTGCCATTTGTTGCCATTCATGGTATACACAACAGCAATCCATTTTTGTTGTTGGTAACTGACTTTTTGTTCCTCAGCTTTTAACAGAAAAGGGGTGTTGATGGATGTTGTTTTTACTTTTAAATTAGATCGCAGGTTTGAATTGATGCATCCCCATGTAAATATGTAAACGGCTATCATACCCGATAATAGTAATCTGTATTTCAATGCCCATTCGATTTCCATGCTTTTGAAGAAGATGAAACCCAATATGCATACTGCATGCACGGCAATAACATGGTTGATACTTGGGTTATAAAATTGGTCTGTGAGTAAACCTCCCAACAACCAAAAAAACAGTCTAAAAAATGGAAGTGCTTTCCAAAAATGCTGTTGATTGTGCACGTGCGAACCTACTGTGATCTGCAGGCATTATAAGGTGTAAATGCACAAATGATCGGTTGCTTTCAACAAGATCCAAAGAGAAAAAATTAGAAGTCGATTCCCAATGCAAAATACCAATAGGGCTTGCCTCTAAAGAGATTGCCCATGGGCCAGCCAGCATCAACTCTCAGGAAATAGCCCAACAGCGTGCTTCTTGCACCAAAGCCATAGCCGCCGACGAAGGGACCGATGCCGCCTGTTTTGATGTTGACTTGCACATTTGAGCCACCTCCATATACATTGATGGGTCGTTGGATGTTATCAAATTTTCCATTCCATGCTGTTCCCAAGTCAACAAATTGAAGGAGTTGTAGATTTCTGAGAAACGCGTTGTTGATGGGACGGTTCAGTAGGGTAGTGAAAATCGGAAACCTGAGTTCAGAATTGAATACAATATTGTTGTTGCCATTGGCAATGTTCTGTCTGTGGCCCCTCAGGTTCAATGCGAGCGTTTGGAATGCGTAATCCATGTCTGGATCCGGCTGGATGTTTTGATTGAATTTCGGATTCAGCCATCCTTCCACACCTCCTAGGTAATAAATAAGTTTTTGGGTTCCCCATGAGAAATCAGCTGCAGCCCTGAATGCCCAAATAAAATTTCTATAAATGGGATAATAATAACGCAGGTCTGTACCTAGGTTGATCATGTACTTTCCTGTTTTGTCAGCACTCACCATGCGCGTATTGACATCCGCATAAACCTTGTATCGGAGTCCGTTCCAAATATTCAGGGTAGGATTCAATGTGTTGTCGTGGACATATTCTAGTTTGATCAGTGCATATTTCAGGACGGTATCAGTCATGGTAAGCGAAGGATAATAATTTCCATCTGATAGTATGGTTACCCTGTCAGTACGATAGCCTACCATGGCCCTGATGCTCTTTACCTCATTCAACGGGTAGCTGATATTCAGTTGATATAGATTGGAAGCAAGTTTATTGTTCAGCTGTGATTTGATATCAGTAGCAGGATAAATGGGGAAATACTGCTGATTGCTCCTGTAGTAGGTGAGTCCCCAGTCATACCTTTTTTTCAAATTCTGGTAAGAGGCCAGATAGTCATTGTCCTTTAAATTGGTTGCCAGTCTGAATCCACCTATGAATTTTTTGTCTTCCATGAGGTCGGATATTCCCATTCTCAATATTCCATTCAGGTTGTTGGCATTGGAAAGGTATATTGGACCAGCGCCGCCTGCAAAAGGTTGAAAGCGGTTAACCAGTACAGAATTATTAAAACCTGAAACCACGTAGTCTGATCCAAATTTCAATTTATAGTCATACTGCTTTGCATTTTTTAGATAATCCACTCGACTGGATGCAATGGCTTCATCATCGATTGCTTTGATGGTATTGTTGGCGGCTTCTTCTGCAAACTCGGTTTGAAACAGGGACACTTTCTTGTTGTCATCACTCATTTTTTCCTGCGCTGCTTTTTGTTGAAGGATGATGTTTTGTTGTTTTCGCTCTTCATCCATCAGTTTCTTGATGTATGCAGTCGGACGCGCATTGATGTTTCTTCTCAGCAGCACAGCATCATTTACTCTGAGTTTATACAAAAATTTCATGTCACCTTCTTGTCTAACCTCGCTGACGAGGTTATTGTCGCCTGCTCCTCTGCTTTCCTGTAAACTGCTCTCGTAGTTTGTGAGAGGAAATACATATGTACTGTCATTGGAAATGGATATGTACCCAATGGAGTCGGGTGCAGATTTTTTAAATGCTCTGAGGGTTGAATCAAGTTCTTTGGCAGGTGGATTTCTCAGGTATTCATCCGCTACTTTGTAAATGGTATCCAAACCTTCCTTTTTGGTGGAGAAAAAGCCTGCATATCTGTTTCCGATGCCATTGGCATCACTTACAAACGTGAAGTGATTGACATTGTATTGAAGGGGAAATCTTGCTTGTCCGTATGACTGATTGGTAAGTTGAGTGATTTGACGGAAATCGCTCTTTGTCCAGTTATCTACTAAGAATATATTGAAACTGTTTCTGGATGCGATGGCAGTATCTGCCTTTGCTGCTCTGGCAGTTGGACGATTGGATGAGAATATGATACCTGTTTTGTTTGGAAATGCAACAAACGAGGCATCCAGGTCATCATAAGGATCATTGGTGATTTGTTCTACGATTTGCTCAGCAATTTTGTAGACAAAAATATCTGATTGACCGTTTTTGACGGCGCTTAAAATCAGGGTATTGTTGTCGAGCATGAATTTCGCATCCTGTATGATTTGAAAATCTTCTATCACCTGCTTGACTGCTTTGTACCTGCTTACTGCATCGTATACAAACAACTTGATTTTTCCCTCTTCATTGTAAATCACCAGCAGGCGTGACCCTTTGGAGTCCCATGCCATGAGGGGATAATGTGGATTCAATTCATCTTGGTAATTCAGGATGCCGGCTTTCAGAAGGATTTTCCTTTTCTCAGATAAATCCTCAAAAATTACTTTGTAGATGCCCTTTTTGTATTCCACCATGGCGTAGGTATTGTTCCTGGCAATGGGGTTGGCCTGAAAGCGGTAAAAATCCTGTCTGGGTTTGACGGTTTCAGTAGCCACAACGTTTCCGCGTGGCTGGTTTCTTCTTCCTTTCAAGTCAGACAAGTATTTATCAGATTCTGTTTCCATAAATTCTTTCAACAGATCTTTGAATCTTTTCTTGGTAACTTTTAAACTGGCAGTATTGAGACTCTTGTATATTCTGGAGAGATACAGAAAATAGGTTACACTTTCTTTTTTGTATTTATCTGAAATAAATCTCCAAAACGCATGACCAGCAAACAATGGTTCTCTGAATGCAAACTGATAAAAGGTTTTGTATTTGCCTGACAGCAGTGCTGATTTCAATTTGTCATCCAACGCGGGACTCCATTCTTCGCCCACATAAGAGATGTATCCATCTGTCAGCCATTTGGGTAAATCCAGCAATGCCTGGTTACTGGCAAACTCTCCCAAATCATCTCCAAACAGCAAATTCTCGACCAGTACTCTTGCAATTCCCTGGCGGATACTGATTTTAAGATGATTCAAATTTCCATCGTAGAAAAGGATGATTTTATTGTTGACAAGTTTCGTTACTCCACCTGTATTTTGCCAGTCGATACCAAGTCCGATGTTGGATTGTCTGTAGTCGGTGAAACTGTTGTAAATAACAATGTTTGCTCTTCTTTGCAAGCCGTATTCTATGAACTCTTCAATGTTATTCAATTCTTCTTCTGCTACCTGTGCTGTAAATTTTGCCAATTGATTGCCGCCCTCGTAATAGTAGGTATTAAAATTTCGGGTTTGGTAGTAGGCCCAGTTGATTTTTTTGTACTGCACCCTGTTGCGTCCATATTCCACATTGCTTACCTGCGCATTGGCAATAAAACATGAAAAAAACAACAACGATAAAATCAGTCTCAATAGACGCATGATGAATGAATTCAAATGAATGGGTACCTTCGCACAGTCATACAAAATAACACTTTTAGGCAAGAAATTAACCCTATGTTAAACGTTAAAATTTTTCAGTTCAATCCACTGCAAGAGAATACATATTTGATATTCAACGAACAGTTGCAATGCATCATCATTGACCCCGGTTGTTACACCGATAAGGAGCAGCAAACCATCAGTCAATTTATTGAAAGCAAACAGCTCCACCCCTTCCTGCTCGTAAATACACATTGTCATTTGGACCATGTTTTCGGCAATAAGTTTATCCATGAGCGCTATGCACTCGAATTGCATATTCACGAAGGGGAAAAAAAGGTACTGGACATGGCTCCAACAAGTGGACTGATGTGGAACCTGCCTTTTGATAATTACCAGGGTAAACTTCATTTTTTGGATGAATCAACCCCCATACAAATAGGCGAGGATCAATTGGAAGTCATCTTTACCCCCGGACATTCACCTGCCAGCATCAGTTTTTATTCCAAAAAGAGCGATCTTTTGATTTCTGGCGATGTATTGTTCAGAGAAAGTGTTGGAAGAACTGATTTACCTGGAGGGAATCCTGATATTTTGGCTGAAAGTATCCGTACCAAATTATATGTATTGCCAGATGAAACGATGGTTTACCCTGGTCACGGAATTCCAACCACTATCGGTCATGAAAAAAAGCACAATCCATTTATCACTGCCTAATGGCTGATTCATTTGTAGAGCTTGCTTAAAAAAGGGATCTTTCTCAACTCTTCTTTTTCTATTCTCATCAAGATGATGATGTAGAGCAAAAACAGTCCTGTACCAGCAAGGTGAAGAGAAACTGTATCAATAGATTGATTTCTCATTGTCTGGTGGATCAGATAAAATGCGTATGCAAGGACCATGAATCCAAAACTTTTCATCCAATTGTATGGAACTGGGTAGTACTTGTTGCCCAGCCAAATGCTGATCACCATCATAATGCCATAACAGGTAAGATTCGCAATGGCAGATGCAAGGTATCCCATGGACGGAATGAATAGATAGTTCACAACGATCGTAATGCAAGCGCCGATGATGGTGATGATGGCACCCATCATATTTTTATTGGTCAGTTTGTACCAAATGGAAAGATTGTAGTAGATGCCCAGAAAAATTTTTGAAATCATCAATATCGGCACAATAAACAGTCCCTCTGCATATGCTGGATTTTTATGCACTCCCATGAAATATTTCCATATGTCAAGATAAAGTACAACCGCCAGAAAGCAGCAGCAGCAAGCAATTACAAAAAGATTCATGATCCTTGCATAGGTAATTTTTGCATCCTCATTTGAAGCGGTTTTGAAGAAAAAAGGTTCAGCACCCATTCTGAATGTCTGTATAAAAATCACAATCAGTATTGCCAATTTATTGTTGGCGCTGTAAATACCATTGGCGGCTTTTGCTGCTTCTACCGTTCCATCAAATCGCTGAACAATCATCAACCTATCGATGGTTTCATTGATCATTCCGCCGAAGCCTACAATGATCAGTGGACTAGAGTATATCAAAATATCTCTTACCAGACGGGTATTGATATCAAGTTGAAATGATTTGAATTCTTTGAACAAGAGCAACAGCGTGATTCCGCTGGCAATCAGTTGCGCGACAAATACATAGCCAATTCCTATTGAGGGACTGTACAAGGCTGACCAGAAATTGTTTTCTCCGTTTTCATATGCAGGCTTGCAGACATGGAGAAAAAAGATGACCAGAGATACATTGATCAAAATATTGAAAATCTTGATCAATGCAAACTTTTTGGGTCTTCCTTCATGCCTGAGTTTAGAAAAAGGCAACACGGCAATCGTATCCAATGCTACAATACCAACCACCAGCAAGATGTATTCTTCATGTCCAGCTAGCTGCAGATATGCTGCTATCGAGGGAGCAGGGAGGATCAGCATTGCTGAAAAAAGGGCAGTGGTGATCAGCAGACTCGATAATGCATTGTTGAATACTTTTTTTTCCTCTTCCAATTGGATGAATCGGAAATAAGATGTTTCCATCCCATATGTAAAGATGATATTCAAAAATGCCGCCATGGCAAACAAGAGAGAAATATCACCAAAAGCAGCAGGGGCATAGATGCTGGTTAACAGTGGCGTGAGCAAATAATTGATAAACCTTCCAATGATATTGCTGAGGCCATACCAGGCAGTTTGACTTGCTAGTTGTTTGATACCAGACAATGTTTTGAACTTTTATCAAATGTAAGACCATTGATTGAATCATCATCAACTCGATAATATCAATATGTATCACGCCAATTTGATAACTTCAGCATTAAAATACTTTCATGCGGGTTGTCATTCAGCGCGTTGCTCACGCGAAGGTAGAAGTTGATCAGTCGGTGGTGGGCTCCATCGGCAAAGGCTTGCTGGTATTCGTTGGCATAGAGGATGCAGATCAGCCTGAGGATGTGGAATGGCTGTCGGGTAAAATCATCCATCTCCGTATTTTCAATGATACTGCAGGTGTGATGAATTTATCTGTAAAAGATGTTGAAGGTTCCATTTTGGTCATCAGTCAGTTTACCCTGCATGCATCTACCAAAAAAGGCAATCGTCCCTCGTATATTCGAGCCTCAAAGCCAGACCATGCTGTTCCGTTGTATGAAGCTTTCAAACAACGACTTGGTGATGAGCTTGGAAAAAAAGTGGAAGCTGGCATATTTGGCGCAGATATGAAAGTGAGCTTATTGAATGATGGTCCCGTTACCATTACCATGGATACAAAAAACAAAGAATAATGACAATTCAGGAAGCACAAAAGAAGGTTGATGAATGGATCAAGACAGTTGGTGTCAGGTATTTTAGTGAATTGACCAATATGGCAATCCTGACCGAAGAAGTTGGTGAACTTGCCCGTATCATGGCAAGAAAATATGGCGATCAGTCATTTAAAAAAGATGAATCTGCTGACCAGTTGGCGGATGAAATGGCAGATGTCATGTGGGTGTTGATATGTTTGGCCAATCAAACCGGTATTGACCTTGAAGATGCTTTGAACAAAAATTTTCAAAAGAAAAATACACGTGATGCTGATCGACATCTCCAAAACGAAAAACTAAAAGGCTAATGCTTACCTTTGCAGCCTATGGTAATCAATGATCAGAACAAGTTTCAGGCAATCATATCACATGCCAAAGAATACGGTTTTGTATTCCAATCAAGCGAAATTTACGATGGGTTAAGCGCGGTATACGACTATGGACCCTGGGGAAGTGAATTGAAGAAAAACTTACGAGAATCCTGGTGGAATGCCATGACGCGTATGCATGACAATATTGTCGGTATCGATGCGGCTATTTTCATGCATCCAACCACTTGGAAGGCGTCAGGGCATGTTGACAATTTCAGTGATCCGATGATTGATAACAAAGATTCCAAAAAAAGATACAGGGTTGATCATTTGTTAGAAGCAGCAGCGGATGAGTGGGTAAAAGCCGGAAAAGAAAAAGAAGCTGAACAATTGTTGTCGGATATGGAGGCGTTGCTTGCATCCAATGATTTCTCGGGACTCAAACAGCTTATTGAGCAAAACAATATCAAGTGCAGTGTCAGTGGAACAAATAATTGGACCGATGTTAGGCAATTCAATCTTATGTTCTCCACCCAATTGGGGTCTGTATCTGATGAAGCCAGCGAAATTTACCTGCGACCTGAGACAGCACAAGGTATATTTGTAAATTTTCTCAACGTGCAGAAGACAGCACGCATGAAGATTCCTTTTGGAATTGCACAAGTTGGAAAAGCATTCAGGAATGAAATTGTAGCCAGGCAATTTATATTTCGGATGAGGGAATTTGAACAAATGGAAATGCAATTCTTTGTTCGTCCCGGTACCCAACAAGAATGGTATGCATATTGGAAGGAAGAGAGAATGAAATGGCATGCTTCTTTTGGCATTCCTGCCTCGAGCTATCGTTTTCACGATCACGTGAAACTAGCCCACTATGCAGATGCAGCAGTTGATATAGAATTTGCTTTTCCCATTGGTTGGAAAGAAGTAGAGGGCATTCACAGCAGGACTGACTTTGATCTGAAAAGTCATCAGCAGTTCAGTGGTAAAAAATTGCAATATTTCGATACTGAAATCAATCAGCATTATATTCCTTATGTTATAGAAACTTCCATCGGACTGGATCGCATGTTCCTGTTGACCCTTTGTCATGCCTATCAGGAGGAAAAATGGAATAAAGAGGATGGTACGGAAGACAGCAGGGTGGTCTTGAAAATACCTGCAAAGGTTGCCCCCATTAAATTGGCTGTATTGCCTTTACTCAAAAAAGAGGGACTCCCTGAAATTGCAAAAGAAATCATGGCTGCGTGCAGAGATGAATTTTACTGTTTCTATGAAGAGAAAGACACGATCGGCAAACGATACAGAAGAATGGATGCCTTGGGCACCCCGTTTTGTGTAACCATTGATCATCAATCAAAAGATGATCAAACGGTAACCATCCGATACAGAGACACCATGCAGCAAGAACGAATACCTATTGCTGGATTGGCACAATTCATCAAACAAAAGATGATTTAAATAATAAAGCCCGACAATTGCCGGGCTTTAATGTTATTGTTTGATGATTTTCTTCGAGGTCTGATATTTTCTATCTGCACTCGTGATGGTCACGACATAAGTACCTGGGGGCAGGTTTCCAAGATTCAACAATCCATTTTCATAGCCTGTCTCTTTTCTCATTACCGTAGCTCCGGCGAGGTTTGAAACTTGGATCAGCATCTTTTTAACACCAAAAACATTTCCGATTCTGTAATTGAGGGTATTGTTGGTGATGGTAGGATATACATTGTTGATGAAAGACGCATTGTTTCTAATGGGATTGAATACTGCTGTGGTTACACCGCCGTTGTTGAGTGAGGATGCAGGAATTGGACTTCCAAGTGTTGCAGTGAACATTCCATTTCCATGTGTACCGATTACCATGGTATTGTCAGACCACCTGCTTGCAATTGAATTTACAACAGCCGTGTTCAACATCTCCGATGGTTTTCCGGATGCTCCAATTTCTCTGCTCCAAACCGTACCGGATCCATTGATCTTGTTTGTACTGAACAGTCCAATCGAAGTACCTACATAGTATTCGACTCCAGTTGTTTTTACAATGATTTCGCAGGCCCTGACAGATGGAATATCGAGATTTCCCTCGATCATTTCCCATGTTGGAGAAGGAGCAGTTGCATTGCCAGTCCAGAAAATACTATTGGCACCATAGTTGGAAACAACTGCTATGGCAGTATCCTGGTTTCTGGGATTGACTGCGATGTCTCTTACCAATGGGCATACCCCGTTCACGCATGCTGACATTCCATTGGGTGATATGTCGATGGGAGCAGTGCTCTCTGAACCTTGTGGATCTTTGAGTCTGTATATTTTTCCAGCGCTGGTTCCAATGAACAAGTGGCTGTTGGTTGAATAGGGCCCCCTGGTTGTTTCAAGTGCATAAATATCACCAGACACAGAGGGTGCAACGCCCGACATCAGGGTCCAGTTATCTGCTGCAACAGTTGTTGAACTGTTGGTTCTGAATATTGAATCATCTGTAGCGTAGTACAGGTAATCCGTGTTGTCAGGGTCAAGGTGAAAATAGGTAACAAACAGACCCTCGCCTGTATTGGCGGGCTTTATTTTGGTGTAGATGCTGTTTGAGTTGTTGAAATCAAACAACCTCATTCTGTAAAATTGTCCAAGTTGTGCAGCGCAAAACAGGTATTGCTGATTGGACGCACTTTTTTTGGTCAATCCAACCTGGCAACCATCGCCTCCGAGAAGAATGTAATGATCATTGCTGTCTGGAAGTGCAGCACCGAGAATATTGGTTCTGTCTCTCAACGTAGTTGAATTGTCTTGTGCTCCTCCAACAAATGTTTTGCTTCCATTGGTTGGGTCGATGCCAACATGGTAGTATTGGAGTGTTTGGTATTGACTTGCACTCAGCGACCAGACTGGTTTGGTAAGCGTAATATCTTCAACTAATGCAATTCCTCCGTCAGAGGCAATCAACACCTTGTTGGGATTTGTTGGATCAAATGAAAAACTGTGGTTATCTGCGTGGCTTGCTCCGTCATCATCTGTGTATGTATCATCAGATGAGATGCCACCAACAAAAGTTACATTCTCTTTTGTTTGAAATCCATCAGTGGATCGAAACAGGTTCACACCACCTGCCAAAACCAGGTTTGGATTTGTTGGATGGACAGCGAGCAACATATTATAGGCGCCCTGTAATTCCATGTATTTATTGGATGATGTGCCATTGTTGCTTCTTTTGGCAACCAGGTTAGAATCCAGGTTTCCACTCCATTTGTATGGCTTGCTGCTCATGTCTACTTTAAAAAGATCTGCTTCTGATTTGGATGCTGAGGCCGACTCTCCGTTCTCAATCATGGTGTACATGATGTTTTGATTGCTGGGTGACAAAGCCAGCACAATTCTTCCCCATCCTGCAGCATAATCTCCCGAAGCATTCGTACTGTTGTTGTAAGCCCTCCAACCCGCAACAGAATCTGCTGCATCTTTTTCACCTCCGGCGATTCTGACAAAGCTGGCAGAGTCACCTGTAGCCGATTCCCAAATGCCAACCAAATGACGCACGTTGTTTCTACCGGTAATTGCAGCAAATATTTTTGATCCGTCAGCCTTCACCGCTAAATCACCCACCCCTGCACTGCTGGTAGATGCACAATTGGTGCCCGTGGCCAGTTGATTTACATTGCACGACAATACAGTCTCCCACGTGGAGCCCCCATCTTTGGATCGCATGATTTTTCTGTGGATGGCAGCATACACATCACTGTTTTTGGGATGTACAATGATTTTGTGGATGATATCAAAAAATCCAAAATTCTGTATGACATTGTCTGCTGTAATGGTAAGGGTGGTCCATGTTTTGCCATTATCGGTTGATTTCAATATGCCGTTTCCGTATACAAATGCGTTCGGATATGCTGCAGAGACGCCGATTGCTTCACCAGTACCCGCATACCAGGTATCTGGTTTGCTGGGATCCTGTGCAAGGGTTGATACACTTCTTACTTCATTGACGGGATGAACAAACTTCCATGTTTTTCCACCATCCTCACTTCTGAAAATACCTCCGGAGATTCCACCTGACAGAACAACTTTGTTTGTGGCAAATCTTCTGTCATGAACTACGGTTCTGGTTCTTCCTCCATTTTGAGTGGGACCCACTGCATCATAATTGTTGGCAACGACATTTTGAAACATGCCACTGGAATTTACGGGTTGAGATTTTAGCCACTCCAGTTCTCTTGCATGAATTCCTTCGGGGATGGTCCCGGTTTTCAGGTCTCTTGAAATAAGCCATTCATGCCTTGCTCTCAAAAATGAATTTTCGGTTTCCATTTCTTCGTCCTCCTCATTCAAAATGACCATCTTTTTCTGTGGCCATTGCGGGTTATTTTCAACACTCAATAAATAGGCTATTCCAGTTCCAACGAGCGCTGTCAGGGCTAATCCGATCAAAAGATTTTTACGCATATAGGTTTCGGGTATACAGCAAGTTAACCAAAAAATTCACCCAAAATGTCAAATAAATGCCATAAAAAAGCATGCCTCATAACTGCCACAATTCTTTGGTGTATCTTTGCATCCCTGTTGAGGTATGAACCTGGAGTTTCTTATTGAAAGCTATACACAATCCCCCCGCATTTTGGAGATTGCGGACAAGATCCTATTGCCTCAACCCAAACACCTGTCCTGCTCCAGATTGTCTGGCTCTTTTTCCTCCATTGTTTTTTCTTCCCTTTACCGCAACCCATCGTTGAAAGATTTTAACCACCTCATCGTGTTGGAGGACGCAGAAGAAGCAGCCTATTTTCACAACGACATTGAACAACTCATTGATCCAATAGATCTTTTTTACTTTCCATCTTCATTCAAAACAAACAAAAGCATCAGTGAGGAGAGCAGCAGTCATGTCATGTTGCGCACCGAAACCCTTGCCCGTTGGGCTGGCATTGGTAACAAAAAAATTCTGGTAACACATCCTGAAGCATTGGTGGAGAAAGTCGTGGGAGCTGGTGAATTGAATGCACATACCATCTCCATCAAAGTCAATGACAAGTTGATGACAGATGCACTGATGGAAAGATTGGTGGAGTATGGATTTGAGCGGACAGATTTTGTTTATGAACCTGGACAGTTTGCCATGCGTGGCGGTATATTCGATATTTATTCTTTTGGCAATGAAAAACCTTATCGAATCGAATTATTCGGCGATGAAGTAGATTCAATCAGAATTTTTGATCCTGCTTCACAGTTGAGCGAAAGAAAACTTCTGCAGGTAAACCTCATTCCAAAGTTCGATCAGCATTCGGTAGATACTTCAAGACAGCATCTTCTGTCATTCATTCCATCCAACACCATTGTTTATACTTCCAACTGGCAATTGATGCTGGACAGGTATGCTGATTTTTATGACCAAATCGACGAAGCTGTTGCAACTGATTTTACATCTTCGGCTGATTTTGAAAAAGCACTCGCTGGTTTTACCTGTATAGAATGCGGACTGAACAAGACAATTCCAGATCCAGTAGCTGAATTTACTTTTGACACTACTGATCAACCGGCTTTCAACAGACAGTTTGATTTGCTGATCAAAGATTTGCAAACACATGAATCAGCAAAACACCCTATCTATATTTTTGCGGAAAATCCCAAACAGCTTGAAAGGCTGTATTCTATTTTCTCAGATGTAAAGGCAGAGATTTCTTTTATACCCATACCCGCTGCACTTCACAGAGGATTTATAGACAAGACTGCAGGATTGGTGGTGTATACCGATCACCAAATTTTTCAACGATACCACAAATACAAGATAAAGCAGGCCTACAACAAGAGCAAGGCTATTACCATCAGGGCGTTGAAGGAGTTGCAACCAGGCGATTTTGTGGTTCACATCGATCATGGAGTGGGGGTTTTCAGCGGACTCCAAAAAGTCACCAACAACGGACAAATACAAGAGGCGGTAAGAATCATTTACCGCGACAACGACATATTGTATGTGAACATCAATTCACTGCATAAAATTTCCAAGTACACAGGGAAAGAGGGACATGTTCCGCGTGTCAATAAGTTGGGCAGTGATGCATGGGTAAAACTCAAGGAAAAAACCAAGGGAAAAGTAAAAGAGATTGCTTTTGATCTCATCAAATTATATGCTGAGCGAAAAGCACAAGAGGGATTCGCACACAGTCCAGATAATTACTTACAAACCGAATTGGAAGCTTCTTTCATGTATGAAGATACTCCTGATCAAAGCAAGGCCATCGCAGATGTTAAAATGGATATGGAACGGTCTTCGCCAATGGATCGACTGGTTTGTGGAGATGTTGGATTTGGCAAAACGGAAGTGGCCATCAGAGCAGCATTCAAAACATGCATCGATGGGCGACAGGCTGCTGTATTGGTTCCAACAACCATTCTGGCTTATCAGCATTACAAGACATTCAGTGAACGGTTGAAAGATTTTCCAGTCAACGTTGATTTCATTAACAGGTTTAAGTCCACCAAAGAAAAAAAAGAAACCCTTTTAAAACTCAAAGAGGGAAAGATCGATATCATTGTTGGAACACACTCCTTGATTGCCAAAGATGTTGTATTCAAGGATCTTGGTCTGCTGGTGATAGATGAAGAACAAAAATTTGGTGTAGCACACAAAGAGAAAATAAAAACACTTAAAACCAATGTTGACTGTCTGACATTGACAGCAACACCCATCCCGCGTACCCTGCAATTCAGTTTAATGGGGGCAAGAGATTTGAGTATCATCAATACACCTCCTCCCAATAGACAACCCATACAAACCGAAGTATTGGTTTTCAATGAAGATCTTATTCGCGATGCGATCTATTTTGAAGTTGAGCGCGGGGGACAAGTATTTTTCATTCACAACCGTGTAAATGGTTTGCCTGAAATGGCTGCTATCATCAAGCGTTTGTGTCCGGATATTGAAGTTGGATTCGCACATGGTCAATTAGAGGGACATGAATTGGAGGAGCGCATTTTTGATTTCATTCAAAAGAAATATGATGTATTGGTTTGTACCAATATTGTTGAAAGTGGCGTTGATATTCCAAATGTGAATACCATCATTGTTAACAATGCCCATCAATTTGGTTTGAGTGATCTGCATCAGTTGAGAGGAAGGGTTGGAAGAAGCAACCGAAAAGCGTTTTGTTATTTGCTCGCTCCTCCTATCAGCACCTTGCCTGCTGACTCTAGAAAAAGACTTCAAACTTTGGAGCAACATGCAGAACTGGGGAGCGGTTTCCAAATCGCCATGCGCGATCTGGACATACGAGGTGCAGGAAATATGCTGGGTGGAGAGCAGAGTGGATTCATGTTGGAGATTGGTTTTGAGATGTATCAAAAAATTCTGGATGAGGCCATCAGAGAGCTGAAACGAACTTCTTTTAAAGAGGTGTTCAAAGAAGAAATCAGCCAACAGGATGATTTTGTACATGATTGTACAATCGATACGGATTTAGAAATTCATATTCCTGATCAATATGTTGATCAGATAACCGAGCGATTGGTATTGTATACTAGATTGGATCATTGCAAGGATGAGGCGGATCTACAAAAATTTCATGCAGAATTGGAAGATCGTTTTGGTCCCGTTCCTGATTGCGTGGAAGATTTATTTACAACCGTTCGTTGTAGAAAATTAGCCGTTGAACTTGGATTTGAAAGAATGACACTCAAGAATAAAACACTGAGGTGTTATTTTGTCAACAACCCTGATTCGCCTTATTTTCATTCAGAGACCTTTCAATCCATTTTGTTGCATATACAGACCAAAACCAACAAAAGTCATTTGAAGCAAGTAGGAAAAAACTTCATGCTGATTACAGAGCATGTAGACAGCATGAAGTTTTTGCAAGCGTTTTTGGAAGCATTGTCTAGCACATTTCAAGAAAACAAAACAGTTGCTTAAAGTGGTCTGATCCAGATATTTCTGAAGCTTACCGGATCGCCATGGTCTTGAAGGCTAATGGGTTCTTTTGCACCATGTGATTTATAGTTGGCAATCCCAATGTATTCTGTTCCGCCCCAAATGGCAGCATTGTTCTGAATAAGTACTCCGTTGTGCAGCACGGTAATTCTTGCTTGAGACTGCAGAACGCCATTTTCTGAAAATCTTGGTGCAGTGAAGATCACATCGAATGATTGCCACTCTCCTGGACCACGGCTGGCATTCACCAAGGGAACCAGTTGTTTGTAGATGCTTCCGGCTTGACCATTGGAGTAGGTCTTGTTATTGTAGCTGTCAAGGATTTGAAGCTCATACCTCCCCATTAAAAATATTCCACTGTTTCCTCTTCCTTGGCCTTCTCCTTTGACTTCTGCGGGGGTCCTCCACTCAATATGCAGTTGGCAGTCCCCAAAACTTTGTTTGGTTTTGATGGGTCCGGCTCCTCGTTTAACTGTCATGGCTCCATCTGCCAATGTCCATTCAACATCTTTGCTTTTGATGCCTATCCAATTGGAAAAATCTTTCCCGTCGAACAAAACAATTGCGTCCGAGGGAGGCTCTGCATTTGTTTTACCTGGTGCGATCACTGTTGTAGCCGGATCGTAAATTTCAGAAAGCTTTGGATCACCTCCCATTCTTACTTGAGCCAAGAGCAGTTGAGAGGCAATGGTTCCGCAAATGAACATGAATATTTTTTTCATAACGGCAATTTTTAGATCATTGAATGTACAGAATAATGTTATAAATCCAATATGGACTATGTTTTGAAGTGTTATATGATTATATTTGAAAAAAGAAATTTCTGGATGGTTTCGAAAGTTACAGAAGGTGTTAAAATTTCAGTGGAGCAATTCTATCAACCCGAATATTCCAATCCGGTGCTGAGTGAATTCATGTTTGCTTATCGAATAACCATTGAAAACAATAATTCATTTCCTGTTCAGTTGCTCAAACGGCATTGGTGGATTGCTGACAGCAATGCTGACAAAAGAGAAGTAGAGGGAGATGGTGTGATAGGAGTACAACCAATTATTGCTCCAGGTGAAACATATCAATATATATCTGGTTCTAATTTGAAATCCGAAATGGGTGTCATGAGTGGCACTTATACCATGGAAAATTTGGTTTCAAAGAAAAGGTTTGAAGTCAACATACCTGCTTTTCAAATGGAAGCACCATTTAAAAGAAACTGATCAGATCTGATTTTCTCTAGCTAACTTCGTTTTAAATAAATTTACAAAGCATGTCAGTATTGGGCTACAAGGTTACGTTCAACAATAAACAGAAAGAATTTTTCAATGCCCTTAAGCAGGAAGTAGATGCCTATTTTGAAAGAAATGCAATCAAAAAAACAGGCAACTGGAAGTTGTATGCAAAAACAGCTATTTTAATTCCCTCTGCCATTGGGATCTACCTGTTGCTGATGTTCGTATCCATGCATTGGGCTTTGTCGTCTTTCTTGTGGGTTGCATTTGGACTTAACATGGCAGCCATTGGTTTCAACATCATGCACGATGCATGTCATGGGAGTTTTTCTACCAGGGGGTGGGTGAATGAACTCTTCGGACTTACCAATAATTTTTTAGGTGGCAATGCATTTCTCTGGAAGTTGAAACATAATATTATTCATCATACATATACGAATGTAGATGGGGTGGATGACGATATCAATAACATGCCTTTTATGCGGCAGTGTTCTACACAACCATGGAAACCGATGCATCAATTTCAAAGTATTTACATGTTCTTTTTGTACGGGTTTACATCGCTTTTCATGTTCTTCATGGATTATGTAAAGTATTTCTCGAAGAGAATATATACCACACCGCTGAAAAAAATGGATGCCAAGGAACACATTATTTTCTGGGGTGGAAAAATATTTTTTATTCTCTTCTATATTGGCATACCTATATTCTTGATAGGCTGGAAAGCATGGTTGATTGGTTTTTTGATCAGTCAATTCACGCTGGGACTAACCCTCGCCATTGTATTCCAATTGGCACATGTGGTTGAACATGCTGAATTTGAATCTGCGGGCATAGATCCTGTAAAAATTGAAAATGAGTGGGCCATCCACCAGGTCAAAACCACTGCGAATTTTGCTTTCTCCAATAAGTTGATCACGTGGTTTGTTGGAGGCCTCAATTACCAAATCGAACACCACCTGTTTCCCCGCATCAGTCATATACACTATCCTGCTATCAGCAAAATTGTACGTGAAACCTGTGCTCAGTTTGAATTGAATTATATCTATTTCCCATCTACGCGTGCAGCAGTTGCCTCGCATGTGCGGTTCATGAATCAAATGGGGCAGAGACCAGCAGCTATTTAGGTCTGTACTTTGAACCTGCTAAAATCTGTTTTGCATCCACCTGCAACAGTTGTTGAAGCGTCGTTTCCGGATTTTTTTCCATATACGCTGTAACAACCTTCTTTCCCACAAACAGTGAGATAAAGCCGGGAGATCCAATCCCAAATTCAGAGGTCATCGGGCCATCAGTTACAAATGATCGGATTCTCAATACGTCTTTTTCATAGAGCAAATTGTTCTCTGTCATGAAATTCCAGATATACCCCTCATTTTCTTTTGCACCATTCAGTTGCTGTGTTGTATATCCCAATTTAATTTCTTCTGATTCAAATGGCATGAAGAGATCCAGTATATACATTCTTTTACCATGGTCGATCAGAATATCTAGCAATGTTTTTTCTCTTGATGAGGAGGGAAAGATATCATCAATGATGTTTTTGATAGAATTGGAGGCGATGTAATCTGTGGTAAATTTTCTTGAAATATATGCAGGGTAGAGTTGGTGTCCGAGATCGGTTTTGTACAATGAAAATTCACTTCCCATGTGAAGTTGAATACCGCTGCACAAAGCTTCATTGGTAATGATTTCTCCAGAACCGCCGATTTCGCCATATGCAAATGCATCTATTGGACCAATAAATGTGATGAATTGTTTGGGTATTCTGTATTCCGGAAAGTAATATTTTACATACTTGAGTGCTTTTGTTATATCCAAGTAAGCTTGATCAATGCCTTTGTCAATGTTTTTGGATGAGTCAAATATGTTTTTGTAGTCCTTGTAAAACCTTTTGATCGCATCATTTTTCTGTAAGCTATCAATAGATGCCAGTCCCAGGATCCTATCACGGAAATCAGTGTAAAATGATGGATATTTCTTTTGTAGCACGCCAAGCGAGCTTTCAAGCTTCAAGGTATCAATCTGGAAAAAATCTTTTTCAAACCTTTGTTTCGCAATCTCAACAGTGATACCATCCACAATTGCTTCTTGTTTGTTTACACAACCAGTAAACAAGAGAAAGCTGCAACAAAAGCAGACCAAAAGGTATTTAGACATGACAAAAATTTTTCAAAAGTATGTAAATATGGCTCTTTTTAGATGATTGCTTGTTTTTCTGATTTATTCAATGTATTTCCTCAACTTTGCACCATGAAAGTGCTGCTTTCCCAACAGAATTATCACATAGGTAATTTCAATTTGAATGCTTCCAAAATGATTGAAGTAATCAAAGAGGCAAAATTGCAAAGTGTTGATTTGGTTGTCTTTTCTGAATTGTCTGTCTGCGGATATCCGCCGCGTGACTTTCTGGAATTCGATGATTTTATCAAACTGGTTGAAGAAACCATTGCGCAGATTGCTGCACAGACCAATGGAATTGGAGTATTGTTGGGGGCACCTATAAAAAACGGATTCGAAAAGGGGAAACCGCTTTTCAATGCTGCCCTGCTTATTTGTGATGGAAAAATTCAGGGCACTGTTCATAAAACACTGCTCCCTAATTACGATGTATTTGATGAATACAGGTATTTTGAACCTTCGTTCAGTTGGGATATCATTTCATTCAGAGGCAAACGCCTTGCAATAACCATCTGTGAGGATATCTGGAATATAGGCGACAATCCCCTTTACCGTGTTTGTCCAATGGATGAGCTGATCAAGTTGAAACCGGACATGATGATCAATATCTCTGCATCGCCATTTGATTATGATCACGACATAGACAGGGTTGAAGTCATTCGACAAAATGTGTTGAAGTATAAAATGCCCATGATCTATTGCAATGCGGTGGGGGCACAAACAGAAATTGTTTTTGACGGAGGGAGCTTGGTGGTCAATCAGAATGGAACCATACGGCATGCACTCAAATATTTTGAAGAAGATCGTTGTCTGTTAGAAACGGAGGAGTTGTTTAATCTTGATAGTGGAGAACCTTTGCAAGCACCTGTTGCAATGGACAAAGACATGCGGGTCGCAAAGGCCAATCATCCCGATCAGGTCATAGCGTATTTGACGAATCAACACAATATGGATCAGGTCAAGCAAGCTTTGATCCTAGGCATCAGGGATTATTTCCAAAAAATGGGATTTACAAAGGCCATTCTCGGCAGCAGTGGGGGTATAGATTCTGCACTTGTGTTGACATTGGCAGTAGAGGCTTTGGGCAGGGAAAATGTAACAGCCATTTTGATGCCATCTGAATTCTCAACATCTCATTCAGTTGAAGATGCCCAATTACTGAGTGAAAACCTTGGAAATCCATACCATATTATTCCAATAGGAATGGTCTATGAACAATTCATACAAACACTTGACCCCTTGTTTTCTGGCACTCCATTTGGAATAGCCGAGGAAAATATCCAAAGCAGGACAAGAGGAAATCTCTTGATGGCTATCGCAAATAAGTTTGGATATGTTCTATTGAATACATCCAATAAAAGTGAATTGGCAACTGGATATGGGACGCTTTATGGAGATATGGCAGGCGGACTTAGCATTTTGGGTGACTTATACAAGTCACAGGTATTTGCATTGGCAAAGTATATCAATGCAAAGAGAGAAATAATACCTGCTCATATCATTTTGAAAGAACCTTCGGCTGAATTAAGACCCAATCAAAAAGACAGCGACAGTCTGCCTGCTTACGATATTTTGGATAGAATTCTTTATCTGTATGTGGAGAGGCGAAAAGGTCCTGCTGATATCATAGCCTGTGGATTCGATGAATCGCTTGTTAAAAAAACACTTCGCATGGTCAATGCCAGCGAATACAAGCGAAATCAGTTTTGTCCGATCATCCGTGTAAGTACAAAAGCTTTTGGCGTGGGTAGAAGAGTGCCTATTGTTGCCAAGTACCTAAGTTAATAACTGAATATTTTGAAAGGAATCGTTTATAAGTCCACCGGCAGCTGGTATATCCTGAAGGGAGATGACAATTGTTTTCACCAGGCAAGACTGAAGGGCAAATTTAAAATAGACGATATCACCTCCACCAATCCAATTTCTGTAGGGGATTTGGTTGAATTCGAATTGGAAAATGAGGAAGGCGGCAATGTCATCATCACTGAATTGTGTCCACGACGCAATTATGTGAACAGGATCTCTCCAGCCAACAAAAGGATGCATCATATCATCGCATCAAATATTGACCAATCCGTTTTGATTGCAACCATCAAAGATCCTAAAACATCAACAGGGTTCATTGACAGATTCTTGGTCACTTGTGAGGCATTTCACATTCCAGCAATCGTTCTCTTCAACAAGGCTGACATCTACCGTGAAAAGGAGCTTAACATATTTCAAGAACGCAAAGAGATTTATGAACGCATTGGCTACAGGGTCTTGATGACATCTGTGCATACCAGTGAGGGAATAGAGGATTTGAAAAAAGCGCTGAAACATCGTACAACTTTGTTCAGCGGTCACTCGGGTGTTGGTAAATCGAGTTTGATCAATACTATTTTGGGTGAAAGCAATATCCGAACAAGTGAGGTCAGCGCCTGGAGTGGTAAAGGCATGCATACGACCACATTTGCTGAAATGTATGATCTTCCTTTTGAAGGAAAAATCATTGATACGCCGGGCATGAGAGAATTCGCCATTGCAGATATAGAACGATCAGAACTCTCACACTATTTCCCGGAGATGAGAACTATGTTGAATGAATGCCAATACAATAATTGCATGCATATCAATGAACCTTCCTGTGCTATAAAAAACGCGGTCATGCATGGTCAAATCAGTGAGCAGCGGTATATCAGCTACTGCAGCATCCTGGATTCTATCAAAGAAAATGACTGGACTTGATTACTTGAACCAGCTGCTGTACTTCACGTAGTTATTCGCAATTCTTTCTATCTCACCTTTTACTTTTTCAGGGGTAATATCCTTGACTTTTTTGGCTGGTACCCCCGCGAAAATACATCCCTCCGGAACAACAGTTCCTTCCAAAACAACTGCTCCAGCAGCAATAATCGAGTTACTGCCTATCACAGCTTGGTCCATGACAATGGCACCCATGCCGATCAAAACATTGTCATGGATGGTGCATCCATGAACGATCGCACTGTGTCCGATGCTGACATTGTTTCCGATGTTTGTCGGATTCTTTTCGTATGTTCCGTGGATCACTGCATTGTCCTGCACATTTACTTTATTCCCCATTTTGATATAGTTTACATCTCCTCTTACCACTGCATTGAACCAAAAACTGCATGCATCTCCTGTGGTCACATCTCCTACAATGGTTGCATTCGGAGCGATGAAAACATCTTTTCCAAAAGATGGATGGATATCATGTACTGGTAAAATAACTGGCATCTTTTTTTCTTAAAGTTATTTCATAATGCTGAACTTCGCAGCAATGAATCAGCGTGAACTCTTTTTGCGCCATCTAGCACAAACTTCTGAAGCCCCCCTTGCAATTAAAATAGTCAGGGCCAAGGACTCATGCATGTGGGACTCCGCGGGGAAAAAATATATCGACTTGATCAGTGGCATCAGTGTTTGCAATATTGGTCATTCCAATGATCAAGTCATTGAGGCTGTAAAAAAACAAGCTGAGCAATACATGCACATCATGGTGTATGGTGAGCTGATCGAATCACCACAGGTGAAATATGCTGCAGCACTTGTTTCACATTTGCCTCCACAACTTAACAGTGTTTATTTTACCAATTCAGGTACTGAAGCAACTGAAGGAGCCATGAAGCTGGCAAAAAGGGTCACGGGAAGATCTAAGATGATGGCTTTCCGTGATTCTTATCACGGTTCCACCCAGGGGGCATTGAGTGCAATGGGCAGTGAATATTGGCGAAATGCATTCAGGCCATTGCTTCCAGGCATTATTCATCATGCATACAATTCGGATGAGGCACTTGATGCAATCAATGATGAACTGGCATGTATCATTCTTGAATCCGTCCAGGCCGAAAGAGGTGTGATGGCCGCTTCCGAAGAGTGGATGCAAGCGTTGAGAAAAAAATGTAATGAACACGGGGTTTTATTGATACTAGATGAAATTCAAACCGGATTTGGAAGGACCGGCAAGTTATTTGCATTTGAACACTATGGAATTGTTCCAGATATTCTTTTACTGGGTAAAGCACTGGGAGGTGGTATGCCACTGGGTGCATTTATAGCCAATCGCTCCATCATGTCACAACTTTCCAGTAATCCGGTATTAGGGCATATTACAACATTTGGAGGTCACCCGGTTGCATGCGCTGCTGGGAATGCTGCATTTGAGTTTTTGATCAATCAGAACTTAATCAGAGATATTGAGCGTAAGCATAAAATATTTGTCGATCATATCAAACATCCACTGATCAGAAATATTCGATCAATGGGATTCATGATGGCACTGGAGTTTGATTCCTATGAAACCAATAAAAGAGTGATAGATACTTGCATTGAAATGGGTGTTTTCACCGACTGGTTTTTATTTGCATCTCATTGCATGAGAATTTCACCGCCCTTGATCATTACAGATGATGAAATAAAAGAAGCTTGCACTATTGTCCGATTGGCTTGTGACAAGGTTTCTAGAATGTAAAGCGGAAACTTCCAAAAATACCGAATCTTTTATACTGCTCTGCAGGCAGCGGCCTTGGGAATACTCTCCAAGTGAAATCAATTCTGAAAAATCGAAAAATATTGTCAACACCTGTGCCGATTTCCATGAATGTTTTTTTATCCAGTGTAGTAAACTCTGGGAATTGATTGATATTGAGCGACCTGTTTGCAGCACTGAGTCCACCCCACAACAATTTAGCATTCCAAAATTGACGGAATTTTAATTTTTTATTTTGCGGCAGGAATCTGAATAAACCATTTCCAATGATATGCTCAACATTTAAACCGGCATACTGGTCAAATAAATATTCAAACCTGTTCATGGTATTAAATGCATACTTGTTGTAATAATAAATTTCATTTCCTGGAGCCATAGACAGCAGCATATATGGTACTGTCCCATTGATTTTTCCAGCATAAGCATTGTAGTAAATATTGCCTGCAGGTGGGATTTTCAGATAATCACTGATGCTGAATGTTACTTTAGAATAATTGTAATTGCTGTTCAGTACACCCTTCAAGCCCTTGGTGTATTGAAGTTCCATCACGGGGTAATCGCTTCCCAAACTTCTTCTGAAAAAGTCATCCTGTAGAAATCTCTCCAGGTAGGCAAATCTTATTTTCAGGTTGATTTGGAAGTCGTTGAAGTTGCCGTCTGAAGTATTGATCAGCAAATCTTTGGCAGAAGGTAAATTTTGAATAGGCGTATATCTCTTGTTCCAAACATTGGCAGTGAAGGACAGTCCGCTTCTCCACTCTTTGAAATATTCAAGTTTTGTTTGTTTTATTTTAATCAGTTTCAATGGGACCTGTGTTTTTCTGAAAATCATGGCAAAAAGATTGTCATATCCGATTTCATCATAGTAGGTTTGGCCATAGTCCATATCGTTTTTAAATGTGAACCTCAGGCTGCTCCTAGGGTCTTTACCAATCATATACAAGATTTCAGCTTTCCCTTTCAGTTTTCTATCCTTGGTTCCATATGCCAAATAACTTCCCAAATAAATATTTTTATTGAAATGATAGTTGGTTCCAATATCAAACCTCATGCGAAATCCTTCATACTGGTTGGAAGTCAGCCAGTTCATCCAGGGGCCAATCTCATAGTTCCCCAGGTATCGGTAACCTGTTCCAATAAAATACATCCACTCTCTGTAGGCCACAAACTCAGGCATTTTTAAAACGCTGTCTGCCATTCTGTAAAAATTCATTTCGTTGGCATTCAGCTCTTGATGGCGATTTTCTTGCCAGAAACTATCTGTTTTGATAGCTGCACCTTCTTTTACCTCTATGATTTCCCGTCTTTTATCATTGATCAATGTTTGACTGAACAAAGAGTCCCTCGTCTCCTTTCCGACAAGTATGTTTTTGTAAAAAGTTGTTTTTCTTCCAATCAAACTCAGATTCTTTTTACCAGCCAAATTGATATTGGCAATGAATTTATCTTTTGAAAGAAACCAGGTACTGTCATTGATCAATTGATACTCTTGAACCAAACTCAGTTTATCAATGAAATTGATGTTGGAGCCGGGCGACACCTGTAAATTCATTTTCTGCACTGCAAAACTTGAGTCTGCTATCCATGCATCTCCTTGAAAAGTATTTTCTCCCTTTCTTTTGGGAGTGAATACAAAATGAAAAAATCTTTTTCCAGCAATAAATTGTGTGTCGGGAACTTTGTAGTTGTAGTATAAATCGCCGTCATTGCTGATGGGGCTCACATATTCTCTATCAAAAATGGGAATGAAGTTTTTATACACATTGATATTTTGGTACATACCCCCGGTGAATCTGGAAAAACTTTCATTGTTCAATCCAATGGTTTTGCTTGCTTTGATGATTTCTCTGGATTTATATGGATCGTTTTGAAAATAATAGTCTGAGATGGTTTCAATAAGGTATATGGGTAAGATGGGACTGCTCTCGGTTGTTGTATCAACATTGTTGAGAATGAATTTAAAAGGTTTGGGAGGCAAAATTCCCTTCTGCATTTTTTCCACATTCACATTGTTGAGATCGATTTCAAGTTTGTTGTATAGTTCATAACTGAAACGATCAAATTTGCTTCTGTCATTGAAAAGTTTATTTTTTATAATCTTTCTCCATAGAATCAAGCCTCTTCCAACTTTGCTTTTTACGATCACTTCATTGACATTTCTTTTTCTTTCCATTTTTATGATCAAATCAATCGTATGAAGAGAAGTGTCAATATGCAGGTAATAATCTTCAAAGCCAACATAGCTAATCAAAAGGCTGTCTGAGGGCCATTGATCAAGAATAAAACGGAAGTTGCCCGCTGAGTCACTCAGCTTTGCATAGCTGTTTTGTAAAATTGAACGGATGCAAATGGAATGGGCTCCTCTGTATGTAAATCGATGATCTTTGCATGCAGTATTCTAACCTGTGCCATGCTTTGACCAGGGGATGTAATATTCAACAACAATAAAAGTAGGCTTGCAATGGCAGTCCTGATCATATTATTTGCTGAGGTGCATGCTTCTTTCCTTGTACAAAGTTCTGAAATAAGGATCATGCAGATCTTTTACAAAGCGAACTGCTTCACCGGTTGATTTCATTTCTGGTCCCAGTTCTTTGTTTACTCCCGGAAACTTTTCAAAACTAAAGACTGGTTCTTTGATGGCAAAGCCATTCAGTTTTTTCTCAAATGTAAAATCAGTCAGTTGATGGGTGCCCATCATCACTTTTGTAGCAATGTTGAGGTATGGTATTTGATATGCTTTTGCAATGAAAGGAGTAGTTCTTGATGCACGTGGATTGGCTTCAATTACATATACTTTTCCTGCTTTGATGGCAAATTGGATATTGATCAGTCCTTTGATGTTCAATGCTCTGGCAATCTTCTCTGCATATTGTTCCATCGTGCTTACTTCCAAAGGACTCAAATTGAATGCAGGCAAAACAGCATTGCTGTCTCCGCTGTGGATTCCGGCAGGTTCAATATGTTCCATCACTCCCATGACGTGGAAATTTTTTCCATCAAAAATGGCATCAATTTCTGCTTCCTGACACCTGTCGAGAAAATGATCAATCAGAATTTTATTGCCAGGGATGTGTTTCAATAAGCTTACAACAGCAGATTCTACCTCTTCGTCGTTGATGACAATTCTCATTCTTTGTCCACCTAATACATAGGATGGTCTCACCAACACAGGGTATCCAACCTTGTTGGCTACTTCAACTGCTTCATCAACCGTGAAGGCTGTCCCATATTCTGGGTAAGGAATTTCTAATTTTTTCAACATATCACTGAATCGTCCTCTGTCTTCAGCAATATCCATATTGTCGTAAGAGGTACCGATGATTTTGATTCCCTTGTTGTGCAATTTTTCAGCAAGTTTCAGCGCTGTTTGTCCACCGAGCTGCACAATGACTCCTTCGGGTTTTTCATATTCAATCAATTCCCATAGATGTTCCCAGAAAACCGGTTCGAAATAAAGCTTGTCGGCAATATCAAAATCGGTTGAAACAGTTTCCGGATTGCAATTCACCATGATGGCTTCAAATCCGCATTCCTTGATGGCCAAAAGTCCATGAACACAACAGTAATCAAATTCGATTCCCTGTCCGATGCGGTTGGGACCGGATCCGAGTACAATGATTTTTTTCTTGTTGCTTATTTTACTCTCATTGGTTCCCTCGTTTTCAAAACTGCTGTAGAAATAGGGTGTTTTGGCTTCGAACTCTGCCGAGCAAGTATCAACCATTTTGTATACCCTTTTGATGCCAGCGGCTTTTCTTTTTTCATAGAGGGCATCTTCATTTCCATCTTGCATGATTTTGCAGATTTGTTCATCGCTGAAACCGTGTTGTTTCGCTTTCTTGATGAGGTCAATCGGCAATGCATCAAACTTATATTTCGAGATCTCTTTCTCGATATCTACGATTTTTTGAATTTCGTATATGAACCAAGGATCGATTCTTGTTGCCTGACAGATGGTCTTCACACTGATACCCATCATCAAGGCATCTTTGATGCGAAATATTCTATCCCACTTGGGTGTTTTGAGATATTCTATGATTTCATCTGCGTGCATCAGGCTTTTGCCATAGTATCCGAGTCCCACTGCATTGTTCTCCAAACTTTGGCATGCTTTCTGAATGGCTTCTGTGAAACTCCTTCCGATGGACATTACTTCACCCACAGATTTCATTTGCAAGCCGAGTGTATCATTGGCTCCTTTGAACTTGTCGAAGTTCCATCTTGGCACTTTCACAATTACATAGTCCAGCGCTGGTTCAAAATATGCGGAAGTGGTTTTGGTGATTTGATTTTTCAACTCATCCAAACTGAATCCAAGTGCAAGTTTTGCTGCGATTTTTGCGATGGGATATCCGGTTGCCTTGGATGCCAGTGCAGAGGATCTACTTACCCTTGGATTGATTTCAATCGCAATGATTTCTTCAGTTTCCGGATTCAATGCAAATTGAACATTGCAACCTCCTGCGAAATTTCCCAAATCACGCATCATGCGAATGGCAGTATTTCTCATCAGCTGAAATGCGGTATCACTCAAGGTCATAGCAGGTGCAACCGTGATGGAATCACCTGTATGCACACCCATGGGATCAAAATTTTCAACTGTACAAATGATCGCAACATTGTCTTTCGCATCCCTGAGCAATTCAAGTTCAAACTCTTTCCATCCCAATACTGCTTTTTCAACCAGCACTTCATGGATGGGGGAGGCGTTGAGTCCACGGTTCAGTGCCTCATCCAAAAACTCTTTGCTGTGCACAAACCCTCCACCTGTTCCACCAAGTGTAAAGGATGGTCGGATAACCAGCGGGAATCCGATTTCTTGCGCAAATTCTTTTCCCTCTAAAAATGAATTGGCTGTCTTGGCGGTAGCAACAGGAATATTCATTTCAATCATCCATTGGCGGAAGAGCTCTCTGTCTTCGGCCTTGTTGATTGCTTTGATATCTACGCCTATGAGTTTTACGTTGTATTTCTCCCAGAGTCCAATTTCCTCAGCTTCCTTTGCCAGGTTCAATGCTGTTTGTCCACCCATGGTTGGAAGCACTGCATCGATATCGTTTTCCTTCAAAATTTGTTCAATGCTCTCTACTGTCAGTGGAAGGAGATATACCTTGTCAGCCATCATGGGATCGGTCATGATGGTGGCGGGATTGGAATTGATAAGAATTACCTTGATTCCTTCTTCTCGGATACTCCTCGCTGCTTGTGAGCCAGAATAATCAAATTCGCAGGCCTGACCAATTACGATGGGACCAGAGCCTATGATGAGTACCGAATGAAGGGATGAATCTTTTGGCATGTTTTAGATTTGTAGGGACACAAAAAAACCGGGACTTACCCGGGAGGCAAAGGTAGCGTTTGACGGCTATTTTTAAATGGAAATATTCAAAAATGAAGCCTGGATTCGATGAATGTTGAAATGTAGTGGGTAATTAAGCCTGCTGGTGATAGGCGGCCATTTCGTAGTCCTCCAAAATATCTTCTTTGGATGGATAGGGGAAGCCAATGGCATCATACGGGGAAGCCAATTTGGATTGCTTCCTGGAGACCCTGCCTTTGCTGAGTTTTCTCCATGCAGTTGCTAAAAATTGAATAAAGCTTTTCATGCTACATACATTAGACAATCAATGCACCTAAAAAGTTGTCTGCACTTCCAATTTTTTTTTAAAAGCGCTCTCCTGAGGTAGATTTGCATCATGCGAAAGCCCTTTTTCTTCTTCATTTCAAGCCTGCTTGCAGCGCTAATTACTACAGCTCAGCCGACTCAACGCTCCAGCGATTTAATGTATCCTCTTTTAATCAAACCCAAGCTCAATGCGAGTTTTGGAAAAATGCGCCCAAATCATTTTCACATGGGTTTGGACCTCAGCACTGAGGCTAAAGAGAACCTGCCTGTTCAGGCTCCTGCAGATGGATACATTGCAAGAATTAAAATCGAGTCAGGCGGATTCGGCAGGGCCATCTACATCAATCACCCCAATGGAACCACCACTGTTTATGCCCATATGAACAGATTTTTGCCGGCAGTTGAAACATATTTAGAAAAAAAACAATACGAACAAGAATCATGGAAAATCGATCTGAGCGTCCCGGCTGGCTTGTTCAGGGTGAAAAGGGGACAAATAATAGGATACAGCGGAAATACGGGTTCCTCAGAAGGTCCGCATCTTCATTTTGAGCTGAGAGATACCAAAACAGAGCATTGTCTCAATCCCCTCACCAATGGAATTTCAGTGGAAGATCATGTTTCACCTGAACCAAAACAACTGGCATTTTACGACTACGATAAAAGCATCTATGAGCAAGTTCCTATGCTGATTGCTCTGATAAAAAAAGGAGATAGCTATGTTCCAGCCAGTCCGATCGATTTGCCTTTTGAGAAAGTCGCAGTAGGAATCGTTGCGAGTGATCGCTCAGACGGAAGTTACAATCCCAATGGAATTTACCGTGCATTGCTCAAGCAAGGTGAACAAAAACTGGCGGGTTTCACACTTGAAAACATTTCATACGATTTTACAAGAAACATCAATGGTCATATTGATTACGTCCACCGATACAAAGGCGGCAACTACATCCAGTTGTTGCATAGGCCGAAATTTTTCCAGGAGGATATCTATGCAGGATTCGCTGGTAAGTCTTTTTTGTTGAATACAAATAATATCGAGCGATATGAAATACACATTGCTGATGCACATCAAAATACATCAGTTATTGCTTTTAGCATAAGAAAATCAGGATCACAGATAAAAAAAATCTGGAGCGGTCAGCCAATTGTTTACAGCCAAAAAAATACATATCAAGTGGATGGCATCAAGTTTCATTTTTCACCTGACGCATTTTATGATGGATTTCACATGCAGGTATTAACCATTGCATCTAATGATTTCGAAGAGAAATCGAAATCTTATCAAGTGCAACCAGATTATATTCCTGTGAACAGCTCATTTCGGGTCAGCATTCAATCTTCCCAATCAAATCTAGATACCTCAAAATTATTGATCAGAAAAACAATCAAACATAAAATTGAAATCAAGAAAGCGGTGTATGATGGATTTGGATTTTCTGCCATGTTCAGAGAGTTGGGTGCATTTCAACTGATAGAAGACCGTGAATCTCCTCTTGTGCAATTCAATCTCCAAAAGGGTGCTTTGGTAAAAAGCGGAACCCTCATATCTATTACAGTTTCTGACAACAACAAATCCATCAAGTCTTTTGAGGCCAGGTGCAACGGCAAATGGCTCATGTTTAAACCCACCGGCACGCGTTATCAATATCAGGTTGACGATCATCTTCCAATTGGCGAACATTTATTGACGGCCGTTGTTGTAGATGAGGCTGGAAACAAAACGGTTGCCCAGCTACCATTCAAAAGACTCTAGCATATGAAATTAACAGAAGGCAAAAAAGCCCCATCGTTCACATCAAAAGATCAGGACGGGGCATCTATCAAACTTTCCGACTTCAAAGGCAAAAAATTAGCCTTGTATTTTTACCCCAAAGATGATACCAGTACTTGCACGGTTCAGGCCTGTAATCTGAGAGATGGTTTCAAAGCGTTGAGCAAGAAGGGAATCGAAGTCATAGGTGTAAGTCCGGATGATCAAAAATCTCATCTGAAATTCATTTCCAAACACAAACTGCCTTTTCGCATCATTGCCGATACAGATAAAAAATTGGTTGAAAAATTCGGTGTTTGGGGAGAAAAGCAATTATACGGTAACAAATACATGGGAGTTTTCAGAACAACTTTTTTGATCGACGAGAACGGTGTCATCGTCAAAATCATTGCCAAGCCCAAGGTCAAAGAACATGCAGAGGAAATAGCAGCGGGATTTGGATTATAACAGCCATTCTACTTCGCCGTGGCGAATGGTTTCTGTAATTCCCCTGTCAATTTCCAATTCACCGTTGATATTCACCCGTCGTACCTTTGCTTTGAAAACAATCTGATTTTTTCTGAAACTTACTTCCTCATCTTTTTTGTACAGCATTGCATTGAACTCATTCAGCATGTGATGGCCCCCCTGCAATTGTAACATCTGTATTCTGTTTTCTATGTGTGTAATCAGTTCCTTGGAAAGCTCCAGTGGATCATATGTTTTGCCTGTAATTTGCCGAAGCGACACAGCTTGAACAAGAATTTCAGAAAAGTCAACCTGATTGATATTGATGCCCGTACCAGCAACTGCCCATTCCCATTTTCCCTCCCTGACTGTATTCTCTATCAAAATCCCCCCTGCCTTTCTGTCACGCCAATACAAATCATTTGGCCATTTGATCCTGGTTTCATCTCCTGCATATTTGCTAAAGAAATCACAACATGCAAGGGCAATGGTAGCGGAAAGAGCAAATTGTTCTTTGATTGAAAATTGCTCTGCGCCGATCAACGAGCTCATCATGATGTTTTTGCCCGACTCGCTGTGCCAGTTTCGACCCCGTTGACCTTTTCCTTGGCTTTGCCCTAGTGCAAAAATGACCATTCCGCTTGCTGCCTTTCCTTCACGGATCAGCCCCATGGCATGGTTATTGGTACTGTCTACCGTAGATAATATGATGAGGGGCTTTCCTATCATTTTGTTGGCAGCTTAAGGAGGGAAATTATCCTTAATTTTGGAAAGTTACTCAACGAAAACATAAAAAAACAGCGTTTGGCATCAAGATCAGAAGGAACCGTACCTGCAAAGAAAATATCCCGCTTAACAAAAAACAGTAAAATACTGAAGATGATCACTTCTGCCATTCAGGACAGAAAAGGTGAACACATCGTTTTGTTGGATCTGAGAAAAATATCAGAAGCAGTTTCTGATTTTTTTATTGTTTGTGAGGCAACTTCCACCGTCCAAGTTAAAGCAATAGCTGACTGGGTGGAAGTAAAAGTGAAAAAAGAATTGGGTGAATTGCCCTACAGACATGAAGGGCAACAAGCCAGTCAGTGGATACTGATTGATTATGTCAATGTAGTCGTCCATGTTTTTTTGAGCGAAACAAGAAGATTTTACAAATTGGAGGATATGTGGAACGATGGGGTTGAAATTGATTTAGAGGAGCCTGTATCATTGCCCCAACCGCCTGCTTTTACATCTATCAAGAAAAAGAACAAGCATTCATCATGAACAACGATTCAAGCAACAGAGAAAAGAGGGGCGGTTCCATGAACCCTTTCAAACGAAAAGATCAGGGTGGAGAAGGGGGTTCTTCTAAGGGACCATCATTCAGTTTTTACTGGATCTATGTCATCGCCGCAGTATTGCTCATCGGATATCAGGTGATGCGCGGTGTGAGTCCGGATGCCCGCAATATCAGTGAACTGGAGTTCAAGCAAAAAATGCTCAGTCAAAATGATGTAGCAAAACTGGAGCCTGTAAAAAACAAAGATGTTGTCAGGGTTTACATAGTTCGTGATAGTTTGGATAAGAAAACGTACAAAGATTTGTTGGGTGATAAATTGGTCTATGCCAAATCATCCAAGGGTCCTCATTTTCAATTCAGCTATTCTAAAATCGACGATTACCAAGAAAACCTAAGCAAGTATTTCTCAGAACATCCAGAAGTAAAAGAGGTTCCTGTTGAACCTGTTACCGATCCTGAATTTTTTGGACCACTGGTTAATTTCTTATTCCCCATCTTGATGTTTGGTTTACTCATGGTTTTGATGATGCGTAAAATGGGTGGAGGTGCTGGCGGCGGAGGTGGCGGTGGAATTTTCAGCATTGGAAAATCCAAAGCACAGTTGTTCGATAAGGGAACCAAAGTAAATATCACTTTTACAGATGTTGCCGGTTTGGATGAAGCCAAGCAAGAGGTCATGGAGATTGTTGACTTCCTGAAGAATCCAAAAAAATATACCGCACTGGGAGGGAAGATCCCAAAGGGAGCTTTGCTCGTGGGACCTCCAGGAACGGGAAAAACATTGCTAGCAAAGGCCATGGCAGGAGAAGCGCAGGTACCCTTTTTCTCGATGTCTGGTTCGGATTTCGTAGAACTTTTTGTGGGCGTAGGTGCCAGCAGGGTTCGTGATTTGTTCAAACAAGCCAGAGAAAAAGCACCATGCATCATATTTATTGATGAAATAGATGCCATAGGAAGGGCCAGAGGAAAGAATATGATGATGAGCAATGATGAGCGTGAAAACACATTGAATCAATTGTTGGTAGAGATGGATGGATTTGGGGGTGACAGCGGAATCATCATCTTGGCTGCAACCAATCGTCCGGATGTGCTCGACAGTGCCTTGTTGCGACCAGGTCGCTTCGATCGTCAGATCAGCATTGATAAGCCTGATGTAAAAGGCAGAGAAGCTATATTTCTTGTGCATCTGAAACCAATCAAGCGATCAGAAAAATTGGATATACACAAACTTGCAGAACAAACACCTGGATTTGCGGGTGCAGACATTGCCAACGTATGCAATGAAGCTGCATTGATTGCTGCCCGAAAAGGAAAAGAGCAAGTGGAAATGGACGACTTCCAAGATGCGATTGACAGGGTGATAGGCGGACTCGAAAAGAAAAACAAGATCATCCTTCCAGAGGAGAAGAAAATCATCGCCTACCATGAAGCAGGACATGCTGTATGTGGCTGGTATCTGGAACATGCTTATCCATTGCTGAAAGTCACCATCGTTCCCAGAGGCGTTGCTGCACTTGGATATGCACAGTATACACCCAAAGAACAATACTTATACAACACAGAACAGCTCACAGATCAGATGTGCATGACACTTGGCGGCAGGGCAAGTGAAGAGATATTTTTTGGTAAAATATCAACTGGAGCTCAAAATGATTTGCAGCAGGTAACCAAGATGTCCTATGCAATGGTCACGGTATATGGCATGAGTGAGAAAGTTGGAAACATCAGCTTCTATGATCCTCAGCAGGAGAATACATTCACCAAGCCATACAGTGAAGAAACAGGAAAGCTGATCGATGATGAAGTAAGGAAACTTGTGGAAGATGCCTATCAGCGAACCCTCCAATTGCTGACAGAGAAAAAAGAACAGGTTGAAAAAATTGCGTTGTCCCTGCTGAACAGGGAAGTATTGCATCAACAAGATGTAGAAGACCTGATTGGTAAACGTCCTTTCAGCGAAAAGAAAATTCTTGCTGATGAAGAGCCCATAAAAGATGAATCGGCTAACAACACAACAGTCTAACGACCATGCGCAGATTGGATGAAAAAATAATCATGGAATCATCTTCTTCAAAAGAAAGTATTTTGAAGAACATCCGAAAGGCACTTACCCAACCTACGGATCAGCCATATCCTGCATTGGACAAAGCAGAATTCAATTTTGAAGAAACAGGTGAGGATCTTGCTGTAATGTTTGCAGAGAAATTTACTGCACTGCTTGGCAAATTCTCCCTTTGTGCCAACGAGGAGGATCTGGTCAATCAGATCAATGCCCTTGCTGTTGAGAAACAATGGGCTGATTTATATTGCACAGACGACAATATTCGATCTGCATTTGCTTCATTTGGTTTTCAGCAGTTCTCAACAAAATCATTGGCAGAAAGTGATGCATCCATAACCAAATGTGAGTTGCTTGTGGCAAGAACCGGATCCATTGTGTTGAGCAGTGCAGTATCCTCCGGAAGAACAACCAGCGTGTACGCACCTGTTCATATTTGCGTTGCAAAAGCAAGTCAGCTTGTTTTTGATGTAAAAGACGCATTGAAAATATTGCAAAAAAAATATGGAGATCAGTTGCCTTCTATGATTTCATTTGCAACGGGTCCGAGCAGAACGGCAGATATTGAAAAGACGTTGGTCGTAGGGGTACATGGCCCCAAGGAAGTCTATTGTTTTTTATTGGACAGCTGAGCCTCGCTCCAGTGCTCATTTCTCGGTATATTTGAAGATGCAAGTCCCACAAGGCAAAAAAATTTATTTTCTTTCAGATTTTCACCTGGGTGCTCCCGACAAAGTTGCAAGTCTAAACCGGGAGAAAAAAATTGTTGCTTTTTTGGACGCGATCAAAGAAGACGCATACATGGTTTTTGTATTGGGTGACTTGTTTGATTTTTGGTTTGAATACAGAAAAGTTGTTCCCAAGGGATACGTTCGCATATTGGGAAAATTGGCAGAGTTGACCGATCGAGGAATAGCAGTGCATTTTTTTGTGGGTAATCATGACATGTGGATGTCAGGATATTTCGAATCTGAGCTGGGTATTCCTGTTTATTTTCAAGAAAAATATTACGATTTCAACGGCAAGAAATTTATCATTGGTCATGGAGATGGTTTGGGTCCGGGTGACCATGGCTATAAGTTTCTCAAATCCATCTGCAGAAATCCTATTTGTCAATTTCTCTTTGGATTGATACCACCTGCTTTGGGACTCTCCATTGCAGAATATTTTAGCAGAAAAAGTCGAATAGCTACAGGCGAAACCGATAATCATTTTTTAGGAGAAGATCAGGAGTGGCTGATACAATATTGCAGGTCCGTTCTCAAAACAACCGATGTTGATTATTTTGTTTTTGGACACAGGCACCTGCCAATAGAGTTTGATTTAAATGCTGTTTCCCGGTACATCAATCTTGGAGATTGGATCAAGTACAACTCATATGCTGTATTTGATGGATATCAAGTAACATTAAAATATCATGCATGATCCGTTTTATCATTTGTATGCTATTTTGTATAACGGGGTCTATAGATGCAGTATCTCAAGAATCTTTGTTGAACATACAATTGATCAAACAAATCAAGGGTGAATTTGATTTGTTTGAGGTTGATGAATCAGGGAGTATATATCTGCTTACATCAGGGGGGCAGCTGAAGAAATTCAATGCGAATCTCGACTCTCTGTCCGTATTCAATGAAGTCAGGCGCTATGGAAAGCTTCATGCTATTCATACCCAGCATACCCTCAGGACATATTTGTATTTCAAAAACTTCAATGTTGTTCTGATTCTAGACAGGCTGATGCAAATAGTCCAGCGCATTGATTTGAGAAAACTGAGTTTGTTTCAGGTCAATGCTGTTTGTCCAAGTTATGACAATCAATTATGGATCTTTGATGAGCAAAACAGCAGAATTAAAAAAATCCGCTTGGATGGGTCCATTGCATTTGAGTCAACCGACCTTCGATTGGTGTTTGCTGAAAAAGTGAGTCCTGTGAAAATGATTGAACACCAAGGTCATTTGTATTTGCTGGATGCTGAACAGGGCATCTATGTTTTTGACTACTATGGTGGATTCAAAGAGAAAATTGACGTATCGAATATCAAAGAATTCCAATCATTGGGAAATGACATCTTATTCAACGATGCACAAGAGATATGGACAAAACGAACAGAAAAAAATTCAATTCAATGGCGATTGGTTGGACTGCCATCTGAAATGCAACAGACATTTTTTTCACCTGCATTCTTTTATGCGTTGAATAAGAGTGGGTTATCAATATATGCGTATCAATTAAATAAATGAGTATGCAGGAAATGTTACATCGATCATTGTTTGACAATGCCATCTCCAATTATCTGATTGTATTCGGAATCATTTTGTTGGTGTGGATACTGAAGAAACGGGCAAGTAAAAACATGACGAGATTGGTTTTTTATTTGTTCAAACGAATGGGAAGAATTATTGATGAAAAAGAATTTTTCAATTTGGTATTGGCCCCCCTTGAAAATTTCATTTTGTTTCTTGCTGTGTATATCTCCATGAGCAGCTTGCGTTTCCCGGCTATTCTGCATGTTAAAATATTTAAAGTGACTTCAGAAGTAGTGGTAGATCGATTGGCAGTTGGCATGCTGATTTTCTTCTTTTTTCATACGTTGTTGAGGGTCATTGATTATCTCGCCATCATTCTAGAAAAAAGGGCCAGTACAACAGAGGATACAACCGACGATCAGTTGATCATTTTTTTCAGGGAATTTCTGAAAGTCATTCTCGTGATCATCTGCATCTTGGTAATGATCAGGTTTGTTCTCAACGAGGATATTACCAAGATATTGGCTGGACTCAGTCTAGCAGGTGCTGCCATTGCACTTGCTGCGAAGGAGAGCTTGGAAAACCTGATCGCATCTTTTATCATATTTTTTGATCGTCCTTTTCGGGTGGGTGACCTTTTGAAAGTGCAGCAAATTCAAGGAACAGTGGAAAAAATTGGACTCAGAAGCACCAGGATCAGAACCAATGACAAAACATACGTTTCTATTCCCAACAAACAGATGGTTGATAGCATCGTTGATAATTTTTCACTCCGAAATAAGCGCAGAGGGGAACTGAATCTGAATTTGGATTTGGGTACAACATATGCCCAGATCAATCAATTGATGCATGAGCTCAATGAAACATTGTCAATTTCTCAAGTAACAGAAAAAACCGTTTTGTTGTCTGACGTTAAACTTGAGGCGTTCCTTGTTACAGTTGAATATTTTACAGAATCAATATCTATAGCTGAATTCAACAATGTGAAACAGCATATCAATTTGAAGGTCCTGGTACTCTTGGAAAAACTTCAGATTAAAATTGCAGGTAAATTGAAATGATACAGCGGTTTAAGAAAGACCTGCTTTCAATTCAAGCAGCATTGATTTGATATTCTTCAGCAATTCGATTGTTTCAAATTGTTCGTTGACCTTCTTGCCTTTTTTGAGAAAACTTTTTGCACCCTCAATGGTGTAACGTTTTTCTTTTAGCAGAAAATAAATCAACTTTAAATTCTTTACATCTTCCGGCCTGAAAAGCCTGTCACCTTTTCTGTTTTTCCTTGGTTTAAGGATGTCAAATTCCTTTTCCCAAAACCTGATGAGTGAGATATTTACATTGAACATTTTCGCAACATCACTGATGGGATAGTAAAGTTTGCTGAAAAGCACTTCATCATCTGGTACTTGAATAAACGCTGCATCCACATAAGTGGATTCTTTTGGTTCCTCGACTGCAGTGATTGTTTCTACTATGTTTGCCGGTGGCTGGGGAGCAGAAGAAGGGGGTGATACCTGGACAGGTTTATCTTTTTTCTCGCGCGCGGATTTTTTTTCTGGATGCTGTAAAGATTCTCCGCCAAATAAGTCTAGCTGATGAAGCATGCAACGAATTTAAACACAAATTCAACTTTCTAATGAAGGAGTTTTGCACAATTCATCAATCGAATGATTGGTTGCGTGATGCAGCCAGTTTGAGGATTTGCTGGTATTGTTCTGGTGTTAAATCGTTGTAAAAGAAATAAATCGGATCTAGGTGTTTTTTTCCTTTGATGACTTCGTAATGCAAATGTGGACCCGTTGATTTGCCTGTATTTCCAACATATCCAATGACCTCACCTCTCTTGACTGATTGGCCTCTTTTGGCCTTTAACCTGAACAAATGCCCGTACAGTGTATTGTAGGCATATCCATGGTCAATGATGATGTGATTGCCATAGCCATTGCCAAGATTTCCTGCAACCCTCACAACACCATCAGCTGTGGCATACACAGGGGTGCCCTGAGGAGCAGTAAAGTCAAGTCCAGGATGAAATTTAACGGTTTTATACAATGGATCAATCCTGTATCCAAATCCAGAACTTACCCTGTCTAGGTCCTTATTGCTCAATGGTTGAATGGCTGGAGTACTGGCCAATAATCGCTCTTTGTTTTTGACCATTTTCTCTATTTCCTTGTATGATTTTTCCTGGCTGACGATCCTGTTGTAAATACCACTCAGTTTTTTGGCAATTCCCTCTGTGAGCTCTTCACTGTCCATACCAGCCAGTATCTGCATTTCTTTCCTCTTTTCCAGTTGCCTGATTCGTAAGCTATCAGGGAGGGGTTGGGCTTCAAATACCGTTCTGTAAACCTCATTGTCACGTTTTTCCAGTTGTCGCAGTCTCTCATCCAGTTCCCTATATCTATCTTCGTATATTTTATTCAGGTATTCAGACCTGTCCAGCTGCAGTTTCATCATTTTTTCCTTGGGTGAATCGAGGAATCTGAAGGCAACAGCAACCACAATCAGACCCGTTACAATGGCGGTTGATATAAACGCAAAAATTCGCAACAAGGTCACCCTCAATGGTGTGACCTGTTTCTCATACCTGAGGGTCTGCGTGTTATAGTAATATTTGATCTTCTTCATCAGCTGCCCATCTCTGAAATGATGTATTTTTGCTGCCTAGGGCCGACGCAAATATAGCCTATTGTGCCTAGACCCCTCCACATCAACATGTTAAGCGATGACATCTGCAGAAATTAGAAAGAAATTTTTAGATTTTTTTGTGAGCAAGGGGCATCATATTGTACCCTCTGCACCGATTGTACTTAAAGACGATCCAACCCTGCTTTTTACCAATGCCGGGATGAACCAATTCAAAGATTATTTTTTGGGCAACAGGGTTGCGCCATACAAACGGGTCGTTGATACACAAAAATGTCTTAGGGTCAGTGGAAAACACAATGACCTGGAAGAAGTTGGTGTTGACACTTACCACCATACCATGTTTGAAATGCTGGGCAATTGGAGTTTTGGTGATTATTTCAAGAAAGAGGCAATCGAGTGGAGCTGGGAACTGTTGACAGAAGTTTTTCAAATGGACAAGTCCAGGTTGTATGCCACGGTCTTTGAAGGAGATGCAAAAGAAAATATTCCGCCATCCACCATTGCATTGGGAGTATGGAAAAAACTATTGCCAGAAGAGCACATCGTTTATGGAAACAAAAAAGACAATTTCTGGGAAATGGGCGATACGGGTCCATGCGGACCCTGCAGTGAGATACACGTAGATTGCAGATCAGATGAAGAGAGGGCGAAATTACCCGGTCATCTATTGGTGAACAAAGATCATCCTCAGGTAATTGAAATTTGGAACAATGTCTTCATTCAATACAACAGAATGAAGGACGGCTCCCTTCAACCCTTGGCTGCAACACATGTAGATACGGGAATGGGACTGGAGCGATTGGTGAGGGTATTGCAGGGAAAGCATTCGAATTATGAAACAGATCTATTTTCCGGGACCATCGAACAGACTGAAAAAATATCCGGAAAAAAATATACCGCAAGCGATAGCAAACAGGATGTTGCATTCCGGGTGTTGGCGGATCATATCAGGGCCATTGCTTTTACGATTGCAGACGGACAATTGCCATCCAATACCGGAGCCGGATATGTAGTGAGAAGAATTTTGAGAAGGGCTGTGAGATATTATTACTCCTATCTTGATGTGAAGGAGCCAATACTGTTTAAGTTGTTGCCCGGACTCTCCACTCAGTTCAAAGTGGTATTTCCTGAGCTCGAAGCACAGTTGTCTTTTGTAAGCAAAGTGGTGAAAGAGGAGGAAGATACCTTTTTGAGAACTCTTGGCAAAGGCCTGAAGAAAATTGATGACATCATCGAAGCATCATCAAAGGAAAATCTGATCAAAGGGGCTGCAGCGTTTGAATTATATGATACCTATGGGTTCCCTTTTGATTTGACCCGTTTGATTGCACAGGAAAAAGGCATGCTGGTTGATGAAACCGGATTTGAACAGGAAATGCAATTGCAGAAAAATCGAAGTAAGTCAGCCGCAGCGGTAGATACGGGTGATTGGATTGAGGTATCTAAGCCTTTGCATGGTAAAACATCATTTGTGGGATATGCATCACTGTCATGCGAAACATCCCTTTTGAAATACAGAAAGGTGGAGGCAAAAGGCCAATCTTCTTTTCAAGCAGTATTGGAAAACACTCCTTTTTATGCTGAAAGCGGAGGACAAGTAGGCGATACCGGTATGATCAGATTTGGATCTGCTCAAATCAAAGTCCTGAATACCAAGAAGGAAAATGATTTAATCATCCACACCATTGATACATTGCCGGCAGAAATCCAACCATCAGTTACCGCTTCTGTAGATATGGATCGCAGAAAAGAAATAACCAAACAACATACTCTTACCCATCTACTGCACGCTGCTCTGAGAGCTACCCTCGGATCTCATGTTGCTCAAAAAGGATCATTGGTAAATGAACAGGGAATGCGTTTTGATTTCTCTCATTTTGCAAAAATGACCGAACAGGAGATGGAGCAGGTGACTTCAATCGTCAATCAAAAGATCAGAGAAAATATTACTGTTGTCATTCGTGAAATGCCCAAAGAAGAAGCGATGAAGCTGGGGGCGATGGCTTTGTTCGGTGAAAAGTATGGTGATGCTGTTAGGGTGGTTACCATTGATCCAAATTTTTCCATCGAACTATGCGGCGGAACGCATGTAGGCAGTACGGGAGAGCTTGGATATTGCATGATAACTTCCGAATCCAGTGTGGCTGCAGGTGTGCGAAGGATTGAGGCAGTGTGTTCCAATGCAGCTGAGCAGTACATAAAAGAACAACAACAACTGTTGAAACATATCTCAGCATCACTCAAACACCCCAAAGATCTTATCCGGACTTTGGAAATGCAGTCAGATGAACTGAGTTCATTGAAGAGACAACTGGAAGCAGCAGATGCAAAGTTATTGGGATATGTTAGCAATGAATTGATGCATCAATTTGAGTCAATCAAGGAGATTCAGTTTCTGGGGACGCTGGTAAATGTTTCATCTGTTGATGCACTGAAAAAATTATGCAATGAGTTAAGATGCAACAACGACCATGCTTTTGTGACAATAGGTGCAGTCATTGATGGAAAGCCTGCTGTTGCTGTGGGAATTGCCGATGCTCTTCAACAATCATCTGGACTCGATGCAAATGCCTTGATTAAAAATGAAGTCGCCAAATGGATCAAAGGCGGTGGCGGCGGTCAAAAAACATTGGCGGTGGCTGGCGGACAAGATGCTGCTGCAATTATGTCTGCCATAGATGCTGTAAAAAAAGCTTTGCATGCATAAGTATGAAGCAGTCATTGGTTTAGAAGTACATGCTCAGTTGAATACTGCCAGTAAATTGTTTTCTGCCGATGCTACCCGTTTTGATGCAAATCCCAATGCACATGTGAGTCCCATTACCCTGGGGCATCCCGGAACACTTCCCAGGATGAACAAAAAAGCTGTTGAATTGGCAATCAAAATGGGACTGGTCTGCCAATGTGAAATTTCAACATATAATTATTTCGCAAGAAAGAATTATTTCTATGCTGATTTGCCCAAGGGCTATCAAATATCACAACATACCACACCTATTTGCAAAGGAGGTATAATAAACATACCTACCACCAATGGTGTAAAGGGGGTTAAGTTGACCAGAATTCATTTGGAGGAGGATGCAGGTAAAAGCATCCATGATTTGGATGATGCACTTACCTTTCTCGATTTCAACAGAGCAGGAATGCCGCTGATTGAGATTGTTTCAGAACCCGACATGCATTCAGCCGAAGAAGCAGCAGCTTATCTCACAGAAATCAGAAAGCTGGTGAGATGGATTGGAATATGTGACGGCAATATGGAAGAAGGTAGCCTCAGGTGTGATGCCAATATATCGGTCCGACTTCAAGGAGTTCAATCTCTGGGAACCAGGGTGGAAGTCAAAAATCTCAATTCCATCAAACACCTTAAGCATGCGGTAGAAATTGAAATTCAACGACTCACTGACATATTGGAGAGAGGAGAAACCATTCTACAGGAAACCCGAAGCTATGATGCTGATGCAGGTATTACCTTTTCGATCCGAACAAAGGAAGATGCAGAAGATTACAGGTATTTTCCTGAGCCTGATTTGGCTCCTTTCCTATTTACTGAGGAATATATCAGTGGTTTAAAAAATCAACTCCCTCCATTACCCGAAGTCTTTGCCAGTAAGCTCATCCACGAATATGGACTCTCTGCGTATGATGCAGAACAACTTACAGAGGAAAAGGATTTGTGTGATCTGTATGAAAATATTGCACAACAAACCAAGCATAAAAAACAGTTGGCCAACATCTTGCTGGGACCAGCAAGGGCCCTGTTGAATCAATCGGCCGGTGATTGGAAAAACGTAAACATTTCTGCTGCTAATTTTGATGAATTGTTGACACTGATTTCTGAGGGGACAATCAATTTTTCACTGGCTGCACAAAAAGTTTTACCAAGTATGATGGCCGATGCTTCTGTCAAACCCAAGAGCTTGATCCAAGAACTTGACTTGGCGCAGGATGCAGATGCCGATCAATTGTACTTTTGGGCAAAAAGCGTATTGGATGCCATGCCCGATAAAGTGGCGGAGTATAAAAAGGGGAAAAAGGGTTTGATAGGACTTTTCATGGGGGAAGTAAAAAAACAATCAAAGGGGAAAGCCGATCCCAAGCAGGTTACATCAATTTTAGAATCATTACTGCATCAATAAATTATATTATGAAAAAAATTATTTTCTATTTCATTGCAATGTTGACGCTTGTTGTGTTTTCCTGCAAACAGGAATCAAACAATTTAAGTGTGCAAATTCAACTTTCCAATATCAACCCCTCTCAATATGTTTATCTTGATTTGATTGAATTGGATGCCAACCCAACTACGATGGATTCTACTCGAATCGACACAGATGCCAAATCGGTCAATTTGAAGGGTGGAGCTTTGAACCAAGAAGCATTGTATAGGATTCGTTTTGAAAAGGATGAGTTTTATATCATTTTGGTGGGTGACCAACAAAATATCAAGCTTGAATTGGATGGGAAAAATCCTGGAAGTTATTCAACCAATTCTAAAGGCTCCAATACATTTAAACATCTTTTATCGGCATTCAATACACGATTACAGGAAATGGGACAATTAAAGTCTCAAATTGAAATGAAAGGAGATGTCATGGACAGTTCCAGGGTTTTCATGGAGGAGTCGTTTAGGAAAAAATCTGCCGAAACAGGAGCTTATCTCCTCGCATTTGCAGACAGCACGACTGCGCCGGCATTGGCTGTATATGCGCTTGGGATTTCTAAAAACCTGGTATCTGCAGAGCAGATGTCACCCGTATTAAAAAATATTGCAAAGCGGTTCCCCGACCTTCAAAAAATCAAAAAAATTGCGGAAGCTTTTCAGAACGAAATAGCATCTCCTGCAGAAGGTGGATTGGTTGGTAAGCAAGCACCTGATTTTACATTGTCTACTCCAGATGGAAAATCACTTTCATTGTCTTCCATGAAGGGTAAATACGTATTGGTTGATTTTTGGGCAAGTTGGTGCAAGCCTTGCAGGATCGAAAATCCAAATGTTGTTGCTGCATTTCAACAATTCAAAGATCAAAATTTTACAATCTTGGGTGTTTCTCTGGATAAGTCGAAAGAAGATTGGATCAAAGCAATTGCTGATGATCAATTGTATTGGAGCCATGTAAGTGATTTAAAATTCTGGGACAGTGAAGTCGTTCCTCTGTATGGCATTGAAGGAATACCTTTCAATGTATTGCTCGATCCTGATGGTAAAGTTATTGCAACAGATTTACGGGGACCAGCACTCGAACAGAAACTGCAGGAAATCCTGAAATAAATAAAGCCGCACTTAATGTGCGGCTTTATTTATACTTGGTTTCAGATTAATATCCTGTAACCTGTGCTATTTGTCCTGCACTGTTGATGATCTCTCTTTGTGGAGTTGGATACAATGCACGGAATGCATTGGCACCGGAGAATCCTGTTACTGCAGTTGATAATCTGTTTGTACGCTTCATATCGAAGAATGCATGTCCTTCGTGAGCAAATTCATAATACCTGTCTTCGTACAGTTGCTTCAAAATATCATCTGCTGTAGCAGCAGTTGAAGCTGCCAGGCCGGCTCTGGAGCGAATGACATTCAAGTCAGCCAATGCACCTACCAAATCAGGAGCAGCTTTTTTAGCCTTTGCTTCTGCACGGATCAGGTACATCTCAGCCAGACGGATGATGATCACGTTGTCTGTTCCGTTGATGCGGGAATATTTTCCTGTTTTATTGCTTCCACTCAACACCTTCACATTGGTTGCTTTTCTGAGGTCAGTTGCAGGTTGTACATTCAGTGTAGTGCTGGAACCAATTTCATTTCTTCCACCGAGTCCGGTCGGGAAGTAGTAGAATGCGATGGAATTGGTATTGTTGATATCGTACTGCAACTCAAAAATGCTTTCTGGTCTGGTGTTTTGAGATGACCAGAGTGCGTCGTAAGATGCAGAGAGTCCTGTACCAGCACCCTTCAAAGCATTGATGACATCATTGGCTTGTGTTTCCGCTGTTGCCCAATCTTCTTTGTACAACGCAGCACGGGCTTTCAATGCTTTTGCAGCATTTACGGTAGCTCTTCCTGTGGTAGTGGCTTTTAGATTGGCAATGGCATAATCCAAATCGCTGTCAATCTGTCTCCAAACATCAGCTTCAGCAGCCAGGGGAATAGGATCAGCATCAACTGGGGCGATTGTCGGCGTTGTTCTCAAGGGAACACCGCGGCCGCCTTTGTTGAAACCATTGTTAGATCCGCCATATGCCCTCAACAAATCAAAGTACATGATAGCTCTGAGAAACCTTGCTTCACCGATGGTCTGGGTTTTGCTGAATGCAGGATCAGAAAGTGTTTCTGATGATGCAATCACTGTATTCACCCTGTTGATGCCGGTATAGATGACGTTCCACATTCCGGTAACGTTGGTGTTATCAGGAAGAATCTGCCTGTTGGCGAACTGTGCGAAAGTTGGGAACGTACCTGTATGGGCGATAACGCCTGCATACAAATCAGAGAGTGCCCAAAATTCAAGTCCGTAGTAGCTGGTACTCTGAAGGGAATTGTAGCAACCCAACAAACCTGCTTCAACTCCCTGACGGGTAGTGTATGCTGTTTCAGCACTCAAAACAGTTTGAGGCTGCTGATCGATGATTTTTTCACAAGATGAAAAAACGATCAATGCTGTCAGCAAGGATAATTTTATGTTTAACATCTTTTTCATTTCTATGATAATTTAAAGTGTATTGAATTAGAATCCAGCATTGATACCAAACGTGATGATGCGTGGTTGAGGGAAGGTCAAGAAATCAGTTCCTTGCGCTGTATTGGTAAGCGTAAAGGTGCTGACCTCGGGATCAAATCCCTGGTATTTGGTCCAAGTGAAAAGATTCTGTGCCTGCAAGAATAGTTTCAGAGAACTGATTTTCATTTTCTTCAATGCACTTTGATTGAGGTTGTAACCTACCAGCAAGTTTTTCAACCTGGTGAAAGATCCGTCTTCGATCCATCTGTCAGAAGCTCTTCTGTTGTTTGCTGGATCACCCCATACTGCTCTTGGCATGGTTGTAGAAGGCTTAGTGGCAGTCCATCTGTCCAAAACAGTTGCAAATTGTCCGAATACACTGTTCATACCCTCAGCAAATGTTCTGTTGTAGTTGACGATTTTATTTCCACCCACAAATTGGAAGAAAGCTGTCAATTCAAAGTTTCCAAGTGTGAAAGTATTGGTGAAGCTTCCAAAATAAGTTGGAAGCGCTGTTCCCAGTATTTCTTGGTCAGCTGAGTTGATTCGACCGTCGCTGTTTACATCTTTCCATTTGATATCACCAGGTCTTGCTGCACTTCCGTCACGGGCGGCAACAACATCAGCAGTTGTTTGGAAAATACCTTGCATTCTGTATCCCCTGAATGAACTCAAAGGATATCCTTGCTGTACCCAACTCATGAATCCTGATCCAAATGGATTGCCACCGTAGATGGTATCAACATTGTTCTTTTGGAAGGTCAAGGTGAAATTGGTATTCCAGTTGAATTTTTTATAATTAACAACTGTTCCTTCCAATCCCAATTCCAGTCCCTTATTGGTGATGGCACCGATGTTGTCACTCACTGAAAGGAAACCGCTGTTACCAACCAATTGACGGCTGGTCAACAAATCATTTGTTCTTCTGTGATATACTTCAGCAATGATGTTGATTCTGTTGAATAGACCAATTTCCAACGCAAGGTCCGTCTGGATGGATGTCTCCCAACCCAAGTTCGGGTTACCCAACTGAGAAGGAGCCAAACCTGCAGAAGTGAGGTAGTTGGCACCTGGACTGATCAAAGGAAGTGATGCAAACAATCCACCTGAGTTGCTTCCGCTGTAACCGCGTGAACCTCTCAATTTGAGGTTGTTGATGAACTTCACATTGCTCATGAATTTTTCATCAGAGATGCGCCATCCTGCAGAAACCGCAGGGAATGTGCCCCATTTGGTGCTGCTTCCGAGGTTGGATGAACCATCTCTTCTCAAGCTGACGCTGAATAAATATTTTCCATCATATGAATAGTTGAAACGTCCAACATATCCAATGATACCGAATGAGCTACCGCTTGTAGATGCTTGTTTCTTCACAGAGCCAGCAGAGAGTCTGCGGATTGAATTACCAGGGAAGTTCTCGGCCAATGCGAATATAGATTCAAAATTTTGTGTTTGATAAGATGCAACACCCACTGCATTGATGCCGTGTTTGCCGTAATCTTTTCTAAAACTCAAAATATTTTCATTGATCAGGTTCATGCTCTTGTTGTACGCTTCAGTTGCTTGTCCTCTTACACCCGCACCTGCATTTGAGATGGAAGGGTAGAAGCGCGATTCGTTCAAGCCTACATAGTCAGCACCCAAATTCACCTTGAAGCTCAATGCTTTAGAGAACTGGTAATCAGCGCTGATGTTTGCAAGTATACGGCCGTTGAATACTTTATTGAAGTTTTCCTTGGCTGCCAGCACTGGATTTTCTGTTGAAGAGGTGGGATCTTTTCCGTAGGTGCCATCAGGATTCTTAACAGGGATGTCTGACGCCATCAATACAGCAGTACTCAACACACCATAAATGTTGTTATCGTTTTGAATCCTGTTTTGAATGCTGTTGCTGATAGAGATTCCACTGCTTATTTTGAATTTATCAGAAACTGTATTGTCCAGGTTCACTCTGAAATTGTAACGCTGGAATCTGGATCCGATGATGGTTCCTTGCTGATCGAAAAAGTTTCCACCTGCATAGAACTTTGTTTTTTCGTTACCACCCTGTGCACTGATATCATGCGAGTTGATGGGTGCAGTTCTGAAAATTTCATTCTGCCAGTTGGTATTGACGTATGAATTGTCGTGTACAGTGGGGCCAAGATAAAATGAAGGCTCTTGGTTTCCGTATAAAGAACCAAATCTATTGAACAACGACTCTTGAAGTGCGTCCTGGAAATCTCTTCCGGATAATGGCTCAATTTTTTTCCAAACGGTTTGGTTACCGGTATAACCGCTGTAGTTTACGCGGGTCTTCTGGTTTTTACCTCTCTTGGTTGTTATCAACACAACACCATTCGCACCTCTTGAACCGTAAATGGCAGTAGCAGATGCATCTTTGAGGATATCGATGGATTCAATATCATTTGGATTCACGTCGGCCAAACTGTTCAATACCTGGTTTCCAACACCCAATTGAGAGAATGAACCTGTTGCGATGGGAATTCCATCCAACACGTACAATGGCTGAGCGTTACCGCTGATGGTACCGATACCGCGTACGTTGATGTTTACAGATCCGCCCGGTGTTCCTGAGCTAGATGTTACATTCACACCCGCAACCCTTCCCTGCAGCGCCTGCTCAGGAGAAGTGAGGGATAAATTCTTGATTTGGTTGGCACTGACGTTCGAAATAGAACCTGTGAGGTCTCTTTTTCTTTGTGTACCGTAACCAACCACAACTACTTCACCAAGATTTGATTCGCTGTTGGTCAAAGTAACTGAAATGGTTGATTTACCACCCAACGCAACCTCTTCGTTGTTGTAGCCGATTGAGCTGAACAGGAGTTTGGATTGAAGTGAATTAACGTTCAAAGTAAAGTTTCCATCTTTGTCAGATGTAGTACCGCCTTTTTGTCCACTGATCGTGATGGTGACATTGGGGATACCTTTTCCTTGGCTGTCCTGAACAGTTCCCTGTACCTTGATGGCTTGTGCCAGGGTAAACTGCAGCATGGAAGCAAAGGCCAATAGAAGTGTAAGCAGATTCTTCATAGCTCTTTTTGTTAATGATTTATTAAGGAAATACAAAGTTATATCAAGACAAACAAGGAAAGGGATTTGTTTGCCGAAATCCGTAAAAAAACAGGAGTTGTTTTTGAAAAATTCTAGTACAATGTGTGTAAAACCTAAAAAATCAGTAAAAATGATAATTATATTAGAAAATATCTAATATTTTTCTTTTTTCTGATTAAATATTAATCAATATCTAATTTTTTTAATCAAAAGCAGGATTACAGGAAGCAGGATGAGATTGGTCAATGTGGCCGTGAAAAGGGTAAATGAGGTGAGCCATCCGAGTGCCTGGGTGCTTCCGAATCCGCTGAACGCGAAAATGATAAAACCTGCAATCAAAACAAGGGAGGTGTAGACGATGCTGATACCGGTATCCCGGATGGTCAGGACGACGGTTTGTTTGATATCGCCTCCTGCCACTGGTAGTTCTTGTTTGAAATTGACCAGAAATCTGATAGTAATGTCAATGGCAATGCCAAGTGCGACACTGAAAACCAATACTGTTGAAGGCTTGATATTGATGCCAACCCAACCCATGAGTCCCGCGGTCATTACCAATGGAATCAGGTTTGGAATCAGAGAACAAACCAGGATTCTTAGGTTCTTGAAAAGGTATAGCATGCAAAGTGAAATAAACAGAAATGCCCACAAAATGCTTTCCTTCAATCCTTGTATGATGAAAATACTTCCTTCCAGAAAAGTGATGCTGGAACCGGTGAGGTGAATGTTGTATTTGGTGGAATCAAAATGTATGTATGCTTCTTTTTGCAAACTGTCAATCAGCATGGGCATTTTTTCACTTCCTATATCCGCCATGTTCACACTGATTCTTGTTGTTTGTCGGTTGCTGTCAACAAACGAAGACATCAATTTTTGCAAGGAACTGCCATTTGAATTGGATGATTGTCCGGGTTTCATATAATCCGCAAGAAAAGCTCCATCAAATGCATTCGGCATGGAGTAATTGTTGCTGTCACCATCGTAAAATCCCTGTTTGGCAAATTTCAATCCTTCGGCAAGTGACAAAGGTTTTGCAATAGATGCATGACTGGCAATTTGTTGGGAATAGGCGTCTACTTTTTCGAACACCGTCAATGCCCTCGTTCCTGCTATGCCATTCTTTCGTTTGGTATCGACGATGATTTCAAGTGGCATGATGCCTTTGAAATGGGTTTCAAAAAATCTCAGGTCAGTGTAAATGCGGTCCTCCCTTGGCAGATCATCAACAATGAATGACTGGGTTTTTAATTTGAATATTCCGGCTATCGAAACAATAAGCAGTGCAGCCGTGGCAATGTATACCATTTTTTGATGGGCGAATACCCATTTCTCAATACTTGTCAAAAGAGCAAGCAGCCATTTGTTGTCCAGGTATTGAACGTGTTTGGACTTAGGTGCTTTCATGTAAAAAAGTGAGATGGGAACTAAAATGATGGTGATGAAAAAAAGCAACATGATGTTGATACCTGCTACCACACCAAATTCTTTCAATACAACACTTTTGGTCAGTGCAAAAACTGCAAATCCCAATGCTGCACTGATGTTGCAGAACAACGTTACAACGCCCATCTTACTAATCATATCAACGATGGATTGTTCCTTGTCACCTGTCTTGATATAAGAAGCATGGAATTTATTCAGGAAGTAGATGCAATTGGGAATACCAATGACCACAATCAATGGGGGTATCAAGGCGGTGAGCAGGGTTATTTTATATCCCAACATGTGAATAGAAGCCAAGCTGTATATCACTCCAATGATAACGACTCCCAAAGAGAGCATCACGGTGCTCAGTGATCTGAAAAAGATGAACAAGATCAATGCTGAAAGTGCAAGAGAGCCCAAGAGAAACCATTTCATCTCATTGGCAATCTTGATGGCAACATTGGTTCTGATCAACGGTAGACCACTCAAGTGCAGATCCAATTTTGTTTCATTGGAAAATGAAGTTGTTGCTGCTTCAATTTCTCCCACAGTTCGCTCTCTCTCTTTGGATCCAAGAATTTCTTTGTTGATGCGGATCCCCATCAAGTAAGCATTGGTTGCAGGATTGTAGATGAGTCCCCTGTAAAAAGGAAGCGAAAGAAAAACATACTTCAAACTGTCCAGCTCAACTTGATTTTTTATTTCAGCAGGGAAAATCCTGGTTGCCACAAGCTTGGAACTGCTGTCGTTTCTTGCCAGGTAAACAGCACGTTCAACACTGATGATGTCTTCAACACCATTTATTTTCTGGATGACATCTTGTAAATGTTGATTGGCGTTGAAATTTTTCAGGGTAAAAAAAGAATCACTTTGAAATCCAATGGTAAGCAGGTTCCCATCTTCTCCAAAGGTTTTTTTGAAATCAAGGTATTGCTGGTACTTGGGATGATTGGTAGGGATGGCTCTTGCAAAATCATAAGACAACTTGACTTTGCTTGCTTCAATTGCCATGTATGAGCTGAATAAGATCAGTGCTGATAACAGTATCCACCGATACTTCAAAACTCCTTTGGCAATCTTCAACCACATATGTACATATTTAATACAAAGGAAAGAAAATTAATCTTTTTGACTTGATCTTTTTAACAGCCGCTCAGCAGTTAAATCAGTAATTTTAAACCATGAAATATGTCTTGCTGCTGCTCGTATTTCTTTCAGCTGTGTTGATGGGTCAATCGCAGTTAAAGCCAATTGGATGGTGGCGAGATCATCTTTCCATGCAGCAGATCATTGCGGTCGATTCAATGCAGCAGTACATTGTCGCTGCATCTCCCAATGGTTATTTCAGCTATGATCTTTCCAAAAAAGAGTTTCAGGTCTATTCAAAATCCAATGGACTGACGGATGTAGACATTCGGGTGTTTTCCAAACAACCATTGGGCAACAAGATCATCATTGGGTATGAAAATGGTAATCTTGATGTCATCACGGGATCTACAGTAAGAAATCAACCTGCTATCAAGCTCAGTAAAATTGTTCCAGATAAAAAAATACATCATATCTCCTGGAAAGATCAGCTGGCATTTATTTCGACCAACTTTGGCATCGTTGCAATGGATCCCTACAAATATGAAATTGTCGGCACTTACTTTCCCCGCAGGGATGGGGCTCCAGTAGAAGTGTATCAAACTGCTATCATCGGAAACAGTATCTATGCGAATACTTCTTTGGGTATTCAATCAGCTGCATTCAACATATCAACACTGAGTGATTTCAGAAACTGGAGTTCATTCGATTCACCCAACCGGCAAATTCTTCCCACATACATGTGCAAATGGGGAGAGTCATTGCTCATCCAATCGCGTGACAGTATATTCGTCATGGATGGGGGGAAATGGAAATTCTTTTATGCAACAAAAAATTCTATCAGTGGTATAAAAACAAAGGAGAATAAATTGTTTGTGTTTGAGACAAACAAAGGAATCGGATCCATCACCTATTTCACTGCCCCAACAGCAACGCCACAACAAATCACATCCAACCAATTCACCAACATCATTGATTGTATTTCAGATGGAACAGGATTTTGGGTGGGAGATGCGAGCAACGGACTCATCAAAATTCAAGCAAACACTTCCCAGCAAATATCACCCAATGGTCCCGCGGGTCTGGCCTTTGGCCAAGGCGATTTCAAGGAAGGTATATTGGTAGCAGTTGCTGGCGATCACCTCAATTTGTTCAATACCGAAAAGAAAAATGAATGCTATGTGCTTTTGAACGACAAGTGGAAAAATTATGTTCCTGCTGCATTTGGCGTTTTTTCCAATATGGCTGATTTCGGATCTGCAGTGATTGAACCAATAACAGGAAAAATTTACATAGGAACCAAAGGGACTGGATTGCTTGCCATTGAAAAGGATGATAAGTTCACAGTAACCGGGATTACAACAAACGGACTTCAATCGGATAGGGATCAAGCCGGACTGTGCCGAATTGCATCATTGGCGTTTGATGCATCAACCAACTTGTGGATGACCAATCCCAACACCAATCAACCACTGGTTGTGAAGAAGAAGGATGGAACATGGAAGCATTTTTCCATTCCAATCTCCATCGAAAAAAACTTGCTCAACAAAATCATGGTTGATGCGCAAGGAAGAAAATGGATAACGAGTTTCAATGCATCCGGACTGATTTGCTTTGATGACAAAAATACGATCGATGCGACAAACGACGACCAATGGAGGATTTTTCAACAGGGCACAGGAAGAGGCAATCTTCCATCTTCCAATGTTTTGTCGGTCGCCGAAGATCAGTCAGGCAATATCTGGGTTGGAACCGACAAAGGAATAGGGATTATTCAATGCGGAACTGATTTGTTCAGAAACTGCGAGGCTACACTTCCTGTTGTTCAACTGGATAATTTTGCAGGATTGTTGCTTTCCAACGAAACAATCAATGATATCAAGATAGATGGCGCAGACAGGAAATGGATTGCCACCAACAACGGTGTTTGGTTGCTCAGTGCAGATGGACAAAAAGTGGTTCATCGATTTACGTCAGACAACAGCAAACTGCTGAACAATCAAGTACTATCCATCCTGATACAGGGCATAACAGGAGAAGTATTTTTTATGACTTCATCTGGTATTTCATCCTACAGAAGTTCCGCAACTTCAGCAGTTGAAGCCATCAAAAAACCCATTGTATTTCCCAACCCGGTTCCCTCAGGATACAGTGGCAGCATCGCAGTCAAAGAATTGCCATTGAATGCTTGGGTTAAAATAACCGAACTGGATGGCAGATTGGTTTACCAAACCAGATCGCTGGGAGGACAAGCCATTTGGAATGGGCGAAACTACAAAGGAGAACGCGTCAATTCCGGAGCCTATTTGATCATTGTTTCCAATCAAGACAATTCGGATCATGTTGTTGGAAAAATATTTTTTATCAAGTAGACATGTCATCCATTCATCATACCAAAGGAATTGTACTGCGAACGGTTAAGTATGGTGAAACATCATTGGTGGTTTCTGTTTTTACCGAAACATTCGGGCTCCAACAGTACATGGTGAATGGAGTCAGAACCAACAAAAAAAATTCCACCTTTCACCCTGCGCAATTGCAACCTGGAAGTCTCTTGGATATGGTTGTGTATCACAACGAGCGACAAACATTGCAGCGCATCAAGGAAGTCAAGCAGCTGATACAGCATCAGGAAAATATCTCTCATATTACACGCAATGCGATCTTGCTTTTTATGTTGGAGTTGCTGCAAAACTGTCTGAAACAACCAGATGCACATGCTGATCTATTTTATTATTTAGAGGATATTATAACCGGATTGTATAAATCAGAAGAGCATCAGCTTGCCAACTTACCCTTGTTTTTCATCATCCATCTCTCTCACTTTTTTGGATTCAGATTGATGGATAATTATTCTCATACAAACCAATTTCTAGATTTGCATGAGGGAAAATTTGTTTCTTTGAATCCATCGCATGTACTTGCTGTTCAACCACCTTTGAGTGAAAAAGTTGCTCAGTTGCTGCGCACCATGCAGATCGAAGAATTGGGCGAAATCAAAATGAACAGGCATCAGCGCAATCAATTGATCGACGATCTGCTGCAATTTTATGCCATGCATATACATCCGTTCTTCAAGCTAAAATCTTTGTCCGTTATTCGTACAGTATTGGAAGAATGATCAAAGCAATCTGCGGGAATTGAAATCATTTTGCAAGAGAACCACTCCTGGCTGTTTCCCTTTCTCAAAACTTCCCAGTTCATGGATTCTGTTGAGTGCTTTTGCACCATTGGAAGTGGCCCATTTTAAAATCGTTTCAATAGGTATATTGGGAAATTTTTCTTTGATGGTTTTTATCTCTGCTGCAATGCTCAGTTGCCAATTGCTGCTGTAGCTGTCTGTCCCTAACACTATTTCACAGTTGTTTTTCATCAACAATTCAACTGGAGGTGTTTTGTTTTCAATGTATAAGTTTGCGTTGATGCATAAGCAGTAATGCAATCCTGCCAAGTATTGCTCTGCATATTGTGCAGCAAAACTGATATCTGCCTGACTTGTAAACGTGTTGTGAACCAATATCACTCTTTGGTTTTTATTGAAATGCGGCAAGCATGATTGCGTGGCAGATTTTCCGGTTGTTGGAAAAGGAGATTGGTCGAAACCAAATTTTCCTAAAAATTGCAGGTACTCACCTTTTCCGCTTCTGTACAATTCATCTTCAGCGGGATTTTCCTGGTTGTGCATACTGATGACTGCACCAGTCGTTTGTTCATTGATGCGTTTGAATGTTACATCGCTGATGGTATAGGGAGCATGGGGAACCAGATTGGATGTCCAGTGCTCAATATTGTTTGTTTCCTCTGCTTCTTTGAAACGCTTGAGCACTCCATTGTACTGCTCCATCCTTTGGTCAGACATTTTATCACTGAAGCACAGCACTTCCACAAAATTGTTCCATCTTAATTTGCTGCTGATTTTTGTTGGAATGGTGTCTGCGGTATTGCCGATATCACCCACGGCAACAATTCCGCTCTCTTCCATTTCCTGTTCTGCCAATTTGATTTTCTCCAGAATCAGTTCCTGCGGAAAATCTCTTTTTCCAACTACATCCAAAAGAAATGGTATCAGTCCTGTTGAAGGTGGAATCACATCCTTCATGTGGCTAAGTTCCAGATGACAATGTGCATTGATGAATCCCGGGGAGATGATTCCATTTAGTTTCAACACTTGATCTCCAGCCTCTGCAGCTGGAATGATGTCGATCACCGTGCCCTCTGTTGAAGTGATCAGTGCGTGATCAGGACCCAACAATTCATATCCATCAAAAAGGTAATCGGCTTGAAACTTGCGGTAATTCATCTCAGAATGAAGTAACTTTGCGCACTAAATTAAACATTAATCATCTCCGGTACTGATAATAATATGTTAGATAAGCTGGAAGCCATAAAAGCCAAATTTGATGACATCGGGGTTGCCCTGACCAATCCGGAAGTTGTAAACGACAACAAGCGTTTCAGTCAACTTTCAAAGGAGTACAGAAGTTTAGAAAAAATAGTTCTTGCATACGAGCAATACAAACGCATTTTGTCTGATGTTGAATTCAACCGCGAGGCTTTGATGGGAGATGATGAAGAGCTCAGAGAATTGGCCAAAGTTGAAACAGATACTCTTGATCTTCGAAAAGAGGAGTTGGAAAAGCAAATCAGAAATATGCTGATTCCAAAAGATCCCCAGGATGAGAAAAACGCAATTCTTGAAATCAGGGCCGGAACCGGAGGTGACGAAGCCTCTTTGTTCGCAGGCGATCTGTTGAGGATGTACATCAGGTATTGTGAAGGAAAGGGCTGGAAAACAGCATTGCTTTCTGAAAGCGAGGGGACCGTAGGAGGATACAAAGAAGCACAGCTGGAAGTAACTGGTGAGGATGTGTATGGCACATTGAAATTTGAAAGTGGTGTACACCGCGTACAAAGGGTACCGAATACTGAGGCCAGCGGAAGGGTGCATACCAGTGCAGCGACCGTTGCTGTGATGCCTGAAGCCGAGGAGGTAGATGTTGAAATAAGGGAGAGCGATGTTAAGATGGAAACAGCCCGAAGTGGGGGTGCAGGCGGACAAAACGTCAACAAGGTGGAAACCAAGGTGATGCTTACCCATATTCCAACCGGAACCGTGGTGATCTGTCAAACCGAAAGAACCCAGCTCGGCAACAGAGAAAAAGCAATGCAAATGCTCAGAACCCGTTTATACGAGGAACAGGTTAGAAAACAGGAAGATGAAATCTCGAGACACAGAAAAAGCCTGGTCAGCACGGGTGACCGCTCAGCGAAAATACGCACCTACAATTTTCCACAGGGAAGGGTTACAGATCACCGAATCGGAATGACGCTCTATAATCTTCATGAAGTGCTCAACGGCAATATCGGTGAACTTATAGACGCCTTGCAATTTGCAGAGAACGCAAGTAAGCTCACTCAGTGATGAAAATCACTTTTTAGGAAGAAGAAAATGCATCTATTTATGGAGCCTTTAACAAACCAAATGGACGCTCAAACGTCTATATTGGTGTAGTCTTTGGGAGGATAGGGAGATTAATAATTTTTTAACGAATCCAGTGATGGAAAGGCTTGTAAACAGCATCTAAATAATTGACAAAAGCAAAAGTTTTCTCATAAGCAGTTAGTTTTGGTTACCGGCCCCTGTTTCAACAGGGGCTTTTTTATATGAAAAACTTTTGAAATATATCAGGCTCCGATCAATGCCTTATAAGCTTGAACATCCATCAGGTTGTTCAATTGTGATGCATCGGCTACTTTCATCTTTATCATCCATCCGTCGCCATAAGGATCCTGGTTAACCAATTCAGGCTGACTTTCAAGGAGGGGGTTTTTTTCTAGAATGGTTCCGTCTACAGGAAGGAATAAATCACTGACGGTTTTCACAGCTTCAACTGTTCCAAAAACCTGGTCAGCCTGCAAGGCTTTGCCGACGGTCTCTATATCGATGAATATAATATCACCCAATTCACCTTGTGCGAATGATGTGATTCCAATGGTTGCTACGTCGCCGTCAACTGAGATCCACTCATGCTCTTTCGTGTATTTGATTTGCTCAGGAAAACTCATAAGATTTTTTTTGCAAGATTAAAGTTTTTATTGTCTCATTGCTTTTTTAGGAGGACTTTCTTTTCACCATACTTGTCTGAGTAATGCGGATCGTTGCAAGAGGTTTGTCACCTCCGGCTTTTCCAGAAGTGGGTGTTTGGGCAATTTTATCCAAGACATCATATCCGCTTAGCAACTCACCGAATATTGTATAATTCTGATCAAGATGCGGACTCCCTCCGGTTTTTTTGTATACCTCTCTGTGGGCAAGCGGTAATTTTCTGCCTTTCAATCGATGGGTTTCTGTTGAATCGAGGGTAAAATCATTGTGTATTCTTCCCTGTACAATATAAAATTGTACGCCGCTGCTGTTTTTTTGTGGATTGATGTCGTCTCCCCACCTGGCTGCAGCAATGACACCTTTTTTGTGATAGAGGGAAGTCCTGAATTCAGCTGGAAGGGTATAGTCTTTTAAAAACTTTGTTGAATCAGCATTTTCGCGCGACTTCTCATCTCCTGCCTGAATCATGAATCCACTGATCACCCTGTGAAATGCGATTCCTTCGTAAAATTTGGATTTGATCAATTTGATGAAATTGTCTCGGTGAACGGGCGTCGAATCACTCAAACGTATGATGAATGTCCCAGCGTCAGTCACCATCTGAACATCAGCCCTGATATCCTTCTTTTTAACTTTTATCAAAGGCTGTGCTTTCACAGTGCCCTGGGTAATGAGCATCGCGAAAATGAAACAATGAATCAGTTGGAAGATGTTTTTCATATGAAGGCATTCTGTGAGAAATAAAAAAGCACATGGTCTTTCATGAAGTTTTCCTGTTCCATCAATGACATGGTAGGCAAATCTTTCAATTGCTTGAAATGTGGCCATCCATCCTCATCCCAGCCTTCTTTTTCATAATATCCACTGGCCGATAGGATGGAGCAGACTGCAACATGCATCAGGTCTTGCTTTTGTTCTTTGGTAAATTGATGTCCAGCTCCCCCGACTTCCTGAATGCCTATCAAAAAAAGAATGGACTCCATGTCTGGTTTCTTCCCAAATCTTTCAACGAGTTTCTCTTCCAGTTTCCACCATCTAACTTGTAAATCTTCTGATACCAGCATGAAGCAAAACTAATCAAGATTCTGATAGAGAACATCCCGCAACTGCCCGAATTCTTATCTTTGCAAAAATTGATCGATGCTGCAGTTGGCGTTTATTCGGGCAAACAAGGAAAAAGTATTGGGTGGATTGCAGAAAAAGCATTTTCAGGATATCCATCTTGTTGATGAAATCATTTCATCAGACGATCAGCGCAAAAAGCTGCAAGCCCAATCAGATGAGCTGCTTTCTCAAAGAAATATTGCCTCTAAATCCATCGGCGCCTTGATTGCGCAAGGAAAACAGGAAGAAGCCGCAGCAAGCAAATCAACCGTTGCTGCATTGAAGGATCAGATAGATGCACTTACCTCTCAATTGAATGAGGTTGAGCAATTGCTGAATCTGCAACTCATCAGGTTGCCCAACATGCCCAATGAGCTGGTGCCTTCCGGAAAAACGGCAGAGGACAACCAAGTGGTCAAACAATCTTCCAACCTGCCTACACTCTATAAAGGAGCCAAACCACATTGGGATCTGATCACACAATATGATTTGGTGGATTTTCAAACCGGTGTTAAAATAACTGGAAGTGGATTCCCTTTGTACAAAGGAAGAGGTGCAAAGCTGCAAAGAGCATTGATTCAATATTTTCTTGATTACAACACAGCAGCTGGCTATACTGAATACATACCTCCTCATTTGGTCAATGCAAGTTCCGCTTATGGAACAGGGCAGTTGCCTGACAAAGAGGGACAGATGTATTATATCAAAGAAGATGATCTTTATTTGATTCCTACTGCTGAGGTGCCGGTCACCAATATTTACAGGGATGAAATTGTTCCCGCTTCAAAGCTTCCCATTAAAATGACTGCCTACACGCCATGTTTCAGAAGAGAGGCAGGAAGTTTTGGGAAGGATGTTCGCGGACTGAACAGAGTGCATCAGTTTGACAAGGTTGAAATTGTGCAATTGACAGAAGCTTCAACCAGTTATGCTGCATTGGATCAAATGGTTGCCCATGTCGAACAATTGATTATTTCACTCGGACTTCCCTACAGAATACTGAGACTCTGCGGGGGCGATATGAGTTTTGCATCTGCATTGACATATGATTTTGAAGTGTACAGTGCAGCACAAGAACGTTGGCTGGAAGTGAGCTCTGTCTCAAACTTTGAAAATTTTCAGACCAATCGTTTGAAAACAAGAACTAAAGATGAACAAGGGAAAACCCAATTGTTGCATTCACTCAATGGCAGCTCTCTTGCTTTGCCACGCATCATGGCAAGCTTGCTAGAAAATTTCCAGACTCCAGAAGGCATACAAATTCCAGAGGTATTGAGGAATTATTTTGGGTCCTCAATGATTGATTGATTGTTGGAAAGCATCCATCCTTTTGTGCATCACCTGAAACCAAATGGGAGGGAACATGGCCAAGATGATCATGCCGGGATATCCTGTGGGCATTTGCGGTGCATCATCATGATGTCTCAATAATTGATATTTTCTGCTTGCTTGATAGTGGTGATCACTGTGCCGTGAAAGTTCAAACAATAGCAGTCTTCCCAGAAAATGATTGCTGTTCCAGCTGTGTGCTGGCATTGCACGTTCGTAACCCTCTGCTGTTTTTTTTCGCTCCAATCCGTAGTGCTCAATATAATTTACAGTTTCCAGTAGCAAAAAGCCAATGGTTGCTGCAGCGAGAAAACATATACCTGCAAACGTTCCGAAGAGTACAAAAATCATCACTAGAAAAATCAATTGCAGTATTTGAAACTGGACCATTTGATTCATGAAATTCAGTACGGGTCTTCCTTTTTTCTTTTGTTCGTCAGCAGCAATTTTCCATGCAGAGATGTAGCCATAAACAACTGTCCTTAGATAAAAACGGTAGAGATTTTCACCTTTTCTAGCACTACTGGGATCTTCATGAGTGGAGACATTTTTATGGTGACCTTTATTGTGTTCAATGTAAAAATGCATGTATAACGAAGTAAGCAACAAAGCCTTGGCCATGTTTCTTTCATAAAGATGTCGACGGTGTCCAAGTTCATGACCAACATTTATTCCAAATGTGCCGCAAAGCAGTCCCATGGCCAATATTCTTCCTGCCAATTCCCAGTTGTTGATGGATGGATCGTTGACTGTTCGAAGAAAATAGTAGAGCGCCATGTATTGCAACGGGACAATTGCATACAGCCATATATCATAGAGCCTATCCTCCTTTGCAATTTGTTCCTCAGCGTCTGTTAGATTTTTTTCATTTGAGGGAATCAGTAGCTCAACAGAGGGCACGATGAAGAACGCAAAGAGTACAGGAGCAAACACCAGCCATCCATGTTGTGTAAAGGATAAGTATGCCAGCAAGTAAATGGCCAATGGGAGTCCAAATTTCAATGCTCTGATATTCATTGTTCAGCTTTTAAAGTGATTCTTCTTTTTTCATTGCAACCCTATAGAGAACAAAAGCCATCGCCAAGAAAAGGCAAGTGCCCAGCAGAAAATATCCCTGTTCACCAAGGCGATGTGTGATAGACTCTTCCACATTCAACATGCTGAGTTTTTGTGCAATGGCATCATTGGCAGTTAAGAAGGCCACCGCCACTCCTGCAATAGCACCACCTGCAACCAATCCTGTTGCAAAGAGATTTCCCTGTCTCAGATCTTCTTCATGCGCATTGTCGGATGATTTTTTTCTGTTGTCAACCCATCCTCTGATGGCACCGCCAATAAAAATCGGCAGGGTAGTAGAAAGGGGAAGGTAAATACCAATGGCAAAACTCAATGCTTTTATTCCACAGAGTTCCATCACGATTGCGATGGCAACACCCACCAATACAAATTGCCAGTCCAGGTTGAATGAAAGAATTCCTTTGATCAATGTTGCCATCAAAGTTGCCTGTGGGGCGGCATATCGATCTGTTCCGATGGCATGATAGATATTGGATTGCAACATTTCCTGTGTAGGAGTGTCAAGCACTTTGATGGTAAAACCTATGGCAATGGATGAGACGATTGCACCGATGAACAAGGCAATTTGTTGAGCACGTGGTGTAGCCCCCAATATATATCCGGTTTTGAGATCTTGTGATGTGGCTCCAGCATTTGCAGCAGCAATACAAATGATTCCACCCACTACCAAAGCCATGGGTTCAAAAACTTTGCCAGTCCATCCCACTGCAATAAACACAAGGCAGGTTCCCATGATTGTTGCTATGGTCATACCAGAAATTGGATTGTTGGATGATCCGATCAGTCCAACGATGCGTGAAGAGACGGTCACAAAAAATGCGCCAAAAACCACTACCAAAATGCCAATGAGCAATTTGCTTGCGATTCCATTGCCTGGCAACATGGGCAAAACTGCCATCAACAAAATCAATGCAATGCTTCCCCATAGAACAATCTTCAGTGACAGATCTCTCTCTGTTCTTGTTGTCGCATTTACATCTGCATGTTCATTTTTTATTTTCCCGATGCTTCCTTTGAAGGATGAAATGATGGTCGGAATGGTTTTGATCAGTGTAATGAATCCACCGGCAGCAACAGCACCGGCACCGATTTGTCTTACATAGGCCCTGTAAATGGCATTGGCAAAATCTGCAAATTGGTGTGTGGCAGGATTCCATCCTCCTGGTCCCCCAGCTGTTTGCAGATCTTTTAAGTACCCAAGTTTGATGAGCTGACTTGCAATCACATCTCCTGGAACGACCGTTGCCAGCAATGGATTGAAAACAAACCAGGTCAGTACACTGCCTGCAACAAGTACGCCGGCAATTTTTGGACCGATGATATACCCCACACCAAGGTACTCTGGAGTGATCTCTCCACTTACTTTGGCAGAAGGCAAATATTTATTGGTTTGTGCAGTGATGAAGGAAGGAGTCTCGGCTATGACATGAAATATTTTTTGAAAAAATGCATAGAGTACCGCGAAACCCAATCCGGAAAAAGCGGTTTTGGCAAAATTGCCTCCTCTTTCACCTGCTTTCAAAACCGATGCACATGCTGTTCCCTCAGGATAGGGCAGTGTTTCATGTTCTTTTACAATCAATGCACTTCTGAGTGGAATCATCATCAGTGTTCCCAGCATGCCTCCAAATATGGCAAGCACCAGAATGGTTACATAATTAAAATAGTCTGCGCTGGTGCTTTCGCTCAGGAACAGAAATCCTGGTAATGTAAATACCACACCTGCAGCAATGCTTTCTCCGGCAGAGCCTGTTGTCTGGATGATATTGTTTTCAAGGATGGTGGTTTTTAGAAAAAGTCTGCTGAGCGCAATCGACATCACTGCAATGGGAATGGATGCGGAGACGGTCAGTCCGGCTTTCAATGCGAGGTAGACGGTTGCTGCACCGAAAATGATACCAAAACAGGCGCCGGTGATGACTGCTTTCCAGGTAAATTCTTTCATGACCTGGTCAGGTGCTATGAAGGGTGTGAATTTTTTTTCGCTCATGTGGATAGATTGATAAAAGATTATTGCTTCATCAGGCTTTGTAATTTTTTGGAAAGGAAAAACAGGATCAAGGACGCTGCGCCAGACATGACCACAAACATGATGAAGAAGTCAAAATTATTTTCAATGCCGAAGCCAAGGATTTGTTTTGTTTTACCTGCTTCCGGATAAAATTTGCTCAATGCTCCTGCCAGGTAATTCGCGAATGCATTTGCAGTGAACCATACAGCCATCAGCATCGAAGCAAATTTGAGGGGAGCCAATTTGTTTACCAATGAGAGTCCGATGGGTGAAAGGCACAACTCACCAAGTGTGTGCAATGCATACATGCCGAGCAGCCAGATCATGCTGACCTTGATGCCTGGTTGCACATCTTTTACTCCAAATGCGATCCACAAATATCCCAATGCCAACAAAAACAGTCCCAGCGCCATTTTTGTAGGAGATGACGGGTCGTGCTTGCCCAAACTTACCCATAGCCATGCAAGCAATGGTGCAAATCCAACGACGAATACTGAGTTCAGCGATTGAAAAAAGCTTGCAGGTACAACGAAAAATCCAAGGTCACGCTGCGTTTGTTCATCCGCAAAAAAGGTAAGGGAGGCACCTGCCTGTTCAAAGGCACTCCAAAAGAAAATCACAAAAAACGAAACGGTGAATATCACCAATACCTTGCTTTTTTCGATTTTGCTGAGAGATTTATCAGTAAATATTATAATGGCAATGGTAGCAATAGATGCAACCAGCAGGAATACCAAATTTGTAAAAAGAGCAGTTCCGATTTCAAAGCCATAAACGGTAAATCCAATATGATTGATCGATGCGAGTCCGGAGTCGAGATAAAGCATCCCAGTTGAAACTATTGTCAAAGCCAGCATTCCAATGGCCATGATGATTGGATTTCTTGAAACAGGCTTGCTGTTGGTTGGTTCCAATCCCAGTGTGTTTCCATCTGGATCTTTTACAAATTTTCTGTGATAGATCATTTGTATGGCCACGCTGATCAGCATTCCGATACCGCCTGCTAGAAAGGCCCATTTAAAATCAGCGGGATTTCCTGTGTCGCCTACCAATCCGCAAATAAAAGGACCCAATGCGCCACCGACATTGATACCCATGTAAAAGATGGTGTATGCTGCATCAATGCGGGTATCACCTTTTGGGTACAATTGTCCGACGAGTGCAGAAATATTGGGTTTGAAAAATCCATTACCTGCAATCATGAATCCGAGTCCGCTGAAAAACAACAGCTGTGAGAGTTCCGGATTATTGGCATAGGTGCTGCCACAAAAAAACAATACAAATTCTCCCAATGCCATGATGAGTCCACCTGTGATGATTGACCGCTGATTGCCCCAAAATCGATCCGCAATGAATCCGCCAATCAGGGGTGACAAATAAATCAGGCTTGTGTATCCACCATAGAGGTGAGAGGAAAATTCTTTGGAAAACAACAGTGCTTTGGTCATGAACAGGACCAAAATGGCCCTCATTCCATAGTAGTTGTACCTTTCCCACATTTCAGTGGCAAACAATACATAGAGTCCTTTTGGATGAGACAGGTTCTTGGTTTGGGACATGTGATTGATTTATGCAATGCCTAAAATAAGCAATTTGTATCTTCGTTCATCACTATGAACATACTTCTATTGGGTTCAGGAGGCAGAGAGCATGCCTTTGCCTGGAAAATAAAACAAAGCAAACATTGTCATCATCTCTACATCGCTCCCGGAAATCCGGGTACAGCAACCCTGGGTGAAAATGTAGCGATGGACTTAAGCGATTTCAATGCCATTGCTGAATACTGCAAGCGCAATGATATTCAAATGGTGGTAGTTGGACCCGAAGATCCGTTGGTCAATGGCATTTATGACTACCTGAAATCAGATGTTAGTTTGAAAAAGCTGATTGTTGTGGGTCCCTCAGCCGAGGCAGCAAAACTGGAAGGAAGCAAGGCCTATGCAAAAGCTTTTATGGAGCGTCATGGCATTCCCACGGCTGCCTACAGAGAATTTACCAAAGAAAATTTTGAGGAGGGGAAACAATATATCTCCCAGCACAGTCTGCCAATTGTATTGAAAGCAGACGGACTCGCTGCGGGCAAGGGAGTGGTGATAGCAGCTTCACATGAGGAGGCGTTGGCAACCTTTCAAGAGATGATCCTGGATGCAAAATTTGGTGAAGCCAGTGCCAGAGTAGTGATCGAACAGTTTCTGACAGGTGTCGAATTGAGTGTTTTTGCACTGACCGATGGACATGAATATGTATTGTTGCCAGAGGCGAAAGATTACAAGAGAATTGGTGAGGGAGACAAGGGACTGAACACAGGTGGAATGGGCGCGGTTAGTCCGGTTCCTTTTGCAGCAGGTGATTTCATGCAAAAAGTGTTGGATAAGGTAGTGAAGCCAACCATCGCTGGACTCTCATCGGAGAAACTCGTCTACAACGGATTTGTGTTTTTTGGATTGATCAATGTAGATGGGGAGCCTTTTGTAATTGAATACAACTGCAGAATGGGTGATCCCGAAACGGAGGTTGTCATGCCCAGGCTCTCAACAGATCTGGTAGAACTTTTTATATCCATGGACAAGCATACGCTTGGATCCCAAAAAGTCATTTTCCACGAAAAAGCAGCTGCAACGGTGGTTTTGGTCAGTGGTGGTTATCCGGAATCATTCGAAAAAGGGAAGCTGATTACCGGATTAGACAGCACTTTTGCTGATCATACCATCGTCTTTCATGCAGGTGTAAAGCAATCTGGAGAACAGTTGCTCACAAATGGCGGGAGAGTATTGGCAGTTACTTCCTACGGCAATCATATTCCAGAAGCTGTGGAGACATCCGCTGCAGCTATTCAACAAATTCAATACGACGGAAAATATTTTCGATCAGACATCGGGTACGAATTCAGGCAGTAATTTTTCATTTCAATACAATTTTGATTTTTCCGAAAATTCATGATGGTGGATTGGCTTTTTTGATTCAACTTTGTAAGGCTTATAAATCAACATTACATGGGACTTTTTTCATGGTTTACACAGGACATAGCGATTGACTTGGGAACGGCCAACACGCTCATCATACATGATGATGAAATCGTGGTGAACGAACCTTCAATCGTTGCGTTGGACAGGAACAATCCCAAGCATCTCATCGCTGTTGGAAAGAAGGCATTGTTGATGCATGAAAAAACACACGAAAGCATCAGAACAGTACGTCCGCTGAAAGATGGGGTAATTGCAGATTTCAACGCGGCTGAATTGATGATCAGAGAAATGATCAAATTGATTTATCCCAAAAAACCATTGTTCCCTCCCAGCTGGAGGATGATGATATGTATTCCATCCAGCATTACTGAAGTAGAAAAGAGAGCAGTCAGAGACAGTGCAGAACAAGCAGGTGCAAAGGAAGTCTATCTGATCCACGAACCAATGGCTGCTGCACTTGGAATTGGAATTGATGTTACCGAGCCAATTGGAAATATGATCATTGACATCGGAGGTGGTACAACTGGTATTACTGTTATTGCGTTGGCAGGTATCGTTTGTGATCAATCCATCCGTATTGCAGGAGATGAATTTACAGCTGATATCATGGAAGCGTTTAAAAGGTATCATAGTTTGTTGATTGGTGAGAGAACAGCTGAGCAAATCAAAATCAATATAGGAGCGGCTTTGAAAGATCTCGACAATCCGCCTGATGATATTCCTGTAAACGGACGTGATTTGGTAACTGGTATTCCGAAGCAAATCATGGTAAGCTACCAGGAAATCGCGGAAGCATTGGATAAATCTATTTTCAAAATAGAAGAAGCAATTTTGAAAGCGCTTGAAACCACTCCTCCAGAATTGGCAGCCGACATTTACCGTCGCGGTTTGTATTTGACGGGTGGTGGCGCATTGTTGCGTGGACTTGACAAGCGTTTATCACAAAAAATAAAATTACCGGTGCATGTTGCAGAGGATCCACTGAAGAGTGTTGTTCGTGGAACGGGACTTGCATTGAAGAGTTATCAGTCCTTCCCATTCATCATGCGTTAACACCGCAGATTTTACCATAGCGTATCAAACATGCGTAATGTTTTTCTTTTCATCAGACGGTATGCTGTATTCATTTTGTTTTTGATTTTACAGGGTATATCCCTATCCATGTTGTTTTCTTCCAATAGATTTCACAATACATATTTTGGAATGATTGCCGGTGAAATATCTGGAGATGTCAATCAAAGAGTGAACAATGTAGAAGAATATTTCACACTGAGAAAAGAGAATAAAAAATTGAGAGAGCAAAATGCATTTTTACTCTCTCGTATTCCATCTGGGCAGTTGATGCCGGATTCATCAATCAAAACCATAACAGATACAGCTTTTGTTGATTCAGTAAAACAATTGCTCCAGTACCAATATTTATCTGCCAAAATTATTTCCAACAGTGTTTTTCTTCAGCAGAATTACCTCACGCTCCATCGCGGAAGTGCCCAAGGCGTAGTTGAAAACATGGCAGTTATTGGAACCAATGGCATCATAGGAACTGTAGTTGGCGTGAGTAAAAACATGAGTTTGGTAATGAGTTTGCTGCACAAGCAGTCCAAGGTGATTGCTGTTTTAAAAAAGGGAAGTGGGTTGGGTGAAATCACGTGGGATGGGAAAGATCCGGGCATACTTATTTTGAAAAAAATCCCCAAGACCGTGGTGGTTAAAAAGGGTGATGAAATTGTTTCGAGTCCTTATTCCGATAAGTTTCCACCTGGTTCACGGATTGGATGGGTAGAGGAAGTCCGACAAGACCAGGAGACGAATACATATATTTTGAAAGTGAAAACAGCTGTTGATTTCTCAAATGTTCAGCACGCATATGTAGTGAAGAATGCTTTGAGAGAGGAGTTGGATGAAATTCGTACTAAACAAATCAAAGAATGAGTGTGGTTATCAAAAATATCATCCGAATCTTGATCATTCTTTTTTTTCAGGTGTTCATTGTTACCAGAATTCCACCCCTGCATCAATTTATTGTTCCATACTTTTATTTTGTACTCATTCTTTGGTTGCCATTTAAGATAAGCAGGATCAACCTTTTGATTGTTGCTTTTTTGATTGGAACGGCAGTTGACTGGTTTTTCAAAACTCCCGGTCTCCATACAGCCGCATCTTTGCTCATTGCTTATTTGAGACCTTTTGTCATCAATTTGCTATTGCCCAAAGAGGCAACCGAGTGGGGCACGGAAGAACCAAGCAATAAAACAATGGGATCTGTTCCGTATGTTGTTTATATCATTATTCTTACCATTGTGCACCATGCTTATTTGATTTTTCTAGAATGGCTGCAATTTGGATCTTTCCTGTATTTTATCGCAAAGCTTTTGGCAACAGGAGTTGTAAGCTTGTTGCTTATATTGGTAGCTGATTTATTTTTCAATAAAAAATCAACTGTGCGTTAAGCGTACAATTGTCTAATTTTACATTCAAATTTACAAACCAACATGCCGGTTTTCAACCAGTCAAGACAAAATGTGATAAGGGTATTGTTTCTGGTTGCCTTCGGAGTTTTGATCATACGCCTGCTTTTTCTTCAACTCTCCTCCTCCAAATATGATCTGTTGGCATTGGACAATGCTGTCAGCAAGACCATTGTTTACCCTGACAGAGGAATCATTTTTGATCGCAAAGGAAAATCCATATTGGAGAATACACTAACCTATGATCTGATGGTGCTTCCCAATGCTGTGAAAAACCTTGATACTATTGGTCTCTGCAGAATATTGAACATCAGTCCGAAGATTTTCCATGACCGCCTCATTGGATCCATCATCAAGAATGGAAAATTTCGCCCCTCCGTTTTTGAATCTGCCATCGATACAGAGACATTCGTACAGTTGCAGGAAAACATATTCAGATTTGAACCTGGATTTTATTTGCAGGAGCGCCCCATTCGCTCTTATCCATACAAAGCAGCTGCGCATGTGCTGGGATATGTAGGTGAGGTTGACTCCAATATTCTCAAGCGCACCAATTTTTATTATCAGATGGGTGATTACATGGGATTGTCCGGATTGGAGCGTTATTATGAATCTATTCTTATGGGCAAAAGAGGTATCCGTTATCAAGTAAAGGATAATAAAAACAGGATAGTGGGTCCTTATGAAAAAGGGATATACGATTCGATTGCCATTGCTGGAAGAAATTTAAATACATATTTAGACATTGAACTGCAGGTATTGGCAGAGCGATTGCTTAAAAATAAATTGGGAGCCATTGTAGCCATTGAACCCAAAACAGGTGGTATTTTGGCCATGGCAAGCGGTCCAACCTATGATCCAAATATGCTTACGGGTAGTTATCGAAAGACCAACTTTTCCTATATGCTCAGGGATACGGCCCGGCCACTTTTTAACAGGGCTATCAAGGGACAGTATGCGCCTGGATCTACGATCAAGCCAATGGGTGCTCTGATTGCCTTGGATGAAGGGGTGATTACGCCATCATTTGGTTATGGATGCGGTGGCGCATACAGAGGTTGCAATCGTCCCATTGCTTGTGAACACAAGAATCCAGCCCATGCTGCCAATCTGCGATTGGCATTGGCAAATTCATGTAACAGTTATTTCTCTCACATTTACAGAATGGCAATTGACAACAGGCAAGATCGGGATATTAGACTAGGATATACCAGGTGGAAGGGTTACATGAATTCTTTTGGAATGGGAGTGAGACTGGGACTTGATTTACCAAGTGAGGATAAGGGGCTGATCACAGATACAAGTTTTTATGATAGGCTTTATAACAAAAGTTGGAATTCCTGCACGAATGTCTTTTTGGGAATTGGACAGGGTGAGATGCAGGCTACCCCATTGCAAATGGCAAACTTGATGTGTATCATTGCAAACAAGGGCTATTATTATACGCCACATTTTGTCAAATCGATCGAGAATGAAAATGAAAACGATACTTTATTGAATAAGTTCAACATACGACATGAAGTGACCAAAATACCAGATACCATTTACAACATTGTTCAACTGGGTATGCAAGACGTGGTCGATCGAGGAACTGCTATGGGTGCCAGAATTGAAGGCATCAGCATTGCAGGTAAAACAGGTACTGCTGAAAATTATGGCATTATCAATGGAAGAAGAGAAAAATTGAAAAACCATTCCTGGTTTGTTTGTTTTGCTCCCAGAGAAAATCCCACTATTGCTATCGCTGTGATTGTTGAAAATGCTGGATTCGGTGCCACCTGGGCAACACCCATGGCATCCCTGATGATGGAAAAATATTTGCGAGATACATTATCATCTGCGAGATGGAAGGAAGTTGAGCGGATCGAGGGGACTGAAATCATCTTGCCCATCGTCAAAATGAAACGCAGGCGATTGGACTCTCTCCGCAGAGAAAAAATGAAACTGCAAGTGAGTAGAATGCAAGCTCATATTTATACGCTCCCAAAAAAATCTGATCCTAACAAATCGAATGAAATCCTTCCTGTACATTTTGAAGCAATATTAAAAGATGAGGAATCAGTCTGCTGAAATAACCAAGGGAATTGATTGGGCGCTTGTTGTGGTATACATCGCACTGGTTGCGATGGGTATCATGAGCATCTTTGCTACAACATACAGAGATGAGTCAGTCTTGAACGGATTTCTTTCGTTCAAAACAGACTACAGCAAACAATTGTATTATTTCGCCATTTGCGGGGTGTTGGCTGTTTTTATTTTGTTGACCGACAGTAAGTTTTTTACTGCCACCGCCAACATATTTTATTTTTTTGGAATTGTATTGCTGATCTTGGTTTTTCCTTTTCACACCGACGTAAAAGGCACCAAGTCAATTATCCGTTTCTCCGGATTTCAATTGCAGCCCGCAGAGTTATGCAAAGTATTTGTCAATCTCGCATTGGCCAAATACATGTCCTCTCTTGACTTGAATTTCAAAAAACTAAAATCACAATTGATTGCTGCTGCCTTGATCATCTTTCCAGCCATGCTGACCATCCTGCAAAGTGAGACCGGCTTGGCCTTGGTTTATTTTTCATTTTTTTTGGTACTGTACAGAGAGGGACTTCCAGCTTCTGTGCTTGTTATTGGTTTTGCAGTTGCAGTGATGGTTGTATTGACTTTGCTGCTCGATCAAAATCTCTTGGCGATCAGTTTGAATGTCGTGGCCGTTCTTTTTCTTTATGCCTCAAGAAAAGAGCTCAAGCGCAACAGAGGATTGTTTTTTGTCATTGTAGGTATCTGGGCGCTTTGTGTTGGTATACAGCGATTTGCCGTCCCTTATTTTTTCTCCAATGTATTGAAGCCTTATCAAGTTCAAAGAATCTTCGCAACGGTTGGAAAAGATTATCAAGTGGATGAGTCAACTCTCTCTGAAGCGGATTTTAAAAAAATGGAAGAGCGCAAAAAAGCAGGCAATTACAATGTCAAGCAAAGTAAAATTGCCATTGGCTCTGGAGGTATGTTTGGAAAAGGGCTGTTGAAGGGAACCCAAACAAGGTATGATTTTGTTCCTGAGCAAAGGACTGATTTTATTTTTTGTACCATAGGAGAGGGATTTGGCTTTTTTGGAAGCTTGATACTTTTAGGACTCTATCTATTCATGTTGTTTAGGATTATAAACATTGCCGAACGTCAGCGAAGTGCATTTGCAAGGGTATATGCATATGGAGTTGCATCTGTTTTCTTTTTTCACATATTCATCAATATTGGAATGACGCTGGGAATTGTACCGGTGATAGGTATTCCTCTTCCTTTCATGAGTTATGGAGGAACAGCACTGATTACTTTTACTGTTTTACTTTTTATACTCATCAGATTGGATGCTGATCGTCAGATGATCTTACGATGATTTCAATTGAATTCAATGAAGATATTGCCATTGTCTGAGGGGACCTTTACGATTGATCAATCAAAAGTTTTTATACCTTTTGATCCCCAAAAAGATCAGTTGCAGGAACGTTCACGTGGGAGTTTATTGGTGGAAATCCAGCCATTCTTGGTGGTTACCGAAAAAGATTTGATTTTGTTTGACAGCGGACTCGGTTATACAAACAACGGAGTCATGCAAATCATCGAAAACCTTGCCTCACATGGATTCGCTTCTACAGATGTTACAAAAGTCTTGATGAGTCACTTGCACAGGGATCATGCTGGCGGACTCATCATACAAGATACGTTTAGCAAGTCTCCTTTTCTGACATTTCCCAACGCCCAGCATTATATCAATTTTAGGGAATTGGAATATGCACAGAGCGGGAAGTCCATTTCCTATGATCAGCAATATTTTTCCTATTTATCCCATCATGAAAAAGTGATATTGATCGATGAAAAGGGGAGCATAGATGATTACATAACATATGAAATATCATCGGGTCATTCTGTATTCCACCAAGTGTTTTGGTTGAGAGAAAACGATGAGATCATTTTTTTTGGAGGTGATGAAGCCCCACAATTACAGCAAATGAAGACAAGATTTGTCGCAAAGTACGATGCAGATGGAAAAAAAGCCATGGAACTGAGGAAACATTGGTGGGAGTTGGGTGAGAAGGAGCGTTGGACTTTCTTATTTTATCATGATATCAAAACACCCACGATCAAGCTTTAAAAAAAGAGGCTAGCCCTGAAGAGAGCCAGCCTTTGCTAACCTATGAAAAACACCGAGTTAAAAATACATTAGAAAATTTAATAATTCAAAATTTTTACCTTCTCCGCTCGAAATTTGCTCTTTCAGACTCTCTTTTTTGGAATTCCCTGCGTACAAGATTTCTGAATTCTGCCTCTACTCCAAAAACTTTATTCGCTCTTTGCTGGTCAACACATTTGCTGAAATCCTCCCGGTATCTTTTTCTTACATCCAGCATTTTTTGCTGTTTTTCCAATTGATCATTGGCGGTTTGGTTTTTTGCAATTGATCTCAATTCATTGCGGTACTGATTGAATACCGGCCAAAATTTTTGCGCCTCATCTGGTGTGAGATTCAACTCCTTTGTGATAAAGGCCATTTCCATTGCTTGCAGTTTTTTCGCTTCCATGGAGCGACCTTCAGCGCCTCCAGCTCTGTTTTGGGCAATGGATCCTGATGCAATTGAACAGCAAGTCAGAAAAATAAAAAGTGGTTTCATGGTATATGGTATAAAATTAATTCATCGATTTGGATTCATCACTGCCCTGTTGGTCTAAAAATCCCGAAATGTCAGTATCTGGAATATCTTTTAACAATTCTGAAATAGTGGATGCGGAGACATCCATGAAAGCCAGTTCATCAGCCGAAAATTCCATTTCTTTGAATGATTCATCCAGGGCCTCATTTTCATTTAGAAAGCCTTCAATTGTTTCACTTGATATGGTCTGTGATGCCAGGGTAAGTTGTTTGGGCTGCTGGCTGCTCATATATAGCAGGCCGAATATCAGTCCACCAATGCATGCAGCAGCAGCATAGGCAATCCATTTTCTTGGTTGCAATCTGAAAACGTTGGGTGCTGAACTTGGAACTTCGATGTTGAATGCATTGAAATATCCAGGGGGAACCACAAGGGGGTTTTTCTTTTGCAAAGAACCCAATAGCTCAGAAAAATTGGGTTCTGGCTTTTTAGATTCTTCATTTTCAATTATTTGCATCAATTTTTGGGGAAATTGAGTGAAATAATCGGGTGGCAACACAAAGGGGGTGGAACCATCGAGGTTAGCAACGGTCTGGCTGATTTTGTTCAATTCAGTTTGTATGTTTCTGCTGATTGCCATCCTAACTAAGACATTGAATGATTCTTTGGGTTTAATGGTGAAGGATATAATCCTCAATTTTCTTCACTGCATGGTGGTAGCTGGCCTTCAATGCACCTACGGAGGTTTCCAGCACTTCGCTCATTTCTTCGTAGGGCATTTCTTCAAAATAACGCAAATTGAAAACAACCCGCTGTTTTTCAGGCAGTTGTTGAATCGCTTTTTGGAGTTTCCAAATGGCTTCTTTCTCATCAAATCCTTTTTCCTGAATCAGTTTTTCTTCAACGGACCCTGAAACATCCTCCAGGGAAATTGCAGCGCGTTTTTTTTGTTGTTCCAGAAAACTGAGGGATTCATTGACAGCGATTCTGTAAAGCCAGGTATAGAGTTTTGCATCCTCTCTGAATTGATCCAGTCCCTTCCATGCTTTGATGAACACATGCTGCATCACATCATCGGCATCATCGTGACTGACAACCAATCTCCTGATTTGCCAGTATACTTTTTCTTGGTAACGTTTTACAATCGCAGTAAAAGCTTTCTCTCTATCAATATGTTGTTTGAAAAGTCGAACCAGTTCAATATCGTCGGCTTCATGCAACATCAATGCTTATGCATTTTTTCTGGCCATTGCTTTTTCAGCTGCAGATACAATGAATTCACTGTCCAATCCATATTTCTTCAACAATTCAGTAGGTGTTCCGCTTTCTCCAAAAGTATCCTGCGTGCCGATCATTTCAATAGGTGTTGGGCAATGCTTTGCTGCAACTTGAGCAACACTGTCACCCATTCCCCCAATGACGTTGTGCTCCTCTGCTGTAACTGCACAACCGGTTTTTTTCAATGAATGAATAATGGCTTTTTCGTCCAACGGTTTGATGGTATGCAAATTGATTACATCCGCATGAATACCTTTCTCCTTCAATTGTTTTGCTGCCTCTACAGCTTTCCAAACAAGATGGCCACATGCAAAAATTGATACATCGCTGCCCTCGGCAAGTTGTTGTGCCTTTCCAATGATAAATTTTTCATCAGGTGAAGTAAAAATTGGCCAGACTGGTCTTCCGAATCTCAGGTACACAGGACCAACATGTTCTGCAATTGCGATGGTTGCTGCCTTGGTTTGATTGTAATCGCAGGGAACGATGACAGTCATTCCAGGCAACATTTTCATCAAACCAATATCTTCCAAAATCTGGTGTGTTGCACCATCTTCACCCAGTGTAAGTCCGGCGTGCGATGCGCAAATTTTCACATTCTTACCTGAGTACGCTACGGATTGTCTGATCTGATCATAAACCCTTCCGGTAGAAAAATTAGCGAAGGTGGTAGTAAATGGAATTTTACCTCCGATGGTCAGGCCGGCTGCAATCCCGATCATATTGGCTTCTGCAATTCCACACTGAATAAATCTTTCAGGAAAAGCTTTGATGAAGGCATTCAGTTTCAGAGATCCAGCCAGATCTGCCGTTAAGGCCACAACATTTGGATTGGTTTTTCCCAATTCAAAAATTCCATCACCAAATCCACTTCTGGTATCTTTTTGTCCGCTTACCTGAATGCTGTCCAACATGAAAATAAAATTTGCTGCAAAATAATACTAATTGAGGGTTTTGATTGGGTACACCGTTAAAAAAAACCCTTAATTCAATCGCTTGCTTGTAAGATGAAGATGGGTGGGCATGTCTTGGATGTATTGCTCCCATTTCCAGGCGCTGCTCATGATATCATTGATATCATGTTGGGGAGTCCATCCCAACACTTTTCTGGCTCTGTCATTGTTTGCGTAGATGGCGATGACATCTCCGGCACGTCTTGGACCAATGTTATAATTAAGTTTCACTCCGGTTGATTTTTCAAACGCATCAACGCATTCCAGTACAGTAATACCATCACCTGAACCGATATTGAACACCTCGCAGTTTTCCTTGTTTTTGCCTTGCAAAAGGTAATTCAGTGCCAAAGTATGTGCATGTGCCAGATCACAAACATGAATCATGTCTCTGATGCAGGATCCGTCTCGCGTATCATAATCGTTTCCAAAAACCGTCAGTTTTTCAATTTTTCCGATGGCGGTTTGTGTAATTACCGGGGTTAGGTTCTGCGGTCTATCAATTGGAAGCTCTCCAATCAATGCAGAAGCATGTGCTCCAGCTGGATTAAAATACCTGAGCAGAATGGAATGGACATGCTTATTTGCGGCAGCAAATGCTTCGATCATTTGCTCACCCATTTGTTTGGTGAGTCCATAAGGTGACTCTGCCTGTTTTCTGGGCGTTTCCTCTGTAACTGGTATTGCATCTGGATTTCCGTAAACAGTACAGGAGGAAGAGAAAACAAAATGAGGAATCTTGAATTCTTCAATGCATTGCATCACATGAATCAGTGATTGCATGTTGTTGTGAAAATAAAGCAAGGGTTGCTCTATCGACTCACCAACTGCTTTGTATGCTGCAAAATGTATGACTCCGCAAATGGAGGGATTCTCCTCAAAAATGGCCCTGGTCTCTTCAAAATTGCAAAGATCAACTTTGTAATTTTTGATTTTCTGTCCGGTGATTTTTTCAACCCCCTCCAGCATGCCAACCGTAGATCTAGAGTTGTTGTCAACCGAAATCACCTCATAGCCGTTTTCAACCAGGTCAACCAATGTGTGAGATCCGATGTATCCGGTGCCTCCAGTAACAAGGACTTTCTTTGACATGTGCTTAGTTGATGAGGTCCATTAAATATTTACCATAACCGCTTTTCAGGAGGGGCTCTGCCAATTTCACCAGTTGTTCTGTTTGTATGAAACCCTTTCTCCAAGCAATCTCTTCAATGCAGGCGACTTTGATGCCCTGTCTTTGTTCAATTACCTGAATGAATTGAGAGGCTTGCATGAGCGAGTCAAATGTTCCGGTATCCAACCATGCTGTTCCCCTGTCCAATACTGAAACGCTGAGTTTACCTCTTTTCAGATATTCCAAATTCACATCTGTGATTTCATATTCGCCTCTTTTGGAGGGCTTGATATTTTTTGCAATGTCAACAACATTGTTGTCGTAGAAATAGAGTCCGGGTACAGCAAATTTGCTCTTGGGATGTTGTGGTTTCTCCTCAATAGAAATGGCCTTCATCTGAGCATCAAACTCTACCACACCATATCTCTCGGGATCGCTTACCTGATAAGCATAGACAATGCCACCATCCGGATTCGCATTCTTTTCGAGCATTTTTCCGAGCCCCATGCCATAGAAGATATTGTCACCCAAAACCAATGCACAGGAGTCATTTCCAATAAATTTTTCTCCAATTACAAAAGCCTGTGCGAGTCCATTTGGAAGCGGCTGTTCTGCATAACTGAAGTTCACTCCAATCTGGCTTCCATCACCAAACAACTTTTGAAACTGTGGAAGGTCCTGAGGAGTTGAAATGATCAAAATATCCTTGATACCCGAAAGCATCAGTGTCGACAATGGATAGTAAATCATAGGCTTGTCATAAACAGGCATGATTTGTTTGCTGATTGCATAGGTAATAGGGTAGAGTCTTGTGCCGGAACCACCGGCCAGAATGATGCCTTTCATGAGCAAAATATTGATTGGCAAAGATGCATTTTTTTTACTTATCAACAGGTATCTCACCTGTTAACAATGCGGTAACATTTGCATTACAATAGGTTCATCCTGCATTAACAGGCGGGCAATAGTTGGTAGGTTTATTTGTGCAATAATTCTATTTATGACCAACAGGGGAATTGTGCGAATTTTTATCCTTCTATTCACAGTCACTTTATCCAGCATATCCTATGCCCAGACAGTTACCGTTCTGGGTAAAGTTATCAATCTAAGAAACGAGCCCATTGCTGGTGCAACGATCAAAATAGAAGAAACCAACAAGCAGTTCTCTGCCAATGTGGAAGGTATTTTTAGGGTAAGTCTAGAAAAAAACAAAAAGTATACGCTGCTGGTATCATCTACCGGTTACAATTCAAAGCTGGTATCCGATGTTGATGCATCTGCTATCAACGAGGAGCTCGTCATTGTATTGGAGCCAAAGGTCGTAACGGGTGAGGCAATTGTGATCAGGTCAACACGCAGACAGGAAAGTACGGTTGCGCTGATCAGTTTTCAGAAAAACAATACCGCTCTTTCCAACGGATTGGCGGCAGATTTCATCAAAAGAACTCCAGATAAAAATACCGGAGAAGTGCTCAAGCGTGTGAGTGGCGCTTCTATCCAAGATAACCGTTTTGTCATTGTAAGGGGTTTGTCTGACAGATACAATTCAGCCATGTTGAATGGTGCTTTGCTGCCAAGCACAGAGCCTGACAAGAAAGCATTTTCATTCGATATGTTGCCCGCTGCGATGATCGATAATATTGTCATCAACAAGACAGCTACTCCTGAATATACGGGGGAATTTTCTGGTGGACTCGTACAGGTAAATACAAGAGATATTCCTTCCAAAAGCGTTGTGAGTGTCGGAATCGGATTTGGATATAATAACCAATCCACTTTCCGTGATTTCACCAGCAATGCACGTAACAGGTTTGATTGGTTGGGCTTTGACGACGGTTCCAGAAATTTACCAGATAGCTTCCCCAGAACGGCACAGGATTACAGAACATTGGGGAAAAATGCTGCGGGTTTGAACAAGCAAATCGAACTGACCAAACTCTTCAGCGGTGATGCGTATGTTGAGGAGGTTCGTAAAGCGGATCCCATCAAAAATTATGTAATCACGTATGCCAATACACACTCTTTCAAAAATGGGTCACAACTGGGAACATTGCTCAGCGTGAATTACAGGAACTCAAGATTGATGTACAACGTTGGAAGGGCTTTTTATGAAGCAGATGGAAAGAATGTTTTTGAATACAATGATCAGCAAAATCATTTCCAGGTTACGAATGGCGCAGTGCTGAATTTATCGTATGTTAAAAAGCGTTCCAAGATTTCATTCAAAAATATCTTCAATCAGTTCTTTGAAGACAATTACTATTCAAGAACAGGATACAATACGAATCGCCTGAACGATATCAAATTTTATTCCTCCTTTTTAAATCAGCGTACGTTGTTCAGTACACAGTTGGAGGGAGAACATCAACTGACCAAAACTGGCATCAAGTTCAAGTGGAATGGCAATGGAGGGTACAATTGGAAAAAACAACCTGATCTAAGAAGTGCCTTGTATGCCAGACGTATTGGAACAACGGAAGCATATGAGATTGATCCGGATGACACCAGGAGATTCTACAGTGATCTGAAGGACTTCAGTGTTGGTACAACCGGGCAATTTATTGTCCCGATGAGCTGGGGTGGAAAGGACAAGCAAACATTGAAATTCGGCGGATCAAATTTGACAAGGGTAAGAGATTTCCGCAGCAGAATTTTCAGGTATAATATCACCATTTTCAATTCGTTTATTGCATCCAATGCCAACAAAGAATTGATTGCCGCATTCAGACCCTCCAACATGGGTACTTCAGGGTATATTTTGGAGGATTTTACCAACAATCAAGACAGGTACTTTGGTGCATCCATTTTGAATGCTGCATACATGATGATGGATAATAAATTCAATGACCTGAGATTGGTATGGGGATTGAGGGCGGAGAACTTCCAGCAGTTGCTGACCTCTAAGATTCAAACTGGTGAACGCAGTGTGTTGCTGACAAAAAAATGGGACTTCCTTCCTTCAGCCAACATGATGTACAGTTTGAACAGCAAGCAAAACATCCGATTGTCCGCCAGCAGAACTGTTGCGCGTCCGGAGTTTCGTGAACTAGCACCTTTCGCTTTCTTTGACTATGAAACCAATTACGGTGTTAATGGAGATACAAGTTTGAGGCGCTCTTCAGTACTCAACTATGATGCCCGTTATGAATGGTATCCGAAATCTAATGAGTCGATCACCATTGGTGCTTTTTACAAAGATTTCACTGATCCTATTGAATTTAGATTGGATCCTGCGAGCAATGCAGATTCCAGGAGATACTTTTATCAGAACGCATTGAATGCAAAAACTTTTGGTTTGGAAATTGAGGTACGCAAAGGGATGGATTTTTTATCTGCTGCATTTAAGAATTTATTCTTTTTTGGAAACTATACATATACTCAATCGGAAGTAAAATTCAACGATCTCAGTGCAGGAAACAAAGAAGTTACATCAGCAAGGCCATTGCAGGGACAATCTCCATATCTGATAAACGCAGGTTTCCAATGGACATCTGAACAGTTCAATGCATCACTGTTGTACAACAGGGTAGGCCAGCGACTCGCATTGTTGGGTAATTCAGAGTTTCCAAATGTGTATGAGCGTCCAAGAAATCAGTTGGATTTTCAAATCAGCAAAAAAATCTTGGATAAAAATGGTGAGTTGAAATTGAATATTGCTGATATGATCAACAATCCTTTCTATTTCTATGAGAATATAGATCAGTCATTCGCATTCAAGAAGGGTGTTGATAGGATGTTCAGCAACTACAAACCCGGTACTACGGTCACACTAACGTTTACATACGATTTTAATCTAGATAAAAAATAAAAACATAAAAAAGCACATTTATGAAAAGGATCATTTTGAGTGTTTTAGCTCTCGCAGTGTTTGGTTTGAGCTCTTGTCTAAAAGTTAACTTTGAAGAGTATATCACCAACAACAACGGTGGTTCTTCTGCTGCTACCGATAGCCAAGACCCTGCAACCAACGGAGGAGTTATTCAAGGAATATTGACAAAAGATTATTTTCTCCCCAAGGGTAAATACACACTAAAAGGATATGTATATGTAACAGAGGGAAATACTCTGACTGTTGCACCGGGTAGTGTCATCGTAAGTGACATCACAGAGAAAGGGGCTTTGATCATTGAACGCGGAGCAAAATTGATTGCCGATGGTCGTGCAGACAATCCAATTGTATTCACCAGCGGTAAACCCATCGGTCAGCGTACTCCTGGTGATTGGGGTGGTATCATTATGTTGGGTAAAGCGCCGACCAACAGACCGCTGGATCCAGCGCCAATTATTGAAGGCGGTGTGGGTAGAAAATATGGTGGAACAGATCCCAACGATGACAGTGGAATTCTCAGATACGTACGTATAGAATTCGCAGGTATTGCAGCTGAACCTGGTTCAGAAATCAACGGACTCACATTGGGTGGTGTAGGTTCAGGAACCATCATAGAAAATGTACAGGTTTCTTTTGGAAACGACGATGCATTTGAATTTTTTGGTGGAACTGTAAACTGTAAAAACCTGATCGCTTTCGCAACAGCTGATGACGATTTTGACTTTGATTTCGGTTATGTAGGAAAAATCCAATACGGAATCGCATGCCGCAAACCAGATTTTGTGGATGGTGGAGATGCTGGAAATGGTATTGAGTGCGACAACGATGGTTCTGGCTCTACAGCTACTCCCATAACCAGACCTCAGTTGAGTAATTTTACCTTTGTTGGTCCGAACGGAGCATCAGGAACAGCAGCCAATCATAACTTCGGAAACAGATGGAGAAGATCCACGCAGTTTTTATTGCGCAACTCCATCATGATAGGATGGGCAAAGGCTGGATTTTCCATTGAATCAAAAGCAACTGCGGAATCTTACCTCGCCGGAACTTCAGAGTTTAGAAATAATTTGGTTCATTCCAATACTGCTTCTGCTAATTATCGTGGTGATGCAAACGCAATTGCAGTCATCACAGCAGCTGCTATGCGGACCAAGGCTGAATCAGAAGGATGTATTACGTTGGCAAATGGAGATGATGCCAAATTGACGTCTCCTTATTATTCCACATCACCTAATTTCTTGCCTGCAACTGGTTCACCAGCGCTGACTGGTGCATCCTTCACCGGTATGAATGCATTCTTCACAACCGTGTCGTTCAGAGGTGCCATGGGAACAGACAATTGGACTGATAAGTGGACCAACTGGGATCCACAAAATAAAGCATACTAATTAATAGGTACTGTACCATAAAAAAACTGCAACTCAGAAATGAGCTGCAGTTTTTTTTATTTATCTAAAACAGAAAGATGGGGCTGGTAGGAGAAAGCAACTTGATAATTTTCTCTCTTGTACTTTGTGCCGATTTGTCCTATTCTTAGATCGATGTTTTGTGGCGTTGGCTCGCAGATAGTATACAAACCATTGCCGTATTGAATTGTTTTGCCAAATGGCTTGTCGAATTTAACAGCTACAGTTATATGGTCTTCATATTCAACTACAATCATCGGAAGTTGATAGATTTCTTTTACCAATGCATAGAACAGTGCTGATCTGTCTTCGCAATCACTTTTGCTATAGAGCAAAGTTTCCTCAGGAGATAGTCTCTTCTCCCTTCCAAAGAAGTCTGAGTCTTTTTCGAAAATAAAAGCATTTCTGGTAAAGTACATGATGTATTCAACACCCTTTTTTTTACTCATCCCCTCAATTTTTTCTTTTAGAGAATGAATCAACGATTCTTTTGTATCTCTGCTCAGCGGTATATTGAATTGATTGTAATATTCAGTCACAGGATAGTTGATAAAATAATCACGAACGGTTGAATCGATTCGCACTTTTATTTTTTCCTCTTGATGCGCATATTCAAAAGCCAATTCTTTTTCAATATAATGTTGGGGATTTGATTCTGGGATTTTAGAAATATTGAATGTAAAAGATTTGCTTATATTTTTAAATTCACTTACGATGGTCTGATCTATTAAATTCTCAATTGAATAATTGTAATCGTGGTAATTCAGGCATATGAACTGTGCACCATTGATCAACTTTGTTGGAATATTGAAAATGGGGTCATCTGACTTTATATATAACAGTACCCCTTTTTCTGAAAGTGCCAGCACTGCATTATATCCGAGTTGGTTCATCAGAAACCACTTCACAGTTGTATATCCCAAATAGTCATTGCTTTTTGGAATGATCATGCCTGCTGCTTTTCTGACCAGTTGATATGTAAACCAGTCATTTAAATCTCTTTTCTTTGTGATTTCTATGATTTGTTGAACGACATCTACAGTACCTGCTGCAATCAATGCTGACCGAATGTCAAGAATGGACTGTTGGTTATAATTTGCTGGACCATTTAAGAAAATCTCTTTTTTTGGTCTGAAAATGAGGGAATCTCCCATGAAATCTACCTCATTTCGGGAAAATACTTCAAGGTTATAAAACAATCCGTGTATTGTTAAAATGATGAAAGTCAATATTTTATGAAGATAATTCAAGAGTTATTTTTATGTTATCCACATTTTAATCTTAAAGGTAACAAAAAATTAATATTGGAATTTCTTCCTAGGGGATTTTTCAAAAAACCTAACAAACATTTAGTGCTCCCTTCAAAAGGAGTTAAAGGGCAATGATGATGTTGCAACATGGTTTCGGGTAAGTCAAGCACTTCTTTTCTTGACGGGCCGCCACATTGCATTTGGCGGCCTTTCTTTTATTTTTTTGCCAGAGGCAGCGTGAAGCCAAATGTCGTGCCCACTCCAGGTGTACTGCGGGCTTGAATAAATTGTCCATGTGCTTCAATGATGTGTTTGCAAATGGCGAGTCCCAATCCAGTGCCTCCGATGTTCCTGCTTCTACCATAATCCGTCCTGTAAAATCTTTCAAAGATTCTAGGCAGGTGTTCCTCTGCAATGCCAATGCCATTGTCGGTAATTTCAATCAGGACAGTTTTATCATCTGTTTTATAAATACTTGCTTCAATCTTTCCCTCTTCGCTTCCATATTTGGCAGCATTGTCAACCAGGTTGATCAGCACCTGTCTGATTTTTTCTTTGTCGGCATGAACCAAGATGGGTTGTTCGCATCCTTTTTTGATCAGGCAATTGATCTTTTTGACGGAAGTTTTGATGCTCAATGTTTCAAAAACCTCGTTGATCAGATCTTGGATCACAAAATGTTGGTAATGCAATTCCTGTTTACCGCTTTCCAAGCGGGTGATTTCATCCAAGTCTGAAATCAGGTGTATCAACCGTTCAGTGTTTTTATACGCGTTGGATAAAAATTTTTTGTTGACTTCATGGTTGTCAGCTGCACCATCGATCAGTGTTTCCAGATAGCCTTGAATGGCAAATGCTGGAGTCTTGAACTCATGCGAGAGGTTTTGTAAAAATTCTTTTCTGAATGCTTCGTTTCTCTCAAGTACTTCCATTTCATCTTTGCGGTGATCGGCCCATTTCAGGACTTCCTCTCCAACTTCATCCAAGTTTTGTTGGGGCAGAATATTTTTTTGGAAAAACTCTTCTCTTTTGGAGGCCTTGGTCTGGTTGATGAATTTATAAATAAGCTTGACCCTTCTGTAAATAAATTCATTGATGAAATAACGTGCAACCAGAAAAGAAACTGTGAATACACCCAATACAATGGATGAAATTTTGATCAGTCCACCGCCTGGCAATACAGCAATGAGCAAGGCTGTTGCTGCAGCAGACAAACTGATGTAAAAAGCAATCCGAGTGGGTGAGTAGTTCTTTGATTCGAACATACTGCAATTTAGGTATTTGCAACTACCGCAAAAATGTTGAAATGTTAAAGCTCAAATTTATAACCTACACCCTTGACGGTGGTAATGCAGTCGAAACCAAGCTTTTGTCTTATTTTTCTGATGTGCACATCAATAGTCCTGTCTCCTACAATCACATCATTGCCCCAGATTTTATTCAAGATTTCATTGCGAAGAAAAACGCGTCCAGGTTTGGATGCCAAGTAACTCAGCAATTCGAATTCTTTCTTGGCTAAATTGATGGGTTCATCTTTGTAATAAACCACATATTCCTCTGGCTCGATCCTCAAATCACCCATCTCAATAGCCTTGGAGGCTTCTTGTTTGTTGATGCGACGGAAAAAAGAATTCACTTTTGAAACCATCACTTTGGGTGATATGGGCTTGGCGATGAAATCATCGGCTCCAAATTCCAAACCCCTGACATGAGAGAGTTCATCATTCAAAGCAGTTAAAAATACTATGATGGTATCTTGAAATGCAGGTTGGGTTCGAAGTTGTTTGCAGACTTCTATGCCATTTTTCTTTGGCATCATGATGTCCAAAATGATCAGATCAGGATGTACTTCTTGGGCCAGTCTGATAGCATGTTCACCGTCTTTGGCTGTAAAAACCGTATAGCCATGCAACTGTAAATTGTAACTGATGATTTCCAAAATATCTGGCTCATCGTCAGCTATGAGAACTTTTTTGATTTCAGGGGCCATGGAAAGAATGTGCTGTTAAGCAAAGTTAGTTTGGATGCTGGTCAATACTCAATGATGCAAGATTAATAAATTGTTAAGCAAAATGCGAAATCCCCGTGGCAGAATGATTTAATTTTGTTGACATGCAGCTGGTTCGCTTATGCTTGATTTTCTTGCTTTCCCCATTTTTGTCATTGGCACAAAATAGCGGCGACACTGCTTTCATTACGAAAGATATCAGGAGGGTCAAATTGCACGAGGATATCGATTTGGGACAAACAGGACAAGAAAAAAACTTCAATACAAGGATCGATTCTTTGCAGCAATGGTTGGAAAAAGAGGACCAGTTTGACCATCGATTGAAAATCAAGTATTTGTCAGGTATCAAATCTTTGTTGGATGATTTGCAGAATGGAAGGGTGCCTAGTAAAGATTCGCACCAATTGCTGGATGCCTATAGGATTCTATTGGAGGCGGATAACAAGGAACAATCAATTGCTGAAGCAATCAAAAACAATTCCCTGGCAATCAATCGCTCCCTCTTGGGTGAGAGGACTGCTTTTTACGAAAATGCGGGATTGGCTCAGGCAAGAGTATTTATGTATTATCAGTTCATCCGTGAACGTCCGGATCAGATTCTTCCAACCATTTCAAATTATTTGAATGAATCTTTTGTTGCTGAGGCATTGATTACAGCGGCCCAAAAGTATCCAAGTGATTTTTATAATTATGCCTCGGCAATGGAATCCCCATTGAGAAAAAGTATGCTCATGGTGGATGATGCCATGGTTCAATTGCTCTGCAGGCTCTCCGCGGATAGTTCTGGTCGGTTACTCTATCCATTCATCCATGCCATCATAACAAAAGAAACCAGCTATGACAGCTTGAAACAGGTTTCAAAGGATGCGAAAAAATTTTTCAGCTTGTTGGTCGCCACACAAATACACTATCAATCAGATTTGCAGTCGGGAAATCCTCCCATTGAATATGGTGAAATTTTTAAACTCTTGGAGAAGAAGGCTGTAGAAATTTTCATCAATGAGATCAATGCATTGCACGATGAGCCGGATGCAGTGAGGTTTAAAATTATTGAGGGACTCACACCGGAGGAACTTTATTATTTGATGGTTGCATCAGAAGACATCATCTACACATCCTCCTTTGTCGGAATTTTCCAAAAAATGATGAGCTCTATGAACAAGCGCAAATCCGATGAATTGCTGATAAGCATTCATTTTGATCGGTTTGGAAAATTCATCAAAATGGCAGCAGACTACAATAAGTTGGATGATTTTGTAAATGCTATGCGTCCTGATCAAGCCAAAAGGCTGATGAAAGATTTTGTTGCAGGTTTAGAAAAAGATATGACATTGGAAACTGCTGTGGATGTTGTGAACGGATATTCAAGCATCAGCAATGCCTCTCTGAAAACGGCCATTTTGAAGGAAGTGGAGGCCAATATTCTTTCGCTGAAATTCAATCTAGACAGTGAAGGTGTAGCCCTCTATGAGACAATTCAATTGCTTCTGAAATCAGACGCTGACAGCGGGAAATCCTTTTCAAAACAATTTGCGTTAGACCCTCCATATTTTTTGATGAGGGACAAGCTTTTGTCCAATGGCAGGATTGTTGAGCAATTATTTTTTTACGGCGATAAGGACGGAAAATTGTCATTTGAAAATTTTCTGACATATTACACAAAGAGTAAATTCTGGAAAATATACAGAGCTGAAAAATGGATTGAGATCAAGTCGCTTCAAGGGAAACCTATTTCTGTATTTGCCAATATTCCTTTTGATCATGCGGATGGAGAAGACCGCGATACCGAAGCACAAACAGCTTTGTCAATATATTTGCAGGAGCAACAATGGGAACCTAGTATTGTAGTTCACCGAGGGCATAGTTATCACTTGCCATCAACCATATCACAGTTGCCCCTCAGTGCCAAAGTTGTCTTGTTGGGGTCCTGCGGCAGTTACCAGCATCTGAGCAAGGTGCTCGATGTTTGTCCGGATGCACAAATTATTTCATCCAGAGAAGTAGGAAGCCTTTCGGTCAATGATCCCATATTAAGAACGATCAACGAGGCAATACGGACTGGCCAAAATTTGGATTGGGTTGGAATCTGGAAGCATTTACAACAACAAATGCGCATAAACAATGCAAAGCAACGTTTTGAAAATTATGTTGCCCCACATAAAAATCTTGGATTGATGCTTTTAAAAGCAAAAGGAAAAAATAGATGATTGCACCATGAGCAAGGAAGAGAAGAAGAAAATTTTCAATGCCCAATTGTTGAAGCGTGTTTTTGTATTTGCCAAACCGTATGCAGGAAAATTCTACTTGTCGGTCGTGTTGGCATTGTTCCTTGCTGTTTTTTCTCCATTGCGACCCTTGTTGATCAACTTCACATTGAAAAAAGTAAATACACAGAGCGAAGAGGTCGCATCGGTGATGCAATTTCTTTTGTACATCACCATCATTCAAATTATTTTTCTTTTTATTGAAACAGCGACTAAATTTTTATTTACCTACATCACTTCATGGCTTGGCCACAAGGTTGTAAAAGACATCCGTGTCGAGGTATTTCAAAAGATTCTTCATCTGAATCTAAGGCAGTTTGACAAAACCCCTATTGGAACACTAACAACAAGAACCATCAATGATATTGAAGCCATCAATGATATTTTTGCAGAGGGTTTCATCCCAATTATTGCAGATCTTCTTTCTGTCATTGCCATCTTGGCTGCAATGTTTTACACCGATTGGCGACTTACATTGATCTGCCTGATTCCTTTTCCTTTTTTAATTGTTGCAACTTATTTGTTCAAAGAAAGTGTCAACAAATCTTTTGTTGCAGTCAGAAATGCCATTGCATCCCTCAATGCATTTGTGCAGGAGCACATTTCGGGTATGCAAATCATCCAGGCTTTTACAGCAGAAAGAAGAGAGATGAATAAGTTCAATGCCATCAATCAGCGACACAGAAATGCCAATATAGATGCCATTTTTGCCTATTCAGTTTTTTTTCCAGTTGTAGAAATCATACTGGCAGTTTCCATGGGATTGCTTGTTTGGTTTGCTGCAAAGGATGCGTTGCATTTGGATGCTACACAAGCCACCGCCATCAGCGGAAATATTGTTGCATTTGCTTTGTTGCTGAACATGCTTTTTCGTCCACTGCGTGTCATTGCGGATAAATTCAACGTCCTGCAAATGGGAATGGTAGCTGCTGAGCGCGTTATGGTGGTATTGGACAATCAGGATGCCCTGGCGGATACTCCCGGAGCAGTCAACCAACAGATCAAGGGGGAGATAGAGTTCAAGCATGTTGGATTCTCCTATCTGCAGGGGACTCCTGTGTTGAAGGATCTAAATTTTTTGGTAAAAGCAGGGGAAACATTGGCCATCGTTGGACATACAGGAAGTGGGAAGTCAACCATCATTCAATTGATCAGTCGTTTGTATCAACACCAAGAGGGAGAAATAAAGATCGATGGACATGCCATTGAAAAGTTTACACTCCAATCGCTCCGCTCACAAATTGCAGTTGTTTTGCAGGATGTTTTTCTCTTTTCAGGCTCTATCCTGGATAACCTAACTCTCAGGGATCCTTCCATTCCTCAATCAAGGGTGGAGGAAGCAGCAATGATGATCGGCATCCACGATTTTATAGAGAGTCTTCCTGGGGGATATGATTACAATGTTCAGGAAAGGGGAGCCACCTTGTCAACCGGCCAACGGCAGCTGCTCTCTTTCCTCAGGGCACTGCTTTTTAATCCCGCTATTTTAATACTGGATGAGGCAACTTCCTCGGTGGATTCCAATACGGAGGTATTGATACAAAAGGCCATTGATTTATTGACAAAGGGCAGGACTTCCATCGTCATCGCTCACAGGCTTTCAACCATTCGTAAAGCACACAAAATCATTGTTCTAGAGGGAGGAAATCTCATTGAAGAGGGTACACATGAAACCCTCCTGGCCAAGCAGGGTTCCTATGCAGGAATGATTGAAGCTCAGATGAAAAAAGATGGGGATTAGTTTTCCACTTGAAATCGCGTTAATTACTCTCCAGATTGTATCTTTGCGAAAAATTTAGAGGCATTTATGCTGAGAAATTGGATGAAATCGTTGCTGGTGGCTACTTTGGGGCTTTTCTTTGTTTCTTTGTCCATTCCCGCTCTAGCCAATGATCACGAGGGTGCAGAAAAGCTAGATCCCGCTAAACTGATCATGGAGCATATACAGGATGCGCATGACTTTCATTTTTTTACCCTGCAGAAAAAAGACGGATCCGAGTTTCATGCCACTCTGCCTCTTCCTGTCATCATTTATTCAAATACCAAGGGTCTCTCTGTCTTTTCATCATCTCAGTTTCATCATGGGCATGCATCTTACAATGGCTATCGTTTGGAGGAAGGAAAAATTCATGCCGAAGATCCCAATGAGCAGATCATTGATTTGTCGATCACGAAGAATGTCTTGCAAATGCTGATTGCTTTGACTATGTTGGTTGTATTGATGATTGGCATTGCTAATAAATACAAAAGAGGAGAGGGTGTTCAGAGTGCACCCAGAGGATGGCAAAATGCCGTAGAGCCTGTCATCACATTTGTGAGAGACGAAGTTGCGAAGCCCAATCTAGCAGGTAAATACCAAAAATATTTACCTTATCTATTGACTGTATTCTTTTTTATTCTTATCAACAATCTATTCGGACTTCTGCCTGGTTCAGCCAACGTAACAGGCAACATTGCCTTTACTGTTGTGCTGGGAGTTATTTCATTTTTTGTCATACTGTTAAGTACCAATAAACATTTCTGGGGTCATATCTTCTGGTATCCTGGTGTTCCCATGATTGTGCGTTTTCTCATCATGTTGCCAGTGGAATTGTTGGGAGTCTTTACAAAACCCTTCGCTTTGATTGTTCGTCTCTTTGCAAACATGGTTGCAGGACATATCATCATATTGAGTTTCGTCGCATTGATATTTATTTTCGGATCTATGAATGCCATAGCAGGCTGGGGATTTTCACCTCTTTCTGTCCTGTTTGCAGTGTTCATTTATCTGATTGAAATAATGGTTGCTTTCATTCAGGCATTCATCTTCACCAATCTGACAGCTGTTTTCATAGGTCAGGCATTTGAAGGAGGACACGAAGAGGGGCATCACTGATTTTTATTTTTCATTTTTAAAAACAAGAAACATGAGTTTCATTTCAACACTGCTAGAAGTTCAATTTGGTCTCTCCCACATGGGTGGAGCAATTGGCGCTGGACTAGCTGCGATCGGCGCCGGTATCGGAATCGGTCAAATTGGTAGAGGTGCAGTAGAGGCTATTGCACGTCAACCAGAAGCCTCTAATGACATTCGTGCAAACATGATCTTGACTGCCGCTTTCGTGGAGGGTGTCGCCCTCTTCGCGGTAATCGCAGGATTGTTGGCTGTTTTGAAAGCCTAACATTGCACAAAACTAAACTGTATCCAATGCACAGGGCGGAGGATACAGTTTACCTTTAAAAAGTTAATCAAGCAATATGGATCTTTTATTACCCGGTTTAGGTTTACTGTTTTGGACTTTTCTTGCCTTTGGCTTGGTATTTTTTCTGCTCAGAAAGTATGCCTGGAAGATCATCGTTGACTCATTGAATGAGCGTGAAAAAGGCATCGCTGATTCATTGGATGCTGCCAAAAAAGTAAAGGCAGAAATGACCCAGCTGAAAAGTGAAAATGAAGCCCTGATGGTGCAGGCACGTGAAGAAAGAGCATTGATGTTGAAAGAGGCAAAGGAAACAAGAGATAAACTGATCAACGACGCCAAAGAACAAGCGAAGGCTGAAGCCTCTAAAATACTTGCAGATGCAAATGCCGCCATACACTCGCAAAAAATGGCTGCACTGACCGATATCAAAAATCAGATTGGAAATATGGTGATTGAGGTATCTGAAAAGGTCATCCGCAAACAACTTGACAACAAAGCTGAACAGGAAAAGTATATCCAGCAAATGGCAGGTGAATTAAATCAATTTGGAAAATAAAGGGTATGCGTCAAACCAAAGTAGCTCAACGTTACGCGAAAGCCATTTTTGATTTGGCAGTAGAAACCTCCAAATTGGAAGAGGTGAAACAGGATGTTGATCTGATCCAATCTGTTCAGAACAAAGACCTTCATCTGATGTTTATGTCGCCCGTTGTCAAGGGGGAGAAGAAAATAGCCATATTTGAAGCAGTATTTTCCAAACATATTCAACCTCTAACCCAATCCTTTTTCAAACTTATTTTTTCGAAGGGTAGATCAGTGGCCATCAATGAAATCATCTCTGCTTTCATTGAGAAATACAGATCACAAAAAGGAATTGAGTTGGTTGAACTTACAACAGCAGTGGAAGTATCGAAAGATATCAAAGACACCATCGCCGCTGAACTCAAGGAAAACAAACTGTTGAAAGGAAAGTCAATTGAGATGAGATCCAAAGTAGACCCCTCCATCATAGGCGGTTTGATTGTTCAGGTGGATGATCAATTGTTTGATGCAAGTATCAAACATGATTTGCAGGTCATCAAAAAGCAATTCATTGAAAACATGTACATCAGTAAAATATAATCAAAGCATTTAAATTCAAAGCAATGATAGAGATTAAACCCGACGAAATATCAGCCATCCTCCGCCAGCAGTTGAGCAACTTCAATTCCTCCGCTGATTTGGAAGAAGTAGGTTCAGTACTCCAGGTTGGTGACGGCATCGCACGTATTTATGGATTGAACAATGTACAATCCGGTGAGTTGGTTGAATTTGAAAATGGTGTAAGAGCCATTGCATTGAACCTTGAAGAAGACAACGTGGGTGTGGTATTGATGGGAGAGGGTTTGGATATCAAAGAAGGATCAAAAGTAAAGCGCACTGGTAAAATCGCTTCCATCAAAGCTGGAATGGGATTGGTTGGACGCGTTATCAATACCCTTGGAGAGCCGATTGATGGCAAGGGCCCTATCAAGGGAGATGTATATGAAATGCCCTTGGAGCGCAAGGCACCTGGTGTCATTTTCCGTGAGCCGGTAAAAGAACCGCTGCAAACAGGTATCAAGGCGATTGATGCCATGATTCCAGTTGGACGTGGACAAAGAGAGCTGATCATTGGCGATCGCCAGACGGGTAAAACTGCCATTGCCATTGATACCATCATCAATCAGAAAGAATTTTACAAAGCAGGCAAACCTGTGTATTGTATATATGTCGCAGTTGGACAAAAAGCGTCAACCATTGCTGCGGTGATGAAGACCTTGGAAGACAATGGTGCGATGGATTATACCATCATCGTAGCAGCTTCTGCAGCGGAACCTGCACCACTTCAGTTCTATGCTCCTTTTGCAGGTGCCGCCATTGGTGAATTCCTGCGTGATACCGGAAATGCTGCATTGATTGTTTATGATGATCTTTCAAAACAGGCAGTAGCCTACCGCGAAGTTTCATTATTGCTTCGTCGTCCACCCGGCCGTGAGGCATATCCTGGTGACGTATTCTACCTGCACAGCCGTTTGTTGGAAAGAGCAGCGAAGGTGATCAGCAAGGATGAAGTTGCCAAGAAGATGAACGACCTTCCTGACTCCATCAAACATTTGGTAAAAGGTGGTGGATCACTTACTGCTCTTCCTATCATTGAGACACAAGCGGGTGACGTATCAGCATATATTCCTACGAACGTTATTTCCATCACCGACGGACAGATCTTCCTTGAATCCAACCTCTTTAATGCAGGTATTCGTCCAGCGATCAACGTAGGTATCTCTGTAAGCCGCGTGGGTGGTAATGCACAGATCAAATCAATGAAGAAGGTAGCAGGTACGTTGAAACTTGATCAGGCACTTTACCGTGAGATGGAAGCTTTCTCTAAGTTTGGCGGTGATTTGGATGCTGCAACAAAATCAGTACTTGACAAAGGAGCACGCAACGTTGAAATCCTGAAACAAGGACAGTATCAACCTGTAGCAGTTGAAAAACAGGTTGCCATCATCTACCTCGGTACGCAAGGTCTCCTCAGAGAGGTGCCGGTCAAATCTGTAAAGGATTTTGAAGAACAATTCCTCTTGGAAATGGAAACCAAGCATGCCGACATTCTTGCTGAATTCAAAAAAGGAAACCTTCCTGAGGATGGCATCAAGAAAATGACTGAACTGGCCAAGAACATCATGGCTCAGTACAAATAAATATTTTTCTTACTGATTGAAAGGCCTGGTCTGACCAGGCCTTTTTTATTTTGTACAGATCTGTCAAAATATTTACATTCATCCGGTAAAACTTGTATATGAAAAAAATTATATCCCTTTCCATCGCTGCTATCATCACATTGAATCTTTTTGCAGCAGTTCGGTTACCATCCATTATTTCATCTCATATGGTCTTGCAACAAAAGTCAAAGGTCAAGTTATGGGGTTGGTGTGCACCTGCAGAAAAAATCAGGATCCAGGTTGGATGGGATACCACTACTTACGAAACAATAGCATCGAGAGGTGCGAGATGGGTGGCAGAAATCATGACGCCTGCAGCAGGCGGACCCTATTCCATAAAGATCAAGGCAAGCAATGAAATCATACTGGAAGATGTATTGATCGGTGAGGTGTGGGTTTGCGGTGGGCAAAGCAATATGGAATGGAGCGCAGATCAGGGTTTGAAGCAATCCAAAGAAGAATCCCCCAATGCAAACAACAAACAGATTCGGTTTTTTTATGTTCCTAAATCAACATCTGCAACAGCACAGGATGATGTACAGGCAAAATGGTTTGTATGCAATCCGGAGGATATGCTGCATTTCAGTGCGATTGGATATTTTTTTGGAAAACAAATCAATGCTTCGACAGGGTATCCTGTTGGATTGATCAACAGCAATTGGGGTGGAACACCCGCGGAGGTTTGGACGCCATCTGAGATTGTTCAGCATGACCCTGATTTGCGTTTGGCTGCTGAGAAATTGAATCCAAGTCAGTGGTGGCCTCATATAAAAGGCGAAGCCTACAATGCCATGATTCACCCACTGACAAATTATGAAATAGCTGGAGCCATTTGGTATCAGGGTGAAAGCAATGTAGGCACCCATTATGCCTATCAGCGACTGTTCACCAACATGATTGATAGTTGGCGAAAAGCGTGGAACAAAAATTTCCCCTTTTATTTTGTTCAGATTGCTCCCTATGCCTATGGTGACAATCATATCAACGGCGCATTGTTGAGAGAGGCACAAACAAAGTCAGCTTCTTTTCCCAAAACAGGTATGGTCGTGGTAAGTGACCTGGTAGACAATGTAAAAGATATTCATCCAACATTGAAAAAAGAGGTGGCAGCAAGATTGGCCAACTATGCACTTGCTGAAACATATCAGGTAAAAGGACTTCATTATAAAAGTCCACAGTATGCATCACATTCCATTGAAAAGAATAAAATCAGAATTCAATTTGACAATGTTCCAACCACATTGTTGTCTAAAGGTGCTGAGTTGATTGATTTTTATATTGCGGGGGCTGATGGAGCTTTTGTCCCTGCAAAAGCAATAATTGAAGGAAAAACAGTTGTGGTATCCAGCCGAAATGTGAAAGATCCGGTTGATGTCAGGTTTGGATTCACCAATACAGCAATGCCTAATTTATTTTCCGCAGAAGGTTTGCCTGTGAATTTGTTCAGGACGGATAAATAGAGGAGTAACAAGTGACGAGTAACAAGGGACAAGATAAAAATCAAATGATTTGGTCACCGTTGTTCCTCGTCCCTTGTTACTTGTCTCTTGTTACTTAGTAAAATTTAGTCACCCCTGGCACTGCAACCTTGTACCTTCCGTTTTCATCCGGTAATGTTTTTGGCATGGCATCCCATGCATATTTTTCTGGCTGCAAATTGAGTCCACTGTTCAGGGCTTTGTCCCACTCAACAACCTGGCCGCTGTAGGTTGCCATTCTTCCCAAAATAGAAGTCAAGGTACTTTTTGCTCCATTCTCCGCATCTGCGAATTTGTATTCACCTTTTGCAATGGCAGCAAACAGTTCAACATGTTCGTTTTGATAGGGGTCGTTCTCCTGCTTCTTGTCAAATTGGTACAAAATGGTCCCTTTGTGATCTCTGATATTGGCAGCACCACAGAAAATTTTTCCTTTGGTGCCCATGATCAACTCATCCACTTTTGCGGATGTCTTTGGGATATGTCTGCATTGTGAATTCAGGATGGAACCGTCTCCATAATGAAACTCAACAAAGTGATGATCAAAAATCTCTCCATGATCCTTGCCCTTTCTGACTTCTCTTCCACCAAATCCCTGTGCCTTTACTGGGTAAGATCCTTTGAACCAATTGATCACATCAATATTATGGATATGTTGCTCTGTAATATGATCACCGCACAGCCAGTTGAAATAATACCAGTTGCGCATTTGGTACTCCATTTCGGTTTGTTCAGGTTTTCTGGGATTGACCCATACTCCGTCGTTGTTCCACCATGCCTGTGCCGAAGTGATATCACCAATCAGGTCTTTTCTTTTAAACAGTTCTCTGTATGAATTTTGATAATGTCTCTGCAGTCCAACAACTACATTTAATTTTTTTGTTTTTGCAACAGCTGCAGCTGCCAATACTTTCTTCACTCCCTCAGGATCAGTTGCAACGGGCTTTTCCATGAAAATATGCTTGCCCTGGTTGACAGCCTCTTCAAAATGAATGGGCCTGAATCCGGGAGGGGTAGCGAGGATGACCACATCTGCCAATGGAATCGCTTTGAGGTAAGCGTCGAATCCAACAAACTTTCTTTCTTCCGGTACATCCACCATTGCTTTTACAGAACCTTTGGTTCCCGCATCAGAGAGATCTTCAGAAGTAATATTTTTATAACAGCTGTCAAGGCGATCTTTGAATGCATCCGCCATCGCAACCAATTTTACACGTTGCTTGCTTTGCAAAGCCTGCAGTGCTGCACCTGTTCCTCTTCCTCCACATCCTATCAATGCTATTTTGATCACATCATCAGCTCCAGAAAAATAATTGGCTTGGGACATCATGGGAGCCGCAATGATTCCAGTTGAAAGGAGTCCACCTTGTTTTACAAATGCTCGGCGGCCTTTGTGGTTTGGCATGTTTTTGTACATCGTTGAATTTTTTAATCGTTAGTTACCCAGATACAATTTATACAATTTTTCGGCTTCTTCCTGCGTGGGCTGGTTGGCCGGACAAACAATCCTGAATCCAACAAACATTCCATCTGTAAGCCACCACCTGCTTTTGGGAAGCTGGGGATCTCTTTTGTTCCAACTGGTTTCGGAAAACTGTCTGCTGAATGATCTTAATTTTTTTGCATCATCCATGTAAGATCCTCCTCGTATGCTTCTTGGATACCTCGAAACCGGAAGGATGATTTTGTCTTTTTCATTGGTCAAAGTTTTTTTGAGGTATTCCTGATCATACTGATCCATTGTCCATTCAGCGACATTTCCCATCATGTCATAGAGTCCCCATGGATTGGGCTTTTTCATTCCTACTTTCTGATATTTTTCCTGGCTGTTTAATTTGTACCAGGCATATTGACCAAGTTTCTCCGGACCATCTCCATAAAAATATGCAGTTTGGGTGCCGGCTCTGCACGCATACTCCCATTCTGCCTCAGTAGGCAAACGAAAAAATTTTCCTGTTTTATGGTACAACCATCTGCAAAACATCATTGCTGCATCCACACTCATGCTATTGGCAGGAAAACCGCCCTCTTTACCCATGTTCCAGCTAAGATCGATGTACTGAGGTGTTGGTCTGGTAATGGCATCTGCTTTTGATCCTTGTGATATTTCTTCATCCTTGAAAAAAATATCAAATTGGTCATGGGTTATTTCATAGACACCGATGGAAAATGGGGAAACCTGCACTTGTCGCGTTGGTTTTTCATGCTGATTCAAGGATGTATTGCTGCCCATGGTAAAGGACCCGCCCTGCAGTCCAATCATTTTAATGGATTGATTGGATCCTGGAATCAATACTTCCTCCTTTGAAACAGGTTGGGCATAGATGAATAAATAAGGACATAACAAAACGAACAGGGTAATTAATTTCTTCACCATGGATGATTTGATGCAATTTTAAGTAAATTGTTCAAAGTAATTTGATCCATCATTAAAATATCTCTTATGGAAAGAAGAGGGTTTATCAGAAATTCTTCATTGGCTGGCATGGGATTGCTTTCAGGAAAATCCTTGTTTTCTCAAAACAATCTGCCTGCAGCCAAACCTTTTAACCTGAGTTATGCATTTCATGATGGAATGTTTGCCAATCATGCCGGCAAGGATTTCATTGATCAAATAAAATTTGCACATGATCAGGGATTCAATGCCATTGAAGACAACGGAATGATGTCGAGGACACCTGAAATGCAATCCAAAATTGGCGATACGTTGGAAAAACTTGGCATGCGCATGGGCGTATTTGTGATTACCTCCGAAAACTGGCACTGGAAAATGAGCCTTGCAACGGGTAAGCAAGAATTCAAGGATCTGATTGTCAAAGATTGTCACAAAGCAGTAGAAGTGGCAAAGAGATGCAATGCAAAGTGGGCAACAGTTGTACCAGGAAATTATGACCGTTCTTTACCATACGACCTGCAAATGGCCAATGTGATAGAAGGTTTGAGGCTGGGGACGGAAGTGTTGGAAAAAGCTGGGCTGGTTATGGTGCTTGAACCTTTGAGCGATAATCCTGATTTGTTTTTGCGTTACTCTGCACAAACATACATGGTTTGCAAAGCAGTCAACAGTCCCTCTTGTAAAATACTTTTTGACATGTACCACATGCAGAGAAATGAGGGCAATATCATTGCAAATATGGACAAGTGTTGGAGTGAAATCGGGTACATGCAAATTGGCGATAATCCGGGAAGAAACGAGCCGACAACCGGCGAAATGAATTACAAGAATATTTTCAAGCACATCTACAACAAAGGTTTCAAGGGAATTTTAGGAATGGAACACGGAAATGCTGTTAAAGGAAAAGAAGGAGAAATTGCCTTGATCAAAGCTTACAGAGAATCGGATGATTTTCTCTAGAACCTGAATCCAAGTGAAATACCTGCTCTGATGCCGGCCCATGGGCCATCGAGTGTCAGCTTCAATGCATTTGAACTTACTTCACTGCGAACGGTCGTCATTGGAATCTCAATATTATTTGCAGCATCTCTGATAGCTCCCTGCTCGGCTGCACTCAATGTGAATGAGCTTTTGCCATTGAGTGTTCCAGCTCCGCTGCCATAATGTGGACCAATGATTTGCCAATCCAGGCATAGTCTTTTTCCAAGAAACCACTGAGCGCCCAACATCAAACCATATGTGGTTGATTTCACATCACCGGAGAGTGTTATATTGTCTTTTACTCCATTCACGGGAGTAAATTCAATTTTGATTCCCTCTCCATGAAAATTTGAGAAACGGATAAATGGAGCAACGTAAAATCCCTTGCCATAACCCTTTTTTCCAGGATACCATCTCAATTCTGGAGTCAATGCATTGTTTGATAAAAGCAACTGATCGAAAGTTTTCTGCATATTGGCATCACCATTGGCAATGCGAACGATATTGTCTTTCAGGGGAATATTTCCCAAGGGCATGTATCTGTAGCTGACTGCAATGGATATTTTTTTCCCCAAAACACGCTCAAATTGTCCGTTGTAATTGTTAAGGGGCAGTGAGGTGAGATTGACTTTTATCAAATTTTTTTTGGGGCTGGGAACTTTTTTTTCTTGCGCTTCTGCGGTGATCACAGATGCCAGCATGAGTCCCGCTAGGAGCATTGTTTTTGTGATCCGTCTCATAATATCCTTTTAATGAATATAACGAAAAATTGCTATTCGTCAATTTTTTCGTCAACTGCATTGGCAACGACGTGAGCTGAAATCTTTTTCAACGGATTTTTTCGCAATTCCTGATAGTGGTTGCGTGTATTATAAATATCAATTGCAGAAAAAACGGCAGCCCTGAAAGAGGATTCATCAGCCTGGTTTTTGCCAGCAATATCAAATGCCGTTCCATGATCTGGAGAAGTTCTGATCGCTTGAAGACCGGCAGTAAAATTTGTGCCCTCACCAATGGCAAGTGATTTGAATGGGATCAGTCCTTGGTCGTGGTACATGGCCAGAATGGCGTCGAATTTTTCATGATTTCCTCTTGCAAAAAATGCATCAGCACTGTATGGTCCCATTACCACACAATCATTCTTTTTGGACTCAAGAATTGCTGGACGAATAACTTCTTTTTCCTCTCTGCCCACAAGTCCCTCATCACCTGCATGTGGATTGAGTCCCAGTACCGCTATCCGCGGGCGCTCTACTCCAAAATCCTTGATCAGACTGTTTTTCAAAAGATTGATTTTCTTGATGATTTGTTCCTTGTTGATGTTTTTGGCAACATCCATGATGGCCAAATGTTCTGTGAGCAAACCCACTCTCATATTATCTGCAATCATCAGCATCAGCACATCATCTGCCTTGAATGCATCTTTCAGGAAAGGGGTATGTCCTGTAAAGCTAAATGCATTGCTTTGCATGGTGTATTTATGGAGTGGTGCCGTTACCAGCGCATCAATGGTTTTTTCTTTGAGTGCTTTCACAGCAGCTTGTAATGACTGAACACCATATTTTCCACCGGTATCACTCATTTGTCCGGGTTGGATATCAACATCCTCCTCCCAGACAGTGAAAATATTGACCTGCTTGGGATTGATTTTAGAAATTTCTTTGATGCTGGCGTAGTTAAAATTTATTTCATGGATGGATTTTTTATAAAAATTGATCACTTTGTTCGAGGCAAAAATCACAGGCGTGCAGAGTTCCAGAATTCTGTTGTCTGAAAATGTTTTGATGATGATTTCTATACCGATACCGTTTAGATCACCCACTGAAATCCCGATCACAGGCCTGTTTTGTTCGCTCATAAATTGACTTTAGCTTGAAGCGACAAAGGTAGGGATAATGGCTAATCTTTATCGTAATTTTGTATCCGCATGCTAACACTCAAAAAGTCACTCGGCCAGCATTTTTTAAAGGATGAAACCATCTGTGTTCGCATTGTGGAGGAGCTGAAAAGCCACCCTTTTACACAACTGCTGGAAGTGGGTCCCGGGGGAGGCGCCCTCACCAAGCATCTGCAGGAAATTCCCGGAATTGATTTGAAGCTGGTTGAGATTGACAAAGAAAAGATTGCCTTTCTTTCTATTGCATTTCCAAAATTGCAATCACATATTGTGGAGGGTAGCATACTAGATATTGCTTCTCCCTTTGAAGGTAAGTTTACCATGATTGGAAACTTCCCTTACAATATTTCAACCCAAATTGTTTTCAAGGTAATTGAATGGCGAGAACAAGTTGAAGCCATGGTTGGCATGTTTCAAAAAGAGGTAGCAGAAAGAATTTGTGCAAAACCAGGAACAAAAGATTACGGCATCATCAGTGTACTTGTGCAGGCCTATTTCAAAGCAAGCTATCTTTTTGATGTGAATGAAACAGCATTCAACCCTCCTCCAAAAGTTAAAAGTGGAGTGATTTCACTTGTTTATATCGGAAATCCTTATCAGATTGACAATCATCGAAAATTTTCAGTTCTGGTAAAGACTGCTTTTTCTCAACGCAGGAAGCAGTTGCGCAATCCATTGAAAGGGTTTTTTGATAAAACCGTATTATCCGATGAGATATTTACCAAAAGGGCTGAGCAACTTTCCGTCGAAGATTTTGTTCATTTGCTAAAATCAATGAAGTGAGAAAAGTACTTATCACAGCATATGCACATCCTTTCCTACGCGAATCACTCATCCAAAGAGGATATGAAGTAGAAGTACAGGAGAAAATAAATGATCAGCAGTTGATGAGTATCGTTCATCAATACGAAGGATTGGTTATTACCACACGATTGACAATCGATCCTGAAATATTGGATCATGCCACTCAATTGAAATGGATTGGAAGGCTGGGAAGTGGAATGGAAATAGTTGATGTTGCATATGCCCAATCAAGAGGGATCAAGTGCTTTAGTAGTCCAGAAGGAAATCGAAATGCAGTTGCAGAACACTGCCTAGGAACATTGCTTTCACTGATGCACAATATCAACAAGTCACATCAGGAAGTGATGGAGGGGAAATGGATAAGGGATGCCAACAGGGGTGTTGAGTTGACAGGAAAAACTATTGGTATCATTGGATTTGGAAATACAGGTGCCGCATTTGCAAAATTATTAGCATCATTTGATGTGAAGATCTTGGCACATGATAAGTACAAACAAGTTTTTGAAGAGAATCATATCAGGCAAGCTTCATTGGAACAAGTGTTGTCCAACTCAGACATCATCAGTCTTCACCTGCCTTTGACAGATGAAACTACTCATTACGCTGACCAGGCTTTTTTTGCCGCACTTCAACGCAAACCATTTTTTCTAAATGCCTCTAGGGGAAAAGTCGTTCAAACAAGGGCATTGATGGAGGCGCTCGAAAAAGGGTTGGTTGCTGCCGCTGGACTCGATGTGCTTGAAAATGAGGATCTTGCTTCATATACTGCCGAGGAAAAAACGTTGCTCAGTCATTTATTGAAAAGGGAAAATTTAATCATTACCCCACACATTGCAGGATACAGCCACGAAGCGCTTCTGAAAATGGCCGAGACGGTGATCCAAAAACTGGATACCCTCCATGAAAATTGATTTTCTGGAATTTATGTAACTTTGCACAACAGCAACGCCCCGGTTTATTCTGAGGCGTTGCTATTTTTTTCAAACCCAAGCTAAATGTGACACTATGAGCGTAATGTATGTTACAAAGGAAACACTGGAGCAAATGAAGGCTGAACTTCATAAGATGAAGACAGTTGAAAGGCCTGCGGCTTCTAGAGCAATTGCCGAGGCGAGGGAAAAAGGGGATCTCAAGGAAAATGCCGAGTATGATGCTGCCAAAGAAGCACAGGGATTGCTAGAAGCAAAAATTTCCAGAATGGAGACTGAATTGGCCAATGCGCGCATCCTCGATGCATCTGAAATTGATACAACCAAAGTTTCTATTTTGACAAAAGTTACGATCACCAACAAAGCCACCAAGAAATCTATGACATACCAGATTGTTTCGGAAAAAGAAGCAGATTTGAAGCTCCAAAAAATATCTGTCACTTCACCCATTGGAAAGGGACTCCTCGGTAAGAAGGTTGGAGATGAGGCTGAAATTCAAGCACCCAACGGTAAAATTGTATTTCATATCGATCACATCACGATATAGATATGTCAAGTATTTTCAGCAAAATCATCAGCGGAGAAATTCCTTCCTATAAAATTGCAGAAAACGATCGGTTTTATGCATTCCTGGATGTATTTCCGCTTGTACCCGGACATACATTGGTAGTGCCTAAAAAAGAAACAGATTATATTTTTGATTTGAGCGAAAACGAGCTCAATCAAATTTTGTCTTTCTCAAAACCCATCGCAAAAGCCATTGAAAAGGCATTTCCCTGTAAACGTTGTGGTATTGCCGTCATTGGATTGGAAGTACCCCATGCGCATGTGCACCTGGTACCAATACAAACTGCTGATGATTTGAATTTTACCAGGGAAAAATTAAAGCCTACACAGGAGGCCTTGCTTCAGGCCCAAGCTGCCATACTTGCACGTTTATCCTGATCATTTTTTGACCACCCGTTCAGGATGTTGCTGAATGAAATTGCTCCAGCTGGAACTTGCTTTCTTGTTTGGTTTTCTTTTTGAACTTGCCTTTGGAATAGGAATTGTCTGGTCGTTGAATTGATGGCAAACTGCTACTGCCAATGCATCAGAGGCATCAAAATACCGAATGGTATGCTTGAGTTGCATGATGTTGTTCAACATTTTCCAAATCTGCTCCTTGGTTGCATTTCCATTGCCTGTGATGGACTGTTTGACTTTTTTTGGGGAGTATTCCGCAACAGCAATCTTGTTGGACATGGCCACCGCGATGGCCACACCCTGGGCCCTGCCAAGTTTAAGCACGCTTTGAACATTTTTCCCAAAAAAAGGTGCTTCAATCGCCATCGCGTCAGGATGGTATTTATCGATCAACGATTGAATGGTTTCGTTGATCATGCCCAGTCGCACGAACATATCTTTTTTCCCGTTCAACTTCACTACATCCATCTCCAGCATGTTGATTTTGCTCCCATTTGTTTCAATGATGCTGAATCCCATGATGACTGTTCCTGGGTCGATTCCTAAAATAATTTTACTTTTCCGTTTCAAGTGTATATTGTTATCGCGTGAGCCTCAACAAAAATATCAAATTAATCCTCAATTATGTGGTGGGACCTGCATTGCTCATCCTCATATCCTATCATTTATACCATAAACTTTCAACCAGTCCCCAGCTTTCGTTTGATCTAAATACCATACAGCAAAATATCAGTAAGAATGGAATGCTTTTGCCCCTTGTTTCACTCCTATTAATGTTGCTGCAATGGACGATCGAGGCATTGAAGTGGAGGAAGATCTTGGGTGCAGTTTCTTTTCATATGAAATGGGCAACTTCTCTCAAAATGATTTTCGCAGGACAATCTTTTTCCTTTATTACGCCGAACCGGATGGGTGAATTCATTGGACGGGTTGTGTATTTGCCTTCTGAAAAGAAAGGCATTGGTACTGCATTTACTGTATACAATACTGTTGTGCAAATATCGGTTTACTGTTTTTTTGCATCTATCGCTTTTTATTTTTACGATGCAACATCCTTGTCAAAAAAGCTGTCAAGTTCAACTGGAGAATGGATTGAAATATTGCAATTGGTTGCACTCTTGATTTCTTTCGCATGTATCATATTTTTTGTCATACAAAAGCGATTGTTTATTTTTTTGATGAATGCTCATTTTCTTAAAAAGTTTACAAATATTTGGAGTGCATGCATGCAAATAAATCATGAAACATCAATAGTGATGTTGGGATTGACAATTCTAAAGACACTGGTTATTGTTTTTCAGTATTGGGTTGTTTTTTCATGGCTTGGAGTAGATATATCTTTTATTTCAACCTTCGCTGGTGTATCATTGATGCTATTTGGATTGGTTGTGATTCCAACCATTTCATTTGTTGAAATCGGATTGAGATGGGAATTTTCATATTTACTTTTTTCGGTGTACACTTCAAATCTTTTGGGAATAACCATTGGCGCTACCATTATTTGGCTGCTCAATGTTGTACTTCCTGCCATCATCGGTGCCTTTTGGTTGATCTTTAAGCCAATTGACCGGATTGATCCATAAACAATTTATCATGGGCTTTGTATTTCTTTTGATGAATTGCCTTTGAACACAATTATCTTTGCAACATGAATTTTGCCAGGAAATCGACCCTTTTTTTATGCTTCATGCTGCTGTCTATAACATTGACAGCTGATAATGATTTCTGTGGGGTTCAGAATGTTTCATTTACAGGGAATGAGCAGGTAAATTTTAAGATATTTTATAATATAATTGGATTGTATGTAGATGCAGGAAATGCATCATTCACGGTAAGCAATGCCAAAATCAACAGCAAGCCGGTATATCATATTGTTGGACTCGGTACTTCCAATCCTTCATATGATTGGATATTCAGGGTGAGGGATAAATATGAGTCATATGTAGATACTGCTACCATGAAGCCCTATCGTTTTGTGAGACATGTAGAGGAAGGTAGTTACAGAAAAGATGAGTTGGTCAACTTCAACCATGATGAGAAAAAAGCAACTACACAAAAAGGCAGTTTCAGTGTACCTGCATGCATACAGGATGTGTTGAGTGCGGTGTATTATGCAAGAAATATTGATTTTTCAAAGCGCAGCATAGGAGAGAAAATTCCATTCAGCATGTTCATTGATGACGCGGTACATAATCTCTACATACGTTATCTTGGAAAAGAAGTGATCAAAACCAAATACGGCATTTTCAATGCCATCAAGTTCAAGCCTATGTTGATCGGCGGTACCGTTTTCAAGGGAGGGGAGCTCATGACTGTCTGGGTATCAGATGATAGAAATCACTTGCCACTGCGAATTGAAAGTCCCATCAGTGTTGGCAGCGTAAAAGTGGATATGGTCAAGTTCAAAAATCTACGATATCCATTTGACGCACTCATCACATGGCGATGATCAAAGATCACGCAATTGAAAAACTTCACCTTTTGAAAATCCTTTCTCTGTTTCAATGACGTTGCAACATTCAATGTTCACGTCGTGTTCAAAAATGAGCTTGTATCTATTGGATGCTGCTTCTTTCAGAAAAGCTTCTTTTTCAGTGATTGTTGTCATTGGAAACATATCATAGCCCATTACATAGGGCAGTGGAATATGGGCAGCAGTGGGAATTAGATCTGCCATGTAAACAAACGTATGGTTGTTGTATTGAAACACCGGAAGCATCATGCTTTTGGTATGCCCGTTGGCAAAAAGAATTTCAATATGCTCTGAAAAACGGGTCCTTTGCTCTTGCTTTTCCTCAATGAATTTGATTACACCATGCTCTTGCAGCGGCAATATATTTTCTTTAAGAAAAGATGCTTTTTCTCTGGCATTCGGATGCACTGCCCATTTCCAGTGTTGCTCGGAAGTCCAATAGGTTGCATGTGGAAATGCAGGCTCCATTGACTTATTGACAGCACCGCCGCAATGATCAAAATGCAGATGGGTCAACAGCACATCTGTAATATCCTCTTTCTCAAACCCTTTTTCTTTGAGTGAGGTCAACAGATGATTACCAGCGGGATGATAATGTCCAAAAAATTTATCAGATTGTTTATCACCCATTCCGGTGTCGATGAGTATTCTTTGATCGCCCTCAACAATCAGCAAACACCTCATTGCAAAAGTGCAAAGATTGTTTTCGTCGGCAGGAATCAACTTCTGCCAGAGCTGCTTAGGTACTACCCCAAACATGGCACCACCATCCAGCTTGAAAGTTCCGGCGTCAATTGAATAGACTTGCATATTTTTCTTTTGTAATAACTTTTTTGGTGTACAAGAGGGCAAAAAAGCTAAAAATAAAAAAAAGCATGAGGACGAGTATTGAATTTCTGATGCTGCCCGTAAGTTCTTCGTTTCTTGCGAAAAGGAATAATCCAATAGTGAGTGCAATTTTTTCGGTCACGTCATAAAAGCTGAAATAGGAGGTTGTATCTTCTGTTGGTGGAATCAATTTTGAGTAGGTGCTTCTTCCAATGGTTTGAATACCACCCATGACCAGACCCACGCATGCAGCTAAAATATAAAATTCAGTCTGTGATTGAATAAAGTATCCCCATAGACAGATTCCTATCCAAATAAAAACTGCCACGACCAAGGTGTAAATATTTCCAATTCGTTTACTCAGCCAACTCATGAGAATAGCACCAACAAGTGCCACCAATTGGATGAGTATGATTGTCATGATCAATTTGGGTTCATCCTCTGGTTTGGGAAAAATTTCTTTTTTACTGAAGCTGGCAGCTACCAACATGACAGTCTGAACGCCTACACTGAAAAGGAAGAAAGAGATCAGGTATCTCTTCAGGGCAGGAATTTGTTTGGCTTGATTCCAAACCTGTTTCAATTCATGAAACCCGTTCAACAGCAGGTGTTTTTTAAGTTGTTTGTTTTGCTCTGTATTGGAAGGAAGTGCTCTGAAGGTGATTTGTGCGAATCCCAGCCACCAACATCCTACCAATAAAAATGAAATTCTGGGTCCCATTGTTTTATCATTTGGATCCAATCCAAACAGTTGTGGCTGCAGAATAACTACAAAGCAGATCAGTTGCAAGAGTACACTTCCGATGTATCCCATTGCAAATCCCCTCGCACTGAGTCCGTCTCTTTCCTCTGGCGTAGCAATATCCGGCAAATAAGAATTATAGAAAACCAGGCTGCTCCAAAATCCCAATGCTGCCAAGGCGAAAAAAATAATTCCCCATTCAATTTTTTCTGGCGTGAAGAAAAACAACATGGAACAAGCAAGGGATCCGATGACAACAAAGAAACGCATGAATGCTTTTTTGTTTCCTCTGTAATCAGCAATCGAAGAAAGGATGGGGGAAGTGATGGCAACTATAAAGAAGACAATCGCCAGCGCATAATTCTGAAGAGCTGTATTGATGAATTGATGGCCAAAAAAGTTTACATAGGATTGTTCGTCGTTGTTGCTGCTGGTGATGGCAACGTAATATGCAGGAAAAATCGTTGAGGTGATAACAAGATTATAAACACTGTTGGCCCAGTCATACATGGTCCAGGCCCTTTGGATTTTTCTTCTATTGTCCATATTTGCAAATCTCATCAGTAAGGTAAGCAAAAGAACTGAATTCCCTTTTACTCAAAAATCAGCCTAGGTGCCCGGTGTAAATCAATATAAACAGCACCAATCCAAGAATAATTCGATACCATCCAAACAACCTGAAGCCATTTTTTTGGAGGAAGCTGATGAAGAACTTGATGGCAATAAGTGCAACAATAAATGCAATTACACTCCCAATCAATAGCGTTGTTATTCCATCGCTGTTTAGCAATGCAGGTTCCTCTTTCCAGATGTCATATATGCTTTTGGCAGTGGCGGCGAACATGGTGGGGACTGCCAAGAAAAATGAGAATTCGGCAGCAGCACTTCTGGTGAGTTTTTGTTGCATGCCCCCAATGATGGTGGCAGCACTTCTGCTGAGTCCAGGTAAAAGGATGGCCAGTACCTGGTAGCAACCAATGAAGAATGATGTTTTATAATTTACTTTTTCTTCATCGTCGATAACCGGGGCTTTGAACCAATTGTCAACAAACAACAAAACAATGCCTCCCAAGAAAAGTATGCTGGAAATAAAAATCGGCTTTTCCAAAGCCTGGTCTATGTGCTTTTTGAATACAGCACCGAAAGCGAGTGCGGGTATGATGGCAATAAAAAGTTTTATATAGAAATCCAATCTCTTGAATTGTATAAATTTCTTCCAGTACAATACAACAACAGACAGGATGGCGCCAAATTGAATGACGATTTCAAACAATTTAGTGAATGGATCACTGGCTGTTTCAAAAAAGGCAGATGCGATGGCCATATGTCCGGTAGAGGACACTGGGAGAAATTCTGTGATGCCTTCAATGATGGCTAAAACAATGGCCTGGATATAACCCATGATGAGTTGAAGCGTTTATTTACTTTTTTTCATGATCGCAAACACTTCAATCAGGAGACCCGCTACGATCAGAATAGGAGCCAGTGTAATTCTTCTGAAACTGTAAACCTCATTTTCATTGAATACATTGGGATCGGTGCTTTTGCCTCCAGCCATCAGGATGAGTCCGATGACGATGGTCACTAAACCAATCAGCATCCATACAAGATTTTCTTTTCCAAAAAGCGGTGTGTTCTTTGTTTCCATTGATGTATAAATTAATAGAGGTCGTCTAATTTCATTTTAAGATACTTCGTTACACTGCGGTGTGTGCTGATAAAGGTAATGCTTATCCCAATCAGAATGAGTGCAAAGAACAAGAGGAATAAACTTGTATTGTCTTTCAATGCTTTGATTTCAGGTAACCACCAATTTTCGACTGCATAAATCAATACCAGAATTGCAGCAATTGCCAGCAGAGCGCTGATCAGTCCGTTGATGATCGCTTTGGTATCGAATGGCTTTGAGATAAACCACCTGGTTGCGCCTACCATCTGCATGGTCTTGATCAAAAACCTGTTGGAAAACATTGCGAGTTTGATCGTGTTGTCTATTAATATAATAACAATCAAAGCCAGTATACCTGCAAGTGCCAGTAAAAAATACCCTGCCTTTCTGACCACATTGTTCAAGTTGGTTACTACTGCGTCTGGGTACTTCACTTCACTGATGATGAAATTTTTCATAATATCCGAAGTGATGACCTTGAGACTATCTTTGTTCACATAAGCAGGTTCAAGATAAAAATCAATGCTGGCTGGCAAGGGATTGTAATCAAGGACCTTATTCCAGTCCTGATTGCCATCACCTATGAATGTTTGTCGCGCTTTTTCTTTTGTGATGTACTCCACATTTCGAGCATAAGGTTTTGATTTGATGGAGTTTTTAACTGAAGTGATATCTTTCTGTGGACTCCCTTCTCTGATGAAAGCATGTACCTGTACGCTTCCCTTGAAATAGGTTTCCAATTTGCTTGTATTGATGACCAGCCAACCCAGGATTCCTAGAATAAACAATACCAATGCAACTCCCAAAATAGCCATGAAATAGGAGGGTTTGCTTTTTTTCATCGATCCTTTTCCTTGGGTTGTCATCATTGCTTCTTATGTTTTGATTGGATTTGACCTCTTCAGTGTCAAAAATAACAATTTTGAGGGGTTTGCGTACCTTTGCACATCGTTAAATTAAAGGAATATTCATGGAATATGCATTCAGCGAAATAGAAAAAAAGTGGCAGTCAAAATGGAACGAATTGAACGCATACAAGGTTTCCAATCATTCCAACAAACCCAAGTATTATGTGCTAGACATGTTTCCCTATCCAAGTGGAGCGGGACTCCATGTGGGGCATCCGTTGGGGTACATCGCAAGTGATATATACAGCAGATACAAACGCCTCAAAGGATACAATGTGTTGCATCCGATGGGATATGATTCATTCGGACTCCCTGCCGAGCAGTATGCCATTGATCATGGTATTCCACCTGCAGTTTCTACTGAACAAAATATTGCAACCTTTCGTTCTCAATTGGACAAAATTGGATTTTGTTATGATTGGAGTCGAGAGGTGAGGACCTCCGACAAAAATTATTACAAGTGGACGCAGTGGATTTTTCTTCAATTATTTGACAGCTGGTTCGATCGAAAATCACAGCAAGCAAGAAGAATCAATGAATTGGAGTCGCTTTTTGCAAAAGATGGCAACTCAAAAATAGTTTGTCCGGGAGATCGAAATATACAATTTTCGGCAGCTGAATGGAAAGGATTTGACAAAAAAAGACAATCTGAAATTTTAATGCATTACCGTTTGGCTTATTGCGGCATTGGAGAAGTGAATTGGTGTGAAGCTTTGGGCACGGTTCTAGCCAACGATGAAGTGATCAATGGTGTCAGTGAAAGAGGCGGACATCCAGTGGTGAAGAAAAAATTGCGACAGTGGTATTTGCGTATTACGGAATATGCTGAAAGGCTGCTGTCCGGACTGAATACAGTTGATTTTAGTGACAGCATGAAAGACATGCAGTCCAACTGGATTGGTAAAAGTTATGGAGCAGAAATCGATTTTGAAGTCCTTACAGCTGATTCACTTTCTTTCGGACAGTTATTAAAGGTCTACACAACAAGGCCAGATACCATTTTTGGAATTGATTTCATGGTCGTTGCTCCTGAACACGAATTGATCAGTCAAATCACAAGTGCGGAACAATCTAAAGATGTTGCAGCATATATTGAATTTGTCAACAGCCGAAGTGAACGGGAAAGAATGGCTGAGAAAAAAATATCCGGAGTCTTCACTGGCGCCTATTGTCAGCATCCATTTGAAAATCGGAAAATTCCCATTTGGATCAGTGAGTATGTATTGGCAGGCTATGGAACGGGTGCAATCATGGCAGTTCCATGTGGAGATGAACGTGATTTTAAATTCGCTCAGCATTTCAATATTCCCATTACAAATATCATTGGTGATTTTTATTCTGGGGATGAAGCAAATCCAACCAAAGAAGCAATTCTTCACAACAGTGGATTCTTGAATGGACTGAAAATGTCGGATGCGATCGATGTTGCCATTGAAAAATTAGAAGCAATGGGCATTGGTAAGCGCCAAACCAATTACAAAATGCGTGATGCGGCATTCAGCCGTCAGCGTTATTGGGGAGAGCCTTTCCCCATTCTTTGGAAGGACGATATAGCTATTCCACTTTCCGAAACAGAGCTCCCCCTGGAACTCCCTGCATTGACAGATCTCAAACCCGGACCCGATGCACAGGGTCCACTTGCCAATTTGAGCGATTGGGTTCTACAAGATGGCGGATCAAGAGAAGTCAATACCATGCCGGGTTATGCAGGAAGCAGCTGGTATTTTTTAAGGTATATGGATCCTCACAACGATAAGGAGTTCTGCGGGAAGGATGCAAGTGAGTATTGGGGTCAGGTTGACTTATACATTGGTGGTACAGAACATGCAGTAGGCCATCTCCTCTATTCGCGCATGTGGACGAAAGCACTTTTTGATTTGGGATACATTCATTTTGATGAACCTTTTAAGCGTTTGTTGAACCAGGGAAAGATAGGAGGTGATTCCAGGATTGTTTATCGAGTCAGGGGAACAAAACAATTTGTTTCAGCTGGACTCAAAATGCAATACGACACAGATGAATTGCATGTGGATGTTGCCATGGTTGATGGACTGGAATTGAACATGGATCTTTTCAAAAAATGGAAACCCGATTTCTCAGATGCAACATTCATGACTGAAGATGGAAAATATATATGTGGCAGCAGACAGGAAAAAATGAGTAAACGCTACTTCAATGTGGTGAATCCTGATGACATTGTTAAAAAATATGGTTCAGATACATTTCGCATGTATGAAATGTTTTTGGGTCCCGTTGAGCAAGACAAGCCATGGGATACCAAAGGGATTGAAGGAGTGCATCGGTTTATCAAAAAATGCTGGAGATTGTTTTTCAATGAAGAAAAAGGGTTGATCGTGAATACCGATGCTCCCAGCAACGAGGCTTGGAAAGCATTTTACAAGATGGTGAAGAAAGTGGAGGAGGATACCGAGAAGTTTTCATTCAATACCGCAGTAAGTACATTTATGATCGGTGTAAATGAGCTAACTGATTTGCAATGCCACTCCAAAGAGTTGCTTGAAAAGTTCCTGGTACTTTTATCACCTTATGCACCGCATATTTGTGAAGAACTCTGGCAAGCAATGGGATGTGAAGGCTCTGTGCTGGATGCAGTTTATCCTGTTCTTGTAGAAAAATACTTGGTTGAAACTTCCAAAGAATATCCTATTGCCGTCAATGGAAAAACCAGGACAACCATGATGCTTGCGCTGGACATCACTCAGGAGCAAATCGAGCAGCTCGTTTTGCAGGACCCTGTTGTGCAAAAATGGTTGGAAGGAAATCAGCCCAAAAAAATCATTTACGTCAAAAACAAGATGATCAACGTGGTGATCTAATTGCCAACAACTGCCAGGTTTCAAAGGGAAAGATGTAATTTCAAACTATGATAAATCCCCATCTGGATCCCCATACTTCATCCGGTATTGCCGGGGACAAAGAATTTGAAAACAGTATTCGTCCAGTCAGTTTGGAGGAATTCTCCGGACAACCGGGTATCATTGAAAATTTAAAGGTATTTATCAAGGCTGCTCAACTGAGAGGAGAGTCACTTGATCATGTTTTGTTTCATGGTCCCCCGGGATTGGGAAAAACAACATTGTCCAGAATTGTTGCAAAAGAAATGGGTGCCAATATCAAGGAGACATCCGGACCAGTCATCGAAAAGCCTGCTGATCTGGCTGGCTTGTTAACGAGTCTGGAACCCAATGATGTATTGTTCATTGATGAAATTCATCGACTCAGCAATGTGGTGGAAGAGTATCTCTATGCAGCGATGGAGGATTTTAAAATAGACATCATGATTGATGGGGGTCCCAGTGCCAAAACCATTCAGATCAATTTGAATCCTTTTACGCTGATCGGAGCAACTACCAGGAGTGGGTTGTTGACTGCCCCACTGCTGTCTCGATTTGCGATTAAATCAAGACTGGAATACTACAACAGTGAAGTACTTGAAAAAATCATCGTGCGTTCTTCAGGTATTTTACAAACGAAAATAACTTCCGATGCAGCAAAAGAAATAGCAAGAAGAAGTCGAGCAACACCGAGAATTGCCAATGGACTTTTGAAGCGGGTGAGAGATTTTGCTCAGGTTTTGGGCAATGGGGTTGTTGATATAGCCATCACCAAACATGCTTTGAAAGCCTTACAAGTGGATGAGCATGGATTGGATGAAATGGACAACAGGATTTTGGCTACCATCATTGATAAATTTAAAGGGGGACCAGTAGGACTCGGCACAATTGCCACTGCAGTAGGTGAGGAGTCGGGTACCATTGAAGATGTGTATGAACCATTCTTGATTCAAGAAGGATTCCTTCAAAGAACCATGAGAGGGAGAGAGGTCACAGCAAGGGCATATGAGCATTTGGGTCGTTCACGCAAGGCAGGCAATGAAAATCTGTTGTTCTAGATAGTTAAATGTGTTGCTATTTCACTAGCAGCCTGAATCCGTTGCCGTGTATGTTGACAATTTCAACATTTGGATCTTCCTTCAGGTATTTACGAAGTTTTGCAATGTACACATCCATGCTTCTACCATTGAAATAGTTGTCGTTGCCCCATATTTTTTTCAATGCCAATTCTCTTTGAAGCAGATCATTTTTATACTCGCTCAACATTTTCAACAGCTCATTCTCTTTGGGTGAGAGTGTCACTTTATTACCATCAATTGATAGCTCTCTGAGCTTTGGAATGAAGTGATACTTTCCGAGATCATATTCTAAATTCTCTTGTTCCTTGTGTTGCTCTTCGTTTCTCTTTAGGATGGCTTTTATCTTAAAAAGCAAGAGTTCAGAATCAAAAGGCTTGGTGATATAATCATCTGCCCCAAGTTTGTATCCCTTGATCTGATCTTCTTTCATTGATTTAGCTGAAAGGAAGAAAAGAGGAATATCGGGATTGATATCTCGTATTTCTTCAGCCAATGCAAATCCGTCCATTTTAGGCATCATGACATCCAGCAGACAGATATCAAATTTTTCTCTTTGGAATGCAGCCAGTCCCAGTCTTCCATCCCTTTCAAGTACTACCTCAAATTCATTCAATTCCAAAAAGTTTTTCAGTACGAGTCCCAAATTCGCGTCATCTTCGCAGAGCAGGATTTTATGTTTTGCTTGAGCTGACATAATTACTTGTTTTCAACAAAATAAATTTAAGTTGTCCATAACTAAGGACCTGAGCGAATAAAATTTTGTTAAACAGGCATGATTTTTGGAATTGGCTATCTTCTAACATTTTTTAAATATGAGACTGACTCCAGAGAATACTTTTAAGAAATTGATTGTTATTGGCGACAGGGTTTTGATCAGACCCTCAAAGCCCAATGAAAAGACCGAAAGCGGACTCTACCTGCCCCCAGGTGTACAGGAAAAGGAAAAGGTGCAGCAAGGGGTTGTGATCAAGACCGGACCAGGATTCGTAATCCCAATGCCAGTAGAGGAAGAGCCATGGAAAACAGATGAGGAGAAAGTTAAATATGTGCCTTTGCAGGCAAAAGAGGGTGATCTGGCTATTTTTTTGGTCAATGCAGCTACTGAAATTGTATACGAGGGTAATAAATACTACATCGTGCAGCAAAGTGCAATTTTGATGCTCGAAAGGGAGGAGGAAATGTGACTTTTGTCACAAAAATTACAATTTGTTAGAAAAAATCAACTTTTTGTAGCTTTTTGATTTTAGCGAAGAGTCCAGAAAAATGAAAATCGAAGAAATTTGGTCAATTTTTTAAAAAAAAGTGGACAATAATCATAGCAAATATGATTTAATATATATCTTCAATACGGTTTTTCATAGGATATTGGATTTTAAAACGGGCTGGATTTCTATCCTGGCCCTTTTTTATTTCATTTCAAATTTACCTTCGATATTTATCCTAGCCATCCCTTCTGCCCCTAAAAAATCTAACACTTCTCTAACATTCTTCAATCGAGCTTGAGTAATTTCTGAAAGCTCATTTTCAGTCATTGGTTTTTCTGATAGAAGGATTTTAATTTTTTTTAATAAGTCAGTTGATATTTTTTTTTTGAACGTTATCTGTTTTTTTTATAAGACATCTGTCGCATATTCCACAATCATCAAGTGATGCATCACCAAAATAGGTTGCTATAAATGTTAATCTACAATTGTTGTGCTTTACAAAGGCAATCATTTTGTGAACACGTTCGGCATAGGCAGCTTTTCTTGAATGGTAGTGTGCGTAATCAATATTTAATTCGCTTGATGGGATCCTGTCTTCCAAAAAATAAATAAGGGTACTTTCTTTAGATGACCTGTATTGAACGATCCCATTTTGTTGGAGTTGTTGCAATGCTTTTTTTACATTGGAAATATCCCATTTTAACAGCCATGCAAGTTGATGCTCATTTATTTTTATTGCGTTGTCAAAAATTCCTCCATAGGTTCTCAGCAGCATTTTCACAATGGATTCCATTTGGGGGAATGCTTTTTCATACGTTTCGAGTCCCATTCGATCACATACAAATTCAACGGTGGAGGGTGTAAATACCTGATCCTGGTAGCTGATGATTTCTTCTTGTTTGAGTATATCAAGGCAGTACAAAATTTCAAATAGATTCAATTTAAAAGCAGATGCGAATGACTGGATTTCAAAATCAAAACTTTGACCAGCCCCCACTCCTGCAGGAATTTGAAAGTGGTTGCACAATGCTTTGTACACTTTTCTGATATTTTCTATTCCAGGGTACTTGAGATCAGGAAGGGTTTGCAGCTCCTCTAAATCCCTATTCCTATATAGTAAATAGGCCGATGATTTTTTTCCGTCGCGTCCTGCTCTTCCGGCTTCCTGATAATAATTTTCCAGACAATCAGGAACATCCATGTGAATCACCATGCGAACATCGGGCTTGTCAATTCCCATCCCAAAAGCATTGGTGCACACCATACAATCCGTTTTATCATTGATCCATGCCAATTGTTTTTCTATTCTCTGTTCTTGACTGAGACCAGCATGATAGAAGTCGGCCGACAGATGAAATTGATGGAGCAAATCAGCAATCTCTTTTGTTTTTCTTCTGGTCTTGCAATAGACAATGCTTGAGCCTGGATTGTTTTTTAACAGGTTGATGAGAAAATTGATTTTATCATTGCATTCAACAACTTGGTAAGACAGATTTTCCCTGATAAAAGACCCAAAAAAATAAGAAGGGTTGTAGAGTTTTAGATTTTTTACCATATCGTCTTTCACAGATGGGGTAGCAGACGCAGTCAGTGCAACCGTTGGAACGTTACCCAACAATGGTTTGATGGAGGCGATTTGTAAATATGAAGGTCTGAAGTCATATCCCCATTGAGAGATGCAATGTGCCTCATCCACGGCAAGCATTGAAATAGGCAGATCTGCTAATCTCTCGATGAATATTTTACTATTCAATCTTTCTGGGGAGACGTATAAAAATTTCAAGTTCCCTTCTTCACATGCATCAAGTATTTCGTCTATGTCGTCTGCATGTAGACCAGTATGAATCGCTTTGGCAGAAATATTCAGCTTATCCAGTCTTTCTACCTGATCAGTCATCAATGCAATCAATGGTGAAACAACCAGGCAAGTCCCTTCTTTTATCAATGCTGGAACTTGGAAGCAAATAGATTTCCCTCCGCCGGTTGGAAGAATGGCCAGTGTGTCCTTCCCTTCCAGAACAGCCTGGATGATTTCTTCCTGAATAGGTCTGAAGGATTCATATCCCCAATATTGATGCAGGATTTCTTTTGGGGTTTTCATTGGTGTTTGATCAAGCTACTTTTTTTACAAACAGTCTCACTGAATTGATGGCAAGTACTACATCGCTCAATCCCATCACCAGTGCACCCAGTGTTGGTGTAAGGAGTCCGAATGCCGCAACAGGAAGCGCAATGATATTATAGAAAAACGCCCAGAACAGGTTTTGTTTGATGGTAATATAAGTATGCTTTCCGAGTCCGAGTGCTGTAGGGAGTTTTTTCAAACCTGCATTCATCAACACAACCTGTGCACTTTGAATGGCGAGCTGGGAAGCCTCGCTCAACGAAATGCCAATCGTTGCTTTTGCAAGAGCTGGTGCATCATTGATGCCATCACCAACCATTGCAGTGGGTGTTGTTTTGGTGAGTTCAGCTATTTTATTCAATTTTTCTTCTGGACTTTGTTCGGCAATAAATTCATCCAGTCCCAGTTGATCCTTGATATGTTTGCATTTTTCTCTTCTGTCACCACTTAATAAAATGGTTTTCAATCCAAGTTTTTTCAGGTGTGCAATGATCTCTCTCGATTCGGGTCTGATTTCATCTTCAACATCCAACCATCCAATGAGCTTGTTGTTCCTCAGGACATAAACATTATGATTGGATTCATTGGTCAATGTGGAAGCAATCTTATAGGAACCCGCCCAGAACTCATTGCCATCTTTGTCTATTCCTTTCATCCCAATTCCTTTTACTTCCTCGATGGACTTCCATCTGACTTCTTGTTTTCCTTTGAAAGCTGCTACCACTGATACAGCAATTGGATGTGTAGAGTATTTTTCGAGGGAAAAAACAATGGTTTTGAAATCATATTCATCAACATCCATTGCTTTGTAATTGGAAAGCTTGAAAGATCCGGTTGTAAGGGTACCAGTTTTATCAAAAACAACTTGCCGTATGTTTCGGAAATTTTCTAAACTGGTTGCATTTCTAAAAAGTATACCATTTCTGGCTGCCCTTCCGAGTCCAACTGCAATGGCGGCCGGTGTTGCGAGGCCCATAGCACAAGGACAAGCAATCACCAAAACAGCGATGCTACGCAAAAGTGAATCGGTCAATGAGCCCAAGTAAATATAATTACCAATGAATGTAACTGCAGCTATGCCTACAACGATCGGTACAAAAACACCACTGATTTTATCTGCCAGGTGTTGGATAGGGGGCTTTTCGCCTTGTGCTTCTTTCACCAATTGTAAGATGCCCGACAATACTGTATCGTCACCTGTGGCGGTGACCTGCGCCTTTACGGAACCTGACTCCAGGATGCTTCCGCCGATGATCTTGTCTTTTGCTATTTTGTGAACAGGGATGGATTCGCCCGTAAGCAGTGATTCATTCACATGTGCATCTCCCCAAAGTATTTTCGCATCAATGGGAACCTGTTCACCACTTCTAATTAGTATCAGGTCACCTACTTTCAATTGGGTGTTTTCGATCGGAAATATCACCTCTTGATGATGCTCATCAAATGCAATCATGTTGGCCATGACTTTCTGTGATTTCATCAGAGATTTCAGCGCACGTTGGGTAGACTGCATGGATGCGTCTTCAAGGTAGTTGCCAAAAAAAACCAGTGTGATGATCGTAGCGGCTGTCTCATAAAACAAGTATTGCTCACCTTGTCCGATAAGGGTGCCGATCAGGCTGTAAATGAATGCTGCAAGAGCACCCAGCGCCACGAGTACATTCATATTGGGCATTTTGTTGCGAATGCTTTTGATGGCACTTCTGCCGAAGAAGTTCATCCCAACAAGGAATACAGGCAAACAAAGTACGAGTTGTATCCATGGGTTCATCAGCCAGTGAATGTGCAGAACTGATTCAAGCATGTGCAACATGAGCACAAGTGTAAAAGGCAGGCAAAAAAGCAACCGTTGGATATTGGTTGATAGAAAGGCAGCTTTGCTTTTTTTATCAGCAGCTGTGTTATTGGATACGTGATACCCCAGATCGTCAATGCCTTTTTTCAGCTTGTTTTTGTCTGTACCCTCTATCAATTCAAATGAAACATCTCCGTCAATCGGATTGACGCGGATTTGCTGCATTCCCTGTTTTTCCAAAAACTTGTTGATGGTCAGCGCACAATTGGCACAGGTCATTCCATCCACTTTCCAGGTGACTTTTTCCATGTCCCAAAATTACATATTAAATTACCTTCGCAGTCTATGCAATTGCTTAAAAGAAATTTCAAGCTGGATCAAGTAGATGAGATTGCTCACTTTATCATAGCGCATATGCCAGCTTCTGGAGTCGTGACATTTGAAGGCGACCTGGGTGCCGGCAAAACCACACTGATCAGATCAATCTGCAAGCAGTTGAAAGTGGTAGATACGGTCAGCAGTCCCACGTTCTCTTTGATGAATCTTTATAAAACATCCTCTGGCAGTACATATGCTGAAATCGCTCATATGGATTTCTACAGGATTGCAGATGAACAGGAGGCAGTTCGTGCAGGTTTGGAGGAATATTTGTACAGCGGGAATTGCTGTCTGGTTGAATGGCCACAAAAAGCCATTGGAATCTTGCCCTCCGAAGTATTGAATGTACAACTGTCCCACATAGATACAGATGAACGCCACATAGAAGTAGAATCAGCACAAAATTGAGTATCTTCAATTGTATTTTTCAGCAATGGCAAAAAAACCTTTTGTAAGCGCGGGCATCAGTTATGAAACGCTTGAGGAAACACTCGATATCAAGCCATCATCTGCATCTCTTTCCATAGCCATCCCAAAAGAAAATGAATTTCAAGAAAACAGGATAGCGCTCACCCCTGATGCAGTGGGGGTTCTGGTCAACAACGGTCACCGGGTTTCGGTTGAAAAAACAGCTGGTGAGGGAGCACATTTTTCTGATAAAGATTATGCAGACGCAGGTGCGAAAATTGTCCCGGATAAAAAACAAATTTTTCAATGTGAGTTGATCGTGAAGTCAGCTCCTGTTTCAGATGAGGAATTGCCTTTGTTGTCACTCGGACAAACCATTGTTTCACCGATCCATCTTCCTGTTATGAAGACGCATATTCTGGAAAAGATGATGGAGAAAAAAATCACTGCACTTTCTTTTGAAAATTTGAAGGATGAGTCCGGCCACAATCCAATCGTGCGAAGCATGAGTGAAATTGCTGGAAGTGCTGTTATGCTGATCGCAGGGCAATACCTCAACAGTGCTGATCAAGGAAAAGGCGTATTGCTGGGAGGAATTTCAGGAATTCCCCCAACCAAGGTCATCATCATTGGTGCAGGTATTGTAGGTGAGTATGCTGCCAGAACTGCTCTGGCAATGGGAGCGAGCGTGAAAGTATTCGATAACAATATTTATAAACTGAAACGCCTGCAAAATAACATAGGTGTCAGGATGTGGACTTCCGTGCTGGAACCCAAAATTTTGGCAAAGCAATTGAAAACATGTGATGTGGCTGTGGGTGCACTTACGTCAACCGGCGGAAGGACTCCCGTTGTTGTCAGCGAAGAAATGGTTTCTATGATGCGGCCAGGGAGTGTGATTGTTGATGTGAGCATCGACAGGGGAGGTTGCTTTGAAACATCTGAAGTTACATCCCATGAGAAGCCAGTCGTTAAAAAATACGATGTAATACATTACGGAGTTCCCAATATTCCATCCGGATTTGCGCGTACCGCCTCACAAGCGATCAGCAATGTACTCATGCCTTTGTTATTGAGAATTGGAGATGAAGGTGGATTGGAAAAATTGGTTTGGCACAACCTCAACATCAGAAACGGTGTCTATCTTTTTAAAGGGGCATTGACCAATTTTCATTTGTCGCAGCGATTCAAGTTGAAATACACCGATCTCAATCTCTTGATTGCGAGTCAGCGTTAGTATGGCGGTCTTTTATATTTTACCAACCATATCGCCCGGAACAACCCATGCGTCAAATTCAGTTTCTGTCAAGTAGCCCAGTTTAACAGCCATTTCCTTCAACGTGGTTCCCTCCTTGTGTGCTTTTTGTGCAATTTCTGCTGCTTTGTAGTATCCTATTTTGGTATTCAAGGCAGTGACCAACATCAATGAATTATTTAGGTGCTTATCGATGTTATCATAAAGGGGCTCAATGCCGATGGCACATTTATCGTTGAAACTTATGCAACCGTCTCCAATCAAACGCGCACTGTGCAGGAAGTTGTATATCATCATGGGTTTGAAAACATTCAACTCAAAATGACCGTTTGCGCCTCCCACATTGATGGCTACATCATTGCCCAGTACTTGAGCCGCAATCATGGTCAGTGCCTCACATTGGGTAGGGTTCACTTTGCCAGGCATGATGGATGATCCAGGTTCATTATCTGGAATAAAAATTTCACCAATACCACTGCGCGGTCCGGATGAAAGCATGCGGATATCGTTTGCAATTTTCATCAGACTGACGGCTATGGTTTTTAGTGCACCATGTGCTTCAACGATGGCATCATGTGCTGCGAGTGCTTCAAATTTATTTTCAGCTGATACAAAGGGCAGTTTGGTAAGTGCTGCAATATGTTTCGCAACGTTCACTGAATAATGCTCAGGGGTATTGATGCCTGTTCCTACTGCGGTACCGCCCAAGGCCAATTCAGAAAGATGTGGCAATGTATTTTTGATTGCCTTGATGCCATGATCCAGTTGGGATACATAGCCGCTGAATTCTTGACCAAGCGTGAGTGGTGTGGCATCCATGAAATGTGTTCTGCCAATTTTCACCACATGCATGAATGATTTGCTTTTGGCTGCTAATGTATCGCGCAGTTTCTCTATGCCAGGAAGCGTGGTTTCAACAATCATTTTATAAGCGGCGATGTGCATGGCAGTGGGGAAGGTGTCATTGGATGACTGCGACTTGTTGACATCGTCATTTGGGTGAAGAAATTTTTCTTTATCACCCAATGATCCTCCTTTCAATACGTGTCCTCTGTATGCAACCACTTCATTCACATTCATATTGCTTTGAGTGCCGCTACCTGTTTGCCAAACTACCAGCGGAAAGTAGGCATCCAACTTTCCCTCCAGTATTTCATCGCATACTTTACCAATCACATCACATTTTTCTTCACTCAGTACACCTGCTTCGAAATTGGTAATCGCAGCTGCTTTTTTCAAATAAGCAAAGGCGCGGATAATTTCTTTGGGCATGGTGTTGATGTCTTGCGCAATTTTGAAATTATCAATGCTTCTTTGTGTTTGTGCACCATAGTATGCGTTGGCAGGTACTTTCACCTCACCCATCGTGTCTTTTTCAATCCTGAATTCCATGCTGTATTGTTGAGTTTGCAAATTTACTTGAAATTGGGTTTTCTTTTTTCCATAAAGGCAGTAACGCCCTCTCTCATGTTTTCAGAGGCAAACGCTCGTCCAAATGATTGGGCCTCTGTTTCGTATCCTTCTTTGGTTCCATCTTCAGCTGCGTTGGTTGCTTTGATCAATGCTTCCAATGCTGGTTGTGGTTTTGTGATGATCAGTTGCATGGTTGCTTCCGCTTCCTCCATCAATTGATCATGTGCAATTACTTTATTGATCAATCCAATTCGGTATGCCTCCTGGGCATCCATCATGTCTCCACGCATCATCCATTCCATTGCGCGCCCTTTTCCGATCAAGCGTGTGAGTCTTTGTGTACCACCGTATCCTGGTATGATGCCTAAATTGATTTCTGGTTGTCCAAACTTTGCCTGTGCTGATGCATACCTGAAATGACAGGCCATGGCCAATTCGCAGCCTCCTCCTAGTGCAAAGCCGTTGACTGCTGCCATGATGGGTTTGCCGGAATTTTCTATCATTGAAAAAATGGACTGTCCATGAGCTGCCAGTGAGGCCCCTTGGTTTTTGTCAACCTGCAGGAATCCGCCGATATCAGCACCTGCCACAAATGATTTTTCACCAGCTCCTGTGATGATTGCACCTTTGATGGATGCATCCTGTTTCAGGGACTCAACAATGATCTTCAATTCGGCCAATACCACTTCATTGAGCGCATTCAATTTTTCAGGTCTGTTGATGGTGATCTTCAACAATCCGTTTTTTGCTTCAGTTAAAATTGTTGAATACATATTGATTGTATTAAAATGAACGATGTTGTTTTGTCCATGCTCTGATATAGTCTGCAATTTCTTTTGAATGTGTTCCAGGAGGAAATAGTTTTCCTACACCCATTTCTTCCAACTTTTTCATGTCTTGATCAGGAATGATACCTCCACCAGTGAGCAGTACATCTGTCAGCTGTTCTTTTTTCATCAGCTCGATGATTTTTGGGAAGACTGTCATGTGTGCTCCGGATAAAATACTGATGCCGATGGCATCTACATCTTCCTGCAGGGCAGCTGCAACAACCATTTCGGGTGATTGTCTCAGTCCCGTGTAAATGACTTCCATTCCCTCGTCTCTGAGTGAAGTTGCAATGACTTTTGCACCCCGATCATGTCCGTCGAGTCCAACTTTTGCAATGAGCACCCGTATGGGTCTTGAAGTATTTCCCATGGTCGATTATATATTGAAGCGTGACAGTCCTGTGTCTATTCTTCTCAAGGTCGCATCTTTTCCGATAAGCTGTGCAATTTCAAAAACAGCGGGACCGAATTTTCCACCTACCAGCATTACCCTGAATGGGAGCTGTACATCACCTGGTTTCAATCCTTGTGCAAGGGAGAGATCTTTGAAGCATTTTTCAATTTCTTCAATATTCCACGATGACAGGGATTCCAATTCTTTCACAAAGCTTTGAAAAAAAGCTGATTTTTTTTCATCCCATTTTGGCTTGACTGCCTCTGTGTCCAACTCGGTGGGATCCACAAAAAAATATTTCAATTGAAGTAAAAAATCATTGATCACATGACATCGTTCTTTGATCAAGGGTATGGCTGTCTGCAGCAGTTCATCGTTGGTATGAATTTGATTGGATGAAAGCAATTCCTGCACCAAGGGGAGCAGTAAGTCTGTACTGCTTTTTTTGATCCACTCATGGTTGTACCATTTTGCTTTCTCAAAGTCAAACTTTGCGCCACTCTTGTGAATGCGTTCAACAGAAAAATGTTGGATCAGTTCCTCTTTGCTGAATATTTCTTGTCCGCTTCCATCGTTCCATCCAAGCAGTGCCAACAGGTTGATGAATGCATCCGGTAGAAATCCCATCTCCTTGAATCCTTTGGTGAGTTCACCAGTTTTGGGATCCCTCCAATCCATTGCAAATACCGGGAAGCCCAATCTGTCGCCATCTCTTTTGCTTAGCTTTCCTTGTCCATCGGGTTTTAATATCAACGGAAAGTGTGCCCATGCTGGCATGACATCAGACCATCCAAGAAATTGCCAGAGCAAAACATGAACAGGTGCAGACGGCAACCACTCCTCGCCTCTGAAGGCATGTGTAATTTCCATGGCATGGTCATCAACCACCACTGCAAGATGGTAGGTTGGCATTCCGTCCGCCTTGAGCAATACTTTATCGTCGACCAGATGTGAGTGAAAAACAACTTCACCCCGGATCATATCATTCAACTTTATTTCCTCTTGATCCGGCATTAATATTCTGATGACATGCGGAACTTTGTCTGATATTTTTTTTTCAACTTCCTCTTTGCTGAGTGTGAGGGAGTTGCACATCTTCATGCGCGTTGTGTGGTTGTATTGAGGAGATGGATTGTTGTCAGATTTAAAATCTGTGCGCATTTTTTCTAACTCTTCTGGGGTATCAAAGGCGTAGTAGGCATGGCCATTGCTTACCAATTGCTCTGCAAATACGCGATACATGTCCTTTCGCTCGCTCTGTCGGTAAGGTCCAAATTTTCCCGGTCGATGCGGACCCTCATCGGGGGAAATGCCGCACCATTCTAAACAATCAACGATGTATTGCTCTGCACCTTGAACATAGCGCGTTTGATCGGTATCTTCTATCCTCAATACAAAAGTTCCATGGTGTTTTTTGGCAAACAGGTAATTGTACAAGGCTGTTCTTACACCACCCAGGTGTAAACCGCCGGTTGGACTCGGTGCAAATCTTACTCTAACTGGACGTTGATGCATGGTGCAAAGATAAGTACTATTGCTGCTTTGCTTCTGTTAGTATTGTGCGGTACTGAGCATGACAAGGGTACAAGCTTCAATGGATTGAATACCCTCTGCTCCTGCTCTTTCTGCGAATGCGGGATTCTCTGCACCAGGGTTGAAGATTATTCTTTTGGGATGCAACGATAGAATATATGCTTCATATTCTTTTTGTCTTTCTTTGTTTAAATACAGTGTAACAGTATCAATGTCGCTAAACGGCTCTTTATTGGTAATGACATGAACATCCTGTATTAAAAATTCACTTCTACCGATTGCTTCAACAGGGTGGCCTTCTTCTAGCAGTCGTTTTACTGCAATATGACTATACTGTGTTTCTTTTGGAGAGGCACCTATGACCAATGTTTTTTTCACGGGGCAGCATTACACAAACATGGTTATTGGATTTTGCATGTACTTTTTCAAGGTTTGCAAAAATGCAGCACCCACTGCACCGTCAACGCTTCTGTGATCACAGCTCAACGTTACTTTCATCATTTGTGTTGTTGTGAAACCATCTCCTTTTTTCACAACAACCTCTTTGATTTTTCCTACCGCCAGAATACAACTATCTGGTGGATTGATGATGGCAGTAAATTCATCGATATCCATCATTCCGAGATTTGAAATGGTAAAAGTATTTCCGGAAAAATCCTGTGGTTGAATTTTTTTGTTTCGTGCCTTATCATAGAGTTCCTTTGATTCAGCAGCAATTTGAGAAAGCGATTTTTGATCGGCAAATTTCAATACAGGAACAATCAATCCTTCGGGCAATGCAATGGCAGAGCCGATATGAACATGATTATATGTTCTTATGAATTCACCCATCCAGCTGCTGTTTACAGCCGGGTGCTGTTTCAATGACAAAGCACATGCTTTGATGAGCATATCCTGGAAGGAAATTTTCGTAGGACTCATTTCATTCATCTGTGCACGGGCGTTGATTGCATTGTCCATGCAGATTTCCATTGATAAATAAAAATGCGGGGCCGTAAACATGCTCTCACCGAGTCTTCTTGCGATGGTCTTTCGCATGGAAGTAAGTTGGGTATCGGTGTATCCTTCTTGGCCTGTAACGAAAGGCTTGGTCGCTGCAGCAGCTGCTGGACTTGTACCTGCTTTGAAATTATCAATATCTGACTTAACAATGCGCCCACCGTCTCCGGATCCGCTGACCTTTGAAAGGTCTATGCCTTTTTCTTTGGCCAGAACTTTGGCCAATGGAGAGGCCTTCAATCTAGTATCATCTGGATTGTTGGAAGAAGGAGCAACGACTGCATTTGAAGGTGTTGCTGCAGGTGCTGCTGATGGTTGTTGCACAGCAGTTGGTGTTGAAGATGTTGATTGCAGTGATGCCAGTAATGGGGATATATCTGTTCCAGCCTTTCCAATGATGGCAATGACATCGTTCACTTTTGCAGAGTCACCATTCTGAACACCAATATGCAAAAGTGTGCCATCTGTATATCCGACCACTTCCATGGTTGCCTTGTCTGTTTCAACATCAACAAGATTGTCATCGCTTTTAACTGCGTCACCGACTTTTTTGTTCCATTGAACGATCTTTCCGGCGGTCATGGTATCACTCAACAATGGCATTCTGATGACGGTTACTCCCAACTGCTCGGGCGTTGTTGCAGGAGCTGATGAAGCAGCCGGACCAGCAGCAACTGGAGCTGAATTAGGTGTTGAAGCTGTAGTTGCAGCAGGTGCTGCATCAGACGAAATCAATCCGTCAATATTTTCTCCTGGCTTTCCAACAATTGCAATGATGCCATTGACTTTTGCAGCATCACCCTCTTTTACTCCCACATATAACAAAGTACCTTCCGCATAACCAACCACTTCCATGGTTGCTTTGTCTGTTTCGACATCGGCCAATACGTCATCGCTTTTTACGGTGTCACCGACTTTTTTGTTCCATTTCACAATTTTTCCTTCCGTCATGGTGTCACTCAGGAGAGGCATTCTGATCACTTCCGCCATATCGCAGATAAGGTTTGTTGAATAATAAATTGGAAGGCCGAAATTACGTCAATTTGACTAAATGCGCTTGACCTGTGAACAAAGAGTTTTAAGCCCTAATAGTCCAGGTCCAGATTCAATTGGTCCCTCATTTCTTTGACCAGTGGATAGCGTTCGATCATCCTCAAATATTGATCGCGTTGTGAAAGGGTTTGCTCTGTCTGAACCGGTTCTTTTTCTGCTGCTGGATCCAGGCTGATTTTGAACTGTATCTTGGGATTGTTGAAATACTCCTGGATGTGAATCAACAAATGTGTTTTTTCTGATTCGATGAATTGCTGCTGGATCCTGGATCCAACAAAAACATCAAACTGAACTTCATTGATAACAGTTGTGATGGCGGTTTTCAGGTTATGGTGACTGGTTACCTGGTTTTGATCCAGCAACCTCGACAAATACATATTCCATGCTTCATTCAGCATGTCCTGGGTGAGTGTCTTGCTCGCCAGAGGTTCTAGTTTCCTGTGCAGGATCTGCTCCCTGATTTTTTTCAGGGCTCCCGCCTCTTTGGGTTTTTCAGCTACTGGTTCATTTGGCAGCTGCACCGGTAATTTATCTTGAATAATTGCATTGTCTATTTCAAGTTTTGCAGTTGGACTGCCTTCTATGGATGGGGATTTTTGTTGCCTCTCAACTTTTTTTTCTTTCTGAACTGCGAAGCCAATATGCTTGAAAGCAATGGGCTTCAGTTCATCCAATCGTTTTTTTTTACCGGCTGTTTCATCCGGCTGGATGTTGACAGCCTGCTGCAGGTATGTGAGTCTGATCAAGTGAAATTCAACATGCAATTTTTTATTCCTTGCCTGCTTGAAACCGATTTCAGCCTCATTCAGAATATTGAGCGCACCGATGATATAGGGGATGGACACCTGATTGGCTGTAGCGATGTATTTTTTTCTGAATGCTTCCACGACCTGCAAAAGGGCGATGGATCTGGCATCTTTGCTGACCAACATGTTCCTGAAAAAAGATGAAAAATGGTTCAAAACAGTATCTCCCTCAAAACCCTTTTGATCAATTTCATCATAAAGGCTCAAAACGACGGGTAGATCTTCCTTTTGCAACAGTTCAAAAAATTGGAAGAAATATTCTTCGTCCAGCACATTTAAGTGCTCGAGGGTTGAAGCATAGGTCAATTGACCATTGGTGAAACTTACAATTTTGTCGAGAATGCTCAAGGCATCCCGCATGCATCCATCACTCTTTTGGGCAATGAGCTGCATGGCTGCGTTTTCCGCTGTAATTTTTTCTTTGGATACAATCTCTTCCAAGTAAGCAACAATATCAGCCGGTGTAATTCTTTTGAAATCAAAAATCTGACAACGGGAAAGGATCGTTGGAAGAATTTTGTGTTTTTCTGTGGTTGCCAAAATGAAAATTGCATGGGCAGGAGGCTCCTCCAGGGTTTTCAGAAATGCATTGAAAGCAGAGGCGCTCAACATGTGTACCTCGTCTATGATATAGATTTTGTATTTGCCAGCCTGGGGAGCAAATCTTACTTGCTCAATCAATTCACGGATATCATCTACAGAATTGTTGCTGGCAGCATCCAATTCATGAATATTGAAAGAGGCTCCTTTGTTAAAAGATTGGCAGGAATTGCATTTGTCACATGCCTCTCCATCTTTACCCAATTTTTCGCAGTTGATGGTTTTGGCCAGGATGCGGGCACAGGTTGTTTTTCCTACACCTCGGGGTCCGCAAAACAAAAAAGCATGTGCAAGATGGTTTTGAAGGATGGCATTTTTCAATGTAGTGGTGATATGTGCTTGTCCAACAACAGTCGAAAAATGCTGCGGTCTGTATTTTCTGGCAGATACTACGAAGTTTTCCATCGGCTTGCAATTTAATCGTAAATTGTATAACTCCTTAGTTCCATAAAATAAAAGTCACGTTTTACACTCATGAAAAAGTTCATCCTCTCACTTGATCAGGGGACAACCAGTTCAAGGGCGATTGTTTTTGACCATGCTGGTAATATTTGCTCCGTAGCTCAAAAAGAATTCAAACAAATTTTTCCGCAACCAGGATGGGTTGAACACGATCCCATGGAAATCTGGGCTAGTCAGGGCAGCGTTGCCAAAGAAGCATTGCTGAAATCATCTCTCAAAGCAGAAAACATTGCTGCCATCGGTATCACCAATCAACGTGAAACCACCGTTGTATGGAACAAAAAAACCGGACAGCCACTTTACAATGCCATTGTTTGGCAGGACAGGCGCACAGCTGGCTATTGCGATGAATTGAAAAGAGATGGTCATGCAGAAATGATTCAAGATAAAACCGGATTGGTCATTGACGCATATTTTTCCGGAACAAAAATCAAATGGATATTGGATCATGTTGAAGGAGCTCGTCAACTTTCAAAAGAAGGTCATTTGGCTTTTGGTACCATCGATACATGGTTGTTGTGGAAATTGACAGAGGGTAAAGTGCATGCTACTGATGTCAGCAATGCTTCAAGAACCATGCTGTTTAATTTGCATACGCAGCAGTGGGATAAAGAACTGTTGGACATACTGGATATTCCGCAGCATATGTTGCCGACAGTTAAAAGCAACAGTGAAATTTTTGGATACGCTCAAGCCATTGGCATGGGGGATGTTCCCATTGCAGGTATGGCGGGCGATCAACAGTCAGCTTTGTTTGGACAAATGTGCACGGGAGTAGGGATGGTTAAAAATACATATGGTACAGGATGTTTTATGTTGATGAATACAGGTGCCAAAGCTGTGAAATCCAGCAATAATCTTCTCACCACCATTGCTTGGAAAATCAATGGTGAAATCAATTATGCATTGGAAGGAAGTGTATTTATTGCAGGTGCTGCTGTGCAGTGGCTCAGGGATGGATTGAAGATGATTCGAACATCATCAGAAGTCCAATCGCTCGCTGCCGCTGTTCAGGATGCAGATGGAGTGGTGGTGGTTCCGGCATATGCAGGATTGGGTGCGCCGCACTGGGATCCGCATGCGCGCGGCACTATTTTTGGAATCACCAGAGGAACAACCGACGCACATATTGCCAGAGCAACACTCGAGAGCATTGCCTTTCAAACGTATGATGTGTTGAAAGCAATGGAAGCAGATGCCGCATTGCCCATTGCAGAGCTGAGGGTGGATGGTGGCGCCACCGTGAATGATTTGATGATGCAGTTCCAATCAGACATTTTGGGAGTGAAGGTCCTCAGACCTGAAGTGATTGAAACGACAGCATTGGGTGCTGCTTATTTAGCGGGACTCTCAGTGGGATATTGGAAATCGATCGACGAGATTTCATCTCAATGGAAAGTATCCGGAAAGTTTACGCCCAATATGCAAGAGGAAGTGAAAAAAGAAAAACTCCATTTATGGCAAAGAGCCATCCATGCAGTGCTTGCATGGAGTAAATCTTGTAATCATTGAAGCATGTTGTCCAGAAAAAAAGCGTTTGAAAAAATTGCTCAAACAGATATATGGGATGTAGTTGTAATCGGTGGAGGCGCAACAGGCATGGGCATTGCTGTAGATGCCGCCAACAGGGGATTCAAAGTGCTCTTGCTTGAAAAAAATGACTTTGCAAAAGGGACTTCCAGCAGAAGCACCAAACTTGTTCATGGTGGTGTCAGGTATCTTGCACAGGGCAATCTGAAGCTAGTGATTGAAGCATTGAGGGAAAGGGGTTTTCTTTTGGCGAATGCTCCGCATCTTACCCGTCTTCAAGCGTTCATCATCCCCACTTATCGTTATTTTGATCAGCTTTTCTATGCAAGCGGATTGTTGCTGTATGATGCGCTTGCCGGAAAACTAAGTCTTTCACGAACCAAGCTGCTCAGTAAAAAGTCACTGGTGCAACTGATGCCTTCCATTCATGGAAAGGGACTCAAAGGAGGTATTGTGTATGCGGATGGTCAGTTTGATGACGCAAGACTGGTGATGTCATTGGCACTTACTGCAAATGATTTGGGTGGAGTTGTGCTTAATTATGCCAATGTTACTGCATTGAAAAAGAATGATGGAAAAGTATCAGGTGTTGTATTCATAGATGAAGAAAGCAACAAGACCTATGAGATTGCTTCCAAATCTGTCATCAACGCAACTGGTGTTTTTGTTGATTCCATTCTTGACATGGATGACAAATCATCGCCTGCAGCTGTCATGCCATCACAAGGTGTGCACCTGGTGATTGACAGAGAATTTTTTCCATCTGATCATGCATTGATGATTCCCAAGACCAGAGATGGAAGGGTGCTTTTTGCAGTACCATGGAAAAATGCAGTTGTCCTCGGTACAACCGATACACCATTGCAGGAAATCAGTGAAGAGCCCTCAGCACTGAATGAAGAAATTGATTTCATTCTCGAACATTTCAATCAATACAACGAAAAACAAATCACCAAAGACGATATCAAGTCGGTCTTTGCCGGATTGAGACCATTGGTTAAAACATCCAACAATAAAAGCACTGCACTTGCTTCCAGAGACCATACCATCATTGTCTCATCCTCAAATTTGATCACCATCACGGGAGGCAAATGGACGACCTATCGAAAAATGGCGAAAGATGCTCTGAACAATGCAGTATTCGTGGCGAAACTTCCCATTGTAAAATGTGCAACCAGAAGCCTGAGGCTTCATGGTTATACGGAAAATATACAGGCATCTTCTGCGCTTTCGATATATGGATCCGATGCAAAAGAAATCCAGCAAATGATAAATGAAGATGTCTCCATGGGTGAGAGGATTCATCCGGATCATGCCTATACCAAGGCGGAATTGATTTGGTCCATCAGAAATGAAATGGCCTTGCAGGTCGAGGACATCCTGGCAAGAAGATCCAGGATTTTATTCGTCGATGCTGCTGCTGCAATTGCATCGGTGGAAAAAGTTGCTTCAATCATGGCGAACGAATTGAAGAAAGACAATCAATGGATTCAACAGCAAATCGCATTGTTTACTGAACTTGCAAAAGGGTATCTTCCTTGAAATATTTTCTTTACATTCAATGTAAATTCTTGCCATGACACCATTTATAGCTGAATTAGTGGGCACTACAGTTTTGATTACACTGGGATTGTCAGTTGTTGCCAATGTTGCATTGGACAAAACAAAGGGGCAAAACGCGGGACTCATCGTTGTTGGTTTTGCATGGGCCATAGCAGTTTTTGTAGGTGTATTCATTTCAGCTGATATCAGCGGTGCACATTTGAACCCCGCAGTTACCATTGCACTCGCTGTGGCAGGAAAATTTGAATGGGGTCTGGTGCCCGGATATATACTTGCTCAATTTTTAGGGGCATTTTCAGGTGCGGTGCTCACATGGCTCACCTACAAAGGTCATTTTGATGCATCCAAAGATCCGGCATCCATTCTCGGAGTTTTTTCTACTGGTCCGGCTATCCGAAACCCCATGCAGAATTTAATGACGGAAGCCATTGCCAGTTTCATATTTATGTTGGCCGTATTTTTCATTCAAGCAGGAGAGGTCAAGCTAGGGTCTATCGATGCACTGCCGGTTGCTCTGCTGGTATTGGGAATCGGACTCAGCATGGGCGGACCCACCGGGTATGCCATCAATCCCGCTCGTGATCTTGGTCCCCGGATCATGCATGCCCTGCTTCCCATCCCGCACAAGGGTTCGAGTGACTGGAAATATGCCTTCATACCCGTTGTGGGTCCAGTTCTGGGAGCAGTTTTGGCTGCCTTTTTTTACATGGCACTCTGAAAAGAGGCAAATGTTAGAAAATTTATGGTTGTTAATTTTTACAATCTCGGTGCCTGGATTATCTTTGCGCCCTGAAATATAATTTTATCCATTTCAACCATACAAAATGTCAAACAAAGGAAAAGTAAAACAGGTGATTGGTGCGGTAGTAGACGTTCATTTTGAAAGTCAACTCCCTGAAATTTATAACGCCCTGGAACTGAAAAGAGAGAGTGGTGAAACACTCGTCATGGAAGTACAACAACACCTTGGTGAGGACAGTGTAAGATGTGTGGCAATGGATGGCACTGAAGGATTGATCAGAGGCACCGAAGTAATTGATACAGGCAAGGCAATCTCCATGCCAACAGGCGAAGCCATCAATGGCCGCTTGTTCAATGTAACAGGAGATCCCATTGATGGTTTGCCTGCAGTTTCAAAGGCAAATGGAAGAGCGATTCACGCCAAGCCTCCAAAGTTTGAGGACCTCAGCACTGCATCAGAGATACTTTTCACTGGCATCAAAGTAATTGACCTCATCGAACCATATGCGAAAGGAGGAAAAATTGGATTGTTCGGTGGCGCGGGTGTTGGTAAGACGGTGTTGATTCAGGAATTGATCAACAATATTGCGAAGGGTTATGGTGGATTGTCGGTTTTTGCAGGTGTGGGTGAGCGTACCCGTGAAGGAAACGATTTGTTGAGAGAGATGATCGAGGCTGGCATCATGAAATACGGAGATGATTTCAAACACAGCATGGAAGATGGCGGATGGGATTTGGAAAAGGTTGACATGAATGGATTGAAAGATTCAAAAGCAACATTTGTATTCGGACAAATGAACGAACCTCCCGGAGCTAGAGCACGTGTGGCATTGAGTGGATTGACCATTGCTGAGTATTTCAGGGATGGTGATGGCACCGGAAAAGGAAAAGACATTTTGTTCTTCGTTGACAATATTTTTCGTTTTACTCAGGCAGGTTCTGAAGTATCAGCGTTGTTGGGGCGTATGCCATCAGCGGTGGGATATCAACCAACACTTGCAACTGAGATGGGATTGATGCAGGAGAGAATCACATCAACTAAAAATGGATCCATTACATCTGTTCAGGCAGTTTATGTGCCAGCGGATGACTTGACAGATCCAGCGCCGGCTACAACTTTTGCCCACCTGGATGCTACAACAGTATTGAGTCGTAAAATTGCTGACTTGGGTATCTACCCTGCGGTTGATCCATTGGACTCTACTTCAAGGATTTTGACTCCAATGATTGTGGGTGAAGCACATTACAATTGCGCCAACAGGGTGAAACTCATTCTACAGCGCTACAAAGAGTTGCAGGATATTATTGCCATCCTTGGTATGGATGAATTGAGTGAAGAAGATAAACTGACCGTATCACGTGCAAGAAAAGTGCAGCGTTTCCTCAGTCAGCCTTTCCACGTTGCTGAACAATTCACCGGATTGAAAGGAGTATTTGTGAGTATTGAAGATACCATCAAAGGATTCAACATGATCATGGATGGAGAAGTAGATGAATATCCAGAAGCAGCATTCAACCTGGTGGGAACGATTGAAGATGCTATGGAGAAGGGTAAAAAAATGATGGAAGCTGCCAAAGCATAACCAACCTCAAGACGAATTGATGCAAATTGAAATACTGACACCTGAGAAGAAAATTTACACGGGAGATGTATATGGAATACAGCTCCCAGGTGTATCTGGTTCATTTGAAGTGCTAGACAAACACGCGCCGCTTGTAAGTGCACTCAAGAGCGGGATTATCAAAATATTAATGGACAACAAGGGTAAAACCAGTTCCTACAAGATCTCAGGCGGCTTTATCGAAGTCATCAACAACAAAGCCACTGTATTATTGGAGAACGCCAGCGCAGCGGAATAAATACACTTGTCTTACTGAAATACACGTATATAATCTACCATCATGAATTGTGGGAAGTAGGTTGTAGCATTCGGACTACCAGGCCAGTTTCCTCCTACAGCAATATTCATGATGAAGAAAAACTTTTCATTGAAAGGGTATGCAGCTGATACCTGTGATGGATCGAATTCTGCGATGATCTTGTCGTCAACCATTGTTTTGATTTTATCCTTTTCCCATACCAGGCTGTAAACATGAAATTCATCTGCGAGGGAATTTGCAGTCACCAAGCTTTTTTCAACCCTCGCACTTGTATTTCCCGATTTAAAATGAATGGTTGAATAAATTTTAGAGGGCTGTTGTCCCAATACTTCCAAAATGTCAATTTCACCGCAAGCAGGCCATCCTGCAGTTGGAAAATTATCACCGAGCATCCAGAACGCAGGCCAAATGCCTTGTCCGGATGGAATTTTGGCCCTAAAGTCAACCCTCCCAAATTTGAATGATCTTTTGTTCATAGAAGTCAGTCGGGTGGAAGTATAGCTTTTACCGTTTTTATTTTCTTTTCTTGCCTCAAGAATCATTTTGCCGCTTTGAAAATAAAGATTCTCACCTGCAGTATAATATTGCAGCTCATTGTTGCCCCATCCGCAATTGGGACAACCATCTCCCACATCATAATTCCAATTTTCTGCATTCAGGGATGTTCCATTGAACTCATCTGCCCACACAAGATTCATGCCCGCATATGTATTGGGCGTGGTATATCCGGTTTCGTTGACTTCAAATTTGGTATCATCATTGATGATGGATCCTGCACCAATAGCTGTCAGAATAGTTGCATTGACTGGTTCTGATAGCATGAGCTGGAAATCTTCATCTGCTTCCTTGAATTCATCCCCAACAACAGATACTGCAACTTTGATGGAGGTTTCACCGGGCGCAAAAGTGATCGTTTTATCAAGACTTGTAAAGTCACCTGGAGCAGCAGCAGTTCCACTTTTGGTTGTCGCCCTCACTGTTACGCTTTTACTGGAAGCGTTGCTCAGTTGAACCGTAAAATTGAAAGCGGTGGTGCCGCTATTGCCTTCAGCAAGACCGATTGCATCAATGGTGATGGTTGGTGTCGTCTCAACAGGTGGAAGACAACAGTCGGTTCCGCCCTTCTTGCAAGAAACCAATATTAAAAAGAACAGAGGGAGAAAGTATTTCATAAGCTTATTATGGCGTGAAGTTAAACAACCATTTGATAGGTTTGTTCAATAGTTTTCATCTGGGAAAGTTTATTTTTGTGCGTGCAGCAAAAATCTCCTTATTCTCGCATCGCTATATCTTCTTATTTCTACTTTCTTGGATTTATATTTTCTAGTTGGGCTTCACGTATACCCCAGGTAAAAGACAGGTTTCAATTGAATGAGGCTGAGTTGGGAGCTGTGCTTTTCATGTTGCCGCTCGGCGCCCTGGCGGCCTTGCCCTTCTCAGGTTGGCTGGTGCATAAACTCAGCAGCAAATGGATGTCTATTGCTTCTGCACTTATATACACAGTATTGTTGTACATGATTGCATCTGCAAACAGCATTTTTTCATTGTCGGTTGTGTTATTTGGATTTGGATTGATCGGCAATTTTGGAAACATCTCCATGAATACGCAAGGGATTTCCATACAGCACCAAATCAACAAGCCTATTTTGTCCAGTCTGCATGCCATGTGGAGCATCGGTGCATTCAGTGCTGCTGCAGTGAGCGGGTGGACAATGCGCATGGGGTACAGTACCAGTCTCCATTTTTTGATTGTATCACTGATTGCAGCTTTCATCATTATCATTGGTTCGTTTCATTTGATTCCAGATGAGGGACTCGGTGATGAAACATCCAAGGTTTTTGTATTGCCCAACAGAAAGTTGGTGTTGTTGGGTATTATTTGTTTTTGTGTTGCGATGTCTGAGGGAGCAATGGCAGATTGGAGTTCATTGTATTACAGACAAATCATTCATCAATTGAATACCATCAGCACAACCGGTTATACGGCCTTTGCCATGTGCATGGCGGCAGGTAGACTGGCAGGGGACAGGCTGGTGCAATTGTTCAAGCATGAAACGGTATTGAAAGCAAACGGTATATTGATATTGGTCGGCATGATATTTTCTTTGTCCCTTGATCATCCAATTACAGTGATGATTGGATTTGCATTGGTGGGATTCGGTGTATCATCTGTCATCCCGATTGTTTACATGTTGGCAGCAAAAAGCAAGGATATGGCACCTTCTGCTGCATTGTCTGCTGTCAGCAGTGTTGGATTTACCGGATTTTTAATTGGTCCCCCACTGATTGGATTCATCGCACACGAAGTTGGATTGCGAATCGCATTGATCATTGTTGCGTTGCTGGGAGCCATGATTTTTCTCCTGTCAAAAAAAGTGAGAACAGGCAATCAGTTGTAAGAGGGATCTAATGGATAGTGAATGAATGGATGAAATTCTTTCCCCATTTATTTAACAGACTCTTTCCAAATTTGCGATGGATTTTTATGGAATACAATGGAGGGTTTTGCATCCACCACCAACCAACTCTGCTCTTTCATCTCTTCTTTGAGTTGATTTTTTTCCCAACCTGCATATCCCAGGTAAAAACGGATCTCATGTATCGAAATGGCATGATCAATGACCAGGCGTATTGCTGATGTGTAATCTCCACCCCAATATATCCCTTTTGCAATTTCTTTACCGCCCTCAATCAGGTCAGGACGCACATGTAAAAAGTGCATGTTGTCTTTGCCAACAGGCCCACCATCAAATACTGGCAACCTGATATGTTCAACATCGGGAAGGTAATCGCCCAACACATCTTTTGTCAATCGGTTGATGGTAATTCCAAAACTCCCAGCACTGTTTTCATGTTCGCATATCAATACCACTGAACGCTGAAAGTTTGGGTCTTTCATGAAAGGTTCAGCAATGAGCAAACTGCCGCATGAAATATCGATCATAAACCTAAGTTAAATAAATTCCCTTTATTTATCTTTAGATGATTGCGCACTTATTTTTGTTGAATGATGAAGCGAATATTCGGATTGATAACGGTTTTGACCACTGTTTCCCTGATCGGGATCATCATCATTCAATATTCGTGGCTGAAGAATGTGATCGCCATTAAAAATGAGCAGATTGCAAACAAGGTTGAGATGGTGGAGTTCGAGGTAGTCGAATCACTTGTGGAGGAAAAAATGAAGTATGCTCCCAACTTACCGCTCGATGTATTGCCCAAAGGAACACAAGAGAGAATCCTTGAACTTTTTGGACCACAGACGATCGCAGAGCATTTTTCGGTTGAGGATATCCAACAAAAAATTGCAAAGGCATTCGAGGCCAATGGATTGAAAGGTGCCAAATTTGAATTTGCAGTATTGTCCAATGTAAACAACATAGGACCAGAACTGGCATCACCCAATTACATAAAATATTATGAAGAGGGATTAAAAGATTCAGTCAATTACCTCTTGCATGTTTGGCCGTTGATGACACTGCCTGATGAAGAATCAAGGCCCTACATGCCACAGGAAAAACTGGTGCTCGTTATTTACGATATCAAGGATTTTGTATTGAGGTCCGTCAGTTGGATGATTCTCTTCGCTGTCATATTTACATTGATCATCATTGCAGCATTTTATCTCACGATCCGCACGATTCTGACACAGAAAAAATTAAGTGAGATGAAAACAGATTTCATCAACAACATGACCCATGAATTGAGAACTCCCTTGGCTACCATCTCCATAGCTGTTGATACGCTGAAGAATGAAAAAATCATTGGCAACAAGGAACAGCTGCTTAGTATTGGTCAGATCATCAAGACGGAAAACAACCGGATGAATACACAGGTTGAACAAATCTTGCAGGCAGCTCAATTGGATGTGAATCAGGTGCTGAAGGACATGAAAGAGTTGGATGTACATGAAGTCTTACAGAAAATAAAATCGAAATTTTCTCTGCAGGCAGAAGAAAAGAATGCATCCATTGAATTGGATCTCGCAGCTGCCCAATATCGGGTAGCCGGCCATCCAGTGCATTTCATGAATATGCTGAGCAATCTTGTAGACAATGCTTTGAAGTACAGCAGGGAGGGCATTGATCCTTTTATCACCATTACTACTTTCAATGAGAAAAAGAATATTGTGGTTGTTGTGAAAGACAATGGACTCGGGATGAGCAGGGATACCATGTCAAAGGTTTTTGATAAGTTCTACAGGGCCCATACTGGAAATGTACACAATGTAAAAGGCTTTGGACTGGGTTTGAATTATACCAAAAAAATGGTGGAAGCACATCATGGAACCATTGAGGTGGAAAGCACCCTTGGTGCAGGAAGTACTTTCACGGTTCGACTGCCTCTTTGCTAGGGTTACAATTTGATCAGCATCCCATCTCCATAACTCAGGAATCTGTATTGCGCTTGAATGGCTGTTGCATATAATTCTTTCCATCTGTCTCCTAAAAACGCGGAGATGATAAACAACAAAGTTGATTGCGGCTGATGGAAATTGGTAATCAACCCTTTTGCCAGTTTAAATCCATATCCAGGAGTGATGCAAATACCAGTATGTCCATGCAACGTATCCATATTCAGTTCTTTCATTCGATTGACAAGATGTTGCAGAACAATTGAACAGGGTATTGGGTGCAGTGTTGATAATTCAATGTGTTCCCATTGATCAAGGTTGTTCATGGTATCAAGATCCTTTACCTGATAATATGATTTAAGTCCAATCCAATACAAACTCTCAAGGGTTCTCAGTGATGTTGTTCCAACAGGGATGATCGTACAATCTTCACTTGCCAATTCTTCCAGTGTTTTGAACGCTACCTCAAAAAATTCTTTGTGCATGGTATGGCCTGCAATGGATGTTGCAGTTACAGGTTTGAATGTACCAGCACCTACATGAAGTGTAACATAAGAGGTGGTTATATTATTTTGATACAATTGATGGATCAATTCCTCCGTGAAATGGAGTCCAGCTGTTGGTGCAGCAACAGAACCTTCTGTTTTTGCATAGATTGTTTGATAGCGTTTTGCATCTTCAGCAGTGGCAGCTCTTTTGATATAGGGGGGCAGGGGGGTATTTCCAACCAATTCAATCAATGCATAAAAAGAGATGTCTTCCGTCCAGTTGAATGAAACAATAAAATAGTCATCACTTCTCCCATTGAAGCTTGCATGCAATTCAAATGAATCGCTGATAGATGGGTAGGACTGAACAAGAATTTCCTCTTTTTTCCATTTTTTGGATCCTCCAATCAAGCATTTCCAGGTAGCGGATCTTGATTGATGCAAAGAACTGTAATCACCATTCAAAGGTTCAAGCAGGAATATTTCAATTGTTTTCCCATGGAGTGTATTGAAGTAAAGCCTAGCGGCAATCACTTTGGTATTATTGAAAACCAGCCTGGATCCAACCGGAAGATGTGAGGCAAGGTTATTGTATTGGCTGTGTTCAACATGATTATTATCTACAACCATCAATCTTGAAGCATCCCTCTGTTCAAGTGGTGCATAGGCAATCAGTTCCTCCGGCAAGGAATAATCGAAGTCAGTTGTTTTAAGTGATTTTATATCCATTTCTGTCAAGATTTTGCAGTAATCCACCTGTTATTAACATTCAACATTGATATATGCACAGCCAAGAATACAAATATCTCTGAAATACAATGCCAGACTGCATTTCAGCTGTGGAAAAATATAGATTGGCTGATTTGGGTCTGAAAGTGGGAATTTGTGTTATTTTGTGTCAATAATTGTTTTTTTCATAACTAACTGTAAATGATAGGTTTCATAGGCGAATACGAGGCAACAATTGACAGCAAAGGTAGGTTTCTTCTGCCTGCAGGCATAAAAAAACAGCTGCCTGAGGGGGAATTGCCGGTTTTTGTGATCAATCGTGGATTTGAAAAATGCCTTTCCATGTACCCGCTGAAAAGCTGGAACCCACTTTACGAATCCATCAGCAACCTGAATGACTTCGATCCAAAGGTCAGGGAGTTTAGAAGATATTTTCTCAATGGGGCCATGCAGATAGAATTGGACAGTGCCGGGAGAATGTTGTTGCCTAAAAACTTGATGGAACATGCCGGATTGGAGAAGGACATCGTTTTGGTTTCGGCAGTCAACAAAATGGAAATATGGGATAAAAATAAGTATCAGCAGTTCTTTGAAAAATTTTCTCCAGAAACTTTCAGCAACCTGGCTGCTGAAGTGATGGCCAAGAAAGATCAACAATGAAAAATTAAAATTGATGTTGCCTCCCATGCAGAAAGGTGAACAAAAAATGAGTGATGAAAACTCAACTTATCATGTTCCGGTACTGCTGAAAGAGGCGGTTGATGCATTGCAGATAAAGCCTGATGGGGTGTATGTTGACTGTACATTCGGTGGAGGCGGACATGCAAGGGAAATCCTTCGTCAATTGGGTGAAAATGGAAGGTTGATTGCTTTTGATCAGGATGCAGATGCGAAAAAAAATATTCCTGCTGATACCCGCATCTTGTTCATTCCGCACAACTTCCGGCATCTTTCAAAATTTCTGCGCCTTCACCAAATTTCTCATGTTGATGGAATCCTCGCTGATTTGGGTGTAAGCAGTCACCAGTTTGATGAACCCAGCCGTGGATTTTCGATACGATTTGATGCTGCTCTAGACATGCGCATGGACCAATCGAATGACCTGACAGCTTCACAACTCATTCAGCGGCTTTCAGCATCTGAACTCCAATGGATTTTCCAGGAATATGGTGAAGTATCCAATGCAAAAACCTTGGCTGTCCTCTTGTTTGAACACTGCTTGCATGCGTCCATTAAAACCATTGATGAATTCAAGGCGGTGATTGCGCCAGTGATCAAGGGGAATCCCAATAAGTATTTGGCACAGGTCTTTCAGGCATTGCGAATGGCCGTCAACGATGAGTTGGGTGCTTTGAAAGATTTATTGCATCAATCTATTGACGCTTTGGTCCCTGGGGGAAGAATAGCCATTATCACTTTTCACAGCATCGAAGACCGCGTGGTGAAACAGTTTTTCAAAACGGGTGATGTGGAACAAATAAAAATTGATCCTGTATTTGGTACAAAAGTGTTGAGTGCGTTGCGCCCAATATCAAAAAAACCAATAGAACCCCATGCAGAGGAAATAAAAAGAAATCCAAGATCCCGCAGTGCAAGATTGAGGATTGCAGAAAAAAAGTAAATGAACGAGAAGAAAATAAACAGCAGAGAGAACAAGTGGTTTTTCATCAATCAAGCATGGTTGGTAAAAAATGTAAAATTTTTCTTGTTTTTGGCGGCACTCGCTATAGCATATATATACAACGGACATCATGCTGAGCGAGCCATCAAAGACATCAACAGAACCTCAAGGGAGATGAAAGACTTGCAGTATGAGTTCAAGATGATCCGAAAGGATTGGATGTTCATGACAAAGCAATCTGAGGTGGTGAAGGCCGTAGAGCCTTTTGGTATCAAAGAAATCAAAGAGCCTCCGATGACATTGGAGGATACAACAAATAAAACAAAATAAGCTTCCGAATAATTGGAAACAAAAAAAGACATATTGTGGCGCAGTTACCTCATATACATCATGATGTTGGTGTTGGGGGTATGCATTTTTGCAAAAGCATTTTACATTCAAAATGCTGAAGGTGCATATTGGCGTTCGCTGAGCGATAGTCTGCATTTAGAGTACAGAGAAATGGATGCAGAGCGAGGAACCATTTACAGTGAAGATGGACGAATGCTCAGCAGCTCAATACCGTTCTTTGATATTTATCTGGATTTCGGGGCACAGGGCATCCAAGAAAAAAATGGTGAAAGGTTGAAACAACACCTTGACAGTCTGGCCTATCATCTTTCTGCAATCGTTGGTGAAAAATCAGAGATCGAATACAAGCGTGAGTTGATGGATGTTTACAACAGGCAAGACAGGTATCATCTCCTGACCAGGAACATCGATTTCAACCAGTATCAGTCTTTAAGAAGTATAGGCTTTATCAAGAAAAATAAAAATAAAAACGGTTTCATTTTCATTGAAAAAGAGAAAAGATTGGCACCGTTTGGTTTGTTGGCAAACAGAACAATCGGACTCTCCCGCGAGTACATAGATTCCACAGGCAATATGGTTACCAAGAATGTTGGACTCGAAAAAACATATGATAGCTTGTTGAAAGGGGTTACAGGCAAGAGATTGGTCAGAAGAATTGCAGGCGGTGCATTTGTTCCGGTTGAAGGTTCTGAAATTGAACCTGATAATGGAAAAGATATTGTTACAACCCTTGATGTAAACATTCAGGATATCGCTGAACAGGCCTTGTTGAAAGTGATGACAGAGAATGAATGTACGAATGGCACCTGTATTGTAATGGAGGTGAAAACTGGTAAAATAAAAGCCATTGCAAATCTTGGCAGACAGCCAGACGGCAGTTATGCTGAGGATATGAACTATGCAATTACAAGATCTGAACCGGGATCAACCTTCAAATTGATCACAATGCTTTCTGCGCTGGATGATCAATTTATCAGCCTATCTAATCATGTAAACATCGAAGGGGGAAAATGGGAGTACAGCGGAAGGACAGTTTGGGACAGTGAACGTCATCATCATACGGATGTGACCTATCAGCAGGCATTTGAACTGAGCTCAAATGTAGGAATGGCAAAACTGGCGGTTAATTATTACGGAAGAAATCCATCGAAATTCATTGCAAATCTTGAGAAGCTTCAATTGCACAAGCCAACTGGAATTGATCTCATAGGAGAATCCAAGCCATCCATTCCGCGTCCGGGTAGTAAATATTGGAGCAATGTTTCACTTCCTTGGATGGGATTTGGTTACTCCATTGCCATTTCACCACTGCAGACCCTGATGGTTTACAACGCTGTAGCCAACAAAGGGAAAATGATGAAACCGTATTTGGTCAATGCCATCATGAAAGACGGATTGAGCATCAAATCATTTGGACCTGTTGTGTTGAATGATTCCATATGCAGTCAGAAGACACTCGATCAATTGAAAACATGTTTAGAAGGTGTTGTTCTTGCGGGGACAGCTAAAAGTTTATTTGATCCCAATTTTCCAATTGCTGGAAAAACAGGCACCGCCCAGGTGGCAAACGGAAACAAGGGGTACACAGAGCATATTTATCAATCATCCTTCGCTGGATATTTTCCAGCAGATGCTCCAAAATATTCGTGCATTGTAGTTATCAAAAACAAACCATTTGCTCCGAGGTATTACGGTGCACAGATTGCAGGTCCCGTGTTCAGAACCATTGCCAATAAACTGTATACCATCGATCGTGATTTATATAAGTACTACAAGCATCCAGTATTGATTGATACAATGCGCAAATCGACCAAAGGCAATCCATCTGATCACAGGCTGATTACACAAAAAATGGATGCCAATAAAAAGGATACGAGGATGCAATACGTATCAAACCGTATTTCTTCTGGCACAATGCCAGATCTGAATGGTTATGGATTGAAAGATGCATTGGAAATTTTGGAGAACCAAGAAGTGCAAGTTGTTGCATACGGAAAGGGGAAAGTTGTTTCACAATCCATTCCTGCAGGATCGGCACTTCAAAAAGGTCAGACAGTGTATTTAAATCTCGGATCTAAAATAGATATACCCTGATGAGGCCATTGCAGGACATATTATATAAAATCAATTTACAGACTGTTATCGGTCATACTGATATTCCTGTATTATCTATTGAAATAGATTCAAGACGCATACAAAAAGGGTCTTGTTTTATTGCAGTGAAGGGAGTTGCAGGCGATGGACATCTGTTTATATCTGACGCCATTGCTTCAGGTGCTGTTGCCATTGTATGTGAAAATCTTCCCGCAGAAACAGTCCCCCATGTTACCTATGTACAAACCAATGATGCTGCAAAAGCAGCTGGGATGATCTGTCATGCATTTTATGGATATCCTACCCAATCATTGAAGTTGGTTGGTATAACAGGAACAAATGGTAAAACTACCGTTGCCACTGTGCTCTTCAATCTCTGCAGAGAGTTGGGAATTTCGGTTGGACTGATTTCCACCGTACACAACAGAATCAATGATCAAATACTTGCTGCTACCCATACCACACCCGATGTGGCATCCCTCAACCAACTCCTGCATCAAATGTCGGATGCAGGTTGCGAATATGTATTCATGGAAGTCAGCAGCCATGCCATTCACCAACAAAGAATCAGTGGATTGCATTTCACCGGGGCAGTATTCACCAATATTACCCATGATCATTTGGACTACCATAAAACATTTGATGAATACAGAAGAGTCAAAAAAATGTTTTTTGATCAACTCTCAGCTGCATCCTTTTGCATTACCAATGAGGATGATAAAAATGGAAGCTACATGCTGCAAAATACTGCAGCCAAAAAATATTCCTACAGCTTGAAAAACGCTGCTTATTTCAAGGGGAAGATCATAGATAACAGCATCATGGGACTCCATATGTTGATCAATGATCAGGAGGTGATGTTCAGATTGATTGGAGAATTCAATGCTTATAATCTGCTGGCAGTTTACGGAACTGCAGTTTCACTAGGATTGGATAAGCAGGAAGTTTTGAGGGTCATGTCCAATTTGCATGGAGCTGAAGGCAGGTTCGACTGGTCGCTCTCGCCACAGGAAGGTGTCATAGGGATTATTGATTATGCACATACACCCGATGCATTGCTAAACGTATTGACAACAATCAAAAAGCTCCAAAAAGGTTATGAGCAGGTTATTACAGTTGTTGGTTGTGGAGGTGACAGAGATAAGACAAAGCGCAAAGTAATGGGTGCAACTGCAGCGATGTACAGCACCAAGGCAATTCTGACCTCAGACAATCCGAGAACAGAAAATCCGTCGCAGATTTTGATCGAGATGAAAGAAGATTTGACGATTGATCTGTTTAAAAAAGTTGTCACAGTTGAAGACAGACGAGAAGCCATCAGAATGGCTGTTATGCTTGCCAGGAAAGATGACATCATTTTGGTTGCAGGGAAGGGACATGAAAAATACCAGGAGGTAAAGGGTGTGAAATTTCCCTTTGATGACAAAGCAGTTTTATTGGAAGCATTCAAAGAATTAGATAAATAGGCAAATATGTTGTATCACTTATACCAATGGTTGCAGAGCGAAGGATTGAAAATACCCGGTATGGGAATTTTTCAGTTCATCACTTTCAGGTCTATGATGGCCATCTTGCTTTCATTGTTTATCACGCTTGTTTATGGTAAACGAATCATTCTTTTTCTGCAAAAAAGACAGGTTGGAGAAAGTGTACGTGAATTGGGATTGCAAGGCGAAGAGCAAAAGAAAGGAACTCCAACAATGGGTGGATTTATCATCCTGCTGGGAATATTGATTCCAACATTGTTGTTTGCCAATTTGGATAAGGTATATATCAAGTTGTTGCTGCTCAGCACAGTTTGGCTGGGACTGGTTGGTTTTGTTGACGATTATCTAAAGCTAAGGGCAAAAAGACTCTCACAGGAGCAAGGAATTCCTTATAAAAAAGGGGATAAAGATGGATTGGCAGGTTGGTTCAAGGTACTGGGACAAGTCGGGTTGGGTGTGATCATCAGTATAACATTGTTGTTCAATGACAATGTAAAAGTCATGCGTGAATACAAGGGCATGACCAAGCCAGCCAATGCAACTGTGGTAAAGTTTCAGGGCGGAGAGAGATATTTTGTTAAGGCAAATGAACCAGTAACAACAATCCCCTTTATTAAAAATCATGAATTCAACTATGCAAGATTGCTACCGGCAAGTTTGCGACAGTATGGTTGGGTTGTGTACATGTTGGTGATCATCTTTATCGTAACAGCTGTTTCGAATGGAGCCAATATAACAGACGGGTTGGACGGACTCGCTACGGGAGTTTCTGCTATCATTGGTGTTTGTCTTGCTTTGTTTGCATACGCAAGCGGAAATCTCATTTTTGCTGATTACCTGAACATCATGTACATACCCAATTTGGGTGAGGTATCCATATTTATCGCTGCAATGATAGGTGCCTGTATCGGTTTCTTGTGGTACAATACATATCCCGCCCAGGTTTTCATGGGAGATACCGGAAGTCTTGCTTTGGGTGGAATCATTGCCTCTCTTGCCATCATGGTTAGAAAAGAATTGCTCATTCCCATTTTCTGTGCTGTTTTTCTGGTGGAAAATCTGAGCGTAATTATTCAGGTAAGCTATTTCAAATACACAAAGAAAAAATATGGTGAAGGAAGAAGGGTTTTTTTGATGAGCCCCTTGCATCATCATTTTCAAAAAAAGGGATACCATGAAAGCAAGATAGCAGTGCGATTCTGGATCATCACTTTGTTGTTTGTAGTATTTGCTGTTATGTCATTAAAGATGAGATAAGAATGAGTAAAAAGATTGTCATATTGGGAGCAGGCGAAAGCGGAGTAGGCGCTGCCTTGTTGTGCAAACAACAGGGGTATGATGTGTTTGTATCTGATGGCGGAAAAATCCAACCTCATTTTGAAAAGGAACTTTTAGATAATCAAATAGAGTTCGAACAAGGTTCACATGATTATACAAGAATGCTGGATGCATCGGAAGTGATGAAGAGTCCGGGTATTCCCCATAAAACTGAAATAGTAAAAAAGATTGTACAGCAGGGCATTCAGATCATCAGTGAGATGGAATTGGCATACCGTCACAAAGGGAATAGTAAAATCATCGGCATCACGGGCAGCAACGGTAAAACAACCACCACATCACTTATCTATCAAATCTGTAAAAAAGGCGGCATGGATTGTGCGCTGGTGGGGAATATAGGCAATTCCATCGCTCGGCAAATGGCCATCGACCCCAAGCCATTGTATGTGGTTGAAATAAGCAGTTTCCAATTGGATGATATCATATCCTTCAGGCCGGATGTTGCGGTGCTTACCAATATCACTGAAGATCATTTGGACAGATATGATTATGATTTCAATAAATATATACGTTCAAAATTCAATATCACAAAGAATCAAACAGCACTGGATTTCTTCATTTACAATGCCGACGATCCTGTAACTGCTGCTCAACTTACTCATTACCCCATTCATTCTAAAACACTCCCCATCAGTATGCAAAGAGAAATGCCAAAAGGAGCACACATCAAGGACGGTAAAATGACTCTATCCCACGGTGATTCATTTTCCATGAGCATTTTTGATTTCGCACTCAAAGGAAAGCACAATCAGTACAATTCCATGGCAGCAGCAGTTGCAGGATCTGTGATTGGCATACGCAAAGAGAAAATAAGAGATGCAGTCGCATCCTTTGAGAGCCTTGAACATCGCATGGAAATGGTTGCAACTGTAAGGGGAATTGATTTTATCAATGATTCAAAAGCTACCAATGTAAACAGTACATGGTTCGCATTGGAAAGCATGGAAAAACCTGTGACACTGATTTTGGGGGGCGTTGACAAGGGAAATGATTATGAATTGATCAAAGACATGGTTGCAGAAAAAGTGAAAGCAATTGTATGCATGGGGGTTGATAATTCTAAAATCCATGCAGCCTTTGTTGGTGTTGTAGGAAAAATAATTGATACAGCTACTGCAGAAGATGCTGTAAAAAGAGCTTATGAGGTCTCACAAAAAGGAGATGTTGTATTGCTCAGTCCAGCTTGTGCAAGCTTTGATTTATTCAAGAACTATGAGGACAGAGGTCAACAATTTAAAAAAGCAGTGAAGGAATTATAAAATATGCAAGCAGAAGGAATCGATATCAAGCAATATTCACTTTCGAGCATTTCGAAAAGAACCAAGGGTGACAAAGTCATTTGGACCTTGGTTGTATTATTGACGTTGGTGAGTCTCTTGGCAGTATACAGCAGTACAGGAACGCTGGCCTATAAATTATCAAAAAGCACAGAGTCCTATTTGTTCAAACAAATCGTATTCATTGCAATAGGGGTCGCCATCATTTACTTCGCTCATTTGGTGAATTATACTTTTTATTCAAAAGTGGCACAGATATTGTATATCATTTCAATCCCCCTGCTCCTGTATACATTGTTTTTCGGAACAAATTTAAATGATGCCAATCGCTGGATTCGACTGCCCATCATCAACTTGACATTTCAAACTTCAGATCTGGCAAAGTTGGCCTTGTTCATGTACTTGAGTAGACAGTTGAGCAAGCGTCAGGAGACAATCAAAGATTTTAAAGCAGGCTTCCTTCCTGTCATCACACCGGTAATCATTATATGTGCATTGATTGCACCGGCCAATCTTTCAACAGCATTGCTTACAGGTGCCACCAGTATACTCTTGCTGTTTATTGGCAGAGTGAGCATCAAACATCTCTTATTGGTTATGATGGTTGCATTGCTCCCCATCATGATGCTGATTGGTTTTGCAAGGATGTATTACAATGAAGAAGCGGGTAAATCTGATCCGCTTCCAGCTGCATTGACCAAGGGTCGTGTCGAGACATGGATCAAACGTGTACAGAATTTCATGTATGCCGACAAGGAAGAGGCGTCTTTTCAGGTTCAGCAAGCAAAAATTGCCATCGCAAAAGGCAGATGGGTGGGATTGGGTCCGGGCAATAGTCAGGCTAGAAATTTTCTGCCACATCCTTATTCGGATTTTATATATGCAATCATCATTGAAGAGTATGGATTAATGGGAGGTGCGTTGATTCTGATGATTTATTTGCTTTTTCTGTACAGATGCCTCAGCATCATGCGCAGATGTCCATATGCATTTGGTGCTTTTCTTTCACTGGGATTGAGTTTCACATTGGTAATTCAGGCAATGGCCAATATGGCGGTCAATGTCAATCTGTTTCCTGTCACGGGTGTTACCCTGCCACTGGTGAGCATGGGTGGCAGTTCGTTCCTCTTTACCTGTCTCGCAATAGGTATCATTCTCAGTGTAGCAAGAAATGTTGAAATCATGGAGGGTAAACTCCAACCTGAAACATCAAAAGAAGAAGGAGGGGAGGGATGAAAACAATCAAGGTGATCATAGCTGGAGGTGGAACAGGAGGACATATTTTTCCTGCCATCGCAGTTGCCAACGCCATCAAAAAAATATATTCCCCTGTAGAAATTTTATTTGTGGGGGCAAAGGGTAAAATGGAAATGGAGAAAGTGCCACAAGCCGGATACAATATTGAGGGTATTGATATTGCTGGATTCAATCGATCTCAACTCTGGAAAAACTGGAGCCTGCCGTATAAACTGATATTGAGTTTTATGCAGGTTAAAAAAATATTTAATTCATTTCGTCCGGATGCTGTCTTTGGTGTGGGAGGATATTCAAGCTATCCGGTTTTGCGTTATGCCCAAAAACAACATATTCCTAATTTTTTGCATGAGGCCAATTCTTTTGCAGGAAAGGCAAATATCATGCTGGCTAAAAATGCAACCACGGTGATGGTTGCCACAAAGGGTATGGAAAAGTTCTTCCCAACAAGTAAAATCATTCAAACAGGAAATCCAGTGAGATCTGAGATCAATGGTTTAAACGTCAGTATGGAAAATGCGTTCGAATATTTCGGATTGAAAAAAGGACTTCCAACTGTTTTGATCATGGGTGGAAGTCTGGGTGCCAAAAGCATCAATCAGGCAATATCGGCCGGACTCTCCAGACTGATTGACAATGGAATTCAGGTGATCTGGCAAACAGGAAAAGGAAATTTAAACCTGGTAGATCCGGCACTGCGAAACAATAAAATGGCTTGCATCACTGAGTTTATCTCAAAGATGGATTATGCCTACACTGCAGCAGATCTGGTCGTATCAAGAGCGGGAGCCATTGCCATTGCTGAGATCTGTGCAACCGGGAAGGCTTCCATATTGGTGCCCTATCCACTGGCTGCAGAGGATCATCAAACTGCCAATGCAATGACACTTGCAAAGGAAGGAGCTGCCATCCTGATCAAAGATGCACATGTGACTAAGCAATTGACAGATACCATTCTTTCCTTGATCAATGACAAGGAAAAAATAAAGTCCATTGGTCTAGCTGCAACAAAATTGTTTACTACCGATGCAGATACATGTATTGCTGAAGAGATCATCAACAGTCTAAAAGAATCATGATTGAGCAAATCAACATATCGAATATTCACAGGGTCTATTTCATAGGTATAGGTGGCATTGGCATGAGTGCCATCGCCCGCTATTTTCTTTCTATGGGGATTAAAGTATTTGGGTATGATAAAACATCAACAGCATTGACCAATGCATTGGTGCAGGAAGGAGCTTTGATCAGTTTTGAAGATGATCCCACTGCATGTCCTGCCGATGTCGATATGGTTGTTTATACTCCTGCCATTCCTGCAGATTCAGCGATCAAGCAATTCTATGCTCAATTGAACTTGCCATTGCTGAAAAGGAGTGATGTGCTTGGAATCATCTCAAATAATTCGTACAATATTTGCATTGCCGGTACGCATGGCAAAACAACCATCAGTACAATGGTTGCTCATGTATTGAGAGATGCAGATTATGGGTGCAATGCTTTTCTGGGCGGTATTTCATCGAACTACGGAACGAATTTTTGGAGCAGCAAAAAAAATTGCACCGTCATCGAAGCGGACGAATACGATAGAAGTTTTCTTAAACTACATCCCAATGTTATTGCCATCACAGCAATGGATGCAGATCACTTGGATATCTATGGAACCGCTGAGGCAATGGAGGATGCATTTCTTGCGTTTGTCTCCAAATTGGAAGATGGAGGATTGCTGCTGACCAAGAAAGGTCTCCCACGAGAGCGTTCTTTTACAGCCAAGCAGCATTTCACGTATCATCTTACAAATACAGATGCAGATATACATATAAGTGAATTGGCAATTTCTGATGGAGGTTATCTATACGATGTAAATGGACCTGGATGGACATTGAATCGTGTGAGATTGAATATGGGAGGAATGCACAATGTTGAAAACAGTCTGGTTGCCATTGCCATCGCAAAATACCTTCAAGTTGACGATGAACGCATCTTAAAAGCCATTGCAAATTTCAAGGGTGTAAAAAGAAGATTTGAATACATCATCAAGAATGAAAAGGTTGTTTATATAGATGATTATGCACACCATCCTGAAGAACTGAGAGCCCTGATTGGTGGAGTGAGGGGGTTGTATCCTGGCAAAAAAATCACCCTTGTCTTTCAGCCGCACTTGTTCAGCAGAACACGTGATTTTGCAGCTGGTTTTGCAGAAAGTCTATCATTGGCGGATGAAGTTGCCATCATGCCCATTTATCCAGCAAGGGAAAAACCAATGGAAGGAGTCAGCAGCGAGTTGATTGCACAACAAATGACAACCCCTGTTTCGCTGTTGAAAGAAAAAAATCTTTTAACATTTATAGAAACATCATACCCGGAATTGCTTGTTACTGCTGGTGCCGGAGATATTGATCAATCCATTGAGCCCATCAAAAAACTATTGCTGCATCAATGATAAAAAAATCAACCATATTAAAAGTATTCCATATTCTTTTTTGGCTGATCATCGGCTCGGGACTTTCATTTTTACTCATCAGTGGGATTGTGAAAGAACAAACAAATCAATGCAAAGCAGTTCAGATTGATTTCATGGACGAGAAATTGATCAATATGATTGATCGCAAAGAAGTCTATGCTTCCCTTTGGCCTGGACGATCTGAGCTATACCCAGTTGGGAAAAATACAGCATCTTTTGACCTGTTTTCATTGGAAAACACCCTCGTTAAAAATCCATGGATTCAAGAGGCAGATGTATATTTTGATAACCAACACATCCTGCATGTTGACATCAAACAGAAAAATCCTGTCGCAAGACTGTTTACGGCAGAAGGATACTCATATTATATAGATGATCGGTACAATCTATTGCCACTGAAGCAAACCGATCATATTGTATTGCCAGTTTTCACCAATTTCTATGTTAATCCTGCAGGCATGAAAAAATCAGACAGCATGCTCCTTGCAAGGGTTGTCAGCTTATCAAACTTCATCAGCAATGATCCATTCTGGCTGGCACAGATAGAATCGGTCTATATACGTCCAGACAATGGGTTTGAACTCTCCACACAGATTGGTGACCATACAGTGGATCTTGGTATTCGAAGCGAGTGGGAGCCCATGTTCAAAAAACTCAAACTGCTTTATCAAAAGTTCAGCCAAGAGGATTCATGGAGCAGATATGAACTCATCAATCTTCAGTTCAGAGATCAGGTGGTATGTGAAAAGTCGGATGCAAAGCTCTTGCGTACAGATACAACTCAATTGGATTCAATACAGGTGAATCAACCAATAGCCAATCAAATCAACCCAAAATATAAACCCCAGTAAAAAGTGAATTATGACACAGGAACAACCCATTATTGTAGGACTTGACATTGGTACAACAAAAATTGCTGCCATCGCAGGACGCAAAAATGAATTTGGAAAGCTCGAGATCTTGGGATTCGGACTTGCCAACAGCAATGGTGTTCAACACGGAATGGTGTTGAACATTGATCAAACAATCAAAGCAATTGAAACAGCTTTGAAAAATTGTTATGAATCCAATCCAGGATTGGAAATCAATGAAGTCTATGTTGGTATTGCCGGCCATCATATCAAAAGCCTTCAAACAAGGGGCGATATAGTGAGGCGATCCACGGAAGATGAAATCAAACAGTTTGAAATTGATCAACTGATTGCAGATCAATACAAAACATACATTCCGGCAGGAGATCAAATCATTGATGTGATTCCGCAGGAATATACTGTAGATAATATTCAAAATATTTCAGATCCGATAGGTTATACAGGGGTTAAAGTCGGAGCTAATTTTCATATTATCACAGGCGATAGAAATGCAATCAGAAATATCAATCGAAGTGTTGAAAAAGCTGGATTGAAAGTAAAAGACCTGATGCTGCAACCGCTTGCCTCTTCAGCTGCAGTGATGAGCGAACAAGATATCGAGGCAGGTATTGCCATTTTGGACATCGGTGGTGGAACAACTGATCTGGCTGTTTTCTATGAAGGAATCTTGAAACACACAGCTGTCATTCCATTCGGTGGTGAAAACATTACCAATGATATCAAATTGGGACTCGGTGTGTTAAAAACTCAGGCAGAATTAATGAAAGTGCAGTATGGCAGTGCACTGTCTGATGCGGCACAGGCAAATGCATTCATCAAAATACCCGGATTGCGCGGATTGCCTTCAAGAGAAATCAGTGTAAAAAATTTGGCATCCATTATACAGGCAAGAATGAGTGAAATTCTGGCATTCGTCACATTCCACTTGAAGCAAGTTGGACTCGATAACAAAATGTTGAACGGAGGCATTGTGTTAACAGGTGGAGGATCTCAACTCAAACACCTGATACAGCTCACAGAATATGCAACGGGATTGAATGCGAGAATTGGTTATCCAAACGAGCATTTGGCAACCAATCATATTGCAGAGCTTCAAAAGCCTATGTATGCGACCTGCATTGGATTGATCCTGAAAGGGTACAATGTTTATGAAAACAACTACAACCGTTTACATCCGGAAGAAAAGCGACCACTGATACGTCCTAAAAATTCAGCAGCGGAAAATGACGATGCTGTTGTGGTTGAAGCAGTTCCAATGAAGGGACGTAAAACGCTTTCAGATTTCATGAACAGCATCAAGGACGGACTCATAGATTTATTCAAAGAAGAAGACGATAAACAACTCCTATAAATTCCAACACTTAAAAACCCATTAACCATGATACAATTCGATCTCCCAAAAGAACAATCTTCAATTATCAAAGTAATCGGTGTAGGTGGCGGTGGCAGCAATGCTGTCAACTACATGCACAGTTTAGGCATTGAAGGTGTAGATTTCATTGTTTGCAATACAGATGCGCAGGCTTTGGCCCTGAGCAAAGTACCCAATAAGGTTCAACTTGGTCCCTCACTCACTCAAGGGTTGGGTGCCGGTGCCAATCCGGAAATTGGCAAACAGGCCACCCAAGAGAGTCTTGAAGAGATAAGAAGGATTTTAGAAGTAAATACCAAGATGGCATTTATCACTGCAGGCATGGGTGGTGGAACAGGTACAGGTGGTGCACCAATTGTTTCAAAGATTTGTAAAGATATGGGCATCCTGACTGTGGGAATTGTTACTACGCCATTTTCTTATGAAGGAAAAAAGCGAGCTGCATATGCAGAAAAAGGAATCTTGGAATTGAGGAGTCAGGTAGATACATTATTGGTCATCAGCAATGACAAATTGAGGCATCAGTTCGGTAACCTGACCATGAGTGCTGCATTGTCAACTGCAGACAATGTGCTTGCAACTGCTGCCAAATGTATAACCGATGTTATCAGTGCCACTGGACAAATCAATGTCGATTTTGCTGATGTGTGCACAGTAATGAGAAATGGAGGAGTTGCTATTCTTGGAAGTGCACGTGCGAATGGTGAAAACAGAGCACATGTTGCCATTGAACATGCATTGAATTCACCATTGTTGAATGATAACAACATCAATGGGGCAAAATGGGTGTTGATCAATATCAATTCTAAAACAGGTGACCATGAGTTTACCATGGATGAGGTGGAAACAATTCAGCAGTATCTGCTCACGCAGGCTGGTCCTGATACTGATGTAATTCTAGGTTTGGGATATGATGAGTCATTGGGTGAAGATATCAGCGTTACAATTATTGCAACAGGATTCGAACAAAAATCACCTTTTGGTGAATCAAAACCGGTGGAGCAAAAAGCTGTTCAGGAAGAGCGCATCATGTTTACACTTGATGTAGCTCCAAAGCTTATTGCAGAACCAGTCAAACTGATCGTAGAAGAGCCAGAAACAGTTGTGGAAGTGGCTGTCGAAAAGCAGGATGATATTGAGGAGGTTCAGGGAAATATGCAGGAGGCACTTACCATATCATTGGTGGAAGAAGAAGTTGGTGTTCCTCTTGTCTCGGATGAAGAGATGGTCATTGAAGAGCAAAAACCGATTGTAATAGAATTTGAGATCCAACAACCCGAATTGGTTATTCAAGAACCTATAGTTGCATCTGTACAAACAGAAATTCCCTCAGAAGAAATCATTCAAGAAATAAAGGAAGAAATTTTGGAGAGAACAACTGGTTTCTTGGTAAAGCCCACAGTCATATATGCAGAGGAGGTTCAGGCATTGGATGAGCAACCGGAAACAGAGGCAGCAGTTCAGCATCTAATGGAAACAGCTGCATCGGATATAGAAAGCAAAGATGACCTGCACATCGAAGAGCAACCTTTGACAGAGATGAGCCAACCCATAGCGGAAGCTGCACCAGCAGTTGAAGAGGAGTTGATGCAGATTGTTTACCACGAGGTGCCTGAAATGGAACTCAACGCTGAAACCACTGCAGAGGAACCTGTGATTCCAACAGCTGCAACAATCGATGGTCCGATGGCAGCATTTGACGAGGCAGAGGCACAAAAGTTGAGAGCTGCTGAGCGTTTATACAAACTCAGGAACCTATCGTTTAATTTCAATGCCGCTGATCCTAACAATGAATACGATAGCATTCCGGCCTACGTGAGACACAATTTGCAAGTCCACAATACAACCCTTGCGTCTGTTGAAAAGTTCTATTCAAGCTATTCTGTAGGAACCGATGATCAAAACAATACCCAGATCAGTACCATCAATACTTTTTTGGAGGGCAAAAAGCCCGACTGATATGCGCATGACCAAAACAAACAGCAAGCCCCATTTTTATGGGGCTTGCTGTTTATTGTAATCTTCATGGTTGATGTATTTTTGTAAAAATTTTCCCTATGCCAACGGTACTGATTACAGGTGGAACCGGAATGATCGGAACAGCCCTCAGCAGATTGCTGCTGCAACAAGGTTATGATGTGATCATCTTGTCGCGCAATCCAATTGAAACGGCTTCTGCATACAAGGCATCCTCCATGCAGAACAGTTTTCGTCCGAGTGGAAATATTTTCTATGCCCGATGGGATACAGAAAAAATGTTTATTGATCCACAGGCGCTTGCACAGGCCGATTATATCGTGCATTTGGCAGGGGAGGGGGTTGCAAAAAAGCGGTGGACAAAAAAACGGAAGGAAGAGATCAAAAAAAGCCGAACAACATCCAGTGAATTGCTGGTGCAATCATTGTCCAATCAGCCCAATAAAGTAAAAGCTGTAATCAGTGCATCCGCCATTGGGTGGTATGGATCAGATACAGGAACTCCATTCAAAGAAACAGATCCTGTATCAATGGATTTTTTAGGCGAAACATGCAAGGCATGGGAGGAAAGCATAGAACAGGTAAGTTCATTGGGTAAAAGGCTTGTAAAGTTTAGATTGGGACTCGCATTGAGCAATGAGGGAGGAGCGCTGGTTGAATTCAAACGTCCTGTGCGTTTTGGTATCGCAGCCATTTTGGGATCAGGCAATCAAATGTACAGTTGGATTCACATTGATGATCTTTGCAGGGCATTTTTACATGCCATCGAGACACCAGCACTGGATGGTGTATACAACCTGGTTTCCCCTCAACCTGTATCCAACAAGGAAATGGTGCTCGGTATAGCACATGCCATGAATGGAAAGATGTTCTTGCCTTTTAGGGTACCCTCATTTCTATTGAAATGGATATTAGGAGAGATGAGTATTGAAGTTCTTAAGAGTGCAACTGTTGATGCAAGCAAGATACAAGCATCAGGATTCAACTTTATCTATCCAAACATTGGGAGTGCAGTACGTCATCTCATCGGCTAAACAGATGCAAGAATTGTTTGAAAGGCAGTTACCTTAAGCGAGTATTTCATTCCCATGCATATAGCAATATTTTCTTTCTCATGACTGATGGGGAATCCAAAGCAGGTTGGAAAATCAAACTCTTTGATTTGATCAAATATAATTTCATAAGCCTCTTTTCCAAAATGCCTTTCTGTGTCTTTGCAGTCGGTAAATCCACCTACAATCAGTCCCTTTACCTGATCAAATTTCCCGCTCCTTTTGAGTTGAAGCATCATACGGTCAATATTGTACAGTTGCTCTCCCACATCTTCAATGAATAATATTTTTCCTTTGGTGTCAACTTCTGCATTCGTACCAATTCCATGGACCAATAGACATAAATTACCCCCTGTGATCTTGGCGGTGACTTTCCCTGTATTGTTCAGAGGATGGTAGTCAGCTTGGAAAACAGTTGGTTTACCTTCAAGCACATCTTTCAATGAAAGCGTATACATGTTTTCTCCTTTGTCTTGATGGAATGCGCCACACATTGGACCATGGATAGATGAAATTTTAAAATTTCTTTGTAAAAACGAGTGAAGAATTGTTATGTCACTGAATCCAATCAACCATTTGGGATTTGCCACAAAGTGTTTGAAGTTGATTTGGTCCAAAATTCTGCTTGTACCATATCCTCCTCTTCCAAAGAGAATGGCTTTGATATCCTTGTTATCCAACATTGATTGCAGATCATCCCTTCTCACTTCATCAGTTCCGGAAAAATAATTGGCAGATTTTCCACCAACTGTTTTACCAATTTTTACTTTGTAGCCCCATTTTTTGAGTGTTGAAACGCAGGCAGCGATTTTATCTTTTGGCATATAGCCACCAGGACAAACAATTCCGATTGTATCTCCTTTTTTAAGGAATGGCGGGACTTTCATGCTATAAAAGTAACGTCTATTATTTAAAATCACTCAAAGCCTTTCACCACATTTGATTATTTTTGCGCCACAGTGAATTTTTGACATGCAGCCTAAAAGATATTTGATCACCTCAGCGCTTCCTTATGCAAATGGACTGAAACACATCGGGCACCTTGCAGGTGCATATATTCCTGCGGATATATATGTACGGTATCTGCGGGCTCAAAAGCGAGATGTAGTTTTTGTTTGCGGCAGTGATGAACATGGCACTGCTATACCTATCCAAGCAATGAAGGAGCAGACTACTGCCCAGGAGATCATTGATAAATATCACCAAGCAATGAAAGAGGATTTTTCCGATCTGCACATCAGTTTTGATGTGTATGATCGCACATCTTCTCCATTGCATCATGATACAGCAAAGGAGTTTTTTTCATATCTGCATGAACGAAATGAATTGGAGACAAAGGAAACAGAACAGTTTTATGATGAAGCATCCAACACATTTTTGGCTGATCGCTTTATCAAGGGTACCTGTCCCAAGTGCAAGAGTGATCGAGCATTTGGTGATCAGTGTGAAACATGCGGTTCCGCTTTGAGTCCGGATGAGTTGATCAATCCTGTCAGCACCATCAGCGGCAATGCACCTGTAAAAAAGAAAACCACACATTGGTATCTGCCACTTGCAAAACATGAATCTTTTTTACGCGAATGGATTTTACAGGAACACCAGGAAGACTGGCGAGCTTCTGTAGTAGGGCAATGCAAGAGCTGGATTGACGGTGGACTCCAATCGAGGGCAGTCACACGCGATTTGGATTGGGGTGTGAAAGTGCCTCTAAAAGATGCAGAAGGTAAAGTGCTGTATGTATGGTTTGATGCTCCCATTGGTTATATATCTGCAACAAAGCAATGGGCCTTGGAGAATGGAAAAGATTGGAAGCCCTATTGGTATGATGCAGACACACAGTTGGTTCATTTCATCGGTAAAGACAATATTGTTTTTCATTGCATCATCTTTCCTGTCATGCTCAAGCTACATGGAAACATTTTGCCAACCAATGTTCCTGCAAATGAGTTCCTGAATTTGGAAGGCGATAAGATGAGTACCAGCAGAAATTGGAAGCTGGAAATGAGAGATTTTATCAACGATTTTGTGAAAAAAGAAAATGGGGGTGATCAGTGTGTTGACATGTTGAGATACTATCTTACTCAAATTGCTCCTGAAACCAAGGACAGTGAGTTTACCTGGAAGGGTTTTCAAGATGCAGTCAACAGTGAGCTAGTGGCCATTTTTGGGAATTTCGTCAACCGCACTTTTGTCCTCATGCACAAGTTATGCGGAGGCAAGGTGCCAGCCTATCATGCTGAAAACGAGGATGCAGTTGATCGTCAATTGAGGGGAGATATTCAACAAGCCAAGAAAAAGATAGAAGATTCTATAGAGCATTATCGATTCCGTGAAGCTTTGTTTGAAGTGATCGATTTGGCCCGCAAGGGAAATAAATATATGCAGGAAAAGGAGCCTTGGATTAAAGCAAAATCTGTTCAGGTAAATCCCTCAAACCAGCAGTCAATCGATAATTGTCTTCATAACTGTTTACAATTGACAGCCAATCTTGCCATCCTCATCCATCCATTTCTTCCCAGCACTGCAGTTCAAATGTGCAAGATGATGAAAGTGGTTGAGAAAATGCTGGATTGGTCAAATGCCGGCAGCCTTAAATTATTGAGTGTTGGCTATAGTCTGCGTGAACCGCAACTGTTATTCAGAAAAATTGAAGATGAAGAAGTCGCAACTCAGATCAATAAATTGAAATCAGCAGTTATGTCAAACACAGAAGCACCTGCTACTTCCAATGGCAGTGATTACTTGCCTCTAAAGCCCGAAATTAAAATTGATGATTTTGGAAAAATTGACCTTCGCACTGGTGTAATTCTTTCTGCGCAGAAAGTCCCCAAAGCCGACAAACTGCTGCAATTAGAAGTAGATCTCGGTTTTGAGAAGCGCACCATTCTTTCTGGAATTGCCATGCATTTTTCACCAGAAGAAGTGGTAGGGAAGCAGGTTATTGTAGTTGCCAACCTGGCTCCACGTAAAATGCGTGGAATCGACAGCAATGGTATGATCCTGATGGCCGAAGATCTAAAGGGAAAGCTGCATTTCGCTCATGCTGGCAACCTTGCCAATGGCGGTTGGAAGGTTTCATAAGCAACCATTTTTCAAAATGATCGAATTCAAAATAATGTAACTTTAAGTTGCATCATGCATGCTATTGCGTGCATAGAATTCTCATAAAAAAAATGTTCCTGTACATGAAACCCAGTATAAAAAAAGTAGCCGTTTTGGGAAGTGGCGTGATGGGATCACGCATCGCCTGTCATTTTGCAAACATTGGTATACAAGTTTTGCTGTTGGATATCCCATCCCCAGGGTCAAAAGCCGAAGATCCAACTCCACTTAAAAATAAATTGGTCAACGATGCATTGGCTGCAGCTATCAAGTCCAATCCCTCGCCCGTATTTATAAAAGAAGTTTCCAAGCTGATTACCACTGGAAATTTTGATGATAATCTCTCGCATATCAATCAGTGCGATTGGATTTTAGAAGTGGTGGTTGAAAGACTGGACATCAAAAAACAACTCTATGACAGGGTTGAAAAATTTCGAAAGCCAGGTACGATAATTACTTCCAATACTTCCGGTATTCCCATCCATTTGATGGCTGAAGGTAGATCGGAAGATTTTAAACTACATTTCTGCGGGGCACACTTTTTCAATCCACCTCGTTATCTCCGTTTATTGGAAATCATTCCCACCTCATTTACTTCCAAATGGGTAATAGATTTTTTAATGGAATATGGTGATCTTTTCCTTGGTAAAACCACTGTATTGTGCAAAGACACCCCAGGTTTTATTGCCAATCGAATTGGCATCTATGGTATCATGTCTCTTTTGCAAACCATGGAAAAAATGGGACTCAATGTAGATGAAGTTGATGCATTGACGGGTCCCATCATCGGACGTCCAAAATCTGCCACTTTCAGAACAGCAGATGTTGTTGGAATTGATACGATGGTTCATGTGGCAAATGGTCTTTATGAAAATTGTCCCCATGATGAGGCACGTGAAGTATTCAAGATTCCTGCTTGGCTGAAAGACATCAATGATCGCAAGTGGCTGGGTGATAAAACCGGACAGGGCTTTTTCAAAAAGACAAAGAATGCGGCAGGTGAAAAAGAGATCCTCACATTGGATTTGAAAACAATGGAGTATGGACCTAGGAAAAAACCAAAATTTGCCAGTCTAGAAGCTGCAAAACCTATTGATGATCTATATGCAAGGATAAAAATGCTCTGTTCTTCGCCTGATAAGGTAGGAGAATTCTATCGGAATTTTCATTACAAATTGTTCTCTTATATATCCAACAGGGTGCCTGAAATTTCAGATACTGTTTACAGCATTGACAATGCAATGATGACTGGATTTGGATGGGAGATCGGTGCGTTTGAGACATGGGACTTGCTGGGAGTTGAAAGAACAGCTGCAGAAATGAAAAAGGCTGGATTTACAGTTGCTTCCTGGGTTGATGATATGATTGCAAAAGGGCTGAAGTCATTTTATCAGGTCAAGGATGGTAAACGATTGGCATATAATCCACTCAATGGATCCATGGAAAGTGTATATGCTGCTGGTCAGGAAAATGCTTTCATTGTAATGAAACATTTTGAAGGACAGACAGTTTGGAAAAACAGTGCCTGCAGGACCTATCATCTAGGAAATGATGTGATTGGATTGGAGTGGTATACAAAAATGGGTAGTATTGGCGGTGAAGTATTGGAGGGAATTCAAAAGAGTGTTTCCATTGCTGAAGAAAAGTACAAGGGACTCGTCATCGCAAACAGTGGTAATAATTTTTCTGCCGGTGCCAATGTTGGCATGATTTTCATGTTGGCAATTGAACAGGAATATGATGAGCTGGATATGGCCATCAGGATGTTTCAAAATACCACCATGCGAGCGAGGTATTCAAGTGTTCCAGTTGTAGTGGCTCCTCATGGTTTGTCCCTTGGCGGTTCATGTGAATTGAGTTTACATGCCGATAAAATTTGTGCAGCTGCTGAAACATATATAGGATTGGTTGAACTAGGTGTGGGATTGATTCCTGGAGGTGGTGGTTCCAAAGAATTCGCCATGAGGGCATCTGACGAGATGCACCTTGATGAGCCAGAAACCATTACATTGAAAAACAGATTCATCACCGTTGCAACAGCAAAAGTCGCCACCTCTGCAAAAGAGGCCTATCAGCTGGGAATCATGCGAAAGGGACAAGATGAAGTGGTGATGAATTTGGACAGAAGAATAAGCGAAGCCAAAAAATCAGTAATCGAATTGTATGAAAGCGGATATGTCATGCCCCAACACAGGAAAGATGTCAAAGTGCTCGGCCGATCTGCACTTGGCGCATTGATGGCGGGTGTTCATGTCATGGAACAAGGCGGGTATGCTACCGCTCACGATGCATTGGTTGCAAAAAAGCTAGCTTATGTAATGTGCGGCGGCGACTTGAGTGAACCTACATTGGTATCAGAACAATATTTATTGGATCTGGAAAGAGAAGCATTTCTGAGTTTATGCGGTGAAAAGAAAACCCTTGAACGAATACAGAGTGTTTTGAAAGGCGGAAAGCCTGTCCGCAACTGATGCTATAATTACCGTATATTTATTGTCCTCAAAATTAAACACATGAAACAAATTCATTTGCTGTTGGCATCACTATTATTGCTCGCAGCTTCCTTTGCGCAGAAAACTAAAAATGTCGCTGTGACGCCATCCAAATCCTCTTCTTATGATGTGGATTTGTTGGGAAATGTCAAATATCGTTTGCTGGGTCCATTTCGAGGAGGCAGAAGCGGTGCAGTTACCGGGAGCTACAAATCCAAAAACACATTTTATTTTGGTGCAACCGGAGGTGGAGTATGGAAAACAACCGATGGAGGCAGCAATTGGAAAAACATCTCTGATAAATATTTTGGTGGTACCATTGGTGCGGTAGAAGTTGCCCCCTCGAACGAAAATGTTATCTATGTTGGCGAGGGAGAAAATACCATGCGTGGCAATGTCGCAGAAGGATTGGGTGGCATGTGGAAATCTGAAGATGCAGGAAAGACCTGGAAAAATATTGGATTGAAAGACGGGAGGCATATCACAAACATCATCATTCATCCAGATGATGCAAACACATTATGGGTGGGGGTTATGGGACATTTATTTGGTCCAAACAACGAGAGAGGAATTTTCAAATCAACCGATGGAGGAAAGTCATGGAAAAAAGTTTTATTCGTTAATGAGCAAACCGGATGCAGTGACCTTGTCATGGAGCCAGGAAATCCATCTGTTTTATATGCTGGAACTTGGCGCTTGATCAGAACACCTTACAGCTTGGAAAGCGGAGGTGAGGGAAGCGGATTGTGGAAGAGTGTAGATGGTGGTGATACCTGGACAAACATCACTGCATCAAAAGGATTGCCCAAAGGTATTTGGGGTATCGTGGGAGTTGCAGTTGCACCATCCAATACCGATAAAATATACGCCATCATTGAAAATGAAAAAGGTGGATTGTATATGAGTGATGACGGCGGCAAAACTTGGAACCTGCAAAGCAGTGACAACAATATCCGTCAGCGTGCTTGGTATTATACAAAAGTCTTTGTCGATCCGAAAAATGAGAACCTGGTTTATTGTCCCAATGTTAATTTCATGAAAAGCCGTGACGGTGGTAAAACATTTCAGTCACTCAGAACACCTCATGGCGATCACCATGATCTATGGATTGATCCAGTTGACGGGAAACGCATGATCGTAGCAGATGATGGTGGCGCTCAAATCAGTTTCGACGAGGCCAATAGCTGGAGTACCTATATGAATCAACCTACATCACAGTTGTACAGGGTAAGCACGGATAATTCATTTCCATATCGAGTTTTGGCAGCACAGCAAGACAACTCAACACTTCGTATCAAGTCCGCAACATACGGTTCCTATATCACTGAACAAGATTGGGATATAACTGCCGGCTCAGAAAGCGGATATGTTGTAGCAGATCCAACCAATTCAGATATTGTATACGGAGGAAATTATGGCGGATATCTCTCAAGATTGGATCACCGCACAGGTGAAAACCGAGCAGTGTCTGTTTGGCCTGATAATCCGATGGGAGCCGGAGCAGATGTGCTCAAATTCAGGTTCCAATGGAACTTCCCTATTTTCTTTTCTCCTCACAATCCCAAAAAGCTCTATGCAGCAGGCAATGCATTGTTTGTTACAGAAAATGAAGGTGCAAGTTGGAAACAAATTTCTCCGGATCTCACGACCAATGACAAAGCCAAACAAGTGTCGAGTGGCGGACCAATTACCAAGGACAACACTTCAGTGGAATACTATTGCACCATCTTCACGGCAACAGAAAGCAGTTTAGAAAAAGATTTACTGTGGGCGGGTAGTGATGATGGATTGTTGTATATCAGCAGAGATGGCGGTACCAACTGGTCGAATGTTACTCCTAAAGATGCACCAAAATGGATGATGTGGAACGCAATTGATATTGATCCATTCAAAAAAGGAGCTGCATACATCACAGGTACAAGATACAAGTTGGATGACTTTACACCATATGTATACAAGACAGAAGATTACGGACAAACATGGAAGCTCATCACAAATGGCATCGATCCAATGCATTTCACAAGGGTCATGCGTGCGGATCACAAAAGACCAGGACTCCTGTATGCCGGAACGGAATACGGCATGTATATCAGTTACAATGATGGAGCCTCATGGAATTCATTTCAATTGAATTTACCTGTAGTTCCAATAACAGATTTGACCATCAAAAACAATGATTTGATTGTGGCTACACAGGGACGTGCACTTTGGGTCATAGACGACCTGTCTGTCCTTCAGCAAATGGACCCTGCAATCAAAGCAAAAAAACTTCATGCTTATCAAACAAATCCATCCTATCGCATTCCCCCGGTCATGGGCAGATGGGGTATGATGCCCGGTACTCCCGCAAATGCTGCGTTGAATCCTCCTAAGGGAGCAGTAATCAATTTTTATGCTGGTGCCGTGACCGACACAAGCAACGGATCTGTTGCAGTGTATGATAAAAATAAAAAACTCATCAGCAGGATTTCAACAGATGATAAAAAAAAGTCGTTGAAATTGAGCAATGGCAGCAATCAGTTTGTTTGGGATATGCAATATCCATCTGCAGAGCGACTCGATGATTTGATTTTATGGAATGGTGTTCCAGGAAACATCACAGCCATTCCTGGGAATTACACTGCTGTGGTTCGTGTTGACAAAGATTCAGTAGAAGTGCCATTTACGTTATTGGCTGATCCTAACTATCAATGCTCTCAAGCAGATTATGATGCGCAATTGGATTTTCTTTTGCAGGTTCAGGGAAAGTTCAATGAAACCATGAAAGCAATCAAACAAATCAGAAGTGCAAGAACACAAATGAAAGATTTTGTTGCAAAGCAAGGAAAGGATTGTCCCAAAGAAATCAGGCAGCTATCTGACAGCTTGGGTAAATCGCTGACATCAATCGAAGAGAAATTACATCAGACAAAGGCCAAGAGCGGACAAGACGTGCTGAATTACCCTATTCGTTTGGATGACAAGCTTGGTGGTGTGTTTGATATGGCCAGCAGTGGCAATATGGCACCTAGTAAACAGGCAAAAGATGTATATGCTGAGCTAGCTGTTCAAGTCGATGCTGAGATTACAAAACTCAAGTCATTGCTCGACAGCGGATTGAAGTCGTTTAATAAGATGGTGAGAGAAAGGGAATTACCAACAATCATTGTAAGTCAGTGATGATAAAAAAATCCAGGTTGATGACCTGGATTTTTTTTATTCTATTATTTTGACACAGATCGAACTCCTGTATTTCCTCCTCCATTCAAGGTAAGATCATGTGGTTTATTTGATTGCCATGCACCTCTTGTGAAGTCGGGCATATCAACTGAAGAAGATCTCTTTTTAAGTGAAACTTCACTGAGCAATCCTGCAGAAGTCCACGATGCTGCATCGTATACATCCTGGTCGAGGGGAAGTCCGTTTCTCAGACAGTCAATCAATCTCCAATCCATGATGAAATCCATTCCACCGTGTCCTCCTACATTTTTCGCAATTTCTCCAATATGTTTAACAATGGGCAATGTATATTTTTCTTGCAGCTGTTTTTGTTCCTCAGGTTTCATCCATCCATGTCCGAGGGCAATTTTTTCTGGCCCAGGCCATTTCTGTGCAGCGCCTTTTGTTCCACTCACCAGGTGAATTCTTGAATAAGGTCTGATGGTTGAGACATCATGCTGCACTATCAATGTTTTTCCATGATTTGTTTTGATGACAGTGGTGTTCATATTGCCCCTGTAGTTCTTGTTCGCATAAGGCTTGAAAAAATCATCTTTGGACGCCAATTCATTTGCCATGGAGCCCATGGTAAAATCGTTTGAGCTCATGCTCACGAGGTAGTCAAACTTGTCGCCCCGGTTGATATTCATGCATTGTGCAATCGGACCTAATCCGTGTGTGGGATAGAGACTGCCATTTCTGGTCATATTTTCTTTCAATCTCCACATATCGGCGTACGCATTTTTATTGAAGAGATAATCTTTCGTAAGATCGTGTATGTATGCACCTTCTGCATGAACAATCTCTCCGAACAATCCGTTTCTTGCCATATTCAGGGTCAGCAATTCAAAGAAATCATAACAACAATTTTCCAACATCATCATGTGTTTCTTTGTTTTCTCAGATGTTTCTACCAATTCCCAGCATTCATCAATTGTTTTCGCAGCTGGTACCTCAGATGCTGCATGCTTTCCATTTTTCATCGCATAAACGGAAATTGGGGTATGCAGATGCCAGGGAGTGGTAACATATACCAGGTCAATATCATTTGATTCACACAAAGCTTTCCATCCTTCTTCTCCAGAATATGATTTTGCAGCAGGGAGCCCTTTATTGGTTAAAATGGATTGTGCTTTTTCAACCCTGTCTGCATACTTGTCGCACAGTGCCTTGATTTCAACACCCTCAATATAACTGAGGCGATCAACTGCTCCCGGTCCACGCATGCCCAAGCCGACAATACCTACCCTGACTGTTGGAAGCTTAGGTGCAGCATAGCCGCACATATTGAAACTGGCATGTGTAGATACAAAAGAATTTTCATTGGCTTCTAAATTCAGGGATGTTGCCAATGCACCTGTACTGAGCGTGATGTTTTTTAAGAAAGACCTTCTGTTGCTAGACATATCGCTGATTGTTTATTTTGGTTGCATTGAAGTTAATGAAAAATAAACAACCAAGCAGGTCATAAATTCAGCCAGTAATTCAATTTGAAAACAATGGCCCGGTTCTTATTTTTCATAAACGGGTCGGTAAAATAATTGTCGGTATATACCAGGAAGAGATCGCTCATGGGCTTGAACCTCCATTGCAGCCTGCTGTTGATATTGAAATTGTTTCTTTGGCTGTTGTATTGAAAGAAGGTTGTCCAGAAAACATTGTTAGTAAAATTGATTTCAACCCTTGGTGCGATCAATAGCAGATTATTTTTCCCGTAAGGTGGGGGAAACTCCAGTCTTGCATTCTGAACACTCATGACAAAATTACCAAGTGGCTGAAGTCGGTAGGTTGCAGCAAATTCATATCTGAAGATATTTCCGTTCAAAAATTTTCCAATTTCAATGTCGGTTTTGAAATATAGTTTTTTTCTACTGTCTGTATTGTACGTATAGCCAAAAGAGGGGGCAACATATTTTCCGGGAGGTATAGGTGCGCCTTCAGTAAACGAAGTATAAAATGGGAGATTGTTTACGTTTTGGTGTACATGAAAAATCATGTTGGAAGTGTTTTTAAAAAACATTCTTACTTCAAAATCATGCATACGTTCATTGCCAAAATGATTCAGGTTGCTGGTCATGAAGTTTTCCATTCTCAACATCAGTTGATTGAGTTTGCCTTTTTTTGGGAAAAAAGTATAACTGGTTTCATTGTACAATTGATCAAATCCTCTTCTGATATTGGAATCCAGCAATGCATCGTAGTTGACAATTCTGTTGATAAATCCCATATCAGCATGGTAGTTTTCGGTTATTCTACCTGCATCGACAATGAAATTCAGTTTTTTGCTCAGATATCCTCCTCCGCCATTCATATAAAACTCCTTCGATTCAATGCCAGGCTTGAAAGATCTGTGATGGCCTATCCATGCATTCCATTTGCTGGTTTTATCTACGAAATTGTATTCCAAGCCTGCATTTCTTCCAAATGCATCCAAGGGTTCTGTGACCTTTGAAGATTGGGTAGACTGTCTATTGAGAAAATATCCTTTTACGATTGAGCGGCTTTGGACTTGCTGGTTGAATGTAAAGGCCGAATAGTTTTGTGATGACACATCAATGTTTGCTCCGGTTTGCATGTTCATCAATCCTATCCTTGTTTTGGGGGCAATATTGCCACTAAGTCTAACTCCGCCTATGATGGGTATTTTGTTTCCATTTTTATCCAATCCAATGGTTCTTGAGTAAAAGGGCCTTATTGGTGGTATGCCAAAACTGGAGAAGAGGTCGCTGTTTTCAAGGAAAAATGTTCTTCTTTCTGGAAAGAAAATATCGAATCTGGTAAGATTGGTGACTTGTCGGTCGACTTCTATCTGTGAAAAATCTGGATTGTAGGTAAGATCAAGATTAAGTGAGGAGGTCAGTGAAATTTTTGCATCAAAACCAGTATTCCCTTTTGTTTGTGTATTGCTAGAATCTCCCAATACCGATCCTGTGATATAGGGAATGAATGAGATATTCCCACCAGGGGAGGATGGTCCCTTGTCCCATCTGATAGAGCCAGCATATCCAAAATCAAAGAAATTAAAATTGAGCGGCATGTCTGTCCAGCTCGAATATTCGTTGCTTTTTAAATCAGATCTGAGTGCGTTGAATCCCCAAATTGTTTTTCCAGGTTCAAATCTCAATGTTTTCAGTGGAATTGCTATCTCAGCAATCCAGTGGTCTGCATGCCTGCTCGTTGCCGAATACCATTTGTTGTCCCAACTGAAATTCATCTCCATATCACTTTGACCGGCATTGACCAAGTCCTCAGATTGTACATTGTATGGAGTGATGGAAAATATGAATCCGTTGGTTTTTCTATTGATGGGATCAATTGCAATAGAAACAGCATCGCTTTCATACAACCCATTGTCTCTTTTCAGGGTCTGTGCAATGTAGTAATTGGTGTCCTGGGCAATGATTCCGAAGTAGATGAAGGATTCATCATAACTGATTTTAACGGTAGTTGTTCTTTTAGGTCTTCCAATATCTGTTGGCCATTTCATATGGAAATCTTTCGCAGCATCTGCCTGTTTCCATGCCATTTCATCCAGCATGCCGTCAATTTTAATGGGACTGACTGCTTGTTGAATATTGACCTGAAATTTTTCCTGAAAAAAGCTGGGATCTTGCGCCGATAGCCCCAAGGAATGGATCAAGGCTAATAGCATGAACAAATGGTAGATTCTTTTCATTCGGATTGTGCAAATTTCGCATTTAAAAATGATTCATGGTTGATGTTTTTTTGAGTGAGCCGATTTGATGATGGATGGAGACGATTGCTTATCTTGAATCATGCTTTACCGTTTTGCTTGGGTATTGATGTGGATCACATTTCGAATTTATTTTCGAAGAATAGATGTGATTGGGTTGGAAAAAATTGATCCAACCAAGCCCGCTATACTCATCGCTAATCATCCAGCATCATTTCTGGATGCGATGGTATTAGCAGTTTATTTAAAACGAAATGTCCATTTTTATGTAAGAGGTGATATTTTTCGCCATCCGCTCGTATTTCGGTTGCTGACATGGCTGCACATGATACCCATCTTCAGCAGAGAACATGGCATGCAGCAAGTTGGTAAAAATCACAAGACATTTCAAAGGGGCAAGGCCTTGTTGAAGAGAGGAGATCTCTTGTTGATTTTTCCGGAGGGATTCAGTCGGCGATCCAAAAAGTTGGAGCCATTTAAAAAGGGGGCTGCCCGGGTTGCTTTGCAAACAACATTTGGAGATGGTGGAGTAGCTGATTTGAATATACAATCCATTGCGTTGCATTATTCTTTTCATGGAATTCATTCTGATCTATTGATCCACGTAGGTGAAAAAATGAATCTGGATCGCTATGCTGCAACCTATGCTGAACTTCCAGCCAAGGCTGTCAACGAACTCACTGAAGAGATGGCGCTGTTGTTTGAACGAAATGTCATACATGTGAATGATGATAACAAGACCAATGTTGCAGAGGATGTATTGGTTGTTATTTACAATGAATGTTTGCAGAAAAAATCCAATTTCCTATTGGAAGCAAGAGCCTTCTGTAAAAGACTTGATGCAAAAGACAATATCGAATTTGATCTTTTTTCGCAACGGGTTAAGCAGTACAATGCGATGCTTAACAAGTACAATATCAATGACCGTGCATTGTCATCCAATCCTATTCAACCTGTAAAATTGATTTCTAATTTACTGTTGACTGTTGAGTTGTATCTCTTTGGTTCAATATTTTGGTTTATACCTGGAAGGATGGGAAAATGGATTGCTGACAGAACTGTTACACGGATTGACTTTTATACGAGTGTCGCAACAGGAGTGCTTGCTTTCTTGTCGTTGTTTTGGTGGATTGCTTTTACATGGGTGGCTGTGTTGAATGAATGGAAGTGGCTTGCTTTCATCTTTATCACTTCACCCATTATTGCATATGTTACCATGCAATGGAAATATGATTTCAAGGATTTGACAGCTTATTACAATTGGAGGCGTTTGCAAATGAGGCAACCGGAAACGTCCAATGAAATAGCCGCATTGAGATCTGATTTACTGACTTAATCCTCTTTTAGGAGATCTGGACGTTTATCTTGGGTTCTGATGAGGGCCTGTTCGTTTCTCCACTCTTCAATTTTTTTATGGTCACCACTCAACAGCACCGGAGGAACTTTCCATCCTCGAAATTCATCGGGTCTTGTGTAAACCGGCGGGGCCAAGAGATTGTCCTGGAATGAGTCAAACAGGGCAGAGGTTTCATCATTTAAAACACCTGGAATCAGTCTGCCGACTGCATCCACAACTACAGCTGCAGCGAGTTCACCACCGCTGAGTACGTAATCCCCGATGGAAATTTCACGGGTAATGAAATGGTCCCTCACCCGTTGATCAATTCCCTTGTAATGTCCGCATATAAAGAGAAGTGATTGTTTCATTGACAACGTATTGGCAAGTCCCTGATGAAATTTTTCTCCGTCAGGTGTCAGGTAAATGACTTCATCGAATGCATGTTTCGCATTCAATTCTTCTATTGCCCTTACGAGCGGTTCACACATCATGACCATCCCAGCACCGCCTCCAAATTGATAATCATCGACCATGCCGTATTCATTGACAGCCCATTTTCTGAGGTGGTGAACGGTTACTTGCAGCAAACCCTTTTCTGCAGCTCTTTTCATGATCGAGTGTGAAAAGGGACTCTCAAGCAATTCCGGAACAACGCTGATGATATGAATGTTCATGTGCCTAAAGATACATTCAATTGTTATCAGTGAAATCGTCCAGATCCCTTCTTTCCTTTTTGGTAGGTCTTCCTATTTTGGAAAGTCTTTTTCCGGAATAAAAGCTGGCTGACTGAAAGGCAATTCTTTCCGTTTCTTCCGGAGGGGTAAGGTCCTCATAAAATTGAACAGCTTCTTTGTACTGAACCCTTTTTGGTAGTATACCGATCACTTTGATGGTCCATCGCTTCTCCTCCGTCTTCACTTCATATACATCATTGATTCTGACAGTTCTGGATGCCTTGACTGCTTCGCCACTCATTTTTACCCGTCCTTTTTCACATGCCACTGCGGCAGCCGATCTCGTCTTGAACAGGCGAATGGCCCATAAATATTTATCTAACCTGAGTTTTTCGTTTTCCATTCTATTTGCTCAATTCAGCAAAATACTGGTGAAAATATGGGATGGTTTCAATGCCCTTGTAATAGTTTATTATGTCATATTTCTCATTGGGCGAATGTAAGTTGTCGCTGTCCAAACCAAAGCCCATGAAAACAATTTTCACACCCAGTTCTTTTTCAAACAAAGCACAAATGGGGATGCTGCCTCCGCCCCGCACAGGTACAGGCATTTTCCCAAATGTTTTTTCTATTGCCTTTGCAGCCGCTTGATAGGCTTTTGAATCGATTGGTGTCAGGTAAGGTTCACCGCCATGGTGCTCACTGACTCGAACAGCAACACCTGCAGGAGCTATTTTTTTAAAGTAATCGAGCAAGAGCGCAGTGATTTTTGCAGACGATTGATTGGGTACCAATCGTGCAGAAATTTTAGCGGATGCTTTTGAAGGCAATACAGTCTTAGACCCTTCACCCGTATATCCTCCCCAGATACCGTTTACTTCAAGTGTGGGACGAATGCCTGTTCTTTCATTGGTTGTATAACCTTTTTCACCATACAACGCATCAATACCTAAATCACTCTTGTACGCTGTTTCATCGAAAGGTGCTTTTCCCAATAAGTTTCTTTCTTCAACCGTTGCTTCTAATACATCGTCATAAAATCCTGGTATGGTGATATGGTTGTTTTCATCATGGCAAGAAGCAATCATTTTGGCGAGTACAGTTGCAGGATTGGCAACTGCTCCTCCATATACACCGCTGTGCAAATCGCGGTTGGGACCCGTTACTTCAACCTCGATGTAACTCAGCCCTCTCACACCTGTATCAATAGAAGGAGTATCCATGCTGATCATCGCTGTGTCGCTGATCAATATTACGTCACACTTGAGAAGCTTTTTGTTGCTTTCAACAAATTTCGCCAAGTTAGGAGATCCAATTTCTTCTTCCCCTTCAATGCAAAATTTAATATTCGTCTTCAGTGAATTGTTTTGGACCATCAGTTCCAAAGCTTTTACATGCATGAAGAACTGCCCTTTGTCATCACAGGCACCTCTTGCAAAAATTTTACCATCTCTGATGGTTGGTTCAAATGGACTCGTCTCCCACAACTCCAGAGGGTCGGCAGGTTGTACATCGTAATGACCATATACCAATACAGTTGGAAGAGAGGGGTCAACAATTTTTTCAGCATATACAATGGGGTGACCATTGGTTGGATAGATTTCAGCACGATCTGCACCGGCATGTGTCAGACTTTTTTTGACCGCCTCAGCGCATTCAATCATGTCTTTTTTATGTTGACTGTTTGCGCTGATGGAGGGTATGCGCAAAAGACCCAACAATTCATCTAAAAATCGCTCTTTGTTTTGTTCTATATATTCTTTCATGAGGCATTGATTTATGTGTACTTAGTACACAATAGATTCTTTAAAATTTTTATCAAAAAATTAGAATAAGTAAAAAACCTACCTATATTTGAAACACGATTGCGTGTCATATTCAGCCTTTGCACATCTTTATCGATGCCGCGAAGGCTGATTTTTTTTAGCTCAATACATTCAGTCGCTCCTCTACTTTCTTCCAATCGATCAAGTTGAACCAATGGCTGATGTATTCGGCTCTTCTGTTTTGATATTTCAAATAATACGCATGTTCCCATACATCTATTCCCAGCAGGGGCGTACCTTTTATATTTGAAACATCCATCAGCGGATTGTCTTGATTGGGTGTTGAGCCAATTTGCAGTAATTTTTTTTCATCCACATAAAGCCATGCCCATCCACTCCCAAACCTGCTCATGGCTGTTTCACTGAGTTTGGATTGGAAGTTTTCATAGCTGTTGAAACTGCTCATGATGGCTTCCTTTAATCTACCGTCCTGGAGGATGGATCCACCGGGTTTCATTGTTTTCCAGAAAAATTCATGGTTGAAATGCCCACCTCCATTGTTTCTCATTTTTACACTGAAGCTGGAAATCTTTTGAAGCACCTCTTCAATGGAGTGATTGGCAACTTTGAATTCAGCTGCAGCCGCTTCGTTTAGATTTTTGGTATAGGCCGCAGCATGTTTGGTATAGTGGATCTCCATTGTCATGGCATCTATATGCGGCTCGAGTGCATTGAAAGCATATGCAAGCGGGGTTTGCTCAAAAGGGGGAGTTTGTATGCCGTTGGCAAACAATTCACCCGAAAATAATGAAGTGGTTCCCACAGCCAAACCAGCGCCCATGGTTTGTTTGATAAAAGTTCTTCTTGGTGTATGTTTTTTCATAAAACTCTAATTGATGGGAATGATATATTGTTTTTTTGTGAAATAAGATTTGATTGATTTGAAAAATCTGAAATAAAATTCATTGTTAAATAGTTGAGAATCATTCATGGCTTTGACAACGAGAAATATACCAACAGGAAGCAGCGCCAACGAGGAAAGCCAAATACCCCAGAAAGGTGACATCAATTCTTGTCTCACAAATTTTTCTCCAAAGACGTTCAATAAATGAAATAAGAGAAAGAAAACCACCGCCACAACCAAGGGCATACCCAAACCACCTTTTCTGATGATGGCCCCAAGTGGAGCGCCAATCAGGAACAATACAATACAGGCAAAAGAGAATGCAAATTTTTTATGCCAGGCTATATGATACATGAGCATGTCGTTCTGCCTTTGTTTGTCTTCGTAGGCAATCAGGTCCAATGCGTTTTTGATAAGATTGATTTTGTCTGCAGCCTTGGAGTATGACATGGTTTTTACGGAATCTGGTAAAAGAGCGGCATAGCTTTTTGCTTTAGATGGAACTGTTGTTGTTGCACGAACAATAGTATCAGTGCTTTTCATAAAGATGGGGGCAGAGACAAAATAGGTATTGACTTCTTTTGGAATGCGTTTGTATTTGATGTCAGTAAGTATTTTCCGAATAGAGTCAGTTGAATGGTTCAATTGTTCAACATTCAACATATTATAACTTCCCTTGAAAAGGCTGTCTGGCGTCTTCATCATATTGAAGCTGCTCAGATCAAATACCTTTTTGTATTTTTTGAATCCCAATCTGTAAAAATCAGTTGCAGTTGTATTGTATGATCCTTTCTCTTGGTACCTCCATCCGTTTTCCAAATCAAATTCCAGGAATTTTTTATCGTCGCTTATATGCATGCTTCCTTTTTCTGCGATGATGATATTGTCTTGCAGTACAAATTGATTCTCGAAAATGATGATGTTTTTTATGCCGTTTCCATCTTTGTCTTTTTCTCCTATCTTGATTGCATATCCGGGAATTTTATCATAAAAAATTCCTTCTTTGATATCCAATGCTGGTTTTGCCACTCGGATATCATATAGCATGGTAGCAAATTTCAAATTTGCTACTGGCATCACGTAATTCGCAATCAGGAATGCAATCATGCTCAGCACAAATGATATGATCAGTACCGGACGCATGAAACGCATCAATGATATGCCAGACGATTTGATTGCAACCAATTCGAAGCTTTCGCCCAGATTTCCAAATGTCATGATGGAGGAAATAAGAATGGAAATAGGTAATGCATACGGAATTACAGTGGTAGACACATAAATTGTTAGCTCAGCAATGTAGCCCAATCCGAGTCCCTTGCCTACCAAATCATCGATGTACTTCCAAAAGAATTGCATCACCAACACAAACAATGTGATGAAGAAGGTCGCGATGAATGGACCAATAAATGATCTTAAAATTAATCTATCAAGTTTTTTGATCATCCTCAATTTCCAAGCCTGTGGAAAAGGTCATGTACCTGAACGTCCCATAGACGCGTTTGATCTGCAATGTCTTTTTTCTCTGCAAAGTCTTTGATCACTAAAATGGTTTGTCCACTCACTTCTGTTTTCTCTATTGCAAATTCGAAATATTCATTTTTAGCTGCATGCAGCCATCTGTATCTGATGTATTTGTCTTGCTCTGAACCCAGTAACTCGGCTTTGTCTGTGGATCCATTCCAGCTGAAACTGAAAATATTGTCTCTTTCATCTACGCGATCAGCAAACCACTCTTGCAGTCCGGCTGGAGTAGATAAAAATTCAAACAAAATGTTAGGGGAGCAACGAACAGGGTACTCTATGGAAAATAATTGTTTACTCATTGAAATTTAAATTGAACGCATTTCTTCTTCACATCCATGCACCTTGCAATAATAGAAAAATATCGGAATTGAAAAAATATAATTTAATCTTTCTTTCCAACTTTTTCAACGGGATTATCCCCATAGACATTTAGCATTGACAAATTAATGAATATCAGCACTTTGCGTCAAAAAGTGATAAAAAAATGACAGTATTTCGATCGATTTAACAATTCCTTCAATTGGTAAGTACATCGGCTTCATGAAAGTGCAATCTTCTCTTGATGGAATGGTAATGCTTAATTTTGCAAACATTTTTAGTGTTTCCAATCAAAAGCAACCAGCATGTTTGAAAGTTTAAGTGAGAAGATAGCCTCTGCATTCAAGCAAATCAAAGGGGAAGGAAGGATCACCGATTTGAATGTAGCAAATACCATCAAGGATATTCGCAAGGCATTGTTGGATGCCGATGTCAACTTTAAAATTGCAAAGGAGTTTACCGACAAGGTCAAAGAAAAAGCCATCGGACAAAAAGTGCTCACAGCAGTGAGTCCTGGTCAGTTGATGATAAAAATTGTTCAGGATGAACTCACTGAACTGATGGGTGGGCAGGTAAGCAGTTTTGAAATCAATGGAAATCCGGCGATCATTTTAATTGCTGGACTCCAAGGTTCAGGAAAAACAACTTTCAGTGGTAAACTCGCAAATTATTTAAAGTCACAAAAAGGAAAATCACCCTTGCTTGTCGCAGGCGATGTTTATCGTCCTGCTGCAGTAGATCAGTTAAAGGTGTTGGGAGGTCAGATTGGCGTTGATGTATATGCGGAACCTGATAACAAGGATCCGAGAAAAATTGCTGAAAATGCATTGCTATATGCGAAGTCCAATAACAAGAATGTGGTGATTGTAGATACCGCAGGTCGTTTGGCGATTGATGAGGCAATGATGAACGAAGTAGCCGGACTCAAATCATTTCTCAAGCCACAGGAAATATTGTTTGTGGTGGATGCAATGATCGGACAAGACGCTGTCAACACGGCAAAAGCCTTCAATGATCGATTGGATTTCTCGGGTGTTGTGTTGACCAAATTTGATGGCGATACAAGAGGAGGAGCAGCCTTGTCAATCAAATACACCGTCCAGAAACCCATCAAATTTGCAAGCAGCGGAGAGAAGATGGAAACACTGGATGTGTTTTATCCAGAGCGGATGGCCCAACGTATTTTGGGAATGGGAGATATTGCCACATTGGTTGAAAAAGCGCAGGCACAATTTGACGAGGAGCAGGCAAAGAAATTAGAAAAGAAGATCAGGAAAAACCAGTTTGATTTTCAGGACTTTCTCGATCAATTGCAGCAGATCAAAAAAATGGGTAACCTGAAAGATCTGATGGGTATGATACCGGGAATGGGCAAGGCCATGAAGGATATTGACATCAGCGATGATGCCTTCAAGGGGGTGGAATCCATTATCAAGTCAATGACACCTTTTGAAAGATCCAATCCTGATATCATCGACCAAAACAGAAAAAAGCGCATTGCCAAAGGCTCTGGAAGGGACATGAATGAAATCAATCAGTTTTTCAAACAATTTGAGCAAATGAAGCAAATGATGAAAAACATGAACAATATGCCTGCCCTGGGAAGGATGGGAAGAAGATGATTTTAAGCAATTTACATCCATGATTTTGTCATTTCCCCCGTAATTCGTATATTTGCGGTCCGAAAAATTTATTGATCACCCACTAAAAATCTTCATTTTTTATGGCTGTTAAAATCCGACTCCAAAGACACGGAAGCAAAAAGCGTCCCTTCTACTTCATCGTTGTAGCTGACTCTCGTTCTCCTCGCGATGGTAAATTCATTCAGAAAATTGGTACCTACAATCCACTGACCCACCCAGCTACTGTTCTGGTGGATCGTCAAAAAGCATTGGATTGGTTGAACGATGGTGCGCAACCCACTGATACAGTTCGCAAAATTTTGTCTACCAAAGGTGTTTTATATCTCAAACATTTGCTCCGCGGTGTGAGTCTTGGTCTATTTGATCAGGAATCAGCCATGGTAAAATTTGAATCATGGCACCAAGAACAAGAATTAAAATTGAGAGCCCGTCAGGAAGCTTCAGCAAAAGAGCGTCGTGCAAAGCGCATGGAAGCTGCACAGCCAAGACCAAAGAAAGCGGCTCCCGCTCCAGCTCCCGAAGCTGAGGCAGATCAGCCTTCTGCCGAAGCTACACCTGCTGCTGAATAATATTTATAAATCGATATCTGAAGCCTCGTTAACAACGGGGCTTTTTTTATGATGGATCAGTATGTTGTCATAGGTAAATTCATAGCCACTTTTGGTATCAAGGGGGATCTTGTTTTACAGCATCACCTCGGAGATGGTATTGATACTGAATCATTGAAAACAGTTTTCATTGAAGAAAAGTCAGGCAAGTTCATGCCCTATTTCATTGCAGCCGTAAAAAATAAAAATGCAGAAGAGGCTTTGGTTCAGCTTGAAGGGGTGGATGCTCCTGAAAAAGCCAAACCATTTTTGCGCAAACAGGTCTGGCTACCAGAACAGGAAGTGAAAACCCAGGCAGCCAAACATGCACCTATTTCATTGTTGGGATTTATGGTGTATGATGAAAAGAAAATGCTGGGTAAGGTTCTTGAGGTGATTGAACAGCCCATGCAGGTTTTGCTCAGAATTGATTACGAAGGAAAAGAAGTATTTGTGCCACTGAACGAAAGTACCCTCATCAAGATTGAACATAAAAAAGAAAAAATAACTGTTCAATTGCCTGAAGGTCTTCTTGATATTTATATAAATTGACATGTGTTTTCACAAGCATGTCACAACAGCAAATCCATATTGCACATTTTGACCTTGATGCATTTTTTGTATCAGTGGAGAGAATTTTGGATCCATCATTGGTGGGAAAACCGCTGATCATTGGTGGTTCAAAAGAGAGAGGTGTCGTCAGCACTTGCAGCTATGAAGCCAGAAAGTTTGGCGTTCAATCAGCCATGCCCATGTCGAGGGCACATGCACTTTGTCCGGATGGGATTTTTTTAAAGGGTTCACGCGGACAATACGGCAAATTTTCAAATTGGGTCACATCAATCATCTCAGCAAAAGCTCCTTTGTTTGAAAAAGCTTCGATTGATGAATTTTATATTGATCTGACAGGAATGGATCGTTTTTTTGAGCCACTGCGTTGGACAATTGATCTGCGGACTGAAATCATGGAAACGACCCAGCTTCCTATTTCATTCGGATTGGCATCCAATCGCATGGTAGCTAAAATTGCAACCAACGTAGCCAAGCCCAATGGCTACATTCAGGTATTGCCTGGAAAAGAAAAGGAATTTCTTGCTCCTCTCGGGGTGGGCAGCATTCCCGGAGTAGGAGAGCAGATGCTGAAACGCATGCACGAATTGGGCATCCTCACCATTGGGGCACTGGCTGCATATCCTTTGCATCTGTTGGAATTGAACTTTGGTGCGTATGGGAAAATCCTTCACACAAAAGCAAATGGTATTTCCAGCGCTGATATTCACAGTTCATATGATGCAAAGTCTGTGTCTACTGAACAAACGTTTTTCGAAAACCAATACGAAATAGATGTCTTGGAATCAACCCTCTTGCGCATGTCAGAGAAATTGGGGTATGAACTCAGGCGCGATGAAAAATCTACCAAATGCATCGCTGTTAAATTGAGGTATCCCGATTTTGAAACACATACAAAGCAAATCAGCATTCCTCCCACTTTTTTTGATGATGAAATTTTTCAGACAGCTAAATCGTTGTTTCACCAACTATATGATACCCGCCAACCACTCAGGCTCTTGGGCATCAGATGCAGCGAGTTGATCAGCGGTGAAGTGCAGACAAATATGTTTGAAAACAAAGTGCAAAAGCAGCAACTCTACAATGCCATCGATGATGTAAAGATCCGTTATGGAAAAGATGCGTTGGGAAAAGCCGGAGGTGAGGAGCATTAAAAGTCTACTTATTTTGTAGAGTAATAAAATTGATGTATATTTATAAAAACAATAGATATGGGTTTGCATTTAGGAGATGAGGTTCCAAATTTTACAGCACAGACCACTGCAGGTGAAATTGATTTTTATGCTTACTTGAGTGATGCATGGGGGGTTTTATTTTCCCACCCAGCAGATTTTACGCCTGTCTGTACCACAGAGTTGGGCAGAACTGCATTGCTGAAGGAGGAATTTGCAAAGAGAAATGTAAAAGTGCTTGCAGTGAGTGTCGACCCACTGGATAAGCACAAGGAATGGATGGCTGATATCAATGAAACCCAACATTGCACCGTAGATTTTCCCATCATAGCAGATGAGGACAGAAAAGTTGCTCAATTGTATGACATGATTCACCCGAATGCTTCAGCTACTTTTACTGTTCGTTCACTGTTTGTTATTGGTCCGGATAAAAAATTAAAACTTTCCATCACATATCCTGCCTCTACTGGTAGAAATTTTGCTGAGGTATTGCGTGTGATTGATTCACTGCAGCTCACTGCAAAGTACAGTCTTGCAACGCCTGCTGATTGGAATCGTGGCCAAGATCTGATTGTTGTTCCGGCTGTTTCAACTGAAGAAGCGCTTGTGAAATTTCCAAAAGGGGTCAAGGTTGTCAAACCTTACCTAAGATACACGCCGGAACCATAAAGTATTGACTACCTTTGCAGCATGTCACATGCAGCAAAGCAGAACATACGCAATCTAAGCAAGAATCAAATTGCTGAATATCTCGAAGGAATTGGAGAAAAGAAATTCAGGTTACAACAAATTTGGGAATGGTTATGGCAAAAACATGCATTCGATTTCCAGTCCATGTCCAATCTCTCCAAAACCCTGAGAGCCCAACTCGAAGATTCATTTTCCTTTCCATCGCTGAAAATCAATACCACACAATACAGTGAAGATGGAACCATTAAAGTTGGATTCAAAACATTCGATGGCCATTTGGTGGAAGGAGTACTGATTCCCTCAGATGAAAGGATAACCGCTTGTGTTTCTTCTCAAATAGGTTGCAGCCTGAATTGTAAATTTTGTGCCACCGGTTATATGGAACGAAAACGCAATCTCAATTTCGATGAGATTTATGACGAAGTGGTTTTGTTGAATCAGCTTTCTTTCAAACATCATGAAAAAAAACTGACCAACATTGTTTTTATGGGAATGGGGGAGCCTTTGCTGAATTACAGAAGTGTGATGGGTGCGATAGAAAGGATTACTGCTGCAGACGGGTTGGCTATGAGTCCTCGCCGCATCACCGTATCCACTGCGGGCGTAGCGAAAATGATCAAGCAACTGGGAGATGACCAAGTCAGGTTCAAGTTGGCCTTGTCGCTTCATGCTGCAAATGACAAGAAGCGAGATCAGATCATGCCCATCAATGAAACCAATGACTTGAAATCACTCATCGAGGCCCTCAATTATTTTTATCAGAAAACCGAAAATGAAATCACACTCGAGTACATCCTCTTTGACAAGTTGAATGACTCCTTTGAGGATGCTGCTGAGCTCATAAAAATATATCGACAAATTCCTGCCGATTTGGTGAACATCATTGAGTACAATCCCATTGATTTCGCAAAATTTAAAAAACCAACCGAAGAAAAAACTGCTGCCTTCATGGAATACCTGGAAAAAAACCGTGTGAATGCCAGATTGAGGAGAAGCAGGGGGAAAGACATCGACGCTGCATGCGGACAGTTGGCCAATAAATAACCCAGGGCTCAGTTTAATCAATACATCTCACATGAAACGCACAGATAATTTTTCAAAGTTTGCACCAAAGAAGAAAAACAGTGCTGTAAAAGAAGCTTTTCGTCAGGAGAAAAAGAAGTGGAAAAAAGAACGATCTGAGGCAATCGAGAAGAAAAAAGAAGCTTCACGCGTGACGGTATCCAAAAAAGCAGAAAAACCAGCTGCGATTGCTGTCAGAAAACTTGACAAATCCATGCCATTGAATAAATATGTTGCGCATTGTGGCATTTGTTCAAGGAGAGATGCAGTGCCTATAATCAAAGATGGAAAAATCAAGGTGAATGATGTTGTTGTGACTGAACCCGGATTCAAAGTTGCTCCCCATGACGTGGTTTATTATTTGGGTAAGAAAATTCTCCCCGAGAAAAACTTGGTCTATGTTTTGCTCAATAAACCAAAAGACTATATCACTACACTCGATGATCCTCAGGGAAGAAAAACAGTCCTTGATCTGCTCAAAGGAGTTGCGAACGAGAGGATTTATCCAGTTGGCAGACTCGATCGAAACACTACAGGTGTGTTATTGATTACCAACGATGGCGACCTGGCACAAAAACTTTCTCATCCATCCAACGAGGTGAAAAAAGTATACGAGGTAAAATTAGACAAACCATTGTCGAAAGTTGATTTTGAAAAAATACTCAAGGGACTCCATCTGGAGGACGGATATGTAAAGGCGGATGCACTTGCATACGCAGATCCCAAAGACAAGTCTGTTATCGGTATTGAATTGCACAGCGGGAAAAACCGAATTGTCAGAAGAATGTTTGAATTTCTTGGATATGATGTCAAAAATCTCGACAGGGTCATGTTCGCGAATTTGACAAAGAAAAATGTAGAAAGAGGTAAGTGGAGAATGCTGAATGAAAAAGAAATTCGCCTGTTGAAATTCATGAACAGCTCATTTCTTAAACAGGCCAAACATTAAGCATCATCCATCCATACTATTTGAAAACAGTGAGCTGATTGCTGTCAATAAACCATCCGGCTGGTTATCGATTCCTGATCGACATGATGAAGAGATCCCATCTGTTCGAAACTGGCTGGAAAAATTATATCCGCATATTTTTGTTATCCATCGCATTGACCGCGACACAAGCGGATTGCTGCTCTTCGCAAAAAATGATCAGGCTCATAAATATTATAACCAGCTTTTTGAACAGCGTGCAGTGAAAAAAATATATTTGGGACTCGTCATGGGTGCTGTCATGCAGGAAGAAGGAACCATTGAAGCGCCCATAGAGCAGCATCCTGCCATCCCAGGAAGGATGCGCATTGGAAAAAACGGGAAACCATCTGTAACCCATTTCAAAGTGATTGAAAGACTCAGGGGATTCACATGGATGGAGTCTGATCTGGAGACAGGAAGAACCCATCAGATCAGGGCACACATGAAACACCTGGAGCATCCGCTTGTATGTGATCCACTCTACGGTTCAGCAGAACCAGTTTTGTTATCAAGCTTCAAGAAGAAATTCAAATTATCAAAAGATGCATCAATTGAAAAGCCATTGTTGGACAGATTGGCATTGCATGCATCCAGCATTCAACTGAAGGGAATGGATGGGAAAGAATTGACATTAGAAGCACCTTTGTCAAAAGACCTCCAGGTTGCAATGATTCAGCTGAGAAAATTTGCTAAAGGCTGAGCATGGATGGCAAGGATGCAGGAGCAATTGAATCCTGCTTTCCTGTTTTTAAATTTTTGACTGTAACAGTATTATTTGCCAATTCCTCATCACCTATGATGATGATAAAAGGGATCTGCTTCTTTTCTGCATACTTGAATTGCTTATCAAATTTCACTGCTTCATGGAAAATTTCACAGGAAATGTGATGATTTCTCAACAAGCTGGCAACGTTTATCAAATGATTTTTATCAATACCTGTATTGAAAATCAATGCTGTTGTTCCTGCCTGAAGATGTTCAGGAAAAGCATTCAGTTCTTCCAAGACATCATATATCCTGTCAACACCAAATGATATTCCTACTCCAGCAATTCCCTTGACGTCAAAGAGTCCTGTCAGGTCATCGTATCTTCCGCCCCCTCCAATGCTGCCCATCTCTACACCTACTGCTTTCACTTCAAAGATCGTTCCGGTGTAATAGTTGAGTCCACGTGCAAGCGAGGGGCATACACATATTTTGGTGGAAGGCATTGTTTGATTTACTGCTTGCAGTATTTCAAGCATTTCATTGATGCCATCTTTGGCGGATTCAATATCTCCCAACAGGGTTGAAAGTTGTTGTATGGAAGTTTGGTTGTCGCCTTTGATGGAAATATATTTTTCTACAAGAGCAACTTGCTCTTCGTTGAGTCCTCTTTCCCTCAGTTCTTGTTTCACCTTATCCATCCCAATTTTATCGAGCTTATCGATGGCAATGGTGATATTCATCATGTGTGATGTTCCACCGCATTTTTCAGCCAATGCTTGAAGAATTTTTCTGTTGTTGATATGAATTTCAACAGGCAGTTGGAGGTTGTTAAAAACAGTTGAGTATATCAAAGCAAGTTCAATTTCGTGAAGCAATGAACTGCTGCCAGCGATATCTGCATCGCATTGATAAAATTCACGGTACCTGCCTCTCTGTGGTCTGTCGGCACGCCAAACCGGTTGCATTTGGTAACGTTTGAAAGGGAAAGTCAGTTGTCCCTGGTTCATCGCAACATATCTTGCAAAAGGGATGGTGAGGTCGTATCTCAATGCACGCTCGCTGATTCCTTTTGATGTTTTTCCCTGCAATACTTGTTCAAAATCTCGCTGTGCATTGGCATGCTTCTCAGGAAGATGGAGTCCGTTGTTCAGTATTTTGAAAATCAGTTTGTCGCCCTCTTCTCCATATTTACCCATGAGCGTTTCGATGTTCTCCATGGCGGGAGTCTCCAATGGTTCGAATCCATACAATTCAAAAACGTTTCGAATGACTCCGAAAATATAATTCCGCTTTTTGAGAACTGCAGATGAAAAATCTCGCGTGCCTTGGGGAAGGGAGGGCTTCATGCAGCAAAGTTAAGGCTGTTTTACGGATGTATATTCCTCAATTAATCGATCGCATGCTTTGTCGATCAGATCAAATACTTCATGGTATGCCGCCTCAGACCTTGACCATGGATCCGGAACATCGATTGCGGTTGCAGGAAAAAGGAAATCCAGCATCAGCTTTGTTTTGCCAGCAGAGAACTTTAAGCCGGATATTTGTTGGATGTCATGCAAAACGTCATTTGCCATTGGCACAATCAAATCAAAGTTTTCATAATCCATTGAACGAAAGGGCCTGGATGTTTGTCCTGAAATATCAATCCCATTTAGCTTTGCTACTCTTTGAGATAGATAATGTGGGGGCTCACCATTGTGGAAACCATTGGTGCCTGCTGAGTCTATATGCCAATTCAATCCGAGTTTTTCGCATTTGTGTCGAAGAATACCTTCCGCAAGCGGACTTCTGCAGATATTCCCCAAACATACCATCAGCACTTTCATTGATCAATTTTGAGCAAATGTAGCAGCAATGCGTGATTTTATTTTTAAAACAATAAGCATAAATGCAAGTAAATTAAAGGATGCTACATCTATTCTTTGCGGCGAGATTTCATAAATTGCAACACATACCTATTTATGATATCCAATAATTTCAAAGAAAACGAAGAGAAGCGTCAAAGAGGCTTCAAGGTGATATATGATTACGCCATGGGCGTTTTATGGTTCGCAGCCGGATTGTTTTTTCTGTTGAATAAATACCTGATCAAAGGACTGGCATTTGATTCCCTGACTTCTTCCATCTTTGGTATTGCGTGTCTTTGTTATGGTGTATTCAGATTGTACAGAGGTTTTGCAGCGAAAAAATAATAACATGAAGTATTTTTCATTCATTGCTTCATTCATCATACTGTTGGCTGGCATCTCTTGTTCTTCAGGTGGTAAAAAAGCAAAAGTAATTTTGGGCGATGATACCCTTACCACAGGTACCATCCATATAAGTGTGGATGAAAGTTTCGCACCCATCATTGATTCTCAGATCAAGGTCTTCATGTCGCAGCATCCACAAGCAAAAATCATTCCGCATTACAAGCCTGAAGCAGAATGCATCAAGGATCTTTTGAATGACAGCATCCGGATGGTCATTATAACAAGGGGATTGACAGAAGAGGAAGTTCCTTTTTACAAGGACACACTTTCATTTGTTCCCTTGTATGGGCGACTTGCAACCGATGCTGTGGCAGTGATCACCCACAACAATTGCAAAGATTCTCTTTTTTCTGTTTCAGATATCAGGTCGATGTTGAATGGAACAAGTGGGTATTCATATGAATTGGTGATGGATGGATTGAAGGCAACGAGCACCGTTCGTTTTTTGATGGATTCCATCCTTCGTGGCCAGCCCATGAAGGGAAAGGTGATGGCTGCACAGAACTCCGAAGGGGTGATTGATTACATCGCTTCTCATCCCAATGCATTGGGATTTATTGGAGTCAGTTGGATCGGGAACAAAGAGGATTCCTCTCAGATGTCTTTCCAAAAAAAAGTAAAATTGGCAGCCTTGCAATGTGCCAGATGCGAGGAGGAGGTATACGTCCGGCCTTACCAGGCAAATATGGCCTTGAAAAGGTACCCGCTCAATCGGGGCATATACTATGTTCTGAAAGAGAACTTCGCCGGACTGGGCAAAGGATTTGTCAATTTCTTAACACATGAAAAAGGGCAATTAATCTTCAGGAGGGGGTATCTTGTACCTGACCGAATGGCCCTTCAAATAAGAAAAGCAAATGTTTCGGAATAAATAGATGATTTCTTACTTTTACAACCCTTAAAAAACAAACTGCGACGTATGAAAATGAGATTCGTGATTGCTGGACTGTTTTTTACTTCTGTTGTAACTGCTCAAACAGTTCAGGAGGGTAGAAAATTGTTATTGAATCAGCGTTATCGCTCTGCAAAGGAAACCATGGAAAAAGTTGTTGCTGCTGCTCCAACCAATCCTGAATCTATTTATTGGCTTGCCCAGGTTCATTTTGAGTCAAAAAATCCTTCAGCTGCAGTCGAAGTGCTGCGCAAAGGAATGGAGGGTGCCAATGGAAGCAATCCTTTGCTCTTGGTCGCAATGGGACAAGCAGAATTGACTGAAAAGAAAGTCAATGATGCCAAACAACGTTTTGAAACAGCCATCTCTCTGACCAAATCAAAAGATGCCAATATCCTCGTTGCCATCGGCAAAGCCAACTTAGAAGATGGAGGTGATTTTGCATATGGAATTGAAAAGATCAAACTCGCTTCAACCCTGAAAAACTTCAACGATCCCTTCGCATATGTTTACATGGGCGATTTGTATCGGAAGCTCATGAACGGAGGTGGTGCAGTTTCTTCATATGAAAATGCATTGCTGAAAGATCCAAAGTCAGCAGTTGCAAAATATAAAATTGGAAAAGTATACCTCACCCAAGGAAATGAACAAAAAGAGATTTTCTTAGGTAAATTCAATGATGCCATTGCAGATGATCCCTCATTTGCTCCAGCTCTTTATGAACTTTACGTGTACTATTTCTTCAGAGATGTGGTGAAGGCTACCGATTATTTCAACAGGTACAAAACAAATGCTGACCCCGGTCCAGCACTCGATTACGAAGAGGCAAGTCTCCAGTTTGCTGCAGGTGATTTCAAGAATGCCATTGCAAAATCCGACGCCTTGTTGAAATCACAAGGTGAAAAAGCAGATGCAAGGCTCTACAGATTGAAGGCATACAGTTATGATAAACTCAACGATTCTGCCAACGCACTGGCTTTATTGGAAACATTTTTCCAAAAAGCAACCGCTGAACAATTGAATCCGGAGAACTTTTATGTCGCAGCAGTGAATGCAGCTAAAATGAAAACAGATCCGGCCAAAGTGGATGACTATTTTATGAAGGCCATCAATGCGGATACAGCCCTCACCAATAAATTGGACTACGCGAGGAAAGCGGCTGACTTCTTCAAAAAATCATCCAACAATGCAAAATCAGCGCTCTGGCTGACCAAGGTCCTTTATCTCAATCCAAGGGTCAGCAAGCTTGATCTTTACAATGCAGGATTTGAAAATTTCAAGGCAGGTGAGTTCAAAACAGCTGACAGCATATTCACTGTATACAAAACAAACTTCCCCAACGAGGTATACGGACATTACTGGTCGTTCAGATCACTTTCTGTAATTGACTCTACCATGGAGCAGGGACTTGCTATACCTGATTGTGAGAAATTCATTTCCATTGCAGAAGTTGACAAGTCAAAAAACAAAAGCACATTGATTACAGCATATGGTTACCTGGCTGGGTACACTGCCAATGTTAAAAAAGACCTCGCTTTGGCATCCAGTTACCTAGACAAAATAATCGAAATCGATCCCAATAACCAAGACGCCATCAAAAACCGGGATATTCTCCAAAAAGCACTGGCGGCACCGCCAAAAAAATAAATCAAAAGGGACAATTAATTTGTCCCTTTTTTCATTCAGGACCTTCATTTTTTCATCCTGATTTGCCTAACTTTGCGCCATCAAATTCAACCGATGTTCAAGGCTATTTTTCTGCAGTCTTCTTTGCTCGGACAGAATGCCTCAATCAGCAAGGCAAGTGATTATCTCCCCATCGGCATACAGATCGCATTTGCAGTGGTTTTGGTAACGATCATGATCGCAGGATCACAGCTGTTGGGTCCTAAAAGAAAGACTACTGACAAGCTGCAGGTATTTGAAAGTGGCATTGAGCAATTTGGAAATGCACGTCAGCCGATGGCTATCAAGTATTTCCTGGTTGCAATCTTATTTGTCTTGTTTGATGTGGAAGTTATCTTTTTCTATCCCTACGCTGTCAACTTCAAATCATTGGGATGGGATGGATTTTTTGCGGTGTTCATGTTCATCAGTTTTTTTCTGGCTGGGTTCATCTACATCATCAAAAAAGGGGCATTGCATTGGGAAGAATAAATTTCTAGCACCTGGAAAACAAGTTCCAAGTGCAAGTGTTATAATAAAAAACTACTATGGCCAGGCCTGTAAGATTTAATGTGAACCCAAAGGATTTTACCGACCGCGGTATCAATCAGGTTGAACTGCCTGATGGTCACATGGGGGAAGGGTTTTTCGCAACTTCGTTTGACAAGGTTGTCGGATTGGCAAGAAAAAATTCCATCTGGCCCCTTCCATTCGCAACTTCTTGTTGTGGTATTGAATTCATGGCAACCATGGGTTCTCACTATGACCTTGCAAGATTTGGATCTGAGCGTGTGGGTTTCTCACCACGTCAGTGTGATCTGCTGATGGTTATGGGAACCATCGCCAAAAAAATGGGACCTGTTGTGAGGCAAGTGTATTTGCAAATGGCAGAACCCAGATGGGTAATGGCTGTTGGAGCTTGTGCTTCCAGCGGTGGAATTTTTGATACCTATTCTGTGTTACAGGGAATCGATCAAGTGGTGCCGGTAGATGTGTATGTTCCAGGATGTCCACCAAGACCTGAAGCAATCATTGATGGCGTACTCAAAATCCAAGACCTCATTCACAATGAATCACTGAGAAGACGACACAGCAATCAATACAAAAACTTATTGGAAACCTACGGTATACAATAACCCATTTCAAAACACATGCCAATTTCCACAGATCATATCAAAGAAAAACTGAATGCACAGTTTGGTGATGGAATCATCTCATGGGATGATACATCCGATATACTTGCACTAGAAACCAATCCTTCCATCAACTTGAAGGTCTTGACTTTTCTGCATGATGAACCAACACTTGGGTTTCAGTTTTTAACCGATCTGACCGGCGTGCATTATCCTGATCAGTCAAATAAAGAATTAGGGGTTGTTTACCATGTTCACAATTTGAAAGAAAATACCCGCTTGAGGTTGAAGATTTTTGTACCTGTTGAAAAACCTGATGTATTCACTGCAACCGGTTTATTCAGCGGTGCCAATTGGATGGAAAGAGAGACGTTTGATTTTTTTGGCATCAACTTCATTGGACATCCAAATCTGAAAAGGGTGTTGAATGTCGATGAAATGGATTATCATCCACTGCGCAAAGAATATCCTTTGGAAGATCAAACCAGAATTGACAAAGACGACGAAATGTTTGGAAGATAAAGAACCAAAAAATTACAATGGCTGAACAAGCAAACATAGCTTTACCTGAAGGGTCACTCGGAAAACAAACAACCACACTCAATCTTGGTCCCACGCACCCTGCCACCCACGGCGTATTTCAGAACATACTGGAAATGGATGGTGAGCGCATCATCAAGGCTGAATCGACTGTTGGCTATATACACCGTGCATTTGAGAAGCTTGCTGAAAGAAGACCGCTTTATCAGATTACCACACTTACCGATCGTTTGAATTATTGCTCAGCTCCATTGAACAACATGGGCTGGCACATGACCTGCGAAAAATTGTTGGGTGTCAATACTCCAAAAAGAGTCGACTACCTGCGTGTGATCATCATGGAGCTTTCACGTATTTCTGATCACCTGATTTGCAACTCGATTGTTGGCGTTGATACGGGCGCTTATACCGGATTTCTATATGTGATGCAATACCGTGAACTGATTTATGAAATCTATGAAGAAGTATGTGGATCCAGGCTCACAACCAATATGGGAAGAATCGGCGGATTTGAGAGAAACTTCAGCAATACCGCATTTCAAAAAATAGAACAATTCCTGGAGGAGTTTCCAAAAGTGTGGAAAGAGTTTGAAAACCTTTTCATGCGCAACAGAATTTTCATTGAAAGAACAAAAGGCACTGGTGCAATTGCTGCCGAACGTGCATTGAACTATAGTTTCACCGGACCCAATCTGCGTGCTGCGGGAATCGATTATGATGTAAGGGTACATGCGCCTTATTCATCTTATGAGGACTTCGATTTTATCATTCCAGTTGGAACAACAGGCGATAATTACGATCGTTTCATGGTGAGGGGCGAGGAAGTATGGCAATCACTTGGCATCATCCGACAGGCCTATGAAAAAGTACAATCTTTCAAAGGCACTGAAGCAGAGGTTTATCATGCAGATGCACCAGCCTACTATCTTCCTGCAAAAGCAGATGTGTACACTAAAATGGAGGCCTTGATCTATCACTTTAAAATTGTGATGGGTGAAACAGAAATACCGGTTGGTGAAGTATACCACAGCATCGAAGGTGCCAATGGCGAGTTGGGATTTTATTTGATCAGCGATGGTGGTAGATCCCCTTATCGTCTGCACTTCAGGAGACCCTGCTTTATTTATTACCAGGCATACGAAGAAATTGTTAGCGGAACCATGTTGAGCGATGCGATCATCACACTGAGCAGCCTCAATCTGATCGCTGGTGAAATGGATGCCTAAACATATTAAACAATGGTGAAGTTCAGTGAACATACAATGAAAGAAGTAGAGGCAATCATTGCCCGCTATCCTCAAGGCAAACAAAAAAGTGCATTGATTCCACTCTTGCATCTTGCACAGGAAGAGTTTGGTGGATGGCTGAGTGCTGAAGCCATGGATCATGTAGCTTCCATTTTATCCATTGAACCCATTGAAGTCTATGAGGTGGCTACTTTTTACAGCATGTTCAATCTTCAACCTGTTGGGAAACATGTGTTGGAAGTTTGTCAGACCGGCCCATGCATGTTGAGAGGAAGCGATGATATCATTGCTTACATCAAATCAAAATTGGGCATCGGTGTGGGTGAAACAACTGCCGATGGCATGTTCACATTGAAAACTGTAGAGTGTTTAGGTGCCTGCGGTTATGCACCCATGATGCAAATGGGTATGCATTACAAGGAACACCTGACACCTGAAAGGGTTGATCAAATCATAGCTGATTGCTACAATCATAAATAGAGGAAGGCATTATGGCAAGAAAATTATTATTGGAAAAGGCCCATGTTGAAAGTATCCGACAATTTGATGTTTATCGGAGAGAGGGTGGTTATGCTGCAGTTGAGAAAGCATTGAAAATGGAACCAGCTGCTATTGTGGAGGAAGTGAAGAAAAGCGGACTCAGGGGCAGGGGAGGTGCGGGATTTGCAACCGGACTCAAATGGAGTTTTCTTGCAAAACCAGAAGGTGTACCCCGTTACCTGGTTTGCAACGCAGATGAATCTGAACCAGGAACTTTCAAAGACAGATACCTGATGGAATTTATTCCCCATCTGCTCATTGAGGGACTGATTGTTTCATCATTTGCATTGGGTAGCAACAGAACTTACATATACATACGTGGAGAATACGCTTGGATTGTTGGCATACTCGAACAAGCCATTGCTGAAGCAAAACAAAATGGTTTCCTTGGAAAGAATATTCTTGGAACTGGATTTGATTTGGAAATATATGTGCAGCGTGGCGCAGGTGCATATATCTGCGGCGAAGAAACTGCTCTCATTGAATCATTGGAAGGAAAGAGAGGAAACCCTCGCATCAAACCACCCTTCCCGGCCATCAAAGGTTTGTGGGACTGCCCAACTGTTGTTAACAACGTTGAAACACTAGCAGCAGTAGTTCCTATCATGAACCTCGGTGCAGAAGAATATGCAAAGATTGGAGTGGGTCGATCTACCGGTACCAAACTGATTTCTGCATGCGGAAACATCAACAAGCCCGGCGTATATGAAATAGACATGACCATCTCTGTGGAAGAGTTTATCTATAGCGATGAGTATTGTGGTGGAATTGCCAATGGAAAAAGACTAAAAGCTTGTATCCCTGGCGGCTCTTCAGTGCCCATCCTTCCTGCAAATCTCTTGTTGAAGACTGCCAAAGGTGAAACACGTTACATGAATTATGAAAGTCTTTCTGAAGGTGGTTTTGCCAGCGGATCTATGATGGGATCAGGTGGATTTATTGTATTGGATGAGGATCAGTGTATCGTTCGACATACGTTGACGCTCGCAAGATTTTATAGACATGAAAGCTGCGGACAATGTTCGCCTTGCAGAGAGGGAACAGGATGGATGGAAAAAATACTTCATAAAATTGAGAGTGGCAAAGGTGTATCAAGCGACATTGACTTGTTGTGGGATATCCAAAGAAAAATTGAGGGAAATACAATTTGTCCACTGGGCGACGCAGCAGCATGGCCTGTTGCAGCAGCCATCAGACATTTCAGAGATGAATTTGAATGGCATGTAAGCCATCCTTCATTGTGCTTAACCCAAAACTATGGCTTGGCTCATTATGCTGATGAGTTGAGTGTAGTTGCATAAAAAAATGCTATGGCCGAGGAAATAAAAAAGTTAAAAGTCACAATTGACAACATCACGATAGATGTTCCCCAGGGAACAACCATCCTGCAGGCTGCAAGAATGATTGGCGGTGAAGTTGTGCCTCCAGCCATGTGTTACTACACCAAGTTGCAAGGCAGTGGCGGTAAATGCCGTACCTGTTTGGTTGAGGTGAGCAAAGGAAGTGAAGCAGATCCGCGTCCAATGCCCAAACTCGTTGCAAGTTGTCGCACTGGAGTGATGGATGGAATGGAAGTCAAAAATATTACGAGTCCCAAGGTACTTGATGCCCGCAATGGTGTTGTTGAGTTTCTTTTGTTGAATCATCCTTTGGACTGCCCCGTTTGCGATCAGGCAGGGGAGTGTCATTTGCAGGATCTGGGATATGAGCATGGAAAGGAAGCAACCCGTTATGAGTTCAAACGCAGAACATTCGACAAACACGATTTGGGTCCGTATATACAACTGCACATGACACGCTGCATTCTCTGCTACCGTTGTGTGTACACAGCGGATCAGGTGTCCAATAAACGTGTACATGGAATACTCAGCAGGGGTGATCACGCGGAGATTGCAACTTATATTGAAAAATCACTCGACAACGATTTCATTGGAAATGTAATTGATGTTTGTCCTGTTGGTGCGCTCACTGATAAAACATTCCGTTTCAAGAACAGGGTATGGTTTACCAAGCCGGTGAATGCACATCGTGCATGCAAGTGCTGCTCTGGAAAAGTTACACTCTGGCAAAGGGGAGAAGAGGTTTTACGTGTGACGGCCAGAAAAGATCAATGGGGTGAAGTGGAGGAATGGATCTGCAATGAATGCCGATTCGAAAAGAAAAAGACAAGTGATTGGGTGATTGAGGGACCGACACATGTAAGCAGGCATTCTGTTATTTCTCAGGGACACTATGAGAAACTCAGCAAGCCAGCAGAAACCTTCAGCAAGGTGCATGATGGAAGGAACCCTAAATTGCTGATGGACATACACAGTGTCAGTGAGGTCAATGATCCCTCTATTGATTTGAGTGTCATCAAAGGTCCTGCTACCGGAAAAGTTTTTGAACAAACAAAGAAGCATTCATGATACCTATTCATTTGCTCGTGATAGATGTATGGTTTGGATTGGAGAAATTATTGCTGATCGGTGCAATCATTTCTTTCTCTCTGGTTGTGGCAATGTACACCACCTTTGCCGAGAGGAAAATTGCCGGATTCATGCAAGACCGCAGAGGTCCCAACCGTGCTGGTCCTTTTGGCATACTTCAGCCACTTGCAGATGGACTCAAACTTTTTTTCAAAGAAGAAATCATACCACTTACATCGAACAAGGGATTGTTTGTTTTGGGACCTGCATTGGCAATGTTGACGGCTATGTTAACAAGTGCTGTTATTCCATGGGGGAATCAAATTGAAATTGCCGGCAGAACGGTGAGTCTGCAGGTTGCTGATGTAAATATTGGCATCCTCTATGTGTTTGGGGTGGTAAGTCTTGGTGTATATGGCATCATGATTGGAGGATGGTCATCCAACAATAAATTTTCACTGCTCGCTGCAGTGCGTGGCGCATCGCAAATCATTTCATATGAATTGGCAATGGGATTGTCACTCATCTCATTGTTGTTGATGACTGGATCGCTCAGTTTAAAATCCATCGTTGAGCAACAAATGCAAGGAGGCTGGGGCGGTTTGTTGGGATGGAATATTTTGTATCAACCACTTGCCTTTTTGATTTTCTTGATATGTGTTTTTGCCGAGTGCAACAGAACACCCTTTGATTTGCCTGAAGCTGAAAACGAATTGAACTTTGGCTATCATCAGGAGTATTCTTCCATGAAGCTGGGATTGTACCTTTTTTCTGAGTATGTCAATATGTTTATTTCAAGTGCTGTTGTTTCAACATTGTTCTTTGGAGGATACGATATACCATTTGTAGATGAGACAACACTGGCTTCAAATATTGGTGTGAACCTGGTAGCATTGCTTGGATTCCTTACCTTTTTTGCAAAAATTGCTTTCTTTCTATTCTTATTCATATGGGTGCGATGGACCATTCCGAGATTTCGGTATGATCAACTCATGGACTTGGGTTGGAAGAAATTGATTCCGCTTGCACTTGCAAATCTTTTGATAACAGCAGTAGTGATATTGGCTCTCAATAAATAATGATATGGGACAATTGACAAATAGATCAAAAACATTGGAGCAGAAACCGCTTACCTTCTGGGAAAGCTTGTATCTGCCCGCTATTTTTAAAGGTATGGCCATCACATTTGGTCACATGTTTAAAAAGAAGCCCACCATCAATTACCCCGAACAAAAAAGGCCTTTCAGTCCGGTGTTCAGAGGTCTCCATGTGCTCAACCGCGATGAGGAGGGAAGAGAGAATTGCACAGCATGCGGATTGTGTGCAGTTGCTTGTCCGGCTGAAGCCATTACCATGGAAGCTGCCGAGCGCCAGCCAGGAGAAGAAAACTTATACCGCGAAGAGAAATACGCTGCAAAATATGAGATCAATATGCTGCGTTGTATTTTCTGTGGATTGTGTGAAGAGGCTTGCCCCAAAGATGCCATCTATCTCTCTGAAACATTTGCTCCATCCGATTTTACTAGAAAAGGATTTATATACGGCAAAGAAAATTTGCTCATTCCACATCCTATAAAGGATAAAGAAAATTATGAGGTTGCAAAAGGTCAGCGGGAACAACAAATAAAAAACAAATAAAACATGCCAATCACCGAAATCATATTTTGGACATTGTCATCAGCAGCAATTCTTGCAGCGTTGATGGTGATATTCAGCAAGAACCCGGTGCACAGTGTGCTGTGGTTGATTGTAGTATTCTTTGCGATCTCCGGACATTATGTGTTGCTCAATGCACAATTCCTTGCAATCGTGAATATGATTGTTTATGCAGGCGCGATCATGGTATTGTTTCTTTTCGTGATCATGCTCATGAATATGAATGCAGACCAGGAGCCCAACAAAAGCAAGTGGATGAAAATGGCTGGTGTTGTTTCAGGAGGCAGTTTGATGTTGATTTTGGTAGCAACGCTGAAAAACAACACTGCAGTGGCTGGTGGTCAAGAAGCAGGCATTGGATTGATCCAGCAATTGGGCCGCACCCTTTTCAGTGAATATGTTGTGCCGTTCGAAATCAGCAGCGTGCTGTTTCTGAGCGCCATGGTTGGTGCAATCATATTGGGTAAGAAAGAGAAAGGAATTATTGAAACCAACGTATCAAAATAACAAAGATGCCCATCAATTATTACATATTTTTATCGGTTTGCCTTTTTTGTATTGGCATCATCGGAGTGCTCACCCGCAGAAATGCAATTGTCATTTTCATGTGCATCGAGTTGATGCTGAATGCAGTCAACTTGCTGCTCGTTGCTTTTTCACGCATGCATCATGCTGCTGCACAGTCACTCGATGCAGCTTCCATGGCAGGGGCAGAGGCTCAAATTTTTGTATTTTTTATCATGGTGGTTGCTGCTGCTGAGGTAACCGTGGGATTGGCAATCATTGTAATGCTCTATAGAAATATTCATTCAGTGGATATCAATTTTTTAAATCGATTGAAGCACTGAGATAAAATAAATGTCAATGAATGGTATGATAACATACGGCTACCTGATTCCATTGCTCCCGCTGATTGGCTTTCTTGTCAATGGACTTGGAAGAAATTTTCTTTCAAAGAAAATGATTGGATGGATTGGCTCTGGAGTCATGGTGATGGCTTTTCTCATGAGCCTGTTGGTTTTCAATCAAGTTTCAGCTGTAGGCTTCAAGACCGAGGTTTTGTTCTTGTTTGATTTTATCAAAACCGCTGGATTGGATATTCCATTTGCATTGCAATTTGATCAGCTGAGCGCATTGTTTCTGCTTGTCATCACTGGCATTGGTTCTCTCATTCATATTTATTCTACTTCATACATGCATGAAGAGGAAAGTCCACATTTTGCAAGGTATTTCGCTTATCTGAACCTGTTTGTGTTCTTTATGCTCATCTTGGTCCTAGGTTCAAGTTATGTTACCATGTTTATTGGATGGGAAGGTGTTGGGCTTAGTTCTTATTTACTCATTGGATTTTGGTTTGGCAACAGCAATTATAATAATGCCGCAAAAAAAGCGTTTGTGATGAACAGGATTGGTGATCTTGGCTTTCTCTTTGCTATTTTCTGGATGCTTGCTCAGTTTGGTACCATCACTTATGCAGGTGTATTCTCAAAGGCCAGTACTGTTCCTGTTTCAGTCATTACAGGCATAACACTTTTGATGTTTGTAGGCGCCATGGGTAAATCAGCACAAATCCCTCTTTACACCTGGTTGCCTGATGCGATGGCTGGTCCCACACCTGTATCAGCACTGATACACGCTGCAACCATGGTAACAGCAGGTATATATATGATTGCAAGAAGCAATGTCATGTATTCGCTTGCGCCAATCTCACAAAACGTTGTTGCCATCGTAGGTATTTCAACTGCATTGCTCGCAGCAACCATAGCGTTGAAGCAAAATGATATCAAGAAGGTCCTGGCCTATTCAACTGTCAGTCAACTTGGACTGATGTTCTTGGCATTGGGTGTTGGAGCGTATACGGCTGGTGTGTTTCACGTGATGACACATGCTTTCTTCAAAGCATTGCTTTTCCTTGGTGCAGGAAGCGTGATTCACGCAATGCACCACGAACAGGATATTCATAAAATGGGTGGATTAAAAAAGAAACTCCCTGTCACCCATTTTACATTTTTAATTGGCTGTCTTGCCATTGCAGGTATTCCTCCTTTTGCAGGGTTCTTTTCCAAGGATGAAATATTGACAGCAGCGCTAGGAAAGAATATTGTCTATTACATATTGGGTGTTGTTACATCGTTGATGACTGCCTTCTATATGTTTAGGATGTATTTCCTCACTTTTCACGGAAATTTCAGGGGAACGGAAGATCAATACAATCATGTACATGAATCTCCTGCTGCCATGACTTGGCCACTGATCATCCTTGCATCACTTTCAGTTGTAGGCGGGTGGATAGGAATCCCTGCGGTATTCATCGAAGATGCGCATCTATTGTCTGACTTTCTCAGTCCATTGTATACTTTATCACATTCTGCATCTCAATTGCACTTGTCTCATTCTACAGAGCTTCTTCTAATGGGTGTATTGCTGCTGCTGATCGTGATTGCCATTTTTACAGCCAGCAGAATGTTTGCAAAAGCAGATATCACTGAGGAGCATTCATCTTCTTTTGGAAAAATGCTTGCGAACAAATGGTACATCGATGAGCTATATGAAACGATCATTGTTCAACCCGTAAATTACATTTCTTCATTTTTTGCAAGAATCATCGATGTTAAAATAATTGATGGAATGGTCAATGGAGTGGGGAAGCTTATTCACTTCAGTGCCAGACAGATGAGGTTGATACAAAGTGGACAGGTTGGCTCCTATGTATTGATCATGGTTGTTTCCATCATCCTATTTTTCATCTTCCAGATGTTCTGGAAAATTTAAAACACTGATTATATTATGTTCGTTGCCGTTGATAATTTTCCCGCATTGCTGATTTGGATTCCTCTTTTGGGGGGATTGCTCAGCTTCTTTTTGAAAGATGCCAAACGGGCAAAGACGAGTGCCATCGTATTTGCGGCATCATCCTTGTTGGTGTTGATGGTCAGCATGAATTTTTCAGGCAAAGAAAATATGCAGCTGAATCAGGTCAGCTATGATTGGCTTTCTTCAATCGGAAGCAATTTTGGATTCATACTCGACGGATTGACAAGGACCATGTCGTTGCTGACAGCCATTGTTTTCCTACTTGTTTTTGTATTGGTCCCCTTTGATCAATACAAAGATGCGAACAAGTTCTACGGACTCATGTTGCTTACGCAATGCGGATTGGTAGGGGTTTTCATGGCTACAGACGCATTGGTTTTTTACCTTTTTTGGGAACTGGCATTGATTCCAGTTTATTTCCTCGCTTCTATTTGGGGTGGAGAAAAACGCATCAGGGCAACCTTCAAGTTTTTCATTTATACATTCATAGGTTCAGTATTGATGTTGATTGCTATACTGTACATGTACAACAAAACAAATGCAACATCATTTGGACTTTCCGCATTCTTTAATCTCAATAATACTGCTACTGAGCAATACTGGTTGTTCTCAGCTTTCTTCATTGCATTCGCTATCAAGATGCCTCTTTTCCCCCTGCATACATGGCAGCCTGAGGCATACGAGCAATCACCTGCACCTGTTACAATGGTGTTGAGCAGTGTGATGGTAAAAATGGGATTGTTTGGATTGTTGAGGTGGGTAATGCCATTGTTTCCATTGGCGGTAAAGCAATTCAGTCCTGTGCTAATGATTGTTATTTCAATTGGGGTTGTCTATGCATCATTAGTGGCCATCTACCAGGACAATATCAAGCGACTCATTGCTTATTCATCCATTGCCCATATTGGGCTGATGGCAATGGGTATTCTTACGCTCAAAGAAGTGGCCATATCAGGTACTTTGATTCAAATGTTCAATCACGGCGTCAACATCTTGGCATTGTGGATCGTTGCATACTTGATTGAGAAACAGACGGGCATCCTTTCTATTTCAAAATTAGGTGGACTCGCCAAGAAGGCACCTGTATTGTCTATCTTCATGTTGGTTGCAGTTCTTGCCAATGTAGCACTTCCTCTCACCAATGCATTTGTTGGTGAATTCATGATCTTCAATGGCATTTACCAGGCCAATAAATTATTAGCAGCTTTTACAGGATTGAGCATCATTTTCAGTGCAGTGTACTCCCTCAATATGGTAAAAAATGTTTTTTATGGAACAGAGAGCCAGGCAGCTTCACTTGTGACAGACATCAAAGGTTTACAGATTATTATCTTCATTATACTCACTGCACTTATATTGCTTGTTGGTGTATATCCCCAACCTTTCTTCAATATGTTTTCAGATGCAATGGGATTGATTTTAAACCGTTATAATTCATAAACTGAATAATCATTATGAATGCTATTATAATTTCAGCTGTTTGGGGAGTTCTAATGATGTATGCGGGCTTCTTTTTACAATCAAAGCGCAACATTCATTTGCTGGCCATAGCAGGCATTTGTCTGATGATTGGAGCTACTGCGTATGAATTCCTGAGTGGAATTCCATTTGTCACAATCGATACCAAAGGAATGCTGGAATATACCGGTTATGGTCTCGCTTTTCTTTTGATCATGCTGGTGAGCACGCTGGTTTATTTCATCCTATCAGGCAATGATATTCATTCAGCTGGAAAATCTGCCTCAGATCTTTACGCGTTGGTTTTCTTTATATTAACAGGAATTGCAGTGGTTGCAGGTTATAGGTCATTGTTGATGTTGTTTTTGGGGATAGAAATTGTATCCATACCGCTTTATGTGTTGGCAGGAAGCGATAAATCCAACTTGAAAAGCAATGAAGCTGCCCTGAAATATTTTTTGATGGGATCCTTTTCAACAGGATTGATGCTGATGGGAATTGCTTTGATATACGGTGATACAGGATCTTTTTATTTGGACGCGATCAGGGCTGGATTTGGTGTGTTGACGCCTATGAAGGCTGCCGGCATGTTGCTCATCCTAGCCTCTATGTCATTCAAGGTATCTGCCGCTCCATTTCATTTCTGGACGCCTGATGTATATGATGGATCGCCAACAGTATTCACTTCATTCATGGCAACCATCGTCAAATCCGTTGCTTTTTTTGCATTCCTCACACTTTTCGATCATGCATTTGGCAAGTTGCATGAGCAATGGAAAGTCTTGGTTGCCATCATCGCAGTGGCAACACTGTTGATTGGAAATATCACCGCAGTATTTCAGCAGAGTGTAAAAAGAATGTTGGCATATTCTTCCATTGCCCAGGCTGGATTCATGATGTTGTCAATATTTGCCATCAATACATTTGCCAAACAGGGCTTGTTGCTTTATTTTGCCGGATACAGTTTTGCTACACTGGGAATATTCGCAGTGCTTTCAAAAATGAAAGATCATTCCATTGATTCATTCAACGGATTCGCAAAGTCAAATCCCATCATAGCGCTTTCATTGCTGATTTCCTTGCTCTCATTGGCAGGCATTCCACTCACAGCAGGATTTTTCGCTAAGTATTACATGCTCTTGGCGGTAATCAGGGAAGGTGGCATGTTGTGGTTGGTAATTACTGCTGTTTTGTGTGCTGCAGTGAGTGTGTATTATTATTTCAGGGTCATCCAAGCGATATACTTCAAGGAGGCTGTAGAAGACAATTCATCATTGTTTTCGCCCTATTTCAAATGGATGATGTTCTTGAATGCTGTCCTGATCATTGTGTTGGGGATTCATCCTGACCTGATTTTAAGCCTTATTTAGGCAGAAAGCTGTTATTTATCATGCTTTGATATCCGTTCATCAATCTTTTTGATCCGCTTTTCTGTCTTTCACTAATTTTACCAGATGAAATTAGCTGACAATCTATCTCTTGCCTGGAGAACGGTAAGAGCCAACAAGCTTCGTACGGGAATTACAGTTGCCATCATTGCTTTCGGCATCATGGCGCTTGTTGGCATCATCACAGCCATTCAGGCGATGAACAATAGCCTGCGTGACAGTTTTTCAACCATGGGGGCAAATGCATTCAGCATCAGATTCAGAGAAAGGAGAATGATGATGGGAGGAGGAGATCGTGCAGATGTTACACAATCAAAAGTAGGTTCACAGCGAAGGGTCAAGAAATCCAGCACGGGCCAAATCATCACCTATCAACAAGCCAAGCAATTCAAGGAAGGGTATGAGTTTCCTTCAGATGTCAGCATCGGAATCAACGGTCCAAGAAGTCAGGTAGTGACATATGAAAATAAAAAAACAAATCCCACGGTTTCACTGAATGGTGGGGATGACAACTATCTTAAATTGAATGGCTACGAAATTGCATTTGGACGAAATTTCAATCGAAATGAAATTGAAAGCGGACAGGATATTTGTATCATAGGAAAAGATGTTGCGACTAAACTTTTTGGGTCAAGAAGTGACAGGGCACTGGATAAAGTCATTCGAGTCGGCGCAAACAAATACAGAGTCATTGGTGTCACCAAGGAGAAGGGGGCCAGTGCATTTTTGCAGGCCGACAATGTGATTTTTGCGACCTACACCAATGTGAAACAACGCTATGCCAATAAAAATCAATCATATCAACTTGCAGTGATGGTAGACGACATCAATCGCCTTCAACCTGCCATTGGAGAAGCCGAGGGGTATTTCAGAAATGTAAGGGGATTGACAACGACCGAGGATAATAATTTTTATATAGACAAGAGCGACAGCATTGCAGAGACTTTTATCAAACTGCTTGGCACCATTTCTGCTGCAGCAGGGGCTATTGGATTCATTACACTTATCGGGGCGGCCATTGGGTTGATGAACATCATGTTGGTGGCTGTTACAGAAAGAACCAAAGAAGTGGGATTGATCAAGGCGTTGGGTGGGAAGCGCAATTCAATTCGTGCACAATTTTTATTTGAGTCAACACTCATCAGTCTGATGGGTGCTATCATTGGCATATTGCTGGGTGTCATCATTGGCAACCTGGTTGGAAGCCTCATGGATACAGCATTTTTCATACCATGGGGAATCATTGGTGTGGGTATCTTGATCTGTTCAGCAGTTGGATTGATTGCCGGCATTTATCCGGCTATGAAGGCATCTAAGTTAGATCCGATCGTGGCATTGCGCTACGAGTAGGGGTTGAAAGTTTTAAGTTGTAAGTTATAAGTAATCGTTCATATAAAATTGAAACTCAAAACTTATAACTTACAACCCACAACTTTTTATTATTTAGGCTCCAAAGCCCTTTTGATTCTTTCTGTTATATCCTGCAAATGATATTTGGTCATGTTGTCTGTAGCAACGGATGCTGCAGCTTGTGAGGCATTTTTCATTGCATTCAAATGACCTCTGACTACAGAGTATACATCTGTCTTCTTGCTGTCAACCGACGTGCTCACCGTGAATCCACCCATGGCGGGAGATGCTGCATTGGTTCCAAGCAGGGCAATCATTCTCTCGACATAGCTTTTCTGCAAATTTCTTCTGTGGCCATCGATTGATTTCTTGGCAGTCCATTCGCTGAGAATATTTTTCTCCATGTCATTCAGCAATTCATCAACTGTATAGGCATTTGGAAATCTGTTCGCATGCACCGCCATTTTTGTCAACCTAGAGGCAGACAAAACGCTTCCCAGTACATTGTCTTGAATGGTACTGAGTTGATCACTTACCGGGCTGTTGATTTTATTCAAGATGTTATAATTCAACATCCATTCAGGGGTTGTGAAAAGGTGATTGTTTACAAATGCAACAGCTTCTTTTTGAATGGCTTTTGGCGTTACCTCAAATACATCACCTGCTTGTTCAACTGATTTTGGTGTTTCATAATAACCTCCAATATTTCTTGCAACATGTCCGAGGTATCTGTTGAATTGTGACACCACTTGTCCGTACATCTGTTGTAGGTTTTGATACCTGTCGCCTTCCTCTTTTGTCCACTCAGGCAATTTGGCCATGATTCTTTTCAGGTTCTTTACTCCATAGTCGCTTGCTTTCATGGCATTGTCACCTAAATCTTCACTTTGTGTTCTTGGATCGGAGAGATTGCCATATTCATAGGTACCAAACCATACACGGGGATTCTTTGCGAGTCGCTCGTTGTACAGTTTATTTCTTTGTTTTTTGTCATCTTCTTCGTTGTCTGCGCCATATCCATATCCCCATTCAATCGCCCATTTGTCATATTCGCCAATGCGGGGGAATAGACCAGCCCTGCTGATATTATCTTCAGGTTGTGCAACGTAATTGAATCGTGCATAGTCCATGATGGATGCTGTATGTCCATTTGCTTCGACCCATGCTTTGTCACGCAATTTCTCAACAGGTGTTTTGCTGCTGGATCCCATGTTGTGTCTGAGTCCTAGGGTGTGTCCCACTTCATGTGAAGAAACAAACCTGATCAGATTTCCCATGAGATCATCGTCAAACTTCATTTTGCGAGCTTCGGGATCAACAGCTGCAGTTTGCACAAAATACCAATCATGCAAGAGGCTCATGACATTGTGATACCATCCAATATGGCTTTCGAGAATTTCACCGCTTCTGGGGTCATGTACATTTGGACCGTAAGCATTTTGTATGTCTGAAGCGAAGTACCTGATTACTGAATAGCGGGCATCTTCCAGGCTCATGGTAGAATCTCCCTCGGGCCATTCTTTTCCCATGATGGCATTTTTGAATCCCGCTTTTTCAAATGCTGCCTGCCAATCGTTCACACCTTGTATAAGATAGGATCTCCATTTTTTAGGTGTGGCAGGATCAATATAATATATGATAGGCTTCTCTGGTTCAACCATTTCACCTCTTTTCCATTTTTCCACGTCCTCTTTTTTGGGTTGCAATTTCCAGCGAACAATAAACGATGATTCTTCTGTTTTTTGTTGATCATCACTATACACAGTGTAATCATCTACAAAATATCCTGTTCTGATATCGTTCAATCTTTTCTGCATGGGTTTTTCTGGCAGCAGAATGAAAGAGTTGTTGATTTCAAGTGTTATAACTCCTGCTGCATTGGCTGCAGGCAAAGATGCGCTGGGGAATGGAGATGGAGCTGCGCCCATGCCTGGCATGGCAGCACTTGCACCAAAAGTTTTCACAGATCTTACTTCAGTGTTGATCGGAAAACTTTTGATAGACTCTATATAAGATTTGTCAGACTGAATAGCTGTAAGGCTCAATCTTCTTTTGGCAGCCGGACTCATGGAAACAGCTTGGTTGTCACCTTTGAAATAATCAGTTACATCGATGATGGCACCTGTCGAATCAGCACCGAATGCTTTGATATCAAATGATGCAGCAATGGGATCAAGGTTGGAATTTTTAACGGCCTTGTAGATCGGTTGAGAAGAATCTGCAACGCTGATCACTGTGACAACTCGCATGAATACTTTGTTATCCGGACCTTTTTCAAATTTCAATACCTGCTGGTTGGCAAGTTCACCACCATAAACACCGCCGCCGCCTGCTACTTTGGAAAATCTGGTAATGGCCATGATTTCTCTGCCAAAGAGGGATTCCTTGATTTCAAAGTAGAACTTGTCGTCTATTTTATGCACATTGAAGAGTCCCTTGCTGGTCTTTGCCTTGGGAGTAATCAATTCCTTGTAAGATCTGGGTCCAGTTTTAGGAGGGGCAGGGGGAGCTGCTGGAGCAGCTGGAGCTGCAGCCGGGGCAGCTGGTGGTGGAGGGGCCTGGTCTCTGCGATTCTGGGCCTGCATGGATTCTATTCCCACTAACATGCTACATGTCAGGAATAAAGCCTTGGTCGAAAAAATATTCATTTTTGTGGATTTTTGAGTGGGTAAATATAATGTTTCTGTGGTGTTTCGTGGGTATTATCTCTTTTTTAATTCTTGTTTGTGTCTGGATGATTTTTGGTGGAAAAAATTGTGCCAGTTTGGATTTTTTTTAATTTTTTTTCACCCCGTTGCATTTTTTGGTCAATTTTATTATCTTGCTCTGCCCTCTACCTAAACTTTTGTTTTCTTGAATACAAAGGGTTATTTTAGAGGTTCTTGTAAACATTTTAAAACCAAAGAAAATCTTTAACCAAAAAACGTAAGTCATGGCTGAAACAAAACCAACAGCGGCTGCTAAGTCAACCACATCAGCACAACCCAAAAAAGGTGGTGGTAACGCAATTTCTTATCTGGCTCCAATCATTTGCATTATTGCCGGATATTGTATCTGGAGATTCATTTTGGGAAATCCTGACGGCTTTACCAAGCCAGATGAGTTAGGTGGTTTCTGGCCATCCCATAAAGGTCCCAAAGGTGCTTGGAACAGAATGTACGAAGGTGGTATCATCGTACCATTGCTGATCGGTGCCTTCCTGATGGTAGTTGTATTTTCTATCGAGCGTTTTCTTACCATTAAGAAAGCCAGCGGAACAGGAAACAACGACGAGTTTGTACGTAAGGTACAATTCCATCTTGCCAATAAAAATGTAGATGCTGCTCTTGCAGAATGCGACAAGCAAAAGGGAAGTGTAGGAAACGTAATGAAAGCAGGTTTGAAAAAGTACAAAGAGATGTTGACTGACAACGCTTTGAACACAGAGCAAAAAGTTCTTGCCATTCAAAAAGAAGTCGAAGAAGCTACTGCCCTTGAACTTCCGATGTTGCAAAAGAACTTGGTATTCCTCTCTACTTTGACCTCTCTTGGTACATTGGTTGCCTTGTTGGGAACAGTATTGGGTATGATCAAATCATTCTCTTCTCTTGGTGAAGAAGGTGGATCAGGTGCTGCTGCTGAACTAGCGGTTGGTATCTCTGAAGCACTCTACAATACAGCATTGGGTATCGGTACCTCTTCCGTTGCCTTGATGATGTACAATGTGTTTACTACCAGGATAGATGCTATCACTTACGGTATTGATGAGTCTGGATTTACCCTTACTCAAAGCTTTGCTTCTCAATACAAGTAATTGTTTCTGTTCACAAGAATGGAAATTAGATAGCTTCATTTAAAAAAATGTAAACATGCCAAGTGTCAAAATAAAAAAACATGCACCCGAAAACGACATGACGCCCTTCGTAGACGTGGCGTTCTTGATCCTGTCGTTTTTCATGTTGGCAACCAAGTTCAAGCCGGAAGAACCTGTTGAGGTGACCACACCCAATTCCGTTTCTTCTCAGACATTGCCAGAAAAGGATGCATTGATGATATCGATCGATCAAGGTGGCAGGGTTTTCGTTTCCATGGACAATCCACAGTCTCGACAGTTGTTGATCGAGAACATGAATCAGACCAGAAATCTCGGATTGGGTCCCGCAGAAATTAAAAATTTCATCAATGCGCCAAGCGTGGGAGTTCCATTCAGTCAGCTGAAAGGACTCTTATCGTTGGATCCTGAGGAGCCTTCCACCAAGGAAGTTTTCAAAAAACAACCTGGTATTCCTTGTTCAGATACTACTGGTGGTGAATTGTACTATTGGGTCAGAGATGCATTGTCTGCATACTCTGGAAAAAAACTGAACCTGCTGATCAAGGCTGACAACAATGCCAAGTATCCTCAGTTCAAGAACGTCCTCAATGCTTTCAAGAAGAATGATCAAAATAAATTTCTTCTTGTAACATCGCCTGAAGACGCGCCTGCTGGAACTGCATTGTATGTTACCCGTCAAAAGCAAATCCAAAGCGGAAAGTAATTAATTGATCAACTAAAAAGTCAAATATGGCAAGTATAGATTCAGGGGGTGGAGACGACGGACACAAAAAAGGTCCAGGCGTTAAAAAAGCCAAAAAGCTATCTACCCGCGTAGACATGACTCCAATGGTGGATCTCGGATTCTTATTGATTACCTTCTTCATCTTCACAACTACCATGTCTCAACCAACGGCTATGAATTTGTATATGCCGAAGGATGTTGACAAACCTGAAGAACAAAACAAGGTAAAAGAATCTGGTGCCTTCCACATCATGCTTGGTAAACAAGACGTGGTGTACTATTATGAAGGAATGGATCCTACCCAAATCAAGACTGCTACTTTCAAGTCCATCAGAGATGAGATCATTCGTAAGAAACAAAATACCAATCCAGAAGACCTCGTAGTGATCATCAAACCAACCATTGATGCCACTTACAAGAACACGGTTGATATTTTAGATGAAATGACCATCAATGAGATCAAACGCTATGCAATGGTGGATATTTCACCGGTTGAATACGAATTGATCAAAATCACGGAAGCTGCAGCTGGAATCAAATAAAGAAGAAAAAAGAAAAAACGCATTACAATGGATGCAAATAAAATTTTAAGCACTGATCTTATCGACCTGGTTTTTGAGGGTAGAAACAAGAGCTATGGTGCTTATGAGCTCCGTACACAATACAACAAGCGTTTGAGGAATTCACTTGTGATTACTGCCTCAATTGCGTTGATGTTGCTGTTGGGTTCTTTTTTGTCTTCTCTCACCACCGGAAATAAAAAAGGCAAGGTTGAGATCAAAGAAGTACAATTGGAAGAAATCAAACAGGATGAGCCCAATGAGCCACCACCGCCACCTCCTCCCAAACCACCTGAGCCGCCAAAAGTGGAAATGGCCAAGTTTACACCTCCTAAAGTTGTAAAAGACGAAGAGGTGAAGGAAGACGAGAAGCCACCAGAAATTGAAAAATTGGAAGAAACCAAGATTGGTACCGTCAACCAAGAGGGTGTAAAAGACGAAGGTATTGTTGCCCCTCCTGTGGAAAGCACAGTTGTCGAAGCACCGAAGGAAGATGATGCAAATAAAATCTTCCAGAAAGTGGAAATCGATGCTGAGTTTCCAGGTGGTACATCTGGTTGGACCCGCTATGTAACCCGTGAAATCGAAAGAAACATCGACGACCTGCAAGATGATGGTCGTTCTGGAACGGTTGTAGTACTCTTCATTGTGGACAGAGAAGGTGTGGTGAGTGATGTTCGCGCATTGCCTTGCAATGAGGCAGGCGTAGGAAACTGTTTGCCACCCAGTTCAAAGCTTGCTGAAATCGCAGTCAATGCGATCAGAAAGGGTCCCAAATGGAAGCCAGCCATCCAGAACGGTAGAAATGTAAAAGCATATCGCCGTCAGCCTGTTACCTTCCAACTATCTGAATAGAACAAGGTTTCTAACCATACAAGGCCGTTTGGGTTACCAAACGGCCTTTTTTATTTATTCTCTTACTAGATCGTAATTTTACCGCCATGTCGACGCAATGGAATGATATCATCGTGGCTTTGGCAACGCCGCAAGGCATCGGTGCCATTGGCGTTGTTCGCCTTTCCGGTAAGGGTTGTATTGAACTGGTGGATGCTGTGTTCCCTTCCAAACAGTTGGATAAACAACCAGCCAATACCATACATGTGGGTTTGATTGTTGACGGCGAAACAAAAGTGGATGAAGCAGTAGTCTCCATCTTTAAATCTCCCAAATCATATACCGGCGAAGACATCGTTGAGATTTCCTGTCATGGATCGAATTATATCATTCAGCAGCTCATTGAGCTTTGCATCAAGAAAGGTGCTCGTCTTGCAAAACCTGGCGAGTTTACCATGCGTGCTTTTCTCAATGGAAAAATGGATTTGGTACAGGCAGAGGCAGTGGCAGACCTGATAGCTTCAGGTACAAAGGCTGCACAAGAAACAGCATTGAATCAGGTACGAGGAGGATTTTCACATGTATTGTCCAATTTGAGAGAAGAGCTGATTTCTTTTTCTGCTTTGATTGAACTGGAGCTCGATTTTTCCCAGGAAGATGTGGAGTTTGCTGACCGGACCAGATTGAAAAATCTGCTCGACCATTTGGATAAAACAGTTCACGCATTGCTCGAATCTTTTCAACTGGGAAATGTCATCAAAAACGGGGTAAGCGTTGCCATCATTGGAAAACCCAATGCAGGAAAATCTACGCTACTAAATACATTGTTGAAAGAAAACAGGGCTATTGTAAGTGCTATCGCTGGTACAACCAGGGATACCATCGAGGAAGTACTAAACATCGAAGGAATATTATTCAGATTGATCGATACGGCTGGTATGCGCGAGAGCATGGATGAAATTGAATCAATCGGGGTTGAAAAAAGCAAAGAAAAAATGAAGTCAGCCGATATTGTGGTGTATTTGTATGACGCAAATAAGACACAAGAGAATGAGCTGTATGAAGTTGAAACAGAATTAAAACGTTTGTCGAAGCATTATCTCCTGGTGGGAAATAAAATCGATGATCCGTCATCTCTTCATCAACTGAATGCGTCTTGTTTGCCACACCAGATCTATATTTCAGCCAAAAGCGATATCAATATAGATGCATTGAAAAGAAGGCTCTCAACATCCGTTGTGCATGGGAGCGTTCATTCGGAGCAGACGGTCGTGACAAATGCCCGCCATTTTCAATCACTGCAAAAAATTTCAGATGCCATCAAGGCAATCCAAAAAGGAATGACAGAAAATATTCCAGGTGATTTGCTTGCCATTGACATTCGGCAATGTCTCTATCATTTGGGCGAAATTACAGGCACAATTACCAACGAAGACCAGCTGGATTTCATTTTCTCTAAATTCTGCATTGGAAAATAATTTTCTTCTTTATTCCATCAATTGCTGCTTTTTAGTACATTTATTTACACACTAAACGATTGCAAATGAAAAAGCTACTTTATTTAATTTCCCTCACCTTGATATTGGTGAGCTGCCAGCAAACAAAGGAGACTGTTCAGTCAACTTTTAGGGAATACGACAGCTATTTATCGAATGAAGTAAAAGAAGGGAGATTGATTGGTGTTCAGGGAATGGTATTCCAAGATGGCAAGCTGATCTATGATAAGTCATACGGACTCAGAGATCGTGAATCAGGTGACAGTATGAAGGGCAATGAATTGTATTTTATTCAATCAATGACCAAGCCCATTGTTTCAGCTGCATTGATGACCTTGTACGATGAGGGAAAGTTTCAATTGGATGATCCTGTTTCAAAATATTTACCTGAGTTTTCAACTCTACAGATAGTCAATGATCCTACAAAAGGAAGTTTATCCGGTACACATCCCGCTTCCTCACCTGTAACCATTCGTCAGGCTTTGAGTCATACAGCTGGAATGAGCCATGGTATAGCACCAATTGCATATGACAAAGAAATATGGAATGCATTGATTTTAAATCCTAATATCAAAACACTTGGTGATAGGGTTACCGCTTTGTCCAAGTTGCCTCTAATGTGGGAACCTGGAAGCAAGTGGAATTATTCTTTCACGCCAGACATCGTTGGAAGACTGGTGGAAGTAATCTCTGGAAAAGATTTATCTGCGTATCTGCAAGAAAAAATCTTTGATCCACTTGGGATGAAAGAGACAGGATACAACCTCAATGAAGAGCAGCGAAAAAGGGTGATGGTAGTTTACGGATTCAATCCTGATTCTTCACTTCGTAGAATGGATCCACAGCCCAATATGTCGGGCAATACCATTTACTCTGGGGTAAATGCACTGTTCAGCAGTGCAAAAGATTATCTCTCTTTCGCAACCATGTTGATGAACAGGGGAGAGCTCAATGGCAAACGCATACTCAAGCCTGAAACAGTTGATTTGATGGCATCTGATCATACTGGCGGAATTAAGTATAGATTAGATACATCATCACAATATGTTAGACTGGGGAACGGTATTGTAACCGATTCTCTGGGCACATTGAATCTGGAGCCGGGTTACCAATTTGGCCTTGGACTCGCCATTGTGCAAGACCCTGCCAGAGCAAGAAGGACCAGCGCAACAATGGGTGAATTTTTTTGGAGCGGCGCCAATTCAACTTACTTTTTTGTAAACCCTTCCAAGAAATTGATTGGCGTTTTCATGACGCAGGTTGCTTCTGTAGGCAATCCCAATCCATATGGATTTTATTTTGGAGATCAAATGCGTGGGACAATATATAAGGCTGTTGAATAAGGATTCTTTTTAAGCAACAATAGGCGGACTCCAATCTTACGTATTTTTATATTCCAAATCTACTTCATGCGCACTGCGATCTGGTTTGGCATACGATAGCCTTGCAATTCTTTTTGTTACATGGTAGCTGTCCAGTCCGGTGCATGCAATCGTCCCGGCCTTTTCAATATCAACATAACCGTCAATGCAACATGCATTTTTGGGAAAATACAATTGCTTGATTTCTCCAATGACCATAATAGTGCCATTGATTGCAATATTTATTTTTTCTGCAAATGAAAGACCAATTTGAATTGAACTTTCTTTTACAAAGGGTGCACTGAATTGATTTTTATAGGAAGGTGTGAGTCCGCATGCATCAAACTCTGATTGATCTCTGGGATATCTTGCTGAAGTTTGGTGTGCTTGTTTGTAGACGTCACTGTTTACATGATTAACGGTAAAAAATCCTGTTTCCTCGATATTGCTCAATGTATGACGCTCAACAGAGTCGGGTCTAATGATCATTCCCATCAATGGTGGATTGGCTCCTAAATGAATTACAGAATTGAAAACGGCAAGGTTGGTTTGACCATTTTTGTTCATTGTTCCAATCAAGTTTAGACTTTTGAATCCAGTAATTGAATTGATCAATGCTGCTCTCTCAAGTTTTTCAAGTTGAGTGATTTGGTTTCCATTGAGAAATATTTCCATGATCAGAGTTTGATATTGTTCATACCCCCATCTACTCCCAATACCTGACCTGTGATCCAACTGCTTTGTTCTGTCAATAAAAAATGAATGGCATTTGCAATATCGAGGGTGCTTCCGACTTTTCTCAACGGATTTCTTTTTTCAATTGCACTCAATTTCTCAGGAGTATTGATAAATCTCTCTCCCAACGGGGTATTGACCAATGAGGGTGCAATCGCATTTACACGGATATGGGGTGCCAATTCTGCTGCCAACGATTTTGTGAGTCCCTCTAAAGCAGCTTTTGAGATAGAGACTGAGCTGTGAAAAGGCATGCCGACACTTCCAGCAACACTGCTGATGAAAACAATAGATGATTTCCCGTCTTTCTCCATCTGATTCAAATATGATTTTACAAAAGCCACTGCTCCCAATACATGAATAGAAAAATCTTGTTCAAAATCCTGCATGCTGAGTTGGCCAAATGATTTTAAATTGATGGTACCCGGGAAATATACCAGTCCGTTGATCTTTTCCTCTATTTTTGGAAAACTCCCCATCGTGTACTTTTCTACCTGCATTTGTTGGTCATTTTCAGGGGCAGACCGGCTGATTTCAATTACTTTATGATGCTCAGCTCTGAGTTGTAGTGCTGTTTCTTTGGCCATGGCGCTGTTGCTGCCGGCCAAAATATAGGTTTTTGTGTTGCTCATACAGTTAAAACAATCATTCTTTAACATTGTTCTGAAAAATAGATTTCAAAGTGAATCCGGCCGATAAATACTTATCAAAGACATAGATTCTTTATCTTTAAAACAGATTCAACACGTTTGCATATGACAACTTTTTCGAACAAAGGGAGAAGGCAATTTTTAAAAAACAGTGCTACCATCGCAGCTGGATTTTTTATTGTGCCAAGATATGTACTGGGCAAAGGATATATTCCGCCCAGTGATCAGATTACCAAAGGTATTATCGGTGTGGGAGGCATGGGACGCGGACACATCAAGTATGCCGGAACAAGGGTAGTTGCCATCTGTGATGTAGATTCCTTGCACTTAAAAGAAGCAGCAGATATGATAGGGGGAGGTGTTAAAACCTTCCATGATCACCGAGAATTGATTGCGCTTCCTGAAGTAGACATTGTTCATATCGCAACACCTCCACACTGGCACGGCATCATGGCCATAGAAGCTGCAAAGGCAGGAAAAGATATTTGGTGCGAAAAACCGATGACCAGAACCATCGGAGAGGGCAAACGCGTTGTAGAGGCTGTAAAGCAATACGGCCGTATGTTCAGACTCAATACCTGGTTTAGGTTTGAGGATAATTTCTACGGTATGAAAACCACCGTGAAGCCGATCAAGAAATTGGTTGATTCCGGACTACTGGGCTGGCCGCTAACCGTTACTGTCAGCAAGCACACCGGATTCGACTGGAAATTTTATTGGGTGGGCAAAAATCAACTGGAGTCTCAGCCTGTGCCGGCTACTCTTGATTATGATCGATGGTTAGGACCTGCGCCATTCAAGCCTTATCACTTGCACAGAACACATCAAACATTTCGGGGATACTGGGATTATGATGGGGGAGGATTGGGCGATATGGGGCAGCATTATCTCGATCCTATTCAATATTTTCTGGGGAAGGACGAAACAAGTCCTATTAAAGTTGAAGTCGATGCGGAGCAACAACATTACGACGCCTGCGGCACGTTCAGGAAAATTACCTATACCTATGCCGATGGATGTAAAATCATCCTGGATGGCGAAGCAAAAGATCCCAATGTTGCTTACATCGAGGGACCCAAAGGCAAATTGTTCAATGGTTTCAAATCCGATATTCCTAACCTGCAAGAAAAATTGGCCATGATGCCAGATCCTGAACCTCAGGTGACCAACTTTCTTGATTCTGTCAAATACAGAACGCCATTTGCATTGAATGAAAGCAATGGGCATCGTTCATGCACCATTGTCAATCTCGGAAAGATTGCGCTGCAACTCGGAAGGACACTCAACTTTGATCCAGTGCTGCAAACATTTATCAATGATGATGAAGCAAACAGAATGATCTATCCACCCATGCGCGCTCCGTGGAATATTTAATATCAAAATTGAATCAATGAAAAAGTCAATACTCCTCTTTATCATATGTTTTATTGTGCTTGACCTTACAGCACAAACCAAAGTAGATAAAATACTTGCTGCTTTTCCTTATCAACATATTACAGATGCTCAGCCACTCATTGCTGAAATGTATACGATTCAATCATCTGAATGGAAGGGTTTTTTTACAAAATTGGATGATGATTCAATGCGCATAGCACCAACATATGCCTTGTCTTCTTTTGTTCATGATGCAGTAAGATCTGATATCAACGCGTCAACCTGTGCTAAAATCTTGTTATCTGGTTATGCCCAGGTGAAATCCTTCTATGCGAAAAATTTTATCATCCAACATCTTGGGGTGCTTGGCAACGATGCGGCTGTCAAAAAATTATCAGCATTGCTGAAGGATCAAACGTTTATCGGACAAGCAGCGGCGAGAGCGTTGGCAACCATTCAATCAAAAGCGTCTATTGATGCACTGGAAGCTGCACTTCCTAAATCCAAGGAAACCCAAAAAGAACATATTCAAGCTGCAATCAATCACGCAAAATTTATATTGCCCCATTCCACCAATGTTGTTATCAAGAAGAATACAATCAGCAACAAGGTACAGTTGCTCCTGCAGTTGGAAGACCGCATGTTGACTGCAAAAAATCCCATTGAAAAACTTAGCATACTTCGAGAAGCGGAATTTATTCCTGGATTCACATCGCTCATGTTCGTGGGAAAATTTCTTGAGGATGAACAACTCAAAAAGCAAGCAGCATTGATCGCTGCAAGATTGGCCCTTGCTGATCCTTCTCTCAGAGGAAAAGCCGTCCGGAATGTGCTGGAAAAAGCATTGCCACTGATTGCAGGCGTAGATGCCGAGGTGCTTACCAAACAACTCAGAGCGAGACTCAAATCGATTCCATATGATTATGGATTTGAATCCATGTTCAATGGCAAGGATTTGTCTGGCTGGAAAGGACTGGTAGGCAATCCTATTGGAAGGGCGAAGATGTCAGAGGAGGAATTGCTAAAGGCAGAGGCAGATGCCAATGCAAAAGCAAAGAACGATTGGATCGTTCAGAATGGATTGTTGGTATTCACTGGCCATGGCGAGAATCTCTGCACAGTCAAGAAATACGGTGATTTTGAAATGTATGTTGATTGGAAGATAACAGAAAAAGGAGATGCAGGTATTTATCTGAGAGGGAGTCCCCAGGTACAAATTTGGGATACAAGCCGAAGAGAAGTTGGAGCCCAAGTAGGTTCTGGAGGACTCTATAATAACAAAATAAACCAGAGTAAACCGACAGCAGTTGCAGATAACGCGATCAACCAATGGAACCACTTTCACATTATCATGAAAGGTGATAAAGTGACTGTTTTTCTAAATGGAACCAAGGTTACCGATCAGGTAGTGCTGGAAAATTATTGGGATCGCAACTTGCCAATATTCAGCAAAGAGCAAATTGAATTGCAGGCACACGGAACCTATGTAGCCTATCGCAATTTATATATAAGAGAACTTCCTGCAGACGATTTGACAACTGCTCTGTCAACTGAAGAAATTAATCAGGGATTTGAATCTTTGTTCAATGGAAGCCATCTTGATAAGTGGGTAGGAAGCAAGACCAGTTATGTTGTAAAGGATGGTGCCATTGAAGTTGATCCAACAGGTGGAAGTGGTGGGAATTTGTATACTGAAAAAGAATATGCTGACTTTGAACTACGGTTTCAATTTCAATTGACTCCAGGTGCAAACAACGGACTCGGTGTGAGGGCACCACTCACTGGTGATGCTGCATATGTCGGCATGGAACTGCAAATACTGGACAATGAGTCTCCGGTTTATTCCAAATTGAATCCTTATCAATACCACGGATCTGTTTATGGTGTTATTCCGGCATTGCGCGGATATCTGAAGCCAACAGGAGAGTGGAACGATCAAACAGTGATCATGAAAGGAGAGCAGATAAAGATCATTTTAAATGGACAGGTGATTCTTGATGGAAATTTAAAGGATGCTTCTGTAAATGGTACAGCAGATAAAAGAGATCACCCTGGATTGAAAAACAAATCAGGGCATATCGGATTTTTAGGACATGGGGATGTTGTCCGTTTTAAGCACATACGGATCAAGGATCTGACTCAAGTCAAGAAAAAATAATGGCTAGGATAGATGAATCTTAAGGTTCAGCTCATGTAGCTGAACATCATCAATTGATGATGGTGCATCAAGCATGACATCTCTTCCTGAATTGTTCTTGGGGAATGCAATAAAGTCCCTGATGCTCTCACTTCCTCCCAGAATGGCGCACAACCTATCAAAGCCGAATGCTATTCCACCATGGGGTGGAGCTCCGTATTCAAATGCTCCTAATAAAAAGCCGAACTTATGCAATGCCTCTTCTTTGCTCATACCAAGTGCCTCAAACATTTTTTCCTGTAGCTCACGTTGATAAATCCTGATAGATCCTCCACCAATTTCATTGCCATTCAACACCATATCGTAAGCATTTGCCTTGATTTGTGCATATGGGTGCGATAGATAATTGGCGGCGTCTTTGATCGCAGGGTCGTTCTCGATCATGGTACTGATCTGGGAGGGCTTTGGTGATGTAAATGGATGATGTCTTGCAACCCATCTATTATCATCCTCGCTGTATTCAAAAAGAGGAAAGTCCAGTACCCATAATAATTTAAACTCATCTTTCTTTCTGAGTCCGAGTTGCTCTCCCAATTCAAGCCTGAGTTCACTCATGGCCTTCCTGGTTCTCTCTTCAGCACCTGCCAGTATCAAGATGATATCACCTTTGTTGGCTTTGGTTGCTTCTGCAATTTTCTTCAGCCTTTCTTCACTGTAAAATTTATCAATACTGCTTTTGACAGTTCCATCTTCATTGTGGCGGATATATGCCAGTCCCTTCATTCCAATTTGAGGACGCTTGACCCATTCAGTGAGTTCGTCCAATTGTTTCCTGGTGTAGGCGGCTCCTGACGGAACTGTTATTGCCAACACAGACTCGGCGTCATCAAAGACTGCAAAACCTGCATCATTGATCAATGCTGATTGATCTGTTTTATTGTAATAAACAGAAGCAGGTTTTTTTAGAGTATGAATTTGCATGCCAAAGCGAATGTCTGGTTTGTCATTTCCATATTGCCACATGGCATCCTCCCAGGTCATGCGCTCAACTTGGTCGGTGTACTCAACACCTTTTACGTCCTTGAATATCCTCTTGATCAATCCCTCAAACATATTCAAGATATCTTCCTGTTCCACAAAAGACATTTCACAGTCGATTTGTGTGAACTCAGGCTGCCTGTCAGCACGAAGGTCTTCATCTCTGAAACACTTCACCACTTGATAGTATCTGTCATACCCGCTTACCATCAACAATTGTTTGAAGGTTTGTGGCGACTGGGGCAGTGCATAAAATTGTCCTGCATTCATTCTGGAGGGAACAACAAAGTCACGTGCTCCTTCTGGAGTTGACTTGATCAAGAATGGCGTTTCTATGTCCATAAATTGATGCTCATGGAGGTAGTTTCTAGCAGAGCGATTTACTGCATATCTCAATTCAAGATTTTTCTTGACTGGATTTCTCCGCAAATCCAGATACCTGAATTTCATTCTCAGATCATCTCCTCCGTCTGTATCGTCTTGTATGGTAAATGGAGGAGTAACAGATTTGTTGAGAATAGAAAATGATTGGATTTCGATTTCTATATCACCGGTTGGTATGCTTGCATTTTTATTGCTCCGCTCAATTACTTTTCCATTGACCTGTAGAACAAATTCACGGCCAAGTGGATTGTTATCCAGTTGACCTGATAGTGATTCATTGAAAACCAACTGTGTAATTCCAGATCTGTCGCGCAGGTCGACAAATGTGATGGCTCCAAATTTTCGGATGGTTTGGATCCAACCGGCAAGTGTAACTACTGAACCAACATGGCTCATCCTCAATTCTCCACAAGTATGTGATCTGAACATGGTAATAGATTGGATGCTTTGAAAGGGTCCAAAGATAGTTCAAGGATGGGTTTTGGGCAAGATTACTTGCCAAGCCTTTTCTCTTGTTCCCTGATCAATGACTCAGTTTGTTCCTCGGTTTTTTCTGTGAAATCAGACCGATGCATGAAGTAGAGATAATAATAGGCAAGGATCAGGAGTCCAATTCCAAATGGAATGATTGAAAACTGTCGCAGTCCATACGCACCGATGAGATTTTCATCCCATTGAAAAAACTCACCAACCATCCATGTGCAATTGGCTGTGATCCAGAAATCAATTGCCAGGTTGTGAATCAATTCACTGGTTATTTTCCTTGTTTGGTATGTGATCAATACAGCTACTGTGAGGGTTGGTATGATCATGATCAACGCTGGGTATTTGAGATTGACGGCCCAGCAGATATCTTTGATCAGCCACAGTAAAATGTGAAGGTTTTCCACCTTACGGTATTTGTAAGGAATATGGTAGATTTTTTGCTCCTTCATCAAAAAACAGAAATTTTATTTACCTGACATGGCTGCTGCCATGGTCTTTCCAATATCAGCGGGACTATCAACTACATGTATACCGCATTCACGCATGATTTTCATTTTTGCAGCTGCAGTATCATCCGATCCGCCAATGATGGCTCCTGCATGACCCATTCTTCTGCCTGGAGGAGCAGTTTGTCCAGCGATGAACCCTACAACCGGTTTGGTGCCATTTGCTTTGATCCATCTTGCTGCTTCTGCTTCCATGCCTCCACCGATCTCACCGATCATGACGATGCCTTTGGTTGCTGGATCTTTCATTAGCAATTCAACAGCATCTTTCGTAGGTGTTCCGATGATGGGATCTCCGCCAATGCCAATGGCAGTGGTAACACCCAAGCCCGCTTTTGCAATCTGGTCAGCTGCTTCATATGTCAGCGTACCTGACTTTGATACAATACCAATAGTTCCTTTTTTGAAAATAAAGCCTGGCATGATGCCAACTTTGCATTCTTCTGCTGTGATCACACCCGGACAATTGGGTCCGATAAGTCTTGTTGGCTTTCCTTCCAAGTAATTCTTCACTTTCACCATGTCCTGCACAGGAATGCCTTCAGTGATGCAAACCACCAATCCGATGCCGGCTTCAGCAGCTTCAATGATGGCATCTGCAGCGAAAGCTGGTGGTACAAATATGATGCTCACATCAGCTCCAGTATTTTTCACGGCATCTGCAACGGTATTGAAAACAGGACGATCCAAGTGCTTGCTTCCGCCTTTTCCGGGGGTAACACCACCCACTACTTGGCTTCCGTATTCGATCATTTGTGTTGCGTGAAAAGTACCCTCAGTCCCTGTAAATCCCTGCACAATGATTTTGGATGATTTGTTTACTAAAACAGACATTGTAGTATCATTATTTTGTGTCGCGAAGATAATAAAAAAAGGAGAGGGGCTTGACTAGGAGTTTAAAAGTTTGTCCATGTCCCGGTCATTCTGAATTTTACCCCTCGACTCGAGCATTCTCATGTCTTTGGCGTCTTTAAGGAATTCAGAGGCAAAGATGAAATTGTTGAGTCGCTCATTCTTGCTGAAGATGATTTCTTTGTTGCTGCCTTCCCACTCTTTCCTGCCCTGGTACATGTAGATGATCTTGTCGCCAATTTCCATCACACTGTTCATGTCGTGCGTATTTACCACTGTTGTGATATTGAAATCCTGGGTAATTTCCTTGATCAGTTTATCAATCACCAGAGAAGTCTGGGGGTCCAGTCCGGAGTTGGGCTCATCACAAAAAAGGTATTGAGGGTTTAGTACGATTGCTCTTGCAATACCCACTCTCTTTTTCATGCCTCCGCTCAATTCTGCGGGTGATTTTTTATGCGCTTCACTCAGATTGACTCGGTCCAAAACCTCATCCACTCTTTTTTGCTTTTCTGCTTTTGTTTGATGGGTAAACATATCCAGAGGGAACATGATGTTTTGCTCAACGGTCATGCTGTCAAATAAAGCAGATCCTTGAAATAGCATTCCGATCTTTCTGCGCATGACTTTTTTCTGATCAGCATTCAACTGGGTAAAATTCACCCCATCATAGATGATGTTTCCCGCGTCTGGTTCGAGCAATCCAACCAGACATTTCATCAATACTGTTTTTCCACTTCCGCTGGCACCAATGATCAGGTTGCACTTTCCGGTATCAAAAGATGCGCTGACATCCTCAATCACCGTTTTGTTTGAAAATCCCTTTTTTATATTTTCTACAACAATCATCTCTTGGTTATAAAAGTATGGCTGCCAGTAAATAATCTGCCAACAATATCATGATACAGCTTGTAACAACCGCAGTGGTACTCGCCCTGCCAATTTCCAATGCACCTCCTCTTACGTTGTAACCAAAATAAGCCGGAATGGCCGTAATGATGAATGCAAAAGTATAGGCCTTGGTCAATGCGAAAGTTACGTTGTAGGGTACAAATGAATCCAACAATCCTCTGTCATAAATTTCATGTGGCAATATTCCAGTGATATCTCCGATCATTCGTCCTCCCCATATGCCCAATGTCATTGCTATAATAACCAACAATGGTATGGTTATCAGCGCTGCAATGATTTTTGGCAGGATGAGAAATGCTTTTGTATTGATGCCCATGATTTCCAATGCATCGATCTGTTCACTCACCCTCATATTGCCCAATTCGGATGAAATTTTACTTCCAACCACACCGGCAAGTACTATACAAGTGATGGTGGGTGCAAATTCCAGGATAACACTGTCGCGCACAATTTGTGCGATTACAGATCGGGGAATAATGGGGCTTACAAATTGGTAAGCAGTTTGAAGGGTTGAAACAGCACCGATAAAAAGTGAGATGATGGATACGATGCCCAAAGAGCCAATGCCCAATTCAACACACTGATGCATGAGTTCCTTCCAGTACATGCGCCAATGTTCAGGCTTGGTGAACATGCCCTTGATCATCAGAAGAAATTCACCTAATCTAGAGAAGATGTTCATCCTTTATCGGCTTTCCTCATTTTATATTGTGCATCAATTACTGCAATCACAACCATGTTCAAAATGCTTCTCGTTGAAGAACCAATTTGAAGCACGTGTACTGGTTTTTTCAATCCCAGCAATACGGGTCCAATGGCATCAGCCCCACCCACCTCTTGCAATAAATTATATGCGATGTTTCCCGCACTCAAGTTCGGGAAAATCAATGTATTTACTTCACCGGCATCGATCAATTCAGAAAATGGATAGCTCTCACGCATCACATCCTTGTTGAATGCAACGATTCCCTGTATTTCACCATCCACGATCAATGATGGATTTTTTTGCTTGACAATCGCTCTTGCATTCCTGACTGTTATGGCCTCAGGCGTATCACTGCTTCCGAAATTGGAATAACTCAGCATGGCAACACGAGGTGTAATACCAAAAGTTCTTACCTCCTTTGCAACAAGCAGGGTGATGTCGGCCAACTCTTCGGCAGTAGGGTTGAAGTTGACGGTGGTGTCGGCAAGAAACAGGGGACCCTTCTTGGTAAGCATGATGTACATGCCTGCAATTTTGCAGACTCCTTCTTCTTTTCCTATGATTTGAATAGCCGGACGAATGGTATCAGGATAACTCCTGCTCAATCCAGATATCATGGCATCAGCATCTCCCATTTCAACCATCATACAACCAAAATGATTTCTGTCCCTCATCAACTTGTCTACCTCTTGGCTGTTGACACCTCTGCGCTGACGTTTCTTGAAGAAAATCTCGCCATACTTTTTTCGGACTTCTTTTTCATCCTGACTTTTAGGATTGATGATTTGTATACCTTCTAAATTGATATTGTGCTCCTCGCAGAGTGATCTTATGATTTCCGGTGTACCCAATAAAATAGGAATGGCAATTCCCTCATCCAATGCAATCTGAGCAGCCTTCAACACATTGGTATTTTCTGCATCAGCAAATACCACGCGTTTGGGATCTCTTCTTGCTTTTGCACCCAATGCACGTACAAGTTGATTGTCGATTCCCAGTCTCTTATTAAGTTCTATTTCATATGCGCTCCAATTGGAGATGGGTTTTTTCGCAACACCCGAATCCATTGCTGCTTTTGCAACAGCTGGAGAAACAGTGCTGATGAGTCTTGGATCCATTGGTTTGGGAATGATATAATTCGGGCCAAATGCAATGGTGGATTCATTGTATGCCATGTTCACAATATCAGGAACAGGTCCCTTTGTCAACTCCGCCAATGCTTTGACTGCTGCCAGCTGCATGGCCTGATTGATTTGGGTAGCCCTGACATCAAGCGCACCCCTGAATATGTATGGGAATCCCAATACATTGTTCACCTGGTTTGGATAGTCTGACCTACCTGTAGCCATGATAATGTCCTCTCTGCAAGAAGTCGCATCTTCCCAACTGATTTCAGGATCAGGATTGGCCATGGCAAATACAATTGGATTTTTTGCCATTGATTTCACCATTTCTTTGCTTACCACATTGCCCTTGCTCAGTCCGATGAATACATCCGCTCCTTTGAAAGCCTGCTCCAGCGTGATTTCTTTTTTGTCGACTGCAAAGAATTGCTTTCGCTGATCGAGGTCATCTCTTTTTTTATGGATGAGTCCTTTCGAATCAAACATCAATACATTTTCTTTCTTTGCTCCCAGTGCCATGTAAAGTTCCACACAAGCCATCGCTGCTGCTCCTGCACCGTTGACTACAAATATGACTGTTGAAATATCTTTTCCCTGCAATTCGAGTGCATTGAGCAATGCAGCAGAACTGATGATCGCCGTACCATGCTGATCATCGTGCATCACTGGAATGTTCATCTCCTCTTTCAGCCTTTGTTCAATGTAAAAGCATTCAGGTGCTTTGATATCTTCTAAATTGACGCCACCGAAAGTTGGTTGAAGTGCTTTTACGATCTCAACAAATTTTTCTGGATCTTTTTCGGCGATCTCAATATCAAACACATCTATGTCAGCAAAAATCTTGAACAATACTCCCTTTCCCTCCATGACTGGTTTTCCAGCCTCCGGACCAATATCTCCCAAACCTAAAACTGCAGTTCCATTGCTGATTACAGCAACCAGGTTTCCTTTTGCTGTATACTTGTACACATTCTCTATGTCTTCAAATATCTCTTTACAAGGCTCTGCTACACCCGGAGAATAGGCAAGAGATAAATCTCTCTGGGTCTTTGCTTCTTTGGTTGGAACCACTTCAATTTTACCGGGTCTTCCTTTGGCATGGTATTCCAATGCTTGTTCTTTCCTTAATTTTTGTTGCATACAGCAGTTTTAGTCGTTCAATTGGTTCAGAGTGTAGCCCCTAGAGTTGCCATCATCCTCATGCCAATTTCAATTGCATCTTCATCTATATCAAATGAAGGTGTGTGAACACCTGAAACAATGTTTTTTTGTTTGTTGCCAGTGCCCAGCCTGAAAAAGCAGCCAGCAATTTTTTGTGAATAATAGCCGAAGTCCTCGGCACCCATTCTCAACTCACCCTCTTCAACATTGCTTTCTCCAACAGTGGAAATTGCGATGGATCTTGCTCTTTGGGTAATGGCAGGATCGTTGTGAACAGCGGGATAGCCCACATCAATCTTAAAATCAATTTCAGCGCCGGAAGATGTTGCTATTCCCTCAGCCACCTCCTGCATTCTTTTGTGTGCATTGAATCTCCAAGATTCATCCATGGCCCTGAAAGTGCCCATCAGTTTTACTTCAGCAGGAATTACATTGGTGGTAAAACCGCCATTGATGGCACAGATAGAAAGTACAGAAGGAGAGAGCGGATCTCTGTCGCGGCTGACTACTTTCTGCAATGCAACTACCAGCTCTGATGCAGCCAAAACAGTGTCAGCTGTTAAGTGAGGCGTAGCAGCATGTCCACCTTTACCTTTTACAGTAACATATATTTCGTCCGCACTGGCCATCGCTTTACCGGTTCTGAAACTCAATTTTCCAGTTTCAAGAATTGGATGAACATGCAATCCAATGATGGCTGTTGGAGCTGGATTTTCCAGTACGCCTTCTTTGATGAGTATGCTTGCACCACCAGGATTCTTTTCTTCACCCGGTTGGAAAATAAGTTTCACTGTTCCTTCCCAATCCTGTTTTGTGTCATGTAGAATTTTTGCAGCACCCAACAAAATGGTGGTATGTACATCATGTCCGCATGCATGCATGACACCAGGAATTTTGGAGGCATAAGCAGTATTGTTTTCTTCTTGTATGGGAAGTGCATCAATATCCGCTCTCAAGGCAATAACCCTGTTTGATTTTTTGCCCTCAATCAACGCAACGACTCCAGTTTCTGCCATTACCTTGAATGGAATGCCCAACGATTGAAGGTGATTCTGTATAAATTGTGATGTATTGAATTCCTTGTAGCTCAATTCAGGATGGGCATGCAAATGATGCCGCACACTTCTGTATGTTTCAAAATAAGCTTTGGAAAGTGATTCAATTTTGTCTTTCAACATGTTCTTACATATTTGCAATCAATCATTCACCTTGTTCTCTGCCATGGCAAGCCTTGAATTTTTTTCCGCTTCCACAAGGACAAGGATCGTTTCTTCCAACTTTTGGACCTACCCTGACAGGCTCTGATTTTGAAATTTGTGACGGATCATGGTACTCATTGCCACCTTCCAAGATCTCATTGGATGAAGCTGAACTGAACTCATCTTTTCGCTCTTTCATCTTGCTCATGTCGGTCTTAGACTCTTTCCCTTCTCTCAATGACTGGGTACTGTTTTCGGCTGGAAGAGATGCGTGACAGAGATATGAAACAATTTCTTTGTTGATTTCAGCATCCATGTTGGAAAAAAGTTCAAATGCTGATTGTTTGTAAATAACCAAAGGATCTTTTTGCTCGTATACTGCTGTTTGTACACTCTGCTTCAAATCATCCATTGCTCTCAGGTGTTCTTTCCAACTGTCGTCGATGATCGAAAGTGTGATGGATTTTTCCAGAGAGGAGAGAAGTTCCAAGCCCTTCGTTTGAATTGTTTTATCAAGGTTGGTCAAAACATTGGCTGTTTTTTTACCATCCGTAAATGGAACAAAAACATTGGTGATATGATTTCCTTGTGTGAGTTTGACATTTTGAAAAATGGGCAGTGCCTGTTTGGCAATCGATTGCTTTCTGAATTGATAGTGTTGGATTGCTTCCTGGTAGAGCTTTTCACTCAGCTCTTGCGGATTTCCTTTTTCCAGCTCTGCAGGATTGATGGCAGTATTGACCCCAAGCTGCATGATCGTATTCAAGGAGAATCCTTCATGGTCTGCAGTTCCTGCATATTGATTGATCAGTCCAGATGCGACTGAATAAAATGCATTGTCAAGATCCAATGCAAGTCGCTCTCCAAACAAGGCATGTTGTCTTTTGCTGTATACAACATTTCTTTGTTTGTTCATGACATCATCATATTCCAACAATCTTTTTCTGATACCAAAGTTGTTTTCTTCCACTTTTTTCTGAGCTCTTTCGATGCTCTTGGTGATCATGCTGTGCTGGATGACTTCACCTTCTTTGTAGCCCATCCTGTCCATCAGAGAAGCAATTCTGTCGCTTCCAAACATTCTCATCAGATCATCCTCCAATGAAACATAGAATTGTGAAGAACCTGGATCGCCCTGTCGGCCAGCGCGACCTCTCAATTGTCTGTCAACACGCCTGCTTTCATGTCGTTCTGTACCAATGATTGCGAGTCCACCTGCTTCTTTTACACCGGGTCCCAATTTAATATCCGTTCCTCGTCCAGCCATGTTGGTAGCTATGGTTACATTCCCTGCCAATCCAGCTTCTGCAACCACTTGAGCCTCTCTTGAGTGTTGTTTTGCATTCAACACATTGTGTGGTATTTTTTTCTGTTGCAGCATCCGGGAAAGAAGTTCAGAGACTTCAACAGATGTTGTACCTACAAGTATGGGACGTCCAGCATTTCGGAGTTGTTCCACTTCATCGATGACTGCTTTGAACTTTTCTCTCTTTGTTTTATACACCAGATCTTCCTGGTCTTTTCTGATCAGATTCAGATTGGTTGGAATAGATACCACATCCAGTTTATATATGTTCCACAACTCTGCTGCCTCTGTTTCTGCAGTACCTGTCATACCAGCCAGCTTGTGATACATCCTGAAATAATTCTGCAGGGTAACAGTGGCATAGGTTTGGGTTGCCGCTTCGATTTTGACATTTTCTTTTGCTTCGATGGCTTGATGGAGACCGTCACTGTATCGCCTTCCCTCCATGATCCTACCAGTTTGCTCATCCACTATTTTTACCATTCCATCCAGTACAACATATTCAATATCTTTTTCAAAAACTGTATATGCTTTTAACAATTGTTGAATGGTATGTATACGATCAGCTTTTTGAGAATATTCCTGCAGCAGTGATTCTTTTCGACTTATTTTTTCATCTACACCAGCATTGCTTTTTTCAATATCAGCCAATTCGATGGAGAGATCAGGAAGTACAAAGAGATTGGGATCTTCACCGGCTTTGGTGATATAATGCAATCCTTTGTCGGTCAGTTCAACCTGGTTGTTTTTTTCATCGATGTGAAAGAAAAGTTCTTCGTCAACAACCGGCATTTGTTTTTGCTGTTCAGCAAGATAGAAGTTCTCTGCTCTTTGCAGTTTAACTTTGATGCCCGGTTCGCTGAGGAATTTGATCAATGCTGAGTTTTTTGGCAGTCCCCTGTAGGCACGCATCAAATGCAATCCACCTTCCTGCGGGCTATCTTTTCCTTCAGCGATGAGTTTTTTTGCATCCTGCAGTGACTTGGCCACTATTTGTTTTTGAACCTCCACCAACTGTTGTATCCTTGGCTTGTGAACATGATACTGTTGGTCATCGCCTTTTGCAACGGGTCCGGATATGATCAAGGGTGTTCTCGCATCATCGATCAAGACACTATCCACTTCATCCACCATGGCAAAATGGTGTTTACGTTGCACCATTTCATCTGGAGAGTGAACCATGTTGTCTCTTAAATAGTCAAATCCAAATTCATTGTTGGTTCCGTATGTAATGTCTGCCTGATAGGCTTTTCTTCTTGCATCAGAATGCGGTTGATGTTTGTCGATGCAATCCACAGTGAGTCCGAGCCATTCGAACAATGTTCCGTTCCATTCAGAGTCGCGTTTTGCCAAATAGTCATTCACCGTTACAATGTGAACACCTTCTCCGGCCAATGCATTGAGATAGGCAGGCAATGTGGAAACCAATGTTTTTCCTTCGCCTGTTGCCATTTCTGATATTTTGCCTTGATGCAGAACAGTTCCTCCAATCAGCTGAACGTCATAATGCACCATGTTCCAGTTTACCAAATTGCCGGCTGCCATCCAGCTAGTTTTGAAAACAGATTCGTTTCCTTTGATGGCAACATAGTCTTTTCTAACACTCAGATCACGATCCAAATCAGTCGCGGTTGCCGTTAGCTCTTCATTTTCTTTGAACCTCCTGCCTGCTTCTTTTACAACGGCAAATGCCTCCGGCAGCAAATCACTCAATATTTCTTCAATTTGCCCATCCCGCTTCTTTTTGAGTTCGTCTACTTGTTTGTAGAAATCATCCTTTCCCAAAATATCCTCTGCGGGCAATTGCTCTGCAGCCTTTTCAAGGTCGGTTATGGATTGATTGATCTCTTTTAGGTGATCTTGGATCCTTGATTTGAATTCTTGGGTTTTTGCCCTCAGCTGGTCGTTGGTCAGACTGGCATATGATGAAAAGTGCGCATTGATTTTTTCTACGATCGGAAAGATGAGTTTTACGTCTTTTTCCGACTTGCTGCCTCCCAGAATCTTCGTTAAAAATGTAAACATAACCTTCGGTTCTTTCTAAGGGGTCAAATTTAGTTCATTTATGCTGAAAGGAGGGGTTCACCGAAGGCAAAGCATTACCTTTGACATCCAATTCGCGAATATAATAGTATGAAAAGAGGATTTTACGCACTGTTTATTGTTTTATTAACAAGTTTTGGAGCTTTTTCACAGGATGGATTTCAGGTAAACGGCCGCTTGGTTGATACCCTCGGAAATCCCATTTCCCGTGCTACCGTGGGTGTTTACATTGCAGGTGGAAAAGACACCATCAAGACCATCACAAACAACGTGGGATTCTTCTTGATCAAGGGCATTCCTGAGAGAAAATTCGTGCTGATGATATCCAGTTTAGGATACGGTACATCCCTAAAAGCCTACACGATCCCTGTTGACGAGGAAGTCCTCAAGCTGGAAGAGATCAAGTTGCTTCCATCCTACAGCTCCATGCAGGAAATCATCGTGTCTGTACCACCCATCATTGTAAAGGAAGATACCGTGGAATACAAGGCTGATTCATTCCGTCTGAAACCCAACGCAATGGTGGAAGATTTGCTGAAGAAAATGCCAGGTATTGAGGTCGACAAAAATGGAAACATAACCGCACAAGGAAAGACAGTAACCAAGGTGAGAGTGAATGGCAAGGATTTTTTCAGTGGTGATCCCAAAGCTGCAACCCAGCAATTGTCAGCGGATATGATTGACAAAGTGCAGGTGGTGGATGATTATGGAGACCTGGCCAATGCATCAGGTATCAAAGATGGTGAGCCGGACAAGGTCATCAATTTGCAATTGAAGAAAGACAGAAACAGAGGGGTGTTCAGCAGAACTACCGTGGGTGCTGGAACAAATGATAGATATGCCGCAACTACCAACGTGAATTTCTTCAACAACAATAAACAGCTTTCTGTTTTTGGAGGTGCCAACAACAACAACTCAAGTACATTTGATTTCAACAGCAGTGGTGGTGGAGGATTCGGTGGACAAGGCGGAGGGGGCGGAGGACGAGGATTCCAGATCAACATTGGAGGAAACAACCAGAGTGGAATAGGTGGACAAGAAGGGTTGAGTACAACCAACTCGCTGGGATTCAATTTCAGGAACGATCTGGAAAATAAAAAAGGATCTGTCTACGGAAACTATAGCTACTCCTCACGTAAAACAGAAATCGAAAGAGATATCGCATCGCAAAACTTTTTCCAGAACACTAAATTTCTCAATCACCAGGTCGTCAACTCTACGTCCAATGTATACACACACAGGGCTTCCTTGAATTTTGAATGGAACATCGACTCTTTTAATTATGTCAAATTCATTCCAGAGTTTTTTGCAAGAGAAAACAATACCAATTCGGCAAGTGTATTTGATTATTTGAAGAATGATACCGATACTACCAGCTTTGGTAAAAACAATGATTTCTCAAAGTCTTTTTCTCCAAGCTTCAATGGAAACCTGATTTTCAATCACAAGTTTCAAAAGCGCGGTAGAAATCTTTCGGTCAATATTACTGGCGGGTACAACAGCACTGATGGAGAGAGTGATAAAAATAATTTGACCCGCAATTATCTTTTGAACAAGATCGATAGTGTGATCTTGAAGCAAAATGTAAACACGAACAATCAGTCAGATAATTTCAATATACGCTTCAACTTCTCCGAGCCTATCATGCAGGGGCGATACCTCGACTTGATATATTCATACAGTCAATCTTATGTAAACAATGACCGTGCAACATTTGTGGAGGACCCACTTGGCAATGCTGTATTTTCTGAGTTGCTGAGCAATGCTTTCGAAACAGATTTCATTCGTCAGCGCATCGGTGCCAATATCAGGACGGTTCGCAAAAAATACAATTACACTTTCGGAGCGAGCTCACAGCCTGTATATCAGAGAGGATATTCTATCTCAAAAGATTCTGCCTACACACCGATCAAGCGAATCAATTTGCTTCCGTCCGCGAACTTTGCATACAATTTTACGCGCAACAAAACATTGCGATTCTTTTACAATGGAAACGCCAATCAACCTACATTTTCACAATTGCAACCTGTGAAAGACGTATCCAATCCACAGTACCAGATCCAAGGGAACCCATTGTTGAAACCCGAGCTCGCACATATTTTCAGTCTATCTTTCAATAATTTGAATTTTCTAACTGGACAAACTTTTTTCATTGGAACCAACTTTAATTTCACGAACAACCAGATCGTTAACAATACCAGTAGAGTCGGAAACAATGGGGCTCAGCTGACTACTTACGAAAATGTAAATGGTGCTTATTCCGCAAGCGGATTTTATAATTTCAGCAAACCATGGAGCAATCGCACATATATCATTTCCTTCAACGGTTCTGCTGCCTTCAATAACAGCATTACTTTTATCGACAATATTCAGAATTTTGGAAAGACACTCTTGTTTGCACAAGGTGCAAAATTTGAGATCAATTGGAAAGAATGGCTCGAATTTGACGTCGGTGGACGGTATGGTGTAAACAATACAAGATATTCTCTTGCAGGACAGCCCAATGTCAATTATCATAGTTGGACCCTCACCAATAATTCTCGTATTGATTTTCCGGGTGGTTGGGTATTCAGACATGATATAGAATATATCATCAACAGAGGATTGTCATCTGCTGTGAATCAAAACATTGCTTTATTGAATGCCAATTTTGAAAAGACCCTTTTCAAAAAGAAAAATGGTATTTTCAGGATATCTGGATTTGATATTTTAAACCAAAATAAAGCGATCGCCAGAACAGTCAATGGAAACAACATTGTTGATACCAGGGTGAACAGACTCACAAGATATTTCATGATGAGTTTTATTTACCGATTCAACAAATACAAAGGGCAGCAGCCTTCTTCCAACATGGGTGGTCCTGGCGGTGGACAAATGAGGGGTCTTAGATTCTAATGGATTCTGTCACACACGTAGTACTTGGTGCATGTGTTGGTGAGGTTTTAATGGACAAAAAAGCTGGTAGAAAAGCCATGCTTTGGGGGGCTTTGGCTCAAAGCGTACCTGACATTGACTTTCTCAACGGTGCTTGGATGCCCCTCACTAAAGAATTGATGGCACACAGGGGCATCACGCATTCCTTCCTTTTCGCATTTCTTTCCTCTCTATTTCTTGCTTTGGTTGCCAGCAGGTTGCAAAAAGGATGCAATCAGCATGTCAAAATGGTTTTCATTTTTTCTCATTGAAGCACTGATTCACATTATGCTGGATTCTTTGAATAATTATGGTACTGGATTGTTCGAGCCATTCTCATCCAAGAGAATCGCATTCAATCTTTTATATGTTGCCGATCCATTGTTTACAATTGCACCGTTGTTTGTTTTCTTTTTCTTGTTGTTTTCAAGAATGGATCATTTGCACCGCATCAAATGGGCAAGGTTTGGAATATGGGTTCCCATCTTTTATTGCTGCTTTGCTTTGGTGAACAAGATCAACATAGAAAAAAGTGTCTCGAAACATCTGACCCATTCATCAATATATTTTACAGCGCCAACACTGTTGAATAATTTTCTGTGGACCGCTGTTATTAAGGACAGCACTGGTTTTCAGGTTGGGTACAAATCTATTTTCGGCAAAGAAGGATTTGCATTTACAAGGTTTGAGCAAAACCAAAATTACTTGGATAGCATACATGATCACCAGGAAGTGATGGATCTCAAACTATTTTCACAGGGGTTCTATATACTTGAAAAATGGAACGATACTTTGGTCTTCAATGACTTGAGATTTGGTCAGATCAATGGCTGGGAAAACCCATCCAGTAAGTTCGCTTTTCACTACTTTTTATCTCATCCTGCTGACAATGATCTGGTGGTGCAGCGAGGTAGGTTTGCGGCGCTCAATGTAAAATCTGCAAAAGTATTGTGGACAAGGATGTTTGATCTTAAATAAAAAACCCTGGATGAACCAGGGTTTCAAGAAGTGATTTGCAGATATTAAAGTCCCATTTTCTTTTTAAGATTCGCATCAATGGCGTCCAGGAATTCCTCGGTATATAGGAAATGTTCGCCATGGTTCACCTTATTTCCATGGATGCATACAGCAAGGTCTTTCGTCATTTTGCCTTCTTCAACTGTTTCAATACACACCGCTTCCAGTGCGTCTGAAAATTTAATCAGGTCTTGATTGTTATCCAGTTTTCCTCTGAATGCAAGTCCACGGGTCCATGCAAATATTGATGCAATCGGATTGGTGCTGGTCGGCTTTCCCTTTTGATGATCGCGGTAGTGGCGGGTAACAGTTCCATGGGCAGCTTCTGATTCCATGGTTTTCCCATCGGGGGTAACCAAAACGGATGTCATGAGACCAAGAGATCCAAAACCCTGCGCAACCGTATCGCTCTGAACATCTCCGTCGTAGTTTTTGCAAGCCCAAACAAATTTTCCATTCCACTTCAATGCACTGGCAACCATATCATCAATCAATCTGTGTTCATAAGTAATGCCGGCTGCTTCATATGATGTTTTAAATTCATTTTCGTAAATATCCTGGAAGATATCTTTGAAACGTCCGTCATATTTTTTTAAAATGGTATTTTTTGTACTCATATAAAGTGGCCAGCCCTTCTGAAGTGCCATGTTGAAACAACTCCTTGCAAAGCCTTTGATACTCTCATCTGTGTTGTACATGCTCATGGCAACACCTGCTCCTTTGAATTGGTATACTTCGTGTTCAATGATTTGACCATCTTCTCCTTCAAATTTAATAGTCAGTTTTCCTTTGCCAGGCACTGTAAAATCAGTTGCACGGTATTGGTCACCAAATGCATGGCGCCCAACGATGATGGGGCTGTCCCAGTTGGTAACCAGTCTAGGTATATTTTTAATCACAATCGGTTCGCGGAATACAGTTCCGTCAAGAATGTTTCTGATTGTTCCATTTGGACTCTTCCACATTTGCTTGAGGTTGAATTCTTTCACACGGGCTTCATCTGGAGTAATGGTCGCGCATTTGATTCCGACACCGTATTGTTTGATGGCGTTGGCAGCATCAATGGTTACTTGGTCATTGGTTTGATCACGGAATTCTACTCCCAGGTCATAATATTTGATATCAAGATCCAAGTAGGGAAGAATCAATTTATCCTTGATAAACTTCCAGATGATTCTTGTCATCTCATCGCCATCCAATTCAACAACTGGATTCAATACTTTGATTTTTGCTGCCATAAGGTAATTTTAAGGCTGCAAAGGTACTGACTGTATACCAATTATACAATGGTTTTGGGGCGAGATTATGCTTCCATTTGATGGCTTTCTTCCAACAGCGCAGTTTGTTTTTCTGCAAGATGCCGGAGTTTGTCAACTGACATGAATTTAAAATGTTTGGCCCTGAATCTGATCAGTTGTTCTTTTTCAAAATCCGCCAGGATTCTTGAAACTTGTTCTTTGGTGGTACCAGCCAGGTCAGCCATTTCCTGTCGGTCGATGTGAACACGGATGCCAAGTCCAGTTTGCTTGTAATTATATGTATCTGCAAGGTGAACGAGAATGCCTGCCACTTTTTCTTTCACAGTTTGTTGTGCGATTTGCAGTAGTTTGACTTCGGTCGTTCTGATTTCTTTCAAAAATATTTTTCTGATTTCCTCTTGGAGCAATTCGTTTTTTTGATAAAGGTTTTTGAAAAAACCAAGTTCGATAAAACAAATTCTGCTGTCCTCCACAGCAGTTGCGGTGTAGGGTTGCAGACCGGTGTAGCTTAAGAATCGGTGTCCCATTGTTTGTCCGGGTCCGATCAGTCTCAAGATGAAAGGTCTTTGTGAATCTGCGTTCATCTCTAATTTGATGACGCCGGTTTGGATGAAGTAGATGCCATTGATTTCATCTCCTTCTCTAAAAATCAATTCGCCTTTTTTGAATTCATAGTGGTGTTTGAAAGGCTTGTAAACTCCGTGATCTTCGCCGAAAGATTTCAGCATGATGCAATTCTTGACTGTGCAGGTCTGACAGTAGGATGTAATTCTGGTCATGGGTAAGCGGTTTAAAAAGTTAATAAAAGGGTGTGTATGCTACCAACCAGATAATGCAATATTAATTGTTTAATGATATCGCCTTCCGATACCTATGAAAACATTACAAAAAAGTTACAAATCCGCATTTTACGTGGAAAACCGTCTGATTTTGAATTAAGCTTCTAAATAGTTAATTTTGCTGCCCGTTTACCGGCGAGGCAGTACAGACATGGTATAGCCGGCATGACTGCATCCTGGTAAAATTATTTAGGCGAGGTAGCTCAGGTGGTTAGAGCGTCGGATTCATATCCGCCGCGGCGGACTCGGGTTCAAGATAGAGAGTAAAAAAATTAGGCGAGGTAGCTCAGGTGGTTAGAGCGTCGGATTCAT